>Ga0209668_10000860_pt1 | contig 12694 bp, 13 predicted proteins | sample FrelakmetPLP11PL_FD_187150 | JGI IMG/M metagenome (GOLD analysis project Ga0209668, IMG submission 187150) | Freshwater lake sediment microbial communities from the University of Notre Dame, USA, for methane emissions studies - PLP11 PL (SPAdes)... | ecosystem: Environmental > Aquatic >... | reverse complement strand
TTATACATTCGAGTACAACATGGTGTTTATGGAGTTCTTCAAATACAGCACAAAGAACAGCTTCTGTTGTTTCAGCACAGCGGACTAAACTGTGATTGCCGTCTATTAATAGCTCAGGTTCTACAATAGGTACAATGCCATTGCTTTGACAAATAAAAGCATAACGGGCTAAAGCTTGAGAGTTAGCTGTTATGGCTAAAGAAGAAGGAAGAAGGCTAGATATAGAAAAAACAGCTCGCCACTTAGCAAAACAAGCCCCAAGATTTTTATACGTTAACAGGCGTTCTGCTAGACCATCTAGGCCTTGGGTCATTTTTTCTTCGGCATTTAGAGGAATAAGCCCTTTATCAACCTTTATGCCAGGGACGATACCTTCATTGTCTAAGTAATCGGGAAATAGTAATCCCTCTTTAGTTTTTTGTGCTAAGGTTTCTTCATGGAGAATTACGCCATTGATAAATGCTTCAATGCCAGGCGTAGTAAAAAGTAATTCGCGATAATTACGACGATTCTCTATGGTAGATTCTAAATGTAAGGCAGCAAATCGTTTAGTAATAGTAGTTTGACTTTCATCCGCTGCTAAAATTCCTTTTCCTGGTACCGTTAATCGTTGAATAGTTCCTTCAAGCTCGTGAGTGGCCATAATAAATTGCTCCTTACATTTTTTTGACGTATAAAGCTAAATGAAGCTTACATGAATTTTGTAAAGCCTAATACTATATAGAACAATGTGAGTAATTTCTAGTAAAGTTACCCATCTCAATATCCACCGAATTTTCAATTAATTTATGACTTGCTTTATTCTGGCTTAGTCTCATAAGAAGGTCAGATTAAGAAGAAAGGGTTAATTAGGGTTTTTTCCATATTATTTGCTATTAATTTTAGCTATTTCCCATAGAGATAGAGCTCAAAATCGAACTGAGAAAAAAGTAAAAACATTCTTTGATTACCATTGCATAAAAAGGTTACGCTTATTATACTGTCCGACAATTTATAAATCGGAGGGTGGCTTAGCGTGGCTTTTAGTAGGCTTGCCCAATTACCTGGGAAGGTAATTCAAAAGATGTGTCAGGCAGGTCTTTTGGCATTTGCTGTCCTAGGGGTAATAAGCTTTTTATGGAATGTTTGTCAGAATCAGAATGGACAGGTTATTAAATCCCTAGCTCTGGGCGTTGCCTTATGGCTACTTCCTAACAGTTATTTTGCGATTAAAATAATGTGTCGTTTAGGGCAGGTGCCGGGAAGAGACTTGCTCAATATTTTTTACCGAGCAGAATTAATAAAATTATTCTTTAGTGGAATCTTCTTCATAATGGCGATTAAGTTATTATCAGTAAATATTCCGATCTTGCTACTAGCTTATTTGGCCTCCCAGCTAATATTTTGGCTATTGCTAATAATTAAAAGCAGTAAAGGCTTGTTATGAGTAGTGAACAAACAGCAAATTATGTTCAGCATCACCTTGAGCATCTCAGTTTTAACCTGAAAACCTTAAATTTTTCAAGTGAAGGAAGTTTTTGGAATTTAAATCTTGATACCTTTTTCTTGTCTGCTGTATTAGGTATAGGATTTTTAATTTTATTTCGCTGGGTGGCCGCAACAGTAAGTAGTGGCGTCCCAGGTAAAATACAAAATTTTGTTGAAATTCTCGTTGAGTTTGTAGATAAAACAGTAAAAGAATCTTTTCATGGTGTTAGCCAATTAATTGCTCCTTTAGCACTGACTATTTTTGTTTGGGTATTCTTAATGAATTTTATGGATTTACTGCCAGTTGATCTATTGCCGACAGTGCTATCATTGTTTGGCGTAAGTCATTTTCGATCCGTACCGACCGCGGATCCTAATACAACATTCGGCATGTCAATTGCGGTCTTTATTTTAATCATTTACTATAACTTGAAAATTAAAGGTGTGAAGGGACTCAGTAAAGAAATGCTGGTTGCCCCATTCGGTCCTTATCTCTTCCCCATCAATATTATTTTCCGATTATTAGAAGAATTCGTACGACCTATATCTTTATCACTACGGTTATTTGGAAATTTATTTGCCGGGGAATTGATTTTTATTTTAGTGGCATTATTACCATGGTGGTTACAGTGGACTTTTGGCGGTGTTTGGGCAGTGTTTCATATTTTAATTATTGCGATTCAAGCATTTATTTTTATGATGTTAACTATAGTTTACTTAAGTATGGCACATGAGACTCATGGCCAAGAACAAACACATTAATTATTTATTAATAAAAGAGAGGATATAAAAATGGTAGAAGTTGCGCAAGTAGTTGCTAATGTACAAGGTTTAACGGCCATTGCAGCGGCTTTATTAGTAGGGTTAGCGGCATTAGGCACTGCAATCGGTTTTGGTATTTTAGGTGGAAAATTTTTAGAGGGTGTAGCTCGCCAGCCTGAATTAACGCCCATGTTGATGTTGCGAATGTTTTTAATGGCGGGATTAGTCGATGCATTTGCTGCTATTTCTATCGTAATGGGGCTTTATTTAATTTTTGCTAAAAATCCTTTTTTAAGTGAAGTTTTAAAGCTAGTTTCTAAACCAGTAACGGGTTAATGATATGCTCACAGCAATGGGATTTTTGGCAAGACGTCGCGGAAACGAAGCAACCGAAGTGTATTCAAGATACATGAGGATTGCGAGTTGAGCGGCAACACAGACAAAAATTCAAGTGCGAAGAGTATAATAAATTTGAGAAATCGTCATGGAAATTAATATCACCTTATTAGGCCAGTTAATTACATTTTCTGTTTTCGTGTGGTTTACCATGAAATTCGTATGGCCGCCCATATTAAAAGCAATGAAAGAGCGAGAACAACGCATTGCTGATGGTTTAGCTGCTGCTGAACGAGGTCAACAAGCCTTAGAATTAGCTCAATTAAAAGCAGATGAATATTTACAGGAAGCAAAACAACAAGCAACTGAGATTATTGAGCAGGCTAATAAACGTGCTAGTCAACTGTCTGAAGAATCTAAGCAGCAAATAAGAGTAGAAAACGAACGTCTATTAGCCATAGCCCGAGCTGACATTCAGCGAGAATGGCAGACTGCACAGCAGAAACTACGTGCAGAAGTAGCTAATTTAGTGATTACGACCACTGAGAAAATTTTGGCACAATCACTTGATACTGTGGCTCAACATGCGCTTGTTAAGCAATCTTTGGAAGAAATTTGATGACTCATTTCACATCTATTGCTAGACCTTATGCACGAGCGGCATTCGCTTGTGCAACAGATAAAAACAATATGGATGCCTGGGCTGCCTTATTAAAGCAGGCTACCAAAATTATTAACGAGAAGTCGATGCAAAATTTATTAAAAAATCCATGTATCGATAAAAAAGTGGCGTATGAATGCTTATTAGAATTTTGTAAAGCGGTGATATTTCCTTTTGGAAAAAATTTTCTGAAATTAATGACGGATAACCAACGATTATTAGTACTTCCGGAAGTTAAAAATTTATTTGAGCGCTATAAGACTGAGCTAGCCAAGCAGGTTACGGCTTATGTGGTTTCCGTTTTGCCTTTAACTGAAATGGAAGGACAAACTTTAGAAGAAGTATTATCGAAGCGCTTTCAAAGTCATATAAAACTAGACTGCCATACTGATAAAAATTTATTAGGTGGATTGGTCGTTCGCGTCGGAGATTTAGTCATCGATGATTCTGTACGTGGCAAATTAGAACGTTTACGTGCGACATTAGTGAATCAAGAGGCAGTATAAGCTATGCAACAATTAACTACATCTGAAATTAATGAATTAATCAAAGAACGCATCCAGAAATTCGATGTTTCTGCAGAAACGCGTACAGAAGGAAGTATCGTCAGTCTGCGCGATGGGATTGTGCGTATCTATGGTTTAAATGATGTTATGTTGGGGGAAATGATAGAGTTTTCATCTCAATGTTATGGATTAGCCTTAAATCTAGAACGTGATTCAGTAGGTGCTGTAGTTCTAGGTGACTACGAAGGGTTAAGCGAAGGTCAAAAGGTTAAATGTACCGGACGTATTCTTGAGGTTCCGGTGGGGGAAGCTTTATTAGGACGGGTTGTTAATGCTTTAGGGCATCCCATAGATGGTCGTGGTCCAATTGAAACTGAAAAAAATGCCCCTATTGAGCAGGTTGCTCCGGGTGTTATTTGGCGTCAAGGCGTATCTCAACCATTACAAACTGGCATATTAGCCATTGACAGTATGGTGCCTATTGGTCGTGGCCAGCGCGAATTAATAATTGGAGATAGACAAACTGGGAAAACAGCATTGGCAGTCGATGCAATTATTAACCAAAAGGATACAGGCGTAAAATGTATTTATGTCGCAATAGGTCAAAAAGCTTCATCTATTGCAGCAGTGGTGCGTAAGTTAGAAGAAGAAGATGCTTTGAAACATACCATTATCGTATCAGCGAATGCAGCTGATTCTGCTGCGTTACAATTTATTGCACCTTATGCGGGATGTGCGATGGGTGAATACTTTCGTGATCAAGGCGAAGATGCGCTTATTATTTATGATGATTTAACAAAGCAAGCTTGGGCATATCGGCAAATATCTTTGTTATTGCGGCGTCCTCCTGGACGTGAAGCTTATCCAGGAGATATATTTTATTTACATTCGCGTTTACTCGAGCGTGCCGCAAGAGTTAATGAAGAGTTTGTTGAAAAGGCTAGCAATGGACGAGTTAAAGGAAAAACAGGTTCCTTAACAGCATTGCCTATTATTGAAACACAAGCTGGGGATGTATCTGCTTTTGTTCCGACGAACGTCATCTCAATTACTGACGGTCAAATCTTTTTAGAAACGGATTTATTTAATGCAGGTATACGCCCAGCAATTAATGCGGGTTTATCTGTTTCACGAGTGGGTTCTGCGGCTCAAACAAAGATTATAAAGAAATTGGGCGGTGGCGTTCGGTTAAGTTTAGCTCAATATCGCGAACTTGCTGCTTTTTCTCAGTTTATGTCTGATTTAGATGAAACAACGCGTAAGCAGCTTGAGAGGGGCCAACGTGTTACTGAAATTTTAAAACAAAAACAATATGCTCCTTTAAGTGTTGGTGAAATGGCGGTGTTGTTGTTTGCCGTCGATAAAGGTTATTTAGATGATATAGAATTGACTAAAATAGTTACATTTGCTGAAGGATTATTAGCTTATATGCACTCAGAATATTCAGCTTGTTTGGAAAAGATTAACCAAAAAGGTGATTATAACGAAGTGATTGTTAACGAGTTAAATAAAGCAATTACTGCCTTTAAAACCACACAAACTTGGTGATAGCCGATGAGTTTTGCGCAAGAGATACGCGGTAAAATTGCTAGTATTAAAGGTACTCAGAAAATAACGCGAGCAATGGAAATGGTGGCGGCTAGTAAAATGCGAAAAGCTCAGGAGCGCATGACACTTTCCAGACCCTATGCGCATAAGATGTTAGATCTAATTTACCATGTTGCCAGTAGTCACGCGGAATATCAACATCCTTATTTACAAGTAAGAGAAATAAAACGAGCGGGCTTTCTGGTTGTCACTACTGATAAAGGATTGTGTGGTGGGCTGAATACTAATTTACTAAAGTTAGTTTTGCAGGAGTTTCGAGTGTGTCAATCTAAAGGGATAGAGGTAGATTTGGCTATTATAGGCGGAAAAGGTGAGGCTTTTTTTAAACGTGTCGGTGGTCATGTAGTTGCACATGCCAATCATTTGGGAGATGTCCCACAATTAAAAGATTTAATTGGGGTTATTAAAGTTTTATTAGATACTTACAAACAAGGCGAGTTGGATAGTGTAACTATTTTCTATAATGAATTTATTAATACGATGACGCAAAAAGCTCAGGCTTTATCATTATTACCAGTTTTACCTTCTGAAAAGTCAGAGCTTAATTATCGCTGGGACTATCTTTATGAACCTGATGCAAAGCCTTTGTTAGAATTAGTGCTAACACGTTATATTGAATCACAAGTGTACCAAAGTGTTGTAGAAAATACTGCGTGTGAACAAGCGGCTCGGATGGTAGCTATGAAAAGTGCGACGGATAATGCGGGCGAATTAATAAGTGATTTACAATTAGCCTATAATAAAGCCCGCCAGGCAGCGATTACCAAAGAATTAGCAGAAATAGTTGCCGGTGCTGAAGCTATTTAAATTTAACCTTATATGAATAAATAATGAAGAGTAACGTTATGAAGCCAATTAATCCCATCGGGCATATAGTCGAAATTATCGGCGCTGTTATCGACGTTGAATTTCCAAGAGGAGAAGTTCCAAAAGTTTATGATGCCTTAACGGTACATGATCATGATTTAGTGCTAGAGGTTCAACAACAGTTGGGTGATGGTATTGTACGGACCATTGCGATGGGTACGAGTGATGGTTTGCAACGAGGAGCAAAAGTAACTAATACCGGTGCGCCTATTAGTGTTCCTGTTGGAAAACAAACTTTAGGTAGAATCATGGATGTATTAGGTAGACCTATCGATGAGGCTGGCCCTATTAATGAAAAAATCCGTTTACCCATCCATCGCAAACCACCTACTTTTGCAGAGCAAGCTGCTAATGAGCAATTATTAGAAACAGGAATTAAAGTTATTGATTTACTCTGTCCTTTTGCTAAAGGTGGAAAAGTAGGCTTATTTGGCGGTGCTGGAGTTGGTAAGACCGTTAATATGATGGAACTAATACGTAATATCGCTATTGAGCATAGTGGTTATTCAGTATTTGCAGGTGTGGGTGAGCGAACACGGGAAGGTAATGATTTTTATCATGAAATGAAAGAGTCTAATGTTTTAGATAAAGTATCGTTGGTTTATGGACAAATGAATGAACCCCCCGGTAACCGTTTACGAGTTGCTTTAACAGGTTTGACAGTAGCTGAATATTTTCGGGATGAAGGTCGAGACGTACTGTTATTTATCGATAATATCTATCGTTACACATTAGCAGGCGTCGAAGTGTCCGCATTATTAGGGCGTATGCCTTCTGCTGTGGGATATCAACCTACTTTAGCTGCAGAAATGGGCGCTTTACAAGAGCGTATTACTTCAACTAAAACAGGCTCTATTACTTCTATTCAAGCTGTTTACGTTCCAGCAGATGATCTTACCGATCCTTCGCCAGCAACTACTTTTGCTCATCTCGATGCAACAGTTGTATTGTCCCGACAAATTGCTGAGCTGGGTATTTACCCGGCAATAGATCCGTTAGATTCTAATAGCCGCCAGCTTGATCCTTTGATAGTTGGCCAAGAACATTATGATGTTGCCAGAGCTGTACAAAAAACTTTACAGCGCTATAAAGAGTTAAAAGATATTATTGCTATTTTAGGCATGGATGAATTGTCAGAACAAGATAAATTGATTGTCATGCGAGCAAGAAAGATACAGCGGTTTTTATCTCAGCCTTTCTTTGTTGCTGAAATATTTACTGGATCTCCAGGTAAATATGTGAGTCTTAAAGAGACAATCCGTGGCTTTAAAGCTATTTTAAATGGTGAATTTGATGATTTGCCTGAACAAGCATTTTATATGGTTGGAAATATAGATGAAGTAGATGCGAAAGCAAAAGTCTTGTAGGGCGCTAGAGAGATATCATGACTAAAACTATGCAGATTGAGATTGTTAGCGCAGAAATTTCGATTTTTTCCGGTGAGGCTACACATATAGTAGTAACGGGTTCATTAGGTGAGCTTGGTATTTATCCGGGCCATACCCAATTATTGACAGCCTTGAAGCCAGGACCAGTGCGCATTGTAAAAACAGATGGGGAAGATGAAATACTTTATATTTCTGGTGGTATTTTAGAAGTTCAGCCACAACTCGTTAGTATACTCGCTGATACGGCTATACGTGCTGCTGACTTGGATGAATTGGCCGCATTAGAAGCCAAGGAACATGCAGAAAGGAAATTAAGTGATAAACAAGCTGATATCGACTACGCAAAGGCAACAGCAGAATTAGCACAGGCAGTTGCTCAATTACAAGCCATATCTAAATTAAAGAAAAAAATTAGCGGTAGAATTTAGTTCTAAGAATTCAAAGATTGAGTAATATCTAACGAAATTTTTTGAAGTACACTTTTGAAAATATGAAATTACTTGATGTCATCATTTTAGCTGCAGGCCATGGAAAACGTATGTATTCTACTTTACCTAAAGTATTGCATAAGTTGGCTGACAAACCTTTGTTACAATATATAGTTGAAACAGTTAAAGACTTACAACCTCAAACAATTTATGTGGTTTATGGAAATGGTGGTGGTCAAGTGCCCACGTGTTTAGGCCATTTAGCAGTTAAATGGGTAAAACAAACAGAATTGTTAGGAACGGGACACGCAGTTGCTCAAGCTATTCCAGAAATTAAACAAGACGGGATTCATGTACTTATTTTATTGGGTGATACCCCATTAGTCAGTTTAGCTACTTTACAAAAATTAATTCACACTACTCAAGCTCATCAAATTGGTTTAGTTACATTAACTACACAACAACCTTTTGGTTTAGGGCGGATACTACGGGATCAACAAGGGAAAGTTGTTCAAATTGTTGAAGAAAAAGATGCAAGCATAGAACAAAGAAAAATTCAGGAAGTTAATAGTGGTATTTTTTATGTACCAGTAAAATTATTAAAGCGTTGGCTGCCTAAAATAAAAAAAATGAATTCTCAAGGAGAATATTACTTAACGGATATTATTACCATGGCTGTGGATGAAAAGATAGAAATAGTAACGGTATCTTCAGATATTGATGGTGAAATGCAAGGAGTCAATGATCGTGTGCAACTCGCTAAACTTGAACGTTATTTCCAGCATCAAGCCGCTGAAAAACTGATGCTAGCGGGAGTTACATTACGTGATCCAGGCCGTTTTGATCTACGCGGACAATTAACAGTTGAAAAAGATGTAATTATCGATGTGGATGTTATTTTGGAAGGAGAAAATACTATAGGCGCTAATAGTTCGGTAGGTTCGCATACAATCTTAAAAGATTCCAAAATTGGGAAAAATGTTGAAATTAAGCCTTATTGCTTAATTGAAGGTGCAATTATTGGAGATAATTGTATTATTGGTCCTTTCGCACGTATTCGGCCTGGATCGACTCTTGAAAATAATGTTCATATAGGAAATTTTGTTGAAGTTAAAAAAAGTCACATAGAACAAGAAACGAAAATTAATCATTTAAGTTATATCGGCGATGCAAATATAGGTAAAAATGTTAATATTGGCGCGGGAACCATTACGTGCAATTACGACGGAGCTGTTAAGCATGAAACCAAAATAGAAGACGATGTGTTCGTTGGTTCTAATACAGCATTAATAGCACCAATACGGATTAAAAAAGGTGCAACGATAGGTGCCGGGTCTACTTTAAATAAAGATGCGCCGGCCGGAAAATTAACCTTAAATCGTGCAGAAGTCCGTACTTTTGAAAATTGGAAACGTCCTCAAAAAAAAGAAAATGAATGTTAATTTTCTCAGTTAAATATCAATAAATATAAAATTGAATGCTTTCAGGTGTTTTTTCAGATTTGCAATTAAATTTTATTTGCACGAACGATATCCCACCAATTATCTTTAAGATAATTGAGAAGAACAGATTCATCTTCTTCAACAAAGTTTTTCTTTATATTAACTAATAATATTTTTTCTACTTGTTTATCAAGATTTGTAAGTAAAACACCACCCACGTGAGGTGCAGAACATAAAATAAGTTGTTTATATTGATGATTATCTAGCCCTTTTTTTAAAAAATCAGCCAAGATTTTTGTGAAGTGATCGAGTTCTACTTCATGAGGACTGCTTGCTGGTTCATAAGCTCCTTTAGCAGAATGCATAGTTTGATAATGGCCAGGCCTATCTGAAACTAAATCACTTTCTCTTAATTTAGCACTAGGATTTTCTAGGCTTTTTAATAAGATCAATCGATGATTTTTGGGCTCATAAGAATAAACATGACCTAAACTACTATTCAAGCTAATAACCCAAATCATTTAGCTTCCCCCTTAAAGTATGTTTTCAAGTATAGCAGGTTCAAGAATTATGCTCTTTGGTTTGGAGGTTTTAAGGGAATAAAGGTGGTTTTTGCCACCCGCCTAGCAAGCTTTCTAATTTTTGTCCAATCATAAGTGCTATTGCGTCGTGCCATGGTTTTGCAACGATCTGTATTCCTATAGGTAAACCTTCCGGGGAAGTACCGCATCGCATTGTTAAAACTGGCCAGCCAGTTAAATTGTAAATATTAAGATAACTAAAATCATGTCCTTCAATAAATGAATGACCTAATAATTTAGCGGGGGTCGCAGCTACCGGACATATGATTGCATCGTAAGGAAAAAAAAACTTTTCTAAAGAGATGCGTAATTCATCAATGCGACGTAAGCGTTGATGTAATGCAGTAATGGAAAATTCACATTGGCGAGCAATCGCTAAAAATTCTTTAACCAAATAGGAAGGTTTCTTAATACCCAAGTGGCACAGTAAGTTTTTTAGTCCTAAACCTTTATCACCACCCAAAATAAATGTCTCCGTAATAAGAATATAAAGTTCTTTTAAGTGAGGAGGACATTGATACTCAATTTGCTGTACTTCATTTTGTAAACATTGTGCTACTTGATTAATAGTTTGTAAGGTTGCTTTATCAGATGTAGCAATGCCATTGTCTGTATAAAAAATAATTCGTAAATCTTTGTAGTTGATGGGAGGCTTGCGGATTGAAATGGGCATGGCGTCTGGATCCGCATTATCTGGACCGACTAATAATGGTAGTGATAATACGATATCATCCACAAACCGCCCCATAGGGCCATAAGTGGTTAGCAGGCGTAATAAGCCTCTGCCATCTGAGGGAACATTACCTGAATTAGGGATTAAGCCGCGAGTGGGTTTTAAACCTACAATTCCTGTATTATGAGCTGGTTGACGAATACTTCCTGCTCCGTCTGTACCTAAGCCAAGTACTGAGCCTCCTGCAGCAATAATAGCCGCTTCTCCACCGCTACTTCCGCCGGGGGTGCGGCTTAAATCATACGGGTTTAAAGTTTTGCCATAGCGATCATTATCTGTTTCATAGGCAATATTAAATTCAGGAACATTACTTATACCTAAAATAATTACACCCGCAGCTTTTAATCTAGCAACAGCAGTCGCATCTTCTTTAAAAAGAAAGTTGTAAGCCTTGCTTCCTTTACTAATAATAAAATCTTGGACTTTACAACAATCTTTAATAGTAATAGGTAAACCATGTAAAGGCCCTAGGATTTGATTCTTAGCTAATTTTTCATCGGCTTGCTGTGCTTTTTTTAAAACAATTTCTGGTTCTGGCAGTTGAATTAGGGCATTAAGCTTGGGGTTAACCTGTTGAATGCGGGCTAAATAAAGTTTGATAACCTCAACACAGGAAATTTTTTTTTCTTTAATTAGCTGGGCTAATTTTCTTGCAGATAAAAAATAAAGTTCGGAACTCATGGAATGATTACTATAAATTATTCTGCGACCATTCAGTAAGCGTTTTTGTTAATTACAAATATACTTAACAAAGGATAAGTAACTAACAAGAAACTATCTTTTGAAAAATAAAAGGGGACTTTATTATTCTATTTTATAATACCACAGGCTATGCGTGCACCGCCTCCTCCTAATTTAGTAGGAACATCAGAATAATTGTCCCTACCCTCATGAATTATTAAAGAGCGATTTTTAAGTTCATTTAAACGTAATCGAGGAGCTAAAATTGGTAAAGTGGCGTTGCCATTAGTATCCGCTTCTAAAACAGGTAAATCTCCTAAATGACCTTTTCCATAAGGGCCTAAATGTTGGCTAGAATGTGAGGGATCAAAATGATCACCTGCAGCCATTCCATTATCTAGACAAGAGGGGTTTTGATGGATATGAAAACCATGTAAACCAGAAGGAAGATTATGTAGATTAGGTGTGAATAAAACACCATAAGGCTTTTCTGAAGCAATTATAGTGCCAATAGGCTGGCCAATACCTTGTTGAGAGGTAAGGTACATGGGTATGGAAATATCAGCAAAGGCTATATTGCAGATTAGTAAGCAGATGCTGGCAACCGACAACTTAAGCAAGTTAAACATTAAAGTATCTCTCTATTTCATCGTGCTAAGTATAGCATAGCTTAATAAAAATAGTATTTGGTGAATTTAAATGCATTACTACTTTTATCTTATCAATTGCTAAATATTTTATTTTTTAAATATTAAAAATAAATTACATTTAAAATTTAAATAATAAGATGACGCATTTTAGTATGCAATGAGAAAAGTTGTTTGTATTAATGAGTAAGAAGAAAAAATATTTATACTAAACGTTCAGTGAATTTCCTAATGTAAATATTTTTTATAATGATAATAGTCTTATAGTTACATATCCGGTATTATAGTTTTTATATTTATGTAATTATTATTATGTAAAATTAAACAATAAAGGTATTGGATTTAAGTAATGACAATTTAAATTGCTATGCGTATTACTCTAAAACAACTTGAAGTTTTTGTTACAATTGCTAAGACAGGAAATGTAAGTCACGCCGCAAAGAAAATGTATCTTTCTCAGTCAGCATGCAGTATGGCTCTTGCTACATTAGAAGAACAGTTGGAAGGATCTATATTTGATAGACATGGTAAACAATTATTTTTGAACGAGCGCGGAAGAGTGTTGTTACCTAAAGCTAGCAGTGTCA
>Ga0209668_10000859_pt1 | contig 12711 bp, 10 predicted proteins | sample FrelakmetPLP11PL_FD_187150 | JGI IMG/M metagenome (GOLD analysis project Ga0209668, IMG submission 187150) | Freshwater lake sediment microbial communities from the University of Notre Dame, USA, for methane emissions studies - PLP11 PL (SPAdes)... | ecosystem: Environmental > Aquatic >... | reverse complement strand
ATAGTAATCCATACCACTCAAAGCTCGACACACACAAAGAAAAATTCTAAACAAATCAATCAAACATTTTTTCATGATAGGAAACATGCTTCTCAAGCTAGTAGCATTGAGGAGGAAAACCGCATCTTAGCAATGGCCGACGATTATTTAAAAAAATATAACGATTCAGAAATGAAAGCTTATCGTGGTAAGAAAAACATCAATCAAACAAAAGATAAAAAGAAAAAAACAAATTCGCCTCTCTCTGTTCAGAAGGAAAAAGCTAAATTCCTTATTGAAAAGAATGACTCTGTTCAAAATAAAAATAAGTTGAATTTTCACAAGCGAACTATGCCGAACTATTCGGCTCAAAATAATCTGAAGGCATTAACCAAACCCATTAAAAATCAGTTTCGAGCACCCAACTTTTCTAAACCAGAAGTCGCTAAGCTAAAGAAAACTTTTTTTAACGTTTCAAATTCGAATAAAAAGATAAATTTCTTAGTAACGCCTCAGTTAACTCATCAAGAAAACTTTAAACCGACTACAAAAGCAATATCACTATCTCCCTACCAACAAAGTGAATCGAGAGCGAAAAAACCGAATCAGCACGTTCTTTCTTCGCCTATAGAACCACCGAATCTTCATAGCACACTTATGCTTTTTGATCTGATTGCTCGGAAATCTTTAAAAAACCCGGTTGTACCCTCTTCTTCTAATGAAAAATTAAATAAAACTATTAGAAAAGTTGAAAAACAACAAAAAATAATTAACTCTAAAACTTTTGGATTTCAAAAATTATAATCAACAAAAAATCTATGGGGGTCGTTACATAATGGCAAACCACCTACCTATCATCAGGACGAATAACACCCGATGGATAATTATTTCTTTTCTTTTTGATAGCATACATTTTGCCTTTAAATGAGAAAATTTTAGTCAAGAATTTTTAAATTTTCCAATAGACATTAAAGCATTTTAAAAGCCTTAATCGTGGCAATCCGAGAAGTTTTAAAATCAATGATAGGCTTTGGGTAACCGCTGTGTAAAGCAAGCGCCGGTGCTCGCTGATACGGGTCGTGAATTGATCGTGCATCAAATGAACGTAGCTCAGGGCAATATTGACGAATAAAATCCCCTTGGGGATCAAAACGTTCGCTTTGTCGAAGTGGATTAAAAATTCGAAAATAAGGTGCCGCATCTGTCCCCGTAGATGCGCTCCATTGCCAACCCCCGTTATTGGCTGCTAAATCTCCATCGATCAAATGACGAATAAAAAAATCTTCGCCAATGCGCCAATCAAAAAACAAATTTTTAGTTAAAAACATCGCAACTATCATACGTAAGCGATTATGCATCCAACCAATTTGCTTTAATTGGCGCATGCCGGCATCAACCATAGGATAACCGGTATTGCCTTGTTGCCAAGCGACTAATTGTTTTGCATTATAGCGCCATTTTAATTTTTCAGTCTCTAATCGGTAGGGTTGATGCATTGATAAACGTGGTACTGTAGCTAATAAATGCTTATAAAAATCACGCCAGATTAATTCGTTTATCCACGTAATAGCCCCTTTATTTCCAGAGTTATATTCACCTTGATTAGCCATTAATGCATCGAGTAAACATTGGCGTGGTGAGATCATTCCTGCCGACAGATAAGGTGATAATAAACTTGTCCCCCCCAATGCTGGAAAATCGCGGGTTTTGTGATAATTAAATAAGCCATTAGCTATAAATTGTTTTAAGCGCCGTTGCGCTTCTTTTTCACCAGAAGGCCAAATAATAGTAGAGGAAAAACCAATTAACTTTAGTGGAACTTTACTCGATCGAATGCCTAGTGTAGGTTGTAGTTTGGGGAGCGAGTAATGTGGAATTATATTTTGATTATTCAATAGCAATTGTAAGTAGGCACGTTTAAACGGCGTAAAGACACTAAAAGTTTTACCTTGCTTAGTTTGGACTATGCCTGGTGGTAATATGGCCTGATCATCGTAAGCGTTACATTTAATCCCATATCGACCTAAATAATTACAAACGGCTTGATCGCGTTTTTTTTCGTCTATTTCATATTGTTTATTAAAAAACAAAGTATCAAGCTTATATTTTTTTGCGTATTGATATAATGCTTGAGCAATATCCGCGGTTTTTTTTACTTGTTTAATTAATAAAGGAATGCCTCTCAACTGTAAACTCTGACTTAATACTAACAACCCAGTAAGTATAAATTGGACACGACACACAGCCATATGATGCTTTTGCCAAAAGCTGACATCGATGATATAAATCCCTATAATACCTTCTGGACATTGTTGAGCAGCATGATAGAGTGCCGTATTGTCATGTAATCTTAGATCTTCACGAAACCATACTAAGCCTTTCATAGACCGTCCTTTTCACGGAAATTAAAATAGAGTTCATCTATTCTAGATTATATTCGATCCTAGTTAACTATCGCTAAGTTAAAATAGATTTATTTTATAAAATTATGTTATATTATTAGCAATAATAAACAATGATAATTTTTATGAAAAAATATGTCTAACTCGGATATAAAGCTAAATTTTTTTACTAAGTATTTCCATATTTTTGACAATCAATCGCTCTTTATTTGTGATATCAAGAGTAAAGAAGACAGAAAATTTCATTTTCAAATTCGTTTTATTCAAAAGAATTTTCAAAAGATAAATTTAAGTCAACTAGAATCAGATTTAAAAAACTCTATTGTTAAGCTAAGCGTTAACAGTTCATTACATTTTAATCATGAAAATAAAATTAAGTTTTTAAACGCCTTAAAAAAATTCGGTATTGATATAAAGTTAGTTGAAATTATTCAAAATAATTCTCGCTTCAAAATTGATAATCAATCTAATTTAATTAAAGACTATAATAAAAATTTAATCACTTTATTTTGTATCGGTTCATCGAAAAATATAAATTTTGGCTATGAAATACCTGAAAATTTGTCGGAAAATAGCGCGCCATTATGTTGTGCACAAATTTTCACTGGAAGACAATTATCCAAAAAAATATATCTTTTTCCCATAAGTGCACGATCCTTGGATAACGCGTTTTCTGTACTAAAAAATAATTCAGCTATTGATCTAATAAATCTAGAAATTCCTTATATAGAATACCTCCCTTCTAAATCTGCGCTAAACTCAAACTATGATAAAGAAATTCAAACTCGAATCAATCTTCAAACTATTATTTCAGAAATACTAACCCATCTTGACAAACCGAAATGTTTTCGAAAAAATGGTTCAGAAAAAGCTAGCCTATTTAGAAGCCTCGCCAAGGACATTGCTAGCGACAAACCAATCAATACTATTTCTAATCAATTAAATCAACATGATACTTGGAAACTTCTTGCCCAACATAGGGATCCCTGGGGCCTTTTTTCATTCTTTAAAGGGAAAACTCATTCATTAATTGCATGGCAAGCATTGAGGGATGAAATCTCTCATTTTTCTAGCTCATTCAATAATCAGTTTTCCTATCTAGCTTAATTTTCTTTACCGCTAAACCCATAATAAGCTACACTTTTATTGAGTATTCGTTGATTTTCGGTCTTTTTCACCTAAGCTGCTCAATTATGAATAATTATAAATTACTTATCCTTGATTTTGATGGCACACTTTGCGCCACGCATGAAGCCATATTATTTTGCATTAAGCGAACGTATGAGACGTTACATAAGACCATACCAAATCATAACTTCATCGACGAAACAATTCGAGCAGGCCTAGGCATGGAAAAAACCTTAGAAGTTCTTAGTCCCGATCTCACACAGCAACAAATTCATCACTTATTAAATACATACGAAACGATCTATTTAGCTGAAGGTGAGGATAAAAGTGCGCCATTCCCTAAAGCTGCAGAAACATTAGCGCAACTTCATGCAGCGGGTTTCATTCTTACCGTGGTCAGCAACAAAGCCGTTGCTGCGGTGGACACCGCTCTAGTACGTTTTGAATTAAAGCAATATATTGCCATGGTCATCGGCGATACTAAAACACTGAGAAAAAAACCGGATCCTATGGCCTATACTGATTTCATCAAACCAAAATTTAACCACATAAATCCAACACAAATCTTAATGGTCGGCGATACACCGGCTGATTTACTATTTGCAAAAAATATTGGTGCTGACTCTTGTTGGGCAGAATATGGTTATGGGGATGAAAAAGCTTGTCTAGCGCTTCATCCGACTTATACAATTAAGCGATTAACAGACATTTTGGCTATTTTATTTTAAATTCCACGCTTGTTTGTTGAGATCTGCTATAGCTTTTTTTCTATGACTGTTAATCGGTCATCAATATTAGAAAAATAACTCTGTACAGTTTCAACTAATACCATCGTTTTCATATCAGGTTCGATATTAACATTATCACCCACATTTTTATCGGAAAAATTGGTTTTGCGTAATGTTTCGGGAATTAAATACACTTCAAAACTAGGTTGTTTTTTATTCGTCAATCCTACAGTTAAACTAGAACCATCCACCGCGATATAACCTTTCGGTTTAACAAAAGCGAAACAAGCGACAGAACATTGAATAGACAAACACAAATTCTCTCCACTAATTTTTTTATCGATAACTTTTCCTGTCTCCAATACATGGCCACTCAGTTCATGTCCTCCTATTTCATCACCATAGACTAGACTCCTCTCCACACTGACTTTTCTTCCAACAAAAAGTTCATTTAAAGTAGTTTTGACTAAGGTTTCTTGCATTGCATCAAAACTGACTTCAATTCCATTCTTCGCAACGACGGTTTGACAAACGCCATCTATAGAAATACTCGCACCCGTTTTTAAATTTTTTACTAGTTCTTCATTTAATACGACACTATAATGGAATAATCCTGGTCGTTTAGTGAGTGACTTTACAACAAATAAACCTTGTGTAATTCCAGAGTACATAGAAAAATTAAATTATTAATAAACTTTCAATTAATTGCATTTGTTTTAACACCGATCCTTTATTTTCTTCCACAAACTTTTTAGCTTCCCGACCCATGTTCTGGCGTCGTACTGGATCAGACAACAAAGAAATAACCTGCTCTGCTAGCTCTGTCGCGTTATTTACCTGAATTGCTGCATTTCGCTGTTTCAGCTGTTCCGTAATGGTTGCAAAATTAAAAGTATAAGGGCCGGTTAATATAGGGAGGCCAACGGCAGCCGGCTCAAGAGGGTTTTGACCGCCTTTTTCAACGAGACTTCCACCCACAAAAGCCAGATCCGCTGCCGCATAAAAAATAAGTAATTCACCCATCGTATCACCGATCAAAACATCGATATCGTTCAGATCGCGCTTATGATCGCTACGCTTGTTAATGTTATAGTTTTGACTGCGATATAGCTGTTCTAATTGAGAAGCTCGATCCACGTGTCGGGGTATCGAAACTAATAATAAGTCTGGGAAATAATGACGCACCTGCTTAAACACCTGAAGAATCAATTCTTCTTCACCAGGATGAGTGCTCGCCGCAATCCAAACAAGCCGATTTTCTCCCCAAATTTTCTGCCATTGCTGGGCCTGTTCCAGTAAATTTCTTGGCAACGTCACATCAAATTTAAGACTACCGGTAATGTGTATTCGCTCAGGCGAGAAACCAAGGTCAATAAAACGCTCCGCGTCAGCTTGAAACTGAGCTGAAATAACATTAATGCTCTTTAACATGGCTTGTGTTATCGGCAAAATACGCCGATAGGATAAAGCGGAGCGTTCAGATAAACGGGCATTGACAAGGGCTACCGGCACTTGATACAACTGACACGCGGCTAGAAGGTTGGGCCAAAGCTCCGTTTCTAACAAAATCAGTAATTTTGGTTGTAGTGCCTTAAAGAATTTCCTCAAGATTAAGGGTAAATCATAAGGAAAATAAAGCGGGGTTATACTGTTTCCCAATGCAACACGGATACGTTCGGCACCTGTTGCTGTCTCATTGGTCACAATAATAGGTAGCGATGGATAACGTTGCTGTATCCGCTTGATCAATGGTATGGCCGTCAAGGATTCGCCGACTGAAACGGCATGCACCCAAATCCCACCGGATGGCAAAGGATGTCGTAGGCCTAAGCCTAGACGCTCATGCCAAAATTGCAATCCATTAGGATTTTTACGATTTTTTATCCATAAACGCAATAAAATAAACGGCAAAAATAAATAAAAAATTATTGTATATAAGAATCGCATGACTTAATAAAATTATAATTAGTATTTAATGGTGAGCTTATCGCTTATTCAACTTTAAGACAAGATAATATCCTGTTAGTCTTATACCTCTTGGTAGAAGCATCCTATTGTTATTTTCCTTTATTCTTACCTATTTTCTCGAAATATGGAATCTCAGAGGAGATGAGGAATCACAAAAATGATGCCTTCTTGAAGTATCTACCTATGAGAAATATCTGGGTCATGGACAAAATTTAAGTAAAAAGACTATATAGTCGAATTTTTATGAGTTAGGTTTAATCATGAATATATGGGGCAAACTTGTTGGAGGTTTTTTTGGTTTTCTTTTTGCAGGACCATTTGGGCTTATATTAGGTGTCATTATTGGGCATCTCTTTGACCGTGGCCTTAGGCAAAACCAGGGCTGGACTTTTTCTTCTGTCAATCCAAACGTCGCACAACAAGTTTTTTTTAATAGTACGTTCTTGGTAATGGGACATATCGCAAAATTAGATGGGCGGATTTCTGAAGCAGAAATTCAAGCGGCTAGAGCCATCATGAATCGCTTAGGTCTTACCGAAACCATGCGTCAAAAGGCTATCGACCTTTTTAATCAAGGTAAACAAGCCTCATTCAATTTAGAAGAAACCTTAAAAAAGCTAGTCCAAGCCTGCCATCGCAATAAGGTATTACTTAAGCTTTTTGTAGAAATACAAATGCAAACGGCCCTGGCTGAAGGCCATCTCACAGCAGATAAGCAAAGAGTATTGCAGAAAATCTGTCAATATCTAGGGTTTGCGCCACTCAACTTTAGCTTTTTTGAGCATCTATTTAATTTTGAGCAAGCTTTCCGCCAACAATCTTCTGGTCAGAGACAACAAGGATACTATCAATCATCGCACTCATCTCATCAGCTGAATCTAAGAGATGCCTATGCTATCTTAGGTATCTCTGAACAAGCATCGCCCGCTGAAATAAAAAAAGCCTACCGAAAGCAAATGAGCCAACATCATCCTGATAAATTATTGGCCAAGGGTTTACCTGAAGAAATGATAAAAATAGCGACTGAGAAAACTCAAAATATCAAGGCTGCCTACGATCGTATCTGTGCGGCTAAGGGAATATAATGCGTAATTTAATTATTTCCGCCTCTATTTTATCTGCGGATATGGGTTGCTTAGCGAAGGAATCCTCTGCGGTATTGCAAGCGGGTGCCGATAGTTTGCATATTGATGTCATGGATAATCATTTCGTCCCTAATTTGACATTTGGACCCTTAGTCTGCGAGGCTTTACACAAACATCTACCTAAGACTTTTCTTGATGTACATTTAATGGTAAATCCAGTCGATAATTTAATTAATGCCTTTGCTAAAGCGGGTGCTGATCAAATCATCTTTCACCCTGAAGCCAGTAGCGATGTGCTTAAAAATTTAAAACAAATTCGTCATTTGGGTTGTAAAGCAGGATTAGCAATTAATCCTCTAACGTCATTAAATTGTTTAAATAACCTCTGGGATCACTTAGATTTTATATTAATGATGTCTGTTAATCCCGGTTTTGCTGAGCAACATTTTATTCCTGAGGTTTTAAACAAAATTTCCGCCACTAAACAGTTACTTTCCACACACAAACCTAGTATTCGTTTAGGTGTGGATGGCGGGATTAAAAAAAATAATATTAGCGAAATCGCTAAAATGGGTGCAGATACTTTTATTTTAGGATCGGGTATTTTTCATACCGAAAATTACGCCTTCACATTAACCGAACTACGATCACAATTAACTCTATAAGGAAAAATAATATGCGTCTTTTTTTAATGGGTTGTCTATTCTTTTTATTAAATGCTTGTGCTAGCACAGCAAACTACCAAAAAAAAATTGATACATGGCAAGGAAAAAATATTCAAGCGCTCATTTCTAAATGGGGGGAACCTGACACAGGAATACAACTTCCCAATGGTCATAGAATCTATCAGTATACCCGAAAAACGATGTATTCTATCCCCGATCCTAAACGTTCTCCTTTGCGCACCGATAATGGAAATCTTTTCTCTAATTATGATGAGCCTTGGAATACACACCAAACTGTCATTCGTTCTTGTCAAACCTCATTTGAAACAACTGCTGACGGGCATATTATCCATATAAGCTTTAAAGGGAATAATTGTGTATCCAATAATTTTCTCCCTTAAGTTAGCCTATCAATTTGTATGAATAGTTTAGATTTTAATTTTCGAAAAATAGATCGTTTGCTTTCATAAAGACGAGATATTAGCTAAACCGCGCAAGAGAGCTAAAAAAATAATGATCCATAGAAAAAAAAGGAGCTCAATTCCTCAAAAAAAAGATTTCGTTATCATTCAATGGCTAATTTATTTTACTTTTTTGTGTTTTGTCTCACCGGGCTTGACGACAGAATTGACGATGGGACAACAACTTGGTTGGGTACCTAGTCAACTGGGTATTTGCAAAGGACACTATTTAGATCCCTTACAAGCTTATTCTCAAACTTCTTTAAGTAAACTCAATCAAGCTTTTACTCATATTGATGCCGCACAATCTCATTTTTCATTTGAAGGGACTTCTACTTTAAGTGGTAATGTCGTTATTACTCAACCTGGCCGAATATTGTATGCCGATCAAGTTTATTTCTATCGTGATCCGAAAACAGGGAAAATTACTAATATGGATCTACTCGGTGGAATTAAACTCGAAGAGCCTAATCTTTTAATTAAAGCAAAAAAAGCCCATTTAAATTTAAACAATCAAAGCGGTTATCTTACGGATATTATTTATCGTATTTTATTAAGAAATAGCACGATATTAATGGGCACTAACAAAGGTATGCCGATTAATGCTTGGGGATCAGCCAGTGCGGTGGAACAGACTTACCCTGGATTAATGATTTTACATAATAGTACCTACTCGACTTGTTCACCCATTCATCCAACCTGGAAACTCTCCGCTAAAAAAATAATATTGAACCGTGATGATGGTCGCGGTAAAGCCTACAATACCTGGTTGGATTTTCGGGGAACACCTATTTTATACAGTCCTTATCTTGCTTTTCCTATTGATGATAGACGTGAATCAGGCTTCTTATTCCCAAACTTTGGAACTTCTTCACAATCGGGGATAAGTATTGGATTTCCTTATTATTGGAATATGGCTAGCAATTATGACTTTTTATTTACACCCACTATTTTAAGCAAGCGTGGCGTACAATTAGGTGGTCAATTTCGTTATTTAAGTCATGATAGTCAAGGAACGATCATTGCTAATTATCTTCCCTATGATCGAGCAGCGGCGCGGCTTGCTGATCAGATTCCTCTGCTTTACCCCAACACCAACCCACTAATTTATCCAAGCACTACTAGAAAATCTTTTACATGGCAAGAACAGCGTCTATGGGCTCCTCGTTGGACGAGCATAGTAAACTTTAATTGGGTTGGCGATGATTATTATTTGGAGGATTTTAACCAGCCCCCTACTATCGCTATTAATCAACTGGCACAACAAGCACAATTAAATTACACCGGTGATATTTGGAATTTTACGACGAGCATCAATCGCTATCAAACACTGCATCCTTTGAATCAAGCACCCGTGAATAACCCTTATAATAGTTTACCTGAGATTGATTTAAATAGTACCACACAAAATTTTCATGGATTTAAGGTTCAAATAAACAATCAATTGAGTTATTTTCAACGTTTAAATAACCCTGGTGAGTTAGTTAAACCGCCGCAAGCACTCCGACTTAATATTTTCCCTTCCATCAGTTATCCAATACGTAGTAAAGAAGCTTACCTCATTCCACGAGTTCAATTGAGTCTGACGCATTATAATATAATAAATCAAGTCAATGGTTATCAGCACGAAATCCAGCGCACGACGCCTCTGTTTAGTGTGGATAGTGGTTTGTATTTTGATCGGAAAACCCATTGGGGAGAACATTCCTTTTTACAAACTTTAGAGCCTCGACTATTTTATTTAAATGTTCCTTATCGTGATCAAAATAGTATTCCTATTTTTGATAGTGCACTTATTCCTTTTAGCTATGATAGTCTTTTTATGACTAACCGTTTTAGTGGTTTTGATCGTATCGGCGATGCCAATCAAATTAGTTTTGCGCTCACCACTCGATTATTGGATCAATTCACTGGCGAAGAAAAATTAAGAGCTAGTATCGGTGAAATCTATTATTTTAAAGATAGGCGCGTCTTTTTATGTAACCCATTAGAAAGGCAATTAAGTATACCCGGAACCTTGTGCGCCAACCCATTTACAATACCAGGCGCCACTTCGCCGACTGAAAAATTCTCTCCCATTGCCGGCCAGCTAAATTACAATATCAATCCACAATGGAGCACTACCGCGAATATTGCCTGGGATCCAACAAGTCACGACATTATTAATGCGGCTGCAAACATACAGTATCATCCACATCCTAATCAGCTGTTTAATATCAACTATGGGCGTATTCGTTTTGGCGATCTATTTGTCACAACACCTCCCACACCCCCCAATAGTCACCAAAATGATTTTAATCGGCTGGGCTTTTCTTTTGCAACACCACTTAAGCATCAATGGAGCACAGTGGGCGGTTGGAATTATAATTTTAGTCATAATTACTCACAAAGCTTTTTCTATGGATTGCAATATGATAGCTGTTGTTGGGCCTTTCGAATTGTGGCCGGGCGCACTTTTTTTGCCTTAAATCAAAATAGTAGCCCAATATTTAATAATGTTGTTTATTTCCAATTTCAACTCAAAGGCTTGAGTACCGTAGGCATCAGTGATATAACCAACTTTTTAACTAATAATATCCCTGGCTATACTGATAATTTTCAGTCTGGTGCAACCCATTTTTAGTAACGAGCGATTATGGACTTTCTTAAAAAAATCTTTCCATTTATTATTTTACTCACTAGCTTAGTATCTGCTAACCCCTTATATGCCGTTGAAACCTTGGATCGTATTGTTGCTGTGGTTAACAATAATGTCATTACGCAGCAACAGTTAAGTGAACAAATTGAAATAACGCGACAGCAATGGCTCTCTGAAAATAAACCTATCCCAGATGCAGCAACTTTTCGCAAACAAGTACTTAATAAGATGATAGACAATGAATTACAGCTTCAATTAGCGGCTAATTCAGGATTAAAAATTAACGAAGCTGCATTAGATAAAACCATTATGGGTATTGCGCAACGCAATGGTTTTACACTCGAGCAATTACGTGAAAAGTTGCAACAAGAAAATATACCTTATGCAAAATATCGACAACAAATTCGTCAACAACTGATTATAAATCGCCTACAACAAGATGAAGTCGCTGCAAAAATTACCGTAACAGATCAAGAAACGAAGGATATGTTAGCGCATATGCCTAAATCAACTCCGCAAAAAACAGCTTACCATGTTGAAGATTTACTTATCCCATTTCCAAATAATCCATCTACCGCTGATATTTCTCGCATAAAAGCCATTGCTTTATCCTTATTACAAGAAGCAAAAAACGGATCTTCTTTTCAAAAATTGATAGGCCAAGCAAACAAATTTAACCCTCCATTAACGGGTGGGGATTTAGGTTGGCGTCCCCTTAATGATTTACCCGATATTTTTCAAATCCCTGTACAAAAACTTAAGCCAGGGGAAGTAACAGAACCCATCCAAGCTGGCAATGGTTTTCATCTCATTCGTCTTTTAGAAATACGGGGCGATAATTCAACCACAGCTCATTATGTGACATCCACACATACTCGACATATTTTAATTAAAACCTCTCCTTTGCTTAATAATACGCAAGCAGAAAGACGCCTTAACGAAATTCGCGCAGACATTCTGCGTGGTGGTGATTTTGCTACACTCGCTAAAAAGTACTCTCAGGATCCCGGCTCTGCCTATAAAGGAGGCGATCTCGGTTGGACTTTACCAGGCCTATTTGATCCCGCTTTTGAAGCACAAATCAAAAAATTGGCCATCAATCAAATTAGCTTACCTTTCCAAACTCAGTTTGGCTGGCACATCGTACAAGTTTTAGGTCGAGCACAAAAATTACAAACGAAACAGAATGTTTCACGTGAACAAGCAGCGCAGCTAGTTTATCAACGTAAATTCCAGCAAGCATTAAAAAACTGGCTACGTCAAATACGTAACCAATCTTACGTAAAAATTATGTAGGCTTGTTAACTGTCCAGTTTACCTTCACTAATTTTGCAGGAAAACAGCTCCTTTTATTTTTATATACCAAAACGAAGAAAGGATGAAGCTTGATTCTTTAATTTTTCATCTTTTTTCGCAGCATTTTTTTCATGCTTTGCAGACTTAAATTCTGCTTGAGCTAATGATTCTTTAGGCTCACAAAATAATCTAGACTGTCCTAATCTGTGTGTCTCAGGCTTACTATACTGCGGCTCTTCTTCATATTCATTTTCTTCTTGTGTCCCAGAAGGATTATTATCCCTTTCCTCATAAGGAACATACTCTGGATTTTCAAAATACTCTTCATATTGAGGTTCTTCGTATCCACTTACTGCTTGTG
>Ga0209668_10000858_pt1 | contig 12731 bp, 7 predicted proteins | sample FrelakmetPLP11PL_FD_187150 | JGI IMG/M metagenome (GOLD analysis project Ga0209668, IMG submission 187150) | Freshwater lake sediment microbial communities from the University of Notre Dame, USA, for methane emissions studies - PLP11 PL (SPAdes)... | ecosystem: Environmental > Aquatic >... | reverse complement strand
TATGAAGGTACAAATTGCTTCTACATTATTAGAAAGCGTAAGAGCAAAAGAAGGTGAGATTAATGGTAAAAAAGGATTCACATCTGATGTACTTAAATTCTATGAAGACAAAGATGGTAAACGTGTGTGTGAAATCATGGTGGGTAGATGGTTCAAATCAGATATGTCTGATAAAGAATTATTAAAATATTTAAACACTACAGATGAAGGTAAAAAGATTTTATCTGGATTAGCATATCGTATTCCTACACAAAAACAAAACTCTATTGATAGTTTTGTTATTAAACAATTCTTACCAAAAGAATTTGGTGATAGTGTTGTTGTGCCTGCTGCATTAGTTGCTAAAGTGGGATCGGATTTTGATATCGATAAATTATCAATCTATTTCAAAAATGTTTTTGAAGATGCAAAGGGTAATGTTAAACTTGTTCCTTTCTATGGATATGGACAACAAGCTAAAGATAAATTTAAAGAATTATTTATATCAGAAAATTTAAGTAAACAAGAGATTCAAAAAGACAAGATTATATCAACTTCTAAAATGCATAATCTTTTTCTTGATATTGCTGAAGGAAGAGCTGATGAATATACAAAAGGTAAATGGTTACCTATTATAGCTAATTGGTTTCCTGAACAAGTTACAGAAGGTGGACAGCTTGATGGTGCTGAGGTGGAAAGAATTTTCTTATCTAGAATTGAAAGAGCTGGTAAGAAATTAGATAAACTTACATTTGGAGATCTTCAAGATGCTATGGCAGAAGAACAATCAGAAAGATGGTATAAACAATCTCTTGAGAATGAATACATTCAATCTGGTCAGAATTTAGTTTCGCATCCTAAAAACTTTAGTAGACTTATTCAACCTAACTCTGCAGATCAATTAAAAGCACTTGGTAACTTTATAGCTCAAAGAACTACAGGAAAATCATTTGATTATACATCTGTTGGTAATATGCTTAATAGAAGATATATGTCTAGTCTTAGACATGCGTTTGTTACAGGTAAGTATGCTATTGGTATTGCTGCTGTAAATCAAACTAATCATTCATTGAATCAAAGACAACCAATTGTTATTGATCCAGCTAAATTAAATTTAGTTAGTAAAGATGATGAGTTCTGGTTAGATGATGCTTCAATTAAGTTTGAGAAATACAACAAGATGAAGATTGGTAATAAAATCTTTGCTACATTATCAAAAGTTAAAAATGCTGTAGGTCAAGATATATCTGATATTCTTGGACAGTTTATTGATGGATATGTAGATATCTCTAAAGGTCCTTGGATTATGGAGCTTGGTGCTACACCAAACGTAGCTTCTACATTTATGTTCTTAGCTAAAGTGGGTGTACCTATTGATACAGTGGCTTATTTCATGAACCAACCTATTATAAAAGATTACTTACGTTCTATTGAGAATGATGGTTATTCATATTTATTTATGGATTCATATGTTAATGATATGTTTAAAACATATGGTCTATCAAAGAAACAAGATAAAGAGGCATTCAAAGAAAGTAGAAGAAAATTCAGCATTCCAACTAGACCAATATTAAAAAGTTTTGTAGGAAAAAGTGTTAAGGATATGAATGTTCAAGAAAAAGAACAACAACGTTTAATGTTATTAGAATTCTTGAAATATGCTAAACTTGCAGAGCAAATGTTTAATGTAACACAAGCAACTAACTTTGATACTGCTACATTTAATGATCCATCATTAGTATTTAAGAAACAAATGCAACTTGAAAAAGCAAGATTGAGTGTTATGGCATCTGTAAATAAAGAAGGAAAGATGATACCTGCTGTTGATGCTATATTAGATAACTCATCATTAGGAAATCTTTCACAAACAATTTATGATGTTAGAAATGCTAATGCTACAATTCTTGTATCTGATCAAAAAGTTGTAAGGAATGTTATTCAAAAAGTTCTTCTTCCATATGTTGGATTAGGTGATAGAGATTTTGTTAAAGTGGCACAAAAAGCTGTAGCTAATTTCTTTGATTGGGCTGTACAAACTCAAGAAGGTGGTTCAGCACTTAATAAATATATTAATGATATTCTTGTAAAAAATGGAGGAATCACTCCAGATGTATTAGAGTTTGTAAATGATATTAAGAAAGATTCATCACATCCATTACATGATAACCACGTAATCAATATACTAGAAGTATTACCATCTACAAAAGCTGAAGAAGGTGGTGCTAATAATATTAAGGTTAAAGGAATTGATAATAAAGTGTATGATCAAAATAATATCATATATGGATTTAGAGAAATGAAAGAATATATAAATGACTTACCTGAGACTGATAAGTATTCTAGTATATATGATAAGATTAGATTACTATCTGTATTACAATCAGGACTTTCTAACTCTCCTATATCATTTACATCAGTTCTTCCTTATGAAGACTTCCAAGATATTTATGATAATGTTTTGGGTAAGTTAGAAAATATACCTAACTTAGCAGAGTTTTATAACTTAGGTGTATTTGAAAGAAATAACTGGGCTAATGATGATATGGTACCAAGAAAAAGAGCAGGTTATATTGCATCATTAGGTGTATACAATCCTGCTATGTATTTCTTATCAGATGAAATACAAACAGCTGTTGTTAAAAAACAAATCCCTCCTGTTATTACACAATCAATAAATAATAGAGAAGGTAGATATGATTATATGGTGTATAGTTGGGAAGTTAATGTTAAGCTTAGTCCTGAAGAAACAAAACAAAGAATGACGCAAGCAGAGAAGAAATCAAAAATGCGTAGAGAAGGTAATTATTCTTTCATTAAAAAAGGATTGTTTAGAAAGGTGACAGATAAAAATGGTGTTCCTCTTATTCATAGTTATATTAGTAAAGAAGGAGATCTTAAAGAATACTATGTTTATAAAGCTATCAATGCTTGGGGTGAATCATATAGAGCTAATGAGTTCTATTTAACTGACAAACAATCTGTAATTGATAATGGATATATCAAAGTGAATGATGTAGATAATACAGAAATCATTGATTTGTTTAAAGGAAAACGTAGAAAAACTGTAAGTCAAAAAGCTTTTACAGAGAAAGTGGTAAATAATAAAATAGTAGAAAAACCTTCTATTAAAGATGTACAATCATTTGATAATAGTAATGAGTATGATTTTGAACCTATATCATATGATGAAAGTGGATATGATCCATATGCTGCATATGATCTTGGAACACCTACAGAAACTTTAAGTACAGAAAAAATAAATATCTATGCAGGTACAGGAGAGAATTCTGAGTTAAGTAATTTTGCTATAAGACCTGTAACTCTTAATGGTAAAACATTTAAAACTCCTGAAGGTGCTTTTCAAGCTATGAAAGTGTTTTTTACAAATGCTGTTTTATTAGGTACTCCAGCAAGTAAAAAAAATCTTGAGATATTAGAACAATTAAAAAATGCTTCAGGTTCTCAAGCAAAAGCATTGGGTAAAAAAATAACTGATTTGTCACAAGCAACATGGGATAGAGATTCTTCAGGAATAATGAAAAATATTCTTACACTTTCTTTTGAGCAAAATCCAAATGCTCTTGCTAAGCTATTAGCTACAGGTAATGCTGAACTTACACATACACAAGATAATACTAAATGGGGTAAACTGTTTCCTAAATTACTTATGGAAGTAAGAAATGAACTTAAACCAGATGTAAGTGAAAAACCTGAAGGAGTAAAATTAAAAGATGGTAATACATACACTGCAGATCAATTAAACACAAAAATGCTTATGTCATTAGGATACAATATTATAGAAGCAGGAGAAATAATCAAAAATAATAAATGTTAATATGAGTTGTCCAAACACCAACCTAGAAGAATGGAAATTATTAGTAGCATCTAGAGGAGAAGATGTAGCATATGCTTTATGGGACCTTTATAATGGAAATGTTCCTGAATCAGAAAGTAAATTAGAAATTGTAAAGACTGGTTTAAAAGCTACAAACATTTTACAATCTTCTAAAGCTGATCAGTTCTTTGGAGCTGTAGCTAGAAATAAAATCACTGGTGATTTCTTCTGGAAGAAAATGCAAGCTGATCTTGGTATTCCTAAAGAGCAAATAGAAATCCTCAAATCATTCAATACACAAGATAGAGGAGAACTTATTTCCTCTATTCTTGCTAATTATAGTTTTGCTATTGAGATTAATATTAGCAAAGAAAAAGATAGTGTATCACAGCAAGAAGCTAATAGAAGAAGTGGGTTATTTACAGAAGAAGAACTTGATGATACAGAAAGAAATACTGGATATTATTCTAACCTAACAGTTCCAGGAGGAACTAATTATACAGAGAATGAAATAGCTACACCAGCTATTACACCAAGTATAAAAGGACATGCTCAGTTTGCTACAGATCAAGGAATAGGTTGGTTTAGAAGTGATGATGCTGTTGAAGGTGCAGAGATAAAAACTGGAGAAGAAATATCACAAGAATATGTTCCTGGATTATTTGAACAAGAAACTTTTGATATTAGTAAAAAATATACAAAAACTATTGGTGGTACTAGTACTAAAACTCGTAGAATACTAGAAGTACAATCTGACTTATTTCAGAAGGGTAGAGATAGGAAAGATTTAGTTAATGGTGCGCCAGTTACTGATTTAGCGGATTTAGATGATTTACGAGAAGATTTAGAAGATGGTAAAATAACACAAGAACAATATGATAATATTAAAAAAGGAAAAGATGTTAAATCTCAACCTGATAATAAATTCCTACAACTTTTAAATAAAGATTCAAATTGGGTAACATTCTTTGTTAAATCTATTATACAAGATAGTTCTAAGAAAGGATATGAGAAAGTATTGTTTCCTACAGGTAATACTGCTAGTAAAGTTGAAGGTCATACTACTTTAGAAGAATTTAAAAAACAGAAAGAAGATAGGATTAAAGAACTTAAAGAAAATTTAGCTTATAGAGAAAAAACAAATGTTTATGATGACCCTCAAGATAATATTAATCATATAAATAATTTAAAACTAGAACTTACTCAACTTAAAGCTGAACTTGAAAGAGTAGAAGGTCCAGAAGGCTTTGGTGCTTTAAAACCTATATACAACTTCTATGAGAACACTGTAAAGAATGTTCTTAACAAACAATATGGTAAAGAGAATGTAAAACAAGTTACTGATGAGCATGGTAATACGTGGAATGAAGTAGAGATTGTTCCTGAGAGAGAACAACAATCTATTCTTTTTCAAAAAGCAGAAATGCCTGCATCTAAATCATCTAAAGAAACACTTGATAAATTAAAACAAGTGGCTAATAAGATGGGAGTTAAAATGCAATCTCTTTCTGATTATCTAAAAGGTAATCCTGATGTAAAAGCTACAGACGTTAATGCACTTGCAGATCTTTTACAAGGGATAATAGCTATTGCTGAAGGTAAAGAAGATGTTGCTACAACAGAAGAGATTATTCACGTTGCTACAGCAATGATAGAACAAGTAGATCCAAAGCTTATTACAGAGATGATCTCTAAGATAACTAGATTTAAGATATACCAAAAAACATTAGATGCCTATAAGACTGATCCTAACTATCAACTTGCTAATGGTAAACCAGACATCAGGAAGATAAAAAAGGAAGCTGTAGATAAACTTATAGCTGAACTTATTATTAAGCAATCAGAAGGCTCTACAGAGTTTCCAGAACTATTAGATGAAACTGATAGATCTATAGTTAGAAACTTTTGGAATACTATTCTAGATTGGTTTAGAGGAATGTACAAAGCATCTAACATTAATATATTTGAACAAGCTGCAACTAAAATTGCTGCTGGAGATATAGGAATGTCATATGCTCGTAAGCAAGAAGGACTTGATTATATATTTGAACAAAATCCTGAATTAGCAAACATAGGAACACATGAACAATATTCTATGTACATAGATAGAATATTCCCTAATAGTGAAGTGAAACAAATTGTTTATCATGGAACAGGTTCTGCTACTAAATTAGAATCATTAACTCCTAGAGATGGGAAAGTATATTTTAGTGATGATTTAACTGCTTCCAGATATGCTGATTGGGACGCTACTAATAGATTATTAAATGCTCCTGAAGAAGAAGCTAATCCACAATTAGTTGCTGCTGTTATTAATTTAGAGAATCCTACAGTTTTAGATGGTGTAGATTACACTGAAACAGAAACTAACAAAGAAGGTGATGGTATAATAGGATTGAATATTTCAGATCCATTAGGAGGTTTAGAAACACAATATGTTGTTAGAGATGCTTCACAGATACATGTATTAGGTAGTGAACAAGATGTAGCTAATTTCAAAGAGTTTATGAAAACAGCTCCAGCTATATTTAAAGGTGAAGGAGTATATTTCCAAAAACTATCTCCTGCACAAGTAGAAATACAGAAAAGAATACAGAATACAAAAGATAGTATTGAGAAAAGAGAAGAACCTACATCTGTAAAAGCTGATCCATTATTAATGGATACAGAAGAAGCTTCTAACTATTATGTAATTAAAAATCCAGATGGTACAGAGGATAGACTTACAAAAAGGGTTACAGATAGAGTGAAAGCTTGGTATAAACAAAGATTTGGAGATAAAACTTTCTCTGAAGCTGAGAAAACATTTAATGAGTTCAAACGAACTCTTGGTGTTAAGTATCACCATTTCTTTGAAGAAATTCATGGAAGATATTTCAACTCTGATGGAACTAGAAAAACAAGAATTGAACCACGTCCTAGAATAATTAATTCTGTAGATGAAGAAGTTTATGATAAACTAGAACAATATTATGTTGATTTAATTGATAAGTTTTCTCAAAAAGGAAAAAACCCATTAGTCTTCTCTGAGGTTATTTTATATGATGCTAAAGAAAAAGAGGCAGGAACTATTGACCTTTTAATTGTAGAAGAGAATGGTAGAGCTAATATATTTGACTGGAAGTTTATGAGTGTATCTGCTAATGCAAATGATGTTCCTTGGTATAAACAAGGAGCTTATAACATTCAGCTTGGTCGATATAAAGATATGTTGATGGATGCCTATGGTGTTAAAGAGTTTGGAATGAATAGAGCTATTCCTATTCTAATGGAATTTAGAAAAAAGAATACAACAAAGAAAGATGATCTTGGTCTTTCACTTTCTGGTATAGCTATTGGAACAATAGATTCTAATAAGATTGAAGATATGAGATTGGTTCCTATATCTGAGGAAAGTGAATCAACAGGTAATGAAGATCTTGATAACTTATTATCACAATTAAATTCTATATATAAACAAATTTCAAAAACTAGTGCTACATCTGATGAAGAACGTGAATATAAAAATGAACGTTTGAATGTACTTAAAGAAGCAATTAGAGCAGCACATGCTTCACAAAACATCACACCTCTAATTAATGTAATTAAGGTGATGAGAAAAGAAGGACAGGATATTATAAATGATTGGGAAACAATTTATGATAAGAAAACTGCATCTAGTGATGACTTTGATAACCCTGAACTGTCTGACTATGCAGATAATATTAGAGAGTATATTGCAATTGCAAATGTTTTTGTAAATGTAGATAAACTTATTGGTGATCTTATATGGAATGAAGGCATGGAAGCTTCTGCTAAGACTTCTGGTGCTAAGAAAAATTTAGAATATAGAAAGAAAGTTCTACAAGATATTAGAGAAGAGACCAAAGAAATTTTTGAATCAGTAGGAAAAGTAAAAAAGATTGCTGGATCATTTGCAAACAAGTTCATGGGAGAAAGAAATCTTGTTACAGGACTTCTTAAAACTGATGCTATATGGAAAGGATTAGGTTCTTTCTTTAGAGGTGCAGCAGAGGCTCCACTAGCTTCAGTTAAAATATTATATAAACTTGTAAATAATGCTAAGGGAAGAGCTTCTGCAGATGCTCTTGGTGAAATTAATGAGTTATTAAATATTAGAAAGAAGCTTGCTGAAAGAGGTGGTGATCTTAGAAAACTTGTACAACAGATATATCAAAAAGATGATAAGGGTAGTTTAGTTAATAAACTAATTTATAAATATCAGAAAGCATTTTATGATGAGATTGATAGTAATGCTGCTGAAGGTAAACAAGATAAGAACTGGTTAATGCAAAATATAGACATGGATGGCTATAAAAAAGAAGCATTAACTAAAATGAATGCCGCAATTGATAGAATTGCAAAAACACATGAAGATAATCCTGACATGATGGATAAACTGATTGAACAAGAAAGAAATAAATGGAATATAGCTAGTAGAGATTTTAATGGTTGGAATAACTATATAATAAAAAGACATCCAAAGGATAAATGGTTGTCAGAAGAGTATAAAGAATTACAAAAAGATCCTGAGTTATTTGAATTATACAATTTTATAAATAAAATTAACAGTAAAGCAAATGATGCTGGATACATACAAAATAAATTGTATTCTACATTTTTACCATTTGTAAGAAAGAGTATGGCAGAAAGTCTTGCATGGGATTTCAGTCTATCATCTATTATGAAAATGGGGGATGATCTATCTGTTAGAGCTAGTGATGTTGGATATGGATCTGTGAATGAACTTACAGGAGAACTTGAACACAGTATTCCTAAATATTATACACAAGATTTTACAAACACAGCTGATGGGGTAAATGATTATAGTGATGTGAGTGAAGATCTTTTCAAGAACATGATATTGTATATTAACCATATGGAGAAATATAAATATCTATCTGAGGTGGAAGGACAAATTCAATTAGTGAAAACAGTTGAGTCATTTAAGAATCACTTAAACACTAGTCTTACTGGGGATATTATTTATGTAAATGGTAAACCACAAGAAGAAAAAGGTAACGATGATAATGAAAAAATCTTTGATAACTTCTTACGTGCTTTATTATATGAACAAAAATATCCATTATCAGATTATGATACAGCTTTAAATATTTCTCCAAAGAATGCTGTTAAGAAAGCTATCAATAAACTTGCTGGTAAAGAAGTTTATCCAATAGATGAAAATCCAAGTGCTCTATCATTAGTTAAATCAATGGATGCTTTAAATAGAGGATTTCAATTAAAGACATTAGGGTTTGAATTTATATCTGGAGCAGTTAACTTATTCGGTGCTAATATACAGTTAGCTACACAGGCTGGTAACTATTTTAAAGGTAGAGAAGTTGCTGCTAATGAAGGAAAACTTATAGGAAATAGTTTTAAAAATGATGATGAAAGAGAAATGTTTATTCAACTTATTGATGTGTTCATGCCCCTTAAAGATGATCCTTCATATGAAAAGATGAAAGAGTCTGGAATGTCTGCATTAACAAGACAAAATTTCTCTGACATGCTAATGTATTTTATGAGAGCTCCTGAACATCATGTTGAGAAATCTGTATTCCTTACACTTCTTGATAACTCAATGATAGTAGATGGAAAAATTGTAAACATTAGAGAATTTGTAAAAAATAAATATAAAGATAGATATACTTCTGCACAAGATTATAGATCTCAGTCTAAAGCTATTGATGCTGAAATAGAAGAATTAAAGAAAACAAAATCTATTACAAATACAAAAGAACTAGTAGATGGTAAACTTGTAGTTCCAGGACTAAATCTTAAAAACTTTAAAGAAGTAGAAAGACTTAAAAACTTAACTAGATATATTTCTAGACAAGCTACAGGAGGAATGTCTGATTCTGATCTTAATAGAGCAGGAATGAGTATATGGAGTAAGAGTATGATGGTGTTTAAAGGTTGGATCCCTAAACTTGTTGATACACGTTTTGGAGAATTTAGAAAGGTGGGAGATGATTTCTCTGTAATAATAGATGAAAATGGGTTAACCACTGGAGAGAAATATGATATAGGACGTGTTAGATTATTTGCTTCTTTCTTATCATTTAATATTATCAAAACAATAACTAATATAAATGATATTATTCAAGTAAATGATAATGGTGTATTGCAACTTGATGCTATGTATGAAAAATTTGCTGAAGACTATAAGAAAAGAACTGGTGAGGAACTAAATATGTCTAAAGAAGATTTCATGGATTTAATAAGAACAAACCTTCGTAACCAGGTGAAAGAACTTACAATACTTCTTGCTATGGTAGGATTAATGTTATCAATAGAATTTATGGCCCCCGATGATGATGAAGATAAAGCTACTAAAAACTTCTTTAGATATTCTCAAAAGGTTATGGATAAGTTTGTTGGTGAGCTTTCATTCTTCTATAATCCTGTTGAGTTTCAAAAGATGCTTAGTGGTAGTACATTCCCAGCATTAGGATTGTTCTCAGATATTGAAAAATTCATTACACATTTCACAATGGAAACTACAGGATTAGATCTTTCACAAAAAGATAAAACTCCTGAACAAGTTAGAGCAAGTGCACAACCAGTTAAATATGCTGCTAAAATGCTTCCAATAACTAAGTCATTAATAACATATTTATCTTTATTTAGTGAGGAGTTTGCTAAGGAATATGATATAACAATACAAAACAAAAGTAATAGATAGCCTAGCGCTATATTATACCAACTATTTTAAACTATATCTATACACATATAAAATGCATCATCTTCTGTGTTTTATATGTGCATACGTATAGTTAAAAATATTTTATACGTTATGCTATATTATGGGAAATATAAATTTAAACCATTTCATTATATGGAAATTAAAATTTATATTTGCTAGATGAATGGTATAATGATTGCACATATATAAGCCAAACTTCATAAATCATTTATATGTTATAATATCTAACTTACTGGTGTAATTATATTTAGTTACATTAACCCACACCCCTTATGGAAAACACATTTGAACAACAAGTTGAAAAAGAATTAAAAAGCATGGACCAACGCTTATATGATCTAGAGGAGAAGATGACTTCCATAGATACAAAACTAACACAAGTAGTAGATGCAATATTAGGTAATGCTTTAACAAAAACAGGGGGATTTGTTGCAGATATTACTGAGCTTAAGACTAAACTAAGAGAATTAGAAGACAAGATACAGAAACAAGAAGAATTCAAAAAGAAATTCACTTGGACTGTAGGATTGATATTAGGAATTGGTGTTCTATTACAATACCTAGCTACACTTTATAGAAACTTAAAAGTATGAGTACAAAAGAAAAGGTTGATATATTTTTAAACAAATGGGTGAGTAGAAAGCTTACAGTGTTTATTGTAGGTTCTGTTGGCCTTTTCTCTGGAAAATTAACATCATCGGATTGGGTTATAATTGCAGCAACATATATTGCTATTGAAGGAGCAACAACTATTGTAGAAAAATTAATGAAAGCTAAAGGAGGCACATTATGATATTAGAACTAAAGAGAAAAATATTTACAGATGATTCCACAATAGGAGAACTTTCTATTGATGGAAAATTTGTGTGTTATACACTAGAGGATAAAGTGAGAGATGTAAAGATAAAAAATGTCACAGCTATTCCTCATGGAAAATATGAATTAGCAATTACATTCTCTAATCGTTTTAAACAATACATGCCTCTATTACTTAATGTACCTGGATTTGAAGGTGTACGTATTCACAGTGGGAATAAGTCTGCTGATACAGAAGGTTGTATTCTTGTAGGAGGTACTAGATCACTAAACTTCATTGGTAAATCTAGAGTGACATACAAAACTTTATTCGATAAGATAAAAGCTGTAAGAAAGACAGAGAAGATTTTTATAAACATCACTCAGTAATGATGAACTATTTAAAAGAACAGTACTTAGCAGTGATTATTGTTGTTCTCTGGCTATTCTTTGCACTACACAATCAACAAAAGACTGCTGTCCTATTAGAACAAACTAAGAAATTAGAACGTGAAATTCTTGTTCTCAATGAGAAAGATCATGAATCTAGTAGAATTATAGATAGCTTATCTAGAGTGGATACACTCATAGTTAACAGAATCAAAATCATCAAACAAAAAGAATATGTACAAATTAGGATTATTGATAGTCTTCCTGTTAGTGGGCTTCAAGGTTTCTTCACAGATCGTTACCCAGAAAAATGATTCTATTGTCACCCTTAGTGAAAATGTTGCTAGGAAGGTTGCTACTGATCTTGTACGTTATGATTTTGCTAAGAATATTATCAAAGAACAGGAAGTAAGAATCAAGAATTATCAGAATAAAGAACTTGAGTTCAAGAACAAACTAGATATAAAAGATTCTATTATAACATATCAGAAGAGCATCATTGATATCCATAAAGATATTATCAAGAGTAAAAAAGCTTTTGAAATACATGGTTATGCTGGAGTTCAATCAACACAGTTTACATTAAGAGAACCTACATTATATACAAACTTCATGATTGAATTCACAAGGTTTAGTGTAGGAGCTCAATACTTTGTACAACCAAATAATCCACCAGGATATGGTGTAATTCTAGAATATAATTTATTTTAACATGGCAAAACAAACCAACACATCAGAAAAAGCAGTAAAGATTAAAGTGAGCAGACCAGGTGTGCACGCTAAATCCCAGACATCTAAACTTAAAGCTTCTAAGAATTACAAGAAGCTTTATAACGGACAGGGATAATATATGTACTGGGAAATAGAACTAGCTTTTCACTGGCCACATAATAGACTAGCTATTGGCTGGGATATACTATATGCTGATGATGTATATAACTACAATAGTTATATTCTCTATCTTGGTATATCCACAATAACAATTAACATATGGAAGTAGTATTTGAAGGAACTGTTGCA
>Ga0209668_10000857_pt1 | contig 12733 bp, 12 predicted proteins | sample FrelakmetPLP11PL_FD_187150 | JGI IMG/M metagenome (GOLD analysis project Ga0209668, IMG submission 187150) | Freshwater lake sediment microbial communities from the University of Notre Dame, USA, for methane emissions studies - PLP11 PL (SPAdes)... | ecosystem: Environmental > Aquatic >... | reverse complement strand
GAAAGGGCGGGCATATCGGACCAGAGTGTGGAAGCAGCTGACGGGGAGGTCTCAAAAAAAAGTGGCAAAACTGGAAAACCTTCCCGATACATCTCCGTAAAAGTCCGGAAAATCTTAAAACAGGAACACGGAGACAAATGTTCGATGCCTTACTGCGAAAAGCCGGCAAAACAAATCCATCACACTCAAAGATTCGCGCTCGCGGGAACGCATGACCCGCGCTACATGGCTCCGATGTGCGAAGAACATCACAAGATTGCGCACAGCATCGATCAGGAAACGCAAGAGAAATGGCGGCAAAGCGGGTGAAATGCCGGACCGCGGCGGCGACAAGCGCCATGGCCGAATTGAAAACTGCGTGTAAACCGCACCGGCGCACGCCGGCCGTATTGTCACGACCTTATTTGGAAGGCAAATCCTTTACGATTTTTATCAAACATTCCTTTTCCCCCGCGACAGTCGTCTTTTGTGACTCCAGGTACGCTGAATATGGCTGGGATGAGGCTGGAGGATACCCGAAATGAGAGGCGGCGACGGTTTCGAAACATGAAGGCGAAATCGTCCATATGCCGTTTTCGTGCTTTGCATGGGTGATGTCATAGTCACCACCGTAATGGGCTATACATACGCCCAAGGCGGAGGCCTCTCCATCCTTACGCAAACCATTTTCAATCGGCCTCCACAGTTTGAACTCGTCCATATAGTACTCCGCAAAACACTCGTCCACTTTTTTCTTAAGATTTTCATCCAGTTTCAGCGAATGCAGTCCCTCTTTCAACGCAAAATGCGAATGGCAAAAAGGAAGCCTGGAATCGGGTTTTTGTACAAAGAGCTCCTCCAGGTGCTGTCTGTGTTGACTGACATTCTTCGGGATGCTCCAAGCCAGGGCATCAAGTGAATTCGTGCCTAAAGCCTCATCAATATCCTCCTGTTTTAGGGAAAATGGTTTCACCACTATTTCTTTGCTTTCGGCTCGCTCACAAAGGTTGCTTCCGAGCAGGTCGACAGCCCTGAACAGCTCTGCGCGGATATCCTCCTTGACCGTTTCAACCCGAAGTCCGGTTGCGTGCGGTCGCATGTCGGGGTTTACCACGGCCGACTCGGTAGCGTCTTTTAAGGGCGCGCTCTTGGCACAACCGATTGCGGTCATTAAAGGCAAAGCCAGCAGTGATTTCTTCATATATTAATTTATTAAAAGGAAGAAAGAATGGCATGGCGGCTTATTACAGTCAATAAAAAAACAATTCCCTTTTCGCCTCAAACACTTTATTATCGGCTAGGTCACCGGCGCGCTAAACGGGAAAAGCGGTTTTAGCACCGGCCCAGGACTTTACATCCTTCTACAATGCAACTTTTTGAAGAAATCCGGCAGTTTTTACTGGAAAGCGCCCAGCTTAATAAAAAGCCGCTTATTGCCGTTGTCGGGCCGACGGCTTCTGGCAAAACCGCCCTCAGCCTGAAAATCGCCAAAGAATTCAGCGGTGAAATTATTTCCGCCGATTCGCGCCAGATATACCGGTACATGGACATCGGCACGGATAAGATACCCGTTGCCAGGCAGGCGGGCGTCAGGCATTACCTTCTGGACATCATCTCTCCAAATGAAGAATTTACCGTCGCCGACTTCAAGCGGATGACGCTTAAAATATTATCGGAAATCCACGCCAGGCAAAATGTGCCGATTCTTTGCGGGGGCACCGGCCTTTATCTGGATGCGGTAATAGAAAATTATCAGATTCCGCATATCCCTCCGCAATACGACATCCGCCAGAAACTCGCGCAGTATTATGAACAGCACGGAGCTACGGCTCTGCACGGGCTCTTGAAGGAGAGCGATCCGGAAACCGCGGCCAAAATCCACCCGAATAATGTCCGTTATGTAATCAGGGCGCTTGAAATCAACCTTGTCGGCGGAGATCACAAGCAGGATCGCAAAGGCGAAAGGATGTTTAATGTTTTCAAGGTGGGGATAGAATGGCCCCGGGAACTGCTGTATGAACGGATAAACGGGCGTGTAGAAAACCAGCTTGAGAGGGGTCTTCTTAACGAGGTCAAAACCTTGCTTATGAAAGGATACCATGAGAAACTTCCGGCGATGTCTTCACTCGGGTACCTTGAGCTTGTGAGCCATATCAAAGGGGAAAAGACGCTGGTGGAAGCGGTGGAGGATATCAAGAAAAACACGCGCAATTACGCCAAAAGACAGATGACCTGGTTCAGGAGGTACGCCGACATTAAGTGGGTCGGCGGAGAAGATCTGGAATCAGCGCTGAAGGGTGAATCCGCAGATTGAGGAGAGTCCCGTGAAGTCGCGCCCGAGAAAGAACCGGGCGACATGAGCAACCAATAACTTTCTTATTTCGTGTCCGTACTTGGAAAAAAATGGAGTGTCAGAAACACCGCGCGTGACAAAGACGCGATTGGCAAGATCCTGGAAAACAGGGGTCTTGATAATCAGGATAAGGTCCAGACTTTTCTGAAAACAAGTTACAAGAAAGGGATGCACAACCCTTTTGTTTTGAAGAACATGCATAAAGCCATTGACCGCGTCAAAAAGGCAATCGCGGACAAGGAGAAAATCATGGTTTTTGGCGATTACGATGTTGACGGGATCAGCGGGACGGCCATCATGGTGCACACGCTAAAGAAGTTGGGGGCGCGTGTTTCATACCGTCTGCCACACCGCCTTGAAGACGGCTACGGATTGAACCAGAAGTTCATTGATGAATTCGCGGATCTGGGGGTTACTCTTCTAGTCACCGTGGACTGCGGGGTTTCCTGCGCGAAGCAGGTAGCGCACGCGGATTCGCGGAATATTGATGTTATCATCACCGACCATCACGCCATTCCGGATAAATTTCCGGATAGGGCTTTTGCGGTTCTCCATCCGCTTCAGGAAGGGGACGAATATCCTTTCAAGGGACTGACCGGCGCCGGAGTGGCATACAAATTCGCCTGCGCGCTGGTAACGGACGCTTTTGAAAAAGATGAGCGGGAAAAATTCCTGTATTCACTCCTTGACCTGGCCAGTCTTGGAACGGTTGCGGATCTCGGCCCGTTGGTGGGAGAAAACCGCATAATCGTCAAATACGGACTGGAAGCACTCCGCAAGACCAGGTGGCCGGGGCTCAATTATCTTAAAGAACATTCGGGGATTGAACTTGATACGAAGATGGATATCACCGATATCGGTTTCAAACTGGGTCCGCGCATCAACGCGGCGGGCAGGATTGATACGCCATATTACGCCCTTCAGCTTCTGCTTTACGATGAACCAAATGAAAAAGGCAAAATGCTGGCACAGCATCTTGAAACATTGAACCGCAAACGACAGCAGATGGTAATCCAGGCGCTTGAAGAAGCGGAAATCAATTTTGCCGAAAGCAACAAGGAGGAAAAGATTTTCATTGCGTGGAATCCGGGCTGGCATGTGGGAATTTTGGGGCTGATTGCCAGCAAGATCGTGGAAAAATACGCGCGCCCCGCAATAATATTGCAGGATTTCGGGGATTACCTTGTGGCTTCCGCGCGCAGTCCGGATACATTCAATATCGTAACGGCGCTGACCGAGCACGCCCACCTGCTTGAAAATTTCGGCGGACACGCTCAGGCCGCGGGATTCAACATCAAAAAAGAAAACCTTCCGGCTTTCGTGGAGGCCATGACCAGATACGCAGAAGAAAAACTTGAACCGCACCAGTTACAGCGAGAACTCCATATTGATTGTGAGTTGGACGACAGCGAAATCAATGAAAAGCTCCTGACTTTTCTTGAACAGATGGAGCCTTACGGCATCGGCAACGAACAGCCAAAATTTCTTCTTAGAAACCTTTCCACCGATTCCGTTAAGAAAGTCGGCAAAGAAAGCCGCCATCTGCATTTTCAGGTGGAAGGCGGAACAAGGAGAATTCCGGTAATCGCCTTCAAGATGGGTGAGTTTGAAGATTTACTCAAGGAAAGCAAAATAGACCTGGTATGTTATCTGGGAAAAAACGAATGGAAAGGCAATACGCAGGTGCAGCTCCGCGCGATCGATTTCAGGAAAGCGGAATAAAGGGTGAAAGCAAAGATTTCGGCTATTAATGAGGCGCGGACTTTTTTTAGACGGGAAATTCTTGCCAGTTCATTCAGGGTCTGATAATTTGCAGTCTTTCAGCAGTTCGCGCGGCCACCGGACGCCTTGCGATTGACCAAAGCGCAAATTTATTGTATTCTTATCTGATGGAAAAGATCCGCAAACAAATAGTTGAACTGGTAAAAAGAAGCAAAAGCATCCTGATCATGCCTTCCATTCCGGTGGACGGGGATTCGCTCGGCAGTGCTCTGGCTCTATATCTTCTGCTGAAAAAGATCGGCAAACAGGCGACAGTGGTTTGCGCAGACCCGATTCCGGAAGCCTTCCGGTTTCTGCCGACCACCAAAATCATCAGCAATGAGTTTTCTGGGGCGCGTGATTTTATAGTCACACTGGACTGCAAGAAAGCAAAGATCAAGGATCTGCGCACAAAACTGGAGGAAGACAAGGTAAACATCATCATTACCGCCAAGAAAGGACAGTTTGCAAAAGAGGATGTCTCTTTCAGCCACGGACCAAGCCGCTACGACCTGATCATAACCGTTGACACAGGCGACCTTGAGCAACTCGGGCGTTTTTATGAGGATAACACCGACCTGTTTTCAAAAATACCGGTCATCAATATTGACCATCATGCCTCAAATAACTTATACGGAAAAATAAATCTCGTTGATGTGATGGGATCGGCGACGACTGAAATCATCGTCCCTCTTGTGCATGATTTTGAGCAGGAATCGGGAGAGAAACTGATGGATGAAGATATCGCCACTCTGCTTCTTGCGGGCATAATCACCGACACCGGCAGTTTTCAGAATGCAAATACGACGCCGCGCTCATTTGCGGTTTCCGCCCAGCTGATAAGGTTCGGAGCAAGACAACAGGAAATCATTCAGCATGTCTTCAAGACCAAGCATCTTTCAACTTTAAGACTTTGGGGAAGGATTTTGAGCAATATTCGAGTGGACAAATCACATCGTTTTGTCTGGTCAACAATTTCGAGGCGCGACTTTCAGGAGACCGGAAGCCGCGAAGACGAGACGGGAGGAATCATCGATGAACTGCTTACGAACGCGCCGGGAACGGAAGTGGTGCTTTTGCTTAAAGAAAAGAACGAAGGGATAATTTCAGGAAGCGTCCGAACGACAACTCCATCCGTTGACGCCAGCGCAATCGCGGAATTATTCGGAGGCGGAGGCCATACTCAGGCGGCGGGATTCAAGATCAAGTCGACCGATTTTGCGGAAACGGAAAAGGCTGTCGTTGCCGGAATCCGCGCCTTCCAGGAAAAAAGGCTGAATCCGGGGACTCAACCGTTAAATACAGGTGAAGTAACAGGAACGCTTGTTAAAGGTGGCGCGGAAAGTGGCGCGGAAGGGAACAGCCAAAATCGTCCCGAAGAAGTGGTTAAGACCTTGATCAGGAAAACGGAAGAGATTGTCAGAGGCACGCCTGTGGAAAAAGCAGTCAAGAAAAGTGTAACCAAAAAAACTTCAAGCGCACCGGAAGGGGAAGAAGTCTCGTTCACGGAAATGATTGTCAAAAAAAGCGCCGCAAAAAATGGCGATTCAGCGGAATCAAAAGACGATGAAGAAGGCACTCAAGTGGAGTCCGGAATCACATACATCTTTGAGGAATAGGCGGGAACCGAGCCACGGTAAATCATCGCGCTGTGGCTGAAACCAGGCGCGCCATTTGGGTTGCGCACGCGCCTCCGCCCCCGCCCAAACGCTCTTAGCCTAAAACAACGCGGCACTTCATTTGATTGACGCCAATTAAACATCACCGCCATTCACTGTTCACCGCAAACTAAGCGGGAATCTTGTCCATGACATCCCCCGGAATAGTGTCGTTGCTGTATACCACCGTGACATCCTCATCCTCCTCGATCGCCTCAATCAGGTCTATCAGCTTTTTTGCCGTGCCGGGATCACTGATGGCGACTTCGGTCTGAGCCACATAGGTCAGGCGCGCGGCCCCGACTTTCAGCCCCGCGGATTCCAGTTTCTTTTTAACCTGCATCACTTCATGGGGGTTCGTAAAGACCTCAATCAGGCCTTCCTGCTTTACCACATCGTCCGCGCCGGCATCTATGGCGGCAAGTTCTATTTCGTCTTCGCTTTTATTGCCGGATGAAGATTCAACCAGAGGGATTTCCACAAGACCGCGCCGCTGGAACATATACCCGACAGACCCGGCCGCGCCGAGGTTTCCGCCGTTTTTGCTGACGATATGTTTCAGGTTTGCGATTGTCCTGTTGCGATTGTCGGTTAGTGCCTCAATGTAAATCGCGACTCCGCCCGGCCCGTATCCTTCGTACATGACTTCTTCAATCTGCGCCGCATCCTTGCCCTCGCCGGTTCCCTTTTTGATGGCGCGTTCAATGTTGTCCAATGGCATATTTTCCGCCCGGGCATTGTCAATCGCGGCGCGAAGCGTCGGATTCATGTTAGGGTCGCCGCCTCTGCGCGCCGCCACCGCAACAAGTTTGGCGTGTTTGGTAAAGATTTTGCCTCTTTTATTATCTTCGGCGGCTTTCTTGTGTTTAATTGAACTCCATTTGGAATGTCCGGACATATTTGGATGGTTTATGGATTTGTTCCAGCCCAAATCATCTTTTCAGGCGGGATTATACCCTTTTTCCTTCATGAAAGCATTAAGCTCAACGGGTTTGTCGGTAATGATGCCATCAATGCCGAAATCAATCGCCTTTTGCCAGGAATGCTTGTCATTGAGAACAAAACAAAACACCTTGTAGCCATTTTTTCGTGCAAATTTCATGTACCTCATGTTGAAAACTCTTTTGTTGAGCAGCAGATATTCAGGGCGGATGAACCGGTGAAAAATCGTCCTGAAAAGAAACCTCCAATAGATATTGCCCATCAGATAGCCCCTTTTCAGGTCGGGAGCAAGCCGACGGATTTGCGCCATTACAAAAGGGTTAAAAGAGATTATTACGGTGTTTGCCGGTTTGAAAAGTCCGTAATACTCTTTGAGAAATGACCTTGCGTAAAACGACCGGAGCCAGGCAAGAGTCTTCAGTTCCACCAGAAAAAAGATGTCGTCCGGCAAAGCGGAAATCACTTTGGACATGACATTTTGGCGATTTTTCCTGCGGCTGTGGATGAAATCATGTTCAAGGTAAAACCTTTTTTTCAGATGGTCAAAACGCACATCAATCTCAAGAGCCCTGCTTCCTTTTTTTACAGCATGGTTGAGGGCTTCAATCGTATTTTCCTCAAAAGGGCCGGCCCCTCCACGATGAGCGATTATCAGCGGTTTATTCATGGTTCCTGGCGCATTTTATTACGGCTTGGGCAACCGCCCCGGCGGAATCATCTTCAAATACACCGGGAATGATTTTAGCGGGTGAGGGATTTTTTACAAGTCCCGCCAAAGCTTCCGCCGCCGCCAGTTTCATTTCTTCGGTAATCTGCGGAGCGCGGGAATCCAGCACGCCTCTGAATAATCCCGGAAAGGCGAGAACATTGTTTATCTGGTTGGGAAAATCAGAACGGCCCGTCCCTACGATATATGCGCCCCCTTTATACGCTTCTTCCGGCATTATTTCCGGCAGGGGGTTTGCCATAGCGAAAACAACGGCTTTCTTTGCCATTTGTCCGACCATTTCCGCGGTCAACAACCCGGTGGCGGACACTCCTATGAAAACATTCGCCCCCTTGATCACTTGAGCGAGTGTGCCGCTTTCTTTTTCCGGATTGGTTATTTTTGCCAATTCGACTTTATGTGGATTTTCCACGATTTCGCGCCTGATGTCTTCCCTGGTTTCGCTTATTGCCCCAAGCCGGTCGCATACGATCACATTTACGGCGCCGTACCTTAGCAGAAGTTTGGTGCAGGCGGTGCCGGCCGCGCCCGCCCCGGAAATCACGATCTTTGCTTGCGAAAAAGGTACACCTGTCACTTTCAGCGCGTTGATTACCGCCGCAAGCACCACTATCGCGGTTCCGTGCTGGTCGTCATGTAAAACGGGAATGCCGGCTATTTTTTTCAATCTTTCTTCAATCTCAAAACAACGGGGGGCGGAAATATCTTCCAGATTGATGCCTCCAAAAACGGGACAGATGTTTTTTACCACATTAACAAATTCATCAACATTTTGCGTATCGACGCAGATCGGGAAAGCATCAATTCCGGCGAACTTCTTAAAAAGAAGGCATTTGCCTTCCATTACCGGAATACCCGCGGCCGGACCAATGTTGCCTAGTCCAAGCACGGCCGAGCCATCCGTAATCACAGCCACTGTATTTTTCTTGATAGTGTAGCGGTAGACATCATCGGGATTTTTTGCGATCCGCCTGCAGGGTTCTGCGACGCCGGGCGTATATGCCAGAGTCAGGTCGGCGCGTGAATCAAGCGGCACTTTAGAGAATATGCCAAGTTTGCCGCCATATTGTTCATGCAACCTTAAAGATTCCCCGTATACATCCATGATAAATACTTAAAACGATTACGCCCAACTTAAACCTTTGGGCTTTCGGGTAGTTCGTATTTTACATTTTCAGTTTCGGTGACCGATTGCTTGTTTTCAGAAACAGCACCGGGAGGAGGCCCTGTAGGGCCTTTAACGAAAGGAGGGCCGCTCGGCCCTTTGCTATATGGAACAACCGGAGCGCCCTGTTCGGGCGCTCCGGTTTGATCCGCAGGCTGGCTTACGCATCCCGCGAAAGCCGCCAATAAAATCATAAGTAACCCCGGAATGATTGCAATTAATCTCTTTTTCATTGCTCAAGTCTTAATTAAACTCCAGGTTTTGGTGGAACCGGTGGTACTATTGGAGCTCCTGGGGTTTGTCCGTCGGCAGGCTTGATTTCAAGAGTGCCGGTCGCGGCTGTCTTGGTTGCATTATCGCCGGCCGGTAAAATTTCAAGAGATCCGGTTGAAGACGATGTCTGACCCTGCGCATCCGTGATTTTAACCGTCGCTGTCGTTGTCGCCTTTTGTTGTCCGGCCGGACCGGTCGTTGTAGCCGGTAAAGGTTGCTGTTGGCAACCTAGTAATACAACGGACGCCACTGAAAGCATGCCGATTGCTATGCCCTTTTTCATATGTGTTTGATTAAAGAATAATAAATTCAAACTGTTGATACTTTACACAAAAAAAGAATAAAAAGGAAGCTGAAATTAATTTAGAATGCCGTCGTGCGGCCGTCGCGAATCTGCAAGAGGGTATTTGAATCCCTCTCATATTTGAGAGTAACTTCGTATTCGGAGCTGTAGTAATAGTCAATTGGCCCGGTGCCGATGCCAATCGTGTCGGTTTCAATAAGGATGATTTCCGTAAAAAGGCCAAGAGCGGATTGCCCGTCATTCTTGACCAGAACTTTTTCCCTGACTTGAGCAAGCAGTGCGTCACGATCGGTACCGCTGGCACTTTCCGTATAGCGAATACTCCCGATCATATTGCGGATTTCTTCCATCAGGTATTGGTTGTTATCTCCTCCTCCGGCATCGGCGTAGAGAACAAGAAAAGTCTTGTTGGGCAGTTCAAAATAATAGTCAAAGCGGTTCTGCCCCGTAAAACTTATTACAGCGAATGGATAATTGTTCAGCGTCATTTTTTGCGTAACTCCTTCGGTGAAATATTTTAATCCGTTAAGGAAGTCATCAAATGAAACGGCAGTTTCGTTTTTGTTTATGGCGATTACGACAGTCGCGCTGTTGGGATAACTTCTGCCGAAACTGAATTGTTCGTTACCCGTATCCTGTTTCCAGAAGACGGTTTGTTCTCCCGCCCGGATAACCTGCCAGTCAAAAGGCATCTTGATTTCAAAATGATCGGTGGAATGGGTGAACGACTGCCAGTCCGTACTCATCGGAAATTTTTCCAGTTTTTTTTCTCTGACATACATCAGCCTGTATATGATCTGCGCAAACTCGCCGCGGGTGATTTCCCTTTCCGCGTGAAGTTTTCCGTCACTAAGCGGCCAGCTAAGCTGTTTGGTCTTGCAGAGTGTTGCGTAGGGCGCATACCAGGAATCCTTTTCCACATCGGGATATGGGGCGGTGTCTACTGTTGCCGGGATGGTTTCTTCAAAAGAGAGAAGGATCATCTTCAGGCTTTCTGCAAGATTGATGTTGCTTCCGGGTTTGAATGAGCCATCCTCGTAACCTTTGACGATCTTGAGTTCATACCCTTTTGAAACAAAGGGATAAAACCAGTCATTTTTTTTTACATCGCTGAAAGGCAGGTCGCCGGATGTTGTTACGGATTTGCCGGACGCGAGAAGTACAATCTTCAGAGCTTCCGCCCTGTTGATGGTTTTGTCGGGCATGAAAGTGTTGTCGGCATATCCTGAAATCACATTTTTGCTTTTCAGATATTCAATCGCGCCGAAATTAACCGTGTTTTCCGGCACATCGGGGAAAGATGCGGCGGCCGCGGCCGTGGCGGCGTTTGAAAATACGAGCATAGCGGTAAAAAACGCGCAGAAAAACAGGACGAGCCTTTTTCTGTTCATTTGGGTTTGAAAAATCATCTGTGTGGGTATTTAATTGATGTTTTTATTGTTGAATTACTGGGCTATGAACCGGTCGTCTGCCCGGCAGTCGCCGGTCCGCATCCCGCAAATTCGGAAAGCGCGGAAGTGCTTTGGACGCCGATGAGGATTTTGCCGCCAAGTGACCAGACCGGATATACGACGATGTTCTTTTTTTGGCATTCCTCATAAGAAAACTCGCAATTCACATAATTCACGAATTTGAAATCTTCACCAAAAAGTTTTTTCTGGTTGCGGCAGTTTTCACAGCTGTCGGATCCGTACATGACCGCCCCCTTTTCCGTCATGCATTGCGCCAGGCTTTGTTTGGATGCGACCTGGTGCGGCCACAAGAGCAGAATAAGCAAAACCGCAACAGCCAACAAAACCACGATTATGTGGAGTTTGGCGGGAATTCCGGATTTCCGCAGTGAGTGTGGCAAGTTTATTAATAAATGGCTTCCGCGGGTGAGTACACATCACGGTTCTCATCGCCGATAATCTTTATAAGTTCTTCAACCACATCTTCAAGCGGAAAGGTTTTCTGGGTTCCGACTTTCATGTCCCTGATGATCGCCGTGCCTTCGCGGACTTCCGTAAGCCCGATGATTACCGTATATGGAACCCTGAATTTGTCCGCCAGTCTCATCTGTACTTTTATCGACCCCTTGCCCAGGGCTCCCATCGTTTTGATGCCGGCTTCGCGCAGTTCCACGATCAGGGGAAGGCACTTCTTTTTGGCATCCTTTCCAAGTTGGGCTACAAACACATGAAGATCGTCTTTGTGCGGAACCCGTACTTTTTCCCGTTTCATGTTGGCGATGATCCTTTCCATCCCGGCGGCAAACCCGCAGGCGGGAGTCGGTTGTCCTCCCATCAGTTCCACAAGTCCGTCATATCTTCCGCCTCCGCCGATGGCATTTTGAGCGCCCTCGGTCCTGTCCCAGAATTCAAAGACGGTCTTAGTGTAATAATCCAGTCCGCGGACAAGATTGGGGTTTTCTATGTATTGTATTTTTAATTCACCGAGGAATTCTTTTACATCGGCGTGGTATTCTTTGCATTCCTCGCAAAGGTAGTCGGCGAGTTTTGGCGCAATCTGGGCCAGGATCTGGCAGTCTTCCTGTTTGCAGTCCAATAACCTCAAAGGATTCTTATCAAGCCTGTATTTGCATTCGGCGCAAAGTGACCGTTCCTTGCCGAAGTAAAAATCTTTCAAAATGGTCAGATATTGCGGCCTGCAAGTCTGACAACCGATGCTGTTCAGCTGGATGGTGAAAAGCTGGGCGATGCCAAGGTCTTCCAGGATTTTATACGCCAGGTAAATCGCCTGCGTATCAAGCGCGGGGTCGCTTTCCCCTATGATTTCATAGCCGAATTGATGGAACTGCCTGTATCTGCCCTTCTGAGGCCGGTCGTATCTGAAATGCGGTTCAATGTAATATAGTTCCACGGGTTGCGGAAGAACCTGCATATTGTTTTCAATGTAAGATCTGACGACTCCGGCGGTTCCTTCCGGTTTAAGGGTGAGACTGCGGCCTTTTTTATCCTGGAATGTGTACATTTCCTTGCTGACGATGTCGCTGGTTGAGCCGATGCTCCTTGTGAAGACTTCCGTGAATTCAAAAATCGGCGTTGAAATGCGTCTGAAGCCGGCTTGCCTGAGACGATGACGAACCACTTTTTTTATGAAAGTGTAATACTCGTGGTCAACCGGAAGGATGTCGTGCACGCCTTTTGGGGTTTGATAAGGGGGCTTGATGATCCTCACTTCTTCATCATCGCCGGTCGTCTGGTCGTTCATAATAGGGGTTAGGTAACGGCAAAAAGTCTATCATGTAATTATGCCGTCAGCAAGGCAAAATCCCCCTGCCGGACCGGCGGGAATGTTTTCAGGACGCAACGATTTCAGGGAGGAGGAGCTTTGGTGAAAGCGTCTTTAAGCATCTGTACGCCCTGCTTTGATGCGTGAAGCAGGCCAACCATCACAAAAACCAGATCTCTGATCCTGATGATGAAAACAAGAACAAAAGCGTTGATGTTTACTCCCAGCAGGGCGAACATCGCCGCGTGACCGCCTTCCAACAGTCCGAGTCCTCCGGGTATCGGAACCATGTAAGCCAGGTACGGAATCGTGCTGGCGAGAAAAGACTGGAAAAATG
>Ga0209668_10000856_pt1 | contig 12758 bp, 13 predicted proteins | sample FrelakmetPLP11PL_FD_187150 | JGI IMG/M metagenome (GOLD analysis project Ga0209668, IMG submission 187150) | Freshwater lake sediment microbial communities from the University of Notre Dame, USA, for methane emissions studies - PLP11 PL (SPAdes)... | ecosystem: Environmental > Aquatic >... | reverse complement strand
CTATCGGCAAGGCTTAGCCAAAGAGTCTGGCTGTGCCGAACCCTGAGCGAAGGTCTCGCCGTTTTCGAGATGGAACCGCGCGACAAGGCGAGCCTCGAGTTCCTGAACCTGACTCAGGCGCTCTACCCAATGCTGCCGATAAAGAAAACCTGGTAATAGGAGCCACGCTTCATGTCCCCCCACCCTTCCAATGAGCCCGTCAGCAATGGCGGCGGCAGTCGGCAATTCTGGCTGTTCCTGTTATTGATCGTATTGATCGTGGCGCTCGTTGTCTATGATCATGGCGCCGTGCGACATTACGGCCAGCAAGCCTATTCCGGGGCCGAGCATGCAGCGCAAAAGGCCTCCAAGTGGGCAAAGAATCTCTACGCCTGCGGTATCCCCGGATGCGGCCCGAAATCCGGCAACGTAATCACTTCCCCAATGCAAACCGGGCCCGGAACGGTAGCGGTTGCCGACCCGAACACAAACACCGCGCCAGCAGCACCAAACGCCCCTGCCGCCGCGAACACCGAGCCGGCCGCCGGCGCCGACACACAAGCCGCGCCACCTGAAAACACGGTAGCCGGCGACCAGCCCCAGGCATCCGGCGTGGTCAGCTACCCGGCTTACCCGCCCTATCCGGCCTATCCCAACTATCCCCCCGACGCATCCTTCGGCGCCCGGGGATTCGGCGGCGATTCCGCGCCCTCCGGCGGACCGGTGGGCGAAACGCCGCCATCCGCCCCGGCGCCGGCGGTCGCCTCGTCCCAACCGGCACTACCCTACCTTCCACCGTCTTCGCCACCCAGGCCACCGAAACCGGAAGCCGCCCCCGGCAAGCCCGAGTACCCGGATTATCCGGCATACCCGCAGAACCCTTCGGCCGCGACCCCGCCGATGATGCCACCGCCGGGCATGGCGCCATCATCCCGCGCCCCGCGTCCCGATCAGCGCGCCGCCCCGCTTGCCAGCGAGGCAATGGGCATCGATGGTCTGGCTCAAGCAAGAAAGTCGGCGCAGGCGGGCCGTCTGAGCGAATCAGTTCGCGAATATCTCCTGTACCTGGCATCACAACCGAACGACGTCGATGCCTATGGCGAACTCGGCAACGTTTATATGAAGATCGGGCGTTACCCGGAAGCCGCCCAGAATTACTACGAAGCGGCAACGCGCTTGATCGATGCGGGGCATCTCAATGCCGTCGCCTCGCTGATGCCGGTTATCCAGATGCATGAACCCATGCTGGCAACCCTGCTGAACAAAAAAATAGCCAACGCCACCGCAGGAAATCAAGGCAACAGGCGCTGAAAATCAACCATTACATAATAACTTAGGGGACAGGCATGGCAGAAAAATTAGACAAAGAGAAACTTAAAGCGGAATTGGCTGGAGGCGGATATCTCAAGTCGGCCTTCGATCCCACTGGCCAAACCCCGCATTATGTGCGTTACATGGACAAGGCCGAAAGAGGCCTGCACACCATCAAATTGTTTGTTTGGGCCGGAATGACGGCTTTTGTGGTCCTGGCGACCTTCGGTTTCTACCTGATTGCAAGACTGACCGATGACGCGACACGCATGGCAGACACCATCGAGCAGATGCAGGCCACCATGCAGCCGATGGGCCAGAACATGATGGTCATGACCCAGTCGCTGATCAACATGACGGAGTCGGTCAATCGCATCCAGTACTCGGCCGGGCATATGGATCGGAGTTTCTCTGGACCGATGAATACGATGAACCGTTTCATGCCGTTTGGTGGTGGCGGTGGCGACCGCGCCCAATATCCGCCAACGCCCTTCGTGCCACAGAATTACAGCGCCCCCCCCGCAAATGCCTACATGGGTCGGCCGATACAACGGCAGCAGCAACCGCAGCAACAGATGCGAAACTGAGAGCGACAGGACAAGGAGAGAGATCGATGAAAAAAACAGCGGTATTCGCACTGTCAGTAGCGACCACCCTGGCATCGTTGCCGGCTTTCGGCGCGACAGAGCAACGCGCCGAGGATAGCCCGGCGGCGCCAGTCGAGGTCAGGGCGGCAGCACCCGTTGCAGCGCCTGCGCCGACTGGAACTGATGCCTCCACGGCCACCGCCAAGGTCGATTCAGAGAAACTTCCCGTAATACTCGTTGACCGCTATACCGTGATGCCGGGCGACACCCTCGGCGGCATTGCCGCCCGCCAGGATGTCTATAACGATGCCCGCCTCTGGCCGCTACTGTATCGCGCCAATGTCAGCCAGATTGGACCGGGTGGATTGATTTTCCCGAACCAGACACTGTTTGTCGATCGCAAGTACACGCGGGAGGATGTCAAGGAACTCACCGGCCGGCCGAAGGCAGCAATCACGCCGGCGGCGGCTGCCGCAAAGCCGGCAGTCGAGCCGCAGCCTGTCGCGACTGCGACCGCCCCGGCAACCACGGCATCCAGCTCGCCGGCGGCGCTTGCTGAACCGGCAGCAAAAGACACGCCGGCCGCCAGCGGCAAGTCCGAAGTGCCACCGCCCGCTCAGTCCGCGCAAGGCAAAGCGGCCGCGCCACCCGCGGGACAAGCGCCGCAGGGTGCGCCAGCCGCCGGTGTCAAAACGTCAGATTACCTCATCGGCGCCCGCACGGCCTTTGCCGCCGGAGATACGCAGTGGGCCGTTTATTACTATTCGATCTATCTGGATCAAAGGAACAACGACGCCGGCGCGTGGGGCGAATTGGGCAATGTCCACTATCTGGACGGTAATCTCCCGGAGGCGGCCAAAGCCTATTTCAATGCCGCCAACCTGCTGATCGATCGCGGCCAGACAGCCCGCGCCATGGAATTGCTACCCGCCATCGAGGAAGGCGACCCCCGCCTGTCCGACGCGATTCAACTGCGCCTGACAACGATTAAGCGATAAGGCGCCAGCGCGGCGCTCCGCCACCCTGACCCGTCTTCAAAAAAAACCCACCGGCCGAAAGCCGGTGGGCAAACGTCGCTGGAGGAGAGAGAGCTAAGCGACGGTGGAGACAAGCGGTTCAGGCAGCCATTTTTTCGACGTGCGCCTGTTTTTCGTAGAGGAATTCGAGCACCGCGGCGCGGTAGTCGATATAGGCCGGATCGTGCGCCAGCGTAAGGCGATGGCGTGGGCGCGGCAGATTGACTTCGAGGATTTCTCCGATCGTCGCCGCCGGGCCGTTGGTCATCATCACGATGCGGTCGGAGAGCAGCACCGCCTCGTCGACGTCGTGCGTGACCATGACGGTGGTGGCCTGGGTAGCGTCGCAGATCTTCATCAATTCGTCCTGCAACTTGGCTCGGGTCAGCGCGTCGAGGGCGCCGAAGGGCTCGTCCATCAGCAGGACTTTGGGCTGCATCGACAGGGCGCGGGCAATGCCGACGCGCTGCTTCATCCCGCCGGAGATTTCGTGCGGATATTTGCTGCTGGCGTGGTCTAGACCGACCAGGTTGATCGCCGCCGCCGTGCGCTCCTTCAGTTTGGCCTTGCCCTCCTTGGCACCGAAGACGCGTTCGACCGCCAGATAGACGTTCTCGAAGCAGGTCAGCCAGGGTAGCAGGCTGTGGTTCTGGAAAACCACCGCGCGTTCCGGGCCGGGGCCGCCAATTTCGCGTCCGTCGCAGAGCATAACGCCGGTGGTTGGCTTGGTCAGGCCGGCGATCAGGTTGAGCAGCGTCGATTTTCCGCAGCCGGAGTGGCCGATCAGCGCGATGAACTCGCCCTGCTTGATGGTCAGGTCGATGTCGCGCAGGGCGACGAACTTGCCCTTCTTGGTGTCGAAGGTCTGGCCGACTTTTTCGATCTGTACGAATTTTTCCATGATCCGGTCTCCTTACGACGATTCTTTGGTCAGCTTCCTGGCCAGCAGGATCAGGCTCTGCTCGAGGATCAGGCCGACGATGCCGATGACGAAGATGGCGATGATGATGTGCTCGACCTTCAGGTTGTTCCACTCGTCCCACACCCAGAAGCCGATGCCGACGCCGCCGGTCAGCATTTCGGCGGCGACGATGACCAGCCAGGCGGTACCGATCGACAGGCGGATGCCAGTCAGCATGTAGGGCAGCACCGCCGGGAAGAGGATCTTGGTAACGACCTTCCACTCGGACAGCGCCAGTACGCGGGCGACGTTGAGGTAATCCTGCGGCACGCGCTGCACGCCCTGCGCGGTGTTCATGATCATCGGCCAGATCGAGCAGATGAAAATGGTGTAGGTCGCCGCCGGATCAGCCTTTTTGAAGACAAGCAGGCCGATCGGCAGCCAGGCCAGCGGCGAGACCGGGCGCAGCAGGCTGATGATCGGGTTGATCATCGCCGACAGGAAGGCCGAGCGGCCAAGAATGAAACCCAGCGGAATGCCGACCAGTGCGGCGAAGCCGAAGCCGATGCCGACGCGTTGCAGCGAGGACAGCACGTTCCAGCCAATGCCCTGGTCGTTCGGACCGTTGCGGTAGAACGGGTCGGCGAAGAGCAGTTTTGCCGCGTCCCAGGTCTGGACCGGCCCGGGAATGCTGCCACCCTTGTGGGTGGCGACATACCAGAGACCGATCAGCACCACCATGCCAAGCAAGGGCGGCAGGATGGCGCGGCCGACGGCGCCCAGTCGTTCGCCGATCGGTGTACCGGCTTCGGCCACCGGCAGGGTGGCGGGTTTTTCCATCTTCTTTTCCTTGGCCGGCTCGGCGACAACTTCCGCCACCGGCTGGCTGGTTATGCTGCTGCCCCCCAAGGGGGCTTCCTGCCGGGCGCGGTCGACCGGCTTTTCAAGGGAAAAATCACCGCTCATCGTCAATGCGCTCATGATTCTCTCCTTGGCCCTCAGGCCTTGACCTTGAATCCGTCGGCATACCTGGCCGGATCCTTGCCGTCCCACACCACGCCGTCGATAAGCTTGCTGGTGCGCATCTCGCTCTTGGGGAGCGCAACGCCGGCGGCGGCGGCACCCTGCTTGTAGACGTCGATGCGATTGACCTGCTTGGCGACCGCCAGGTAATCCGGATGGCTCTTGAGCAAGCCCCAGCGCTTGTGCTGCGTCATGAACCACATGCCGTCGCTGAGGTAGGGGAAATTCACCATGCCGTCGTTGAAGAACTTCATGTGGTTCTTGTCGTCCCAGCTCTTGCCGAGGCCGTTCTGGTAGCGGCCGAGCATGCGGGCGACGATGACTTCGGTGTCGGTGTTGACGTAGGCCTTCTGGGCGATGGTTTCAGCTGTCTTCTGCTTGTTGGCAATCGAGGCATCGATCCACTTGCTGGCATCGAGGATGGCGGCAACCATGGCGCGCGCCGTGTTCGGATTCTTCTGCACCCATTCGGCGGTGGTCCCGAGAATCTTTTCCGGGTGATCGACCCAGATATCCTGCGTGGTCACTGCAGTGAAGCCGATACTGTCCATGATCGCGCGGTTGTTCCACGGCTCGCCGACGCAGAAGCCGTCCATGTTGCCGACGCGCATGTTGGCGACCATCTGCGGGGGCGGCACGGTGATGGTCTTGACGTCCTTGAGCGGGTTGATGCCCTGCGCCGCCAGCCAGTAGTACAGCCACATGGCGTGGGTGCCGGTCGGGAAGGTCTGGGCGAAGGTGTATTCCTTTTCCTTCTTGGCAATCAGGGCAGCCAGGCTCGGACCGTCGATCGCGCCTTTGTCGCGCATCTGGTTGGAAAGCGTGATCGCCTGGCCGTTGTTGTTCAGCGTCATCAGGTTGGCCATGTCCTTCTTCGGCCCGCCGATGCCAAGTTGCACGCCGTAGATCAGGCCGTACAGCACATGGGCGGCGTCGAGTTCGCCATTGACCAGCTTGTCGCGCACCGAAGCCCACGAGGCTTCCTTGGTCGGGATGATCTTGATGCCGTACTTCTCGTCGAATTTCATGACCGAGGCCATGACGACCGACGCGCAGTCGGTCAGCGGAATGAAGCCGATGCGGACTTCCTTCTTCTCGGGGGCATCCGAACCGGCGGCCCAGGCGCCGCTGCGAACGCCGGGGGGTACCATGGTCATCAGCGATGCTCCCAGTGCGGCTGAAACGAAGTCACGACGTGAAAAAGACGGATTGGTTTGCGGCGCCAGTTTCTTGTCTTCCATTGCTTGCTCCTTGATTGCTCGAATCGAAAAACAAAACGGGCGCCACACCCATGCCGCAAGATCCCGGCAGCACAGGTGGACGCCCTTGTCCCCAAGGCCCCGTCGAATTGACGGAACCCATGCCCGGCCGCCATTGACCGTGCGTTTCACGAGGACTATCGCAATGGTCGTGCCAGGACTGGCACGAACCAACTATTAAAACATAACCATCTGATCTTTAATGGATTTTTCCGGGGATCAAGGTTCCGTCAAATAGCGAATCCATGCACTGTTGCGGTGCAACAAACAATCCCTGCTGCACTACAAAGGGGATGTCAGAGCAGGACGCGCGCCATGTCGATGACGTCGCGGGCGACCTTGGCCATGGTCTGGCCACGTTCCATCGCCAACTTGCGCATGGCGTGATAAGCCGCATCCTCGTCCAGCCCACGCGCCTTCATCAGCACGCCCTTGGCTTTGTCGACCAGCTTGCGGTCGGAAAGCTTCTGCGACATCTCGTCGAGTTCGCGACGCAATGCCTGCGTATCCTCGAAGCGCGCCCGCGCCACCTCGACAATCGGCTTGATGCGCCTGGGATCCAGACCATCGACGATATAGGCCGAAACGCCTGCCCTGACTGCATCGCGGATGGTGGCCTGACCGTCTTCCTGGGTAAAAATGACGACTGGCCGCGGCATGTTCCGATGCATCGCGGCCAGGTTTTCCAACGTGTCGCGACTGGGGCTGTCGGTATCGATCAGGATCACGTCGGGTTTGAGCTTTTCCACCTCGGCGGTGAGGTTCTCTGAACCGGCCAGAATGGCCGCCACCTGATAACCGGCAAGCGCCAGCCCGGCGCAGATCTCTCCGGCCCGCGAGCGGGATTCGTCAATGACAAGTACGGTAAGCATGCAGCTTACCAAGCAATCTACAGGCCAGCCCCATCGAGTGCAGCGCTCGCCATGGCCTGAACGACGATTTCGTTGGTCCCGATCGCCTCTGCCAGCGAAAATTCGACATCCGGCCAGGTCGACCGCAACTGCGCCAGCATTTCGGGGACGTCCCGCTTCAAATGTCCGCCCGGGGCAATGAACATCGGCATGACGACTATTTTCTTCATGCCGGCGGCGATCAGCGAGGAAATACAATCCGGCAAGGTCGGCGCGATGAACTCGAGAAAGGCCAGTTCGACCGGTACGTGACTCATCCGCTGGCGGATGGCCGCCTGAACGCGGCGCATCGGCGCAGCCCATTCCGGATCACGGGCACCATGGCCAAAAAGAATCAGGGCAGTCGTCATGACCGAACTCTAGCGCAACAGGATGAGCAGCAGAACAAAATTTAGCACCAAGGAGCGTGCGGCGCAGATTTTCCACAGCATGAGCGGATTGCGCTGCACCAGCGGTTGCCGGCCGGGCGCGGCGACCGGCCGGCTGGCCCCGCGTTCGAGCGCCAGCAGAAATTCCTCGGCGGTTTCGAAGCGATCCCTGGCCTCGCGCGCCACCGCCTTGAGCAGGATGCTCTCCAGCCAGCCGGGAATTTCCGGCTGCCAGCGCGTCGGGCGGGCCGGCCAGCACCGGGGTGGCGACCATCATGCCCTTTTCGGCATGCTACAGTCCGAGGTCCTTGGCGATGCCGACACCGAGGACCGAGAATGACCCAGACTATGAAGGCGAGGTCGAAGTAGAGGAAGGCCGCCAGCAGCGTGTGCGTGTGGCCGGCCTGCAGGAATGATTTCTTGTCCATATTGGGCGCATTCACCAGGTTGACCGCAATGATGTTTGTTTTTTGCGGGTGGCGTCCCGGCAGGAACGCAGCAACGCTTGTCAGACTGAGAGGAATACCTCGCCGCCCTCCACTTTCACTTCGAACTTGCCACAGGCGCCAACATCCGGGGCGACGGCCTGGCCGTCGTCGAGGCCGATGTTCCAGCCGTGCAGTGGACAGGTCACCCGTTTGCCGTGAACCATGCCCTGCGACAGCGGCCCGCCTTTGTGCGGGCACTTGTCATGCAACGCGAACACCTCGTCATCGCCATTGCGGAAGATGGCGATGTCACCCCCTCTGGACGGCCTGACGACGCGCGATCCGAGTTGCGGGATGTCATCCAGTTTGCAGATCAGTTTCCAGTTGCTCATTTTGCATTCCTCGTTTTCGGGCTGTTTCAGGCGTCGACCGTGATCGGGATGAACTGCTTGATCGCTTGCGGCTCGCGCGACGTCGCCCACGGGTCCCTGGCATCCTTCAGTGCGGCGAGCAGGCTGGCATAGAGCGCCTTGCGGCGGTCCTCGTCCTCGACGATCCGGCCCTTGACGTAATCCATGCCGACGCGCTCCACGTAGTGGCAGGTGCGTTCCAGGTACCAGCCCTCCTCTCGGTAGAGCTGCAGGAAGGCGCCGGAATACTCCATGACGTCCTCGTCCGACGTCACCTTGCACAGGAATTGGGCGACTTCGGTCTTGATGCCGCCATTGCCGGCGACATACAGTTCGTAACCGGATTCGACCCCGATGATGCCGACGTCCTTGATGCCGGCCTCGGCGCAGTTGCGCGGACAACCGGACACCGCCAGCTTCACCTTGTGCGGCGCGTACATGTCGAACAGCATCTTTTCCAGTTTGACGCCCATGTCCATCGCCAGCTGCGTGCCGAAGCGGCAGTGTTCGGCGCCGACGCAGGTCTTCACGGTGCGGATCGACTTGCCGTAGGCATGCCCGGAGACCAGGCCAGCGGCATTGAGGTCGGCCCACATGGCCGGCAGGTCTTCCCGCTTGACGCCGAGCAGGTCGATACGCTGGCCGCCAGTGACCTTGACGGTCGGCACCTTGTATTTCTCTGCCGCATCGGCGATGGCGCGCAACTCGTCGGGCGTCGTCAGACCGCCCCACATGCGCGGCACCACCGAGTAAGTGCCGTCCTTCTGGATGTTGGCATGGGTGCGTTCATTGACGAAGCGCGACTGCGGATCGTCCTTCGCTTCGTGCGGCCAGGTCGAAATCAGGTAGTAGTTCACCGCCGGCCGGCACTTGTCGCAACCGTTCGGCGTCGTCCACCCCAGCGTCTTGAATACCGCTTCCTTGCTGATCAGATGCTGATCGCGAATGGCCTCGCGCACCGTCTGATGCGAATGCTCGGTGCAGCCGCAGACCGGCTTCTTGTCGGAAGCGGCCGGGGTATAGGCGCCACCGATGGTCGACGCCAGGATCTGCTCGACCAGGCCGGCGCAGGAACCGCACGAGGAGGCCGCCTTGGTGTGCTTCTTGACCTCGTCCAGCGTGAACAAGCCGTGTTCCTTGATGGTCCTGACGATCGTCCCCTTGCTCACGCCATTGCAGCCGCAGACCTCGGCGCTGTCGGCCATCGACGCCGCCTTGCTGTTGCCGGCGTGGCCAACGTCGCCGACCAGCGACTGGCCGAAGATCAGGTGGTCGCGAATGTCGTGGATGTCGCGGCCGTCCTTGAGCAGCTGGAAATACCACGGGCCGTCCGCCGTATCGCCGAACATGACGCCACCGACCAGCTTGTTGTCGCGGATCACCAGCTTTTTATAGACACCGCCGGCCGGATCGTTGAGGACTATTTCCTCGGTATCCTTGCCGCCGAGGAAATTGCCGGCCGAGAACAGGTCGATGCCGGTCACCTTGAGCTTGGTCGAGGTCACCGAGCCGGTGTAGCGACCGATGCCGTAGCCGGCCAGATGGTTGGCGGCAACCTTGGCCTGCTCGAAGAGCGGCGCAACCAGGCCGTAGGCGATGCCGCGATGGCTGACGCACTCACCGACCGCATAGACCTTCGGATCGAAGGTCTGCATCGTGTCGTTGACCACGATGCCACGGTTGCAGTGGATGCCGGACGCTTCGGCCAGCGCGTAGTTGGGGCGGATACCGACGGCCATTACCACCAGATCGGCCGGAATCTGCATGCCGTCCTTGAAGCGAATGGCGGCGACGCGACCGGATTCGCCCTGGATCAGCGCCTCGGTCTGCTTTTGCATCAGGAACTTCAGGCCGCGATCTTCGAGCGACTTCTGCAGCATCTTGCCGGCCACCTCGTCGAGCTGGCGTTCGAGCAGCCATTCGGCGGCATGCACCACGGTCACATCCATGCCGCGCAGTTTGAGACCGTTGGCGGCCTCCAGGCCGAGCAGGCCGCCGCCGATGACGACCGCGTGCCTGTGCAGGCGAGCCGCCGCGATCATCTCGTCGGTATCCTTGATGTCGCGATAACCGATGACACCGGGCAGATCGTTGCCGGGAATCGGCAGAATGAACGGGTTCGAGCCGGTGGCAATCAACAGGCGATCGTAGGACTCTTCCGTGCCGTCATCGGCGATGACCTTGCGGTTGACCCGGTCGATCCTGGCAACCTGCTTGCCGGTATGGAGCTTGATCCCCTTTTCCCGGTACCAGTCCAATTCGTTGAGGACGATTTCCTGGATGGTCATTTCGCCGGCGAGTACCGGGGAAAGCAGGATGCGGTTGTAGTTCGGGTGGGGTTCGGCGCCGAAGATCGTGATGTCGTAGTGATCCGGCTTGATCTTCAACAGTTCTTCGACGGTTCGGACACCGGCCATGCCGTTGCCGATCAGGACGAGACGGGGTTTGCTCATTATTGGCTCCAACGTTGCGCGCACCCGGGGGTGCAAAACTCACTTCAGCGCTTGACGTCGTTGCCATCTAACCGCCGCCCTTGGCGGTTGATTCGCTGTACTGGCAGATACATTGCAATCACCGTGCCAGCAATGTAACCGTATGATTTTCGGCATTTTCCGGCAGTTGACCGCACCAATAACGCACCTCATTGGTGCACTGCACGCCGTTACGGTGCGGCGGTTCCGGAAACTGACACCGCCGACCTAAGCCTCAGCGGCGGAGCGCCCGCTGGTCTCGACTGCCACGACCGCCTTGGCCTGGCATAGATCCTCGGCATAGCCCGAGGCAACGAGGCAGCAGGCCAACTGATTGGCGAGTGGCTTGGGCAGCGGAATCTGCCTGTCGAGTACGCGGCGTATCCACAGGGCAGTCGTCGCGGCATCGGTCGCCGCGGGCAAATCGGGTGCGACGCGCAGACTCTCGTGTTCAGCCTCGAATAGCACTTCCGTCATGCCGTCATGGATATACTCCAGTCGCGGCCGGCAGCGCGGGTTGGCGAAAGGCTCGCCTTCGGTGGCGCGCAGCAACAGGCCACGCTGCCCGCGCTCGAGCAGCATGCCGCGCATCAGTTCGATGAACTCCGGGTGCGTTGCGGGGGCGATCAGCACTGCGTCGCCAGCGAACGGGTTGATCAGCTTGACCAGGCTGTGCGCGCTGTTACGCACCCCCAGCCGGCTGCGCAGGTTGAGCAGGCTGTATGCGCCGGGGCAGAGGGCGTTGAGGGGCAGGAAAGCCAGCCCGTTCTCCTCCAGCCTTGCCTGGGCCTGCGCCGCCGAGGCCATCGGCATGATGCCGAGTTCACGGAATATCAGCCCTGTCGTCACCCGGCCAAGCCCTTCGAGCAGGCCATGAACCAGGACCGGAACCCCGAATCGCTGGAGCAGGAGCGCCAACAGGGGCGTCAGGTTAGCCTCCTCGCGCGCGCCGCTATAGGTCGGCAGGACAACGGGGCGAACCCGGCCCGACGGCAATTCAAGCCGGTTCGTTCGCTCATCGACCGCCGCTAGAAAGCCGAGCATTTCATCCGGTGCCTCGCCCTTGACCCGCAAGGCAAGAATGATCGCGCCCAACTCGAGGTCAGGCACGCCGCCATCGAGCATTGCGGCGTAAAGCTGACGTGCATCATCGCGTTCCAGGCTGCGGGCGCCACGAGCGCCGCGGCCGATTTCCCTGATGTAATGCCCGAAAATCATCGTCGACTCTCGCCCCGCTCAGGATGTCACGGCAATTCTGGCCGGGCTTTTGGCCATCATGCGCCTGATCTCGGGCAGACAGGAACCGCAGAAGGTGCCGCATTTCAGTGCCTCCTGCAGCTGCGGCAATCCGGCGTCACCATCCAGCGCCTGGCGGATCTGAACGTCACTGACATCAGCGCATTTGCAAATGATGTTGCGCGGCACGATATTTCCCGGCGGCTTGGCGCTTGGCGCCAGGGCGAAGCGAATCATGCCGGCATCGAGTTCGTCTTCGGCCATCGCCCGCTTGAGCCAGGCCTGGGCCAGGGTTTCGCCGGCCAGGCGAACACCGAGCAAACGGCCACCCAGTGCGATCGCCTTCTTGCTGACTTTCCGCGCCACATCCGTGTAAACGATTGCTCCTTCGTCACCCGCCATGCCGAACAAACTGTCCAGCGCGGCGAGCGCCGCTGGATCGATCGCCGTGGCGGACGCCGCGCGGAAGACGACCAATGGCCGCTGGCGACCATAGAGACCGAGCGTGGCATAAGGAAAGTCCGCCAGCAGCGCGCGGGCACGCTGCATCATTTCCAGTGCTTCCGGCTGGCAGTCGCAACTGCGCACCACCGCCAGCGGGTATGGCAGATCGAGTTTCTCGATCTGTACCGCCGCATGTTTCAACTCTGGCTGCTTCGAGTAAGGGTCGGTCGCATCACAAGCCAGGGCATTGACCCCCGGCGAATTCATAAACTGGCTACCCCAGTGCATCGGCATCCAGGCGCGGCCCTTTTTCAGGCCGGCGTGCTCGGCAACCCGCACCGCCACCTCGCCACGGCCATTGCCGACCTTGACCAGATCGCCGGATTCCAGACCGCGATGCCGCATGTCGCACGG
>Ga0209668_10000855_pt1 | contig 12761 bp, 11 predicted proteins | sample FrelakmetPLP11PL_FD_187150 | JGI IMG/M metagenome (GOLD analysis project Ga0209668, IMG submission 187150) | Freshwater lake sediment microbial communities from the University of Notre Dame, USA, for methane emissions studies - PLP11 PL (SPAdes)... | ecosystem: Environmental > Aquatic >... | reverse complement strand
TCTTCTGAGCAAATAATAACATTTCCTGCTCTAAACGGTTAGGGTCTAAATTGGTTTTAATTTCATGTAATCGAGCCAGAAGTTTTTCGCGTTGCAGATTTAAAATATGCGGTAACTGAACTTGAATATGCTGAAGGAGATCCACGAGTTTTATTAAACGCAGATTTAATAATTCAGAAATAGCTTTTCCTTCAATACAGCGAATCTTACAAAAATCATCTAAACTCTCGGAAAATAGAGTCATTAATTCAGGCTGTATCACTTCAATATTTAATTCGGGAGACTTGAGTAATTGCGGCCAACACAATAATTCTCCTGGATTTAAGGGTGTGTTTGTATGGGCAAGTTGGCCAATTGTCTTATAAGCATCAATAAGCGACTGCGTTAATTCTCTATCGATCTCAATCGGCATCGCTTTACTGATAGTGGGTTTATAACGTAACTTTGCTTCTACTCTGCCACGCTGCAAACGAGTTTGTAGTTGTTTTCGGATTAAAGGTTCTAAATGACTGAAGGTATCAGGTAGGGAAAGAACGATTTCTAAATAACGATGATTGACACTACGAAGTTCCCATGCAGCTTGACCCCATTCGGCTTGTTTTTCTTTTCTGGCAAAAGCCGTCATGCTAATGGTCATGGTAATTTTCAAGTTAAAAAGTATAATGCCTATTTTTACAGGCTCTAGTTTAATCACTCTGCAAATAAAATCTAGTTTTATAAAAGGAAAGTAACTATGCGTGCGACTCAACGGGCTAATGATGAGCTTCGTCTAATTAACATAATTCGTTCTTATACGCAATATGCTGAAGGTTCAGTACTGATAGCATTTGGTAATACCAAAGTACTTTGTACGGCGAGCGTAGTACCTGGCGTGCCAAAATTTTTAAAAGGTTCAGGCCAAGGCTGGATTACGGCAGAATATGGCATGTTACCTCGTGCAACACATACTCGTTCCGAACGAGAGGCAAGCAAAGGTAAACAAACGGGTCGAAGTTTAGAGATTCAACGTTTAATTGGGCGTGTTTTACGTGTAAGTGTGGATCTGAAACAGCTAGGCGAGAATACTATTTATTTAGATTGTGATGTGCTTCAAGCCGATGGTGGAACTCGAACTGCGGCTATTACCGGTGCCAGCATAGCATTGAAAGATGCCTTAACCGTAATGAAGGGAAAAGGCGAATTGGCACAAGATCCATTACGGTTTCTTGTTGCTGCTGTATCAGTAGGCATCTATCAAGGACAAGTGATCTTGGATTTAGATTATGCAGAGGATTCTCAAGCTGAAACGGATATGAATGTCGTCATGACAGAACAAGGTGGCTTATTGGAAGTGCAAGCCACTGCAGAAAAAAAAGCTTTTTCTAACCCGCAGCTGGAACAACTGTTAGCTATAGCAGAGTCAGGAATCAATCAGTTATTCAAAAAACAACAAGAAGTTTTAGCGATTAAATAAAAGCTAAATAGTATATAAAATTTTCTCTCTAAGAGTAATTTTTATTTTTTGTTACGATTAAATTAATAGTTAAGTTTCTCTTAATAATCCATTATTAAACTTACACGCATAATTTTATTATTGTGAGTACAATGTATGTTTAAACATATTATTTCTACACACAGGCATATTTTCAATTGAAAAAAGTAGAACTTAAAGAAAGAGAAAAAGCGGTTTATCAGAAGGTAAATAAAAATGATATTGAAAAATTAAATAGAGAATATAGTTTATTTTCTAAAGATCAAATAATAAGCAATGAAACAGCTAAAAATAAATTATATTGCTATCGTGAAAGCAGAGTTTTTCAAGCGGGAACAGTATCAAAATCTATTCAAACTGAGCAAAATCCGATAGAAAATATAAATTCACTAAAGATAAGTGTTTAAATTTTCATGGAAATTTTGTTTTTGACAAGCTTGGTTATGACGAGAGGAAACTTTTTCGATCTGGTTCAGTTAAAACAAAATAAAAAAGAGACTGTAATAATCTCATCTATTCTAAGTTGTTTTAAAAATTTAATTTCTATAAAGAAAAGAAACTAAAAAAATTTATGCAGGAGGTTTTATTTTGCAAATGGTTTCTATTAATTTAGCAGACACTTGATAAGGATCAGCATTGGCACCTGGACGCCTATCTTCAATATAACCATAACCTTTTTCTGCTACAGCATTTGGAATACGGATAGAAGTATAGCGATTGGCTACTCCCCAAGAGAAATGATGGATGGAGGCTGTTTCATGTAAGCCTGTTAAGCGATCTTCTAAGTTATGGCCATAATAGCGGATATGTTCGGAATGCTGCTTTTCTAAAGCGTCTATAGCCCTATGAATAGCTTTCATTCCATTTTTTTTATTTCGCATGGCTTTGGTTGAAAAATTAGTGTGTTTACCTGCACCGTTCCAATTGCCTTTTACTGGCTTTGGGTCAAGGCTTGCATTAATGTTAAATTTTTCACCTAAGCGATATAATAACCAACGAGCTAACCATAAGTGATCAGAGACGGTTAATGGATCAGCCGATTCCGAATTTAACCCGCGATAGCCTATTTGAAACTCCCATTGGCCAGGCATAACCTCCGCATTGGTTCCAAAAAGCATTAATCCAGCTTGCAAGCAAGCTTGCACGTGCTCTTCTACGAGTGGGCGACCAAAAACTTCATCCGCCCCCACGCCACAATAGAAAGGACCTTGGGGTGCAGGGTATCCAGACTCTGGCCAACCTAAGGGGCGCATGCCGCGAAATAAGGTATATTCTTGTTCGAATCCTATCCAGCATTGCTGCTCTGTGCCGCTATTTTCCATGAAATGACGTAGTAAAGCGCGAGTATTACTAATGTGAGGGGTTCCATCTGGATTAAACACTTCACACATTAAAAGATAATTTCCTTTCCCTAATATAGGATCCGGGCAATAAGCGACAGGTTTTAAAGTCAGGTCGGAACATTTTCCTGTCGCCTGATAAGTAGAAGAACCATCAAAATTCCAATCAGGAAAATCTTGTAAAACGACAGATTTAGCGTCAAGATTTAGAACGCGCATTTTACAGCGTAGTTTTTGTACAGGTTCAGAACCATCCATCCAAATATAGGTAACTTGTGATAGCATCAACATTCTCTTATTTATCGTGAAAACCAACCTAATTATAACAATAATTTAGTGTTTGTACAGTTTTTGAACGACTTTATTGGCTTATTTTTTTGGCGAATATCGAATATTAAATGAAAAAATTGCTAAAATACGCACTAAAGTCCCTAAATTTTTAAAATCTAACTGTTTGCCAAGGAATTTTTAATTGTTAAAACGTGATATTTCCACGAGTAATATATTAATTGCTGCAGCGGGTGGCATGATAGGTTCTGCTTGGCTATTTACACCCTTTATAGGCGCGCAGATGGCTGGGCCGAATGCGCTTATCAGTTGGATGATTGCGGCACTTTTTATGTTATTTATAGCCCTACCATTATGCGAATTGGGGACTATGCTGCCGATTTCCGGAGGTTTATCTAATTATCCGACCTATACGCATGGCAGAGAAGTGGGGTTTTTATTTTCTTGGATCACCTGGCTGGCCTATGTCGTTATGACTCCGATAGAAATCCAGGCCATTTTGCAATATAGCAGTCATTTCTTTCCTTTTTTGCTAATTAAAGAAGCTACTTATTTTAAGTTATCTCACACGGGATATCTTGTAGCGATAGTGATCATGTTTTTTATTGTGGTGTTGAATAGTTATGGCATTAAATTCTTAGCAGAATGTAATAAATACGCGAGCATTGTTAAATTCCTTTTACCATCGATTGCCATTGTAGCTTTAATCCATACTTCATCTACCTTAGAAAACATAACACTTGATTTAACCAACAAAACCAGTTGGATAAATATATTTTCTGCTTTATCTGCAGGGGGTATAGCGTTTGCTTTTACTGGTTTTCAAAATGGTTTGATGTTAGCAGGTGAAGTAAAAAATCCGCAAAAAAGTATTCCTATTGCTATTTTAGGTGCTGTGTTGGTGGGGTTTATTTTGTATTTTATGTTGCAACTTAGTTTCTTGATGGCGGTACCTAAAACTTACCTACAACAAGGATGGCAGCATCTTAGTTTTCCTGGTGATAGTGGTCCGTTAGTAGGTTTAACCTTATTGTTAGGTCTTAGCGTAGTAGCTGTCTTATTATTGTTTGACGCGGCATTTTCTCCTTTAGGTACAACATTAGTGTATACCGCTGCCACATCGCGAATTCTCTATGGTATGGCACTGAATAAACATTTACCGTCATTTTTTTTAAAACTCAATCGCTATCAAATTCCCTATGTGACGCTTTACGCTAATTTTTTAGTAGGAATTTGTGCTTTTTTGCCGTTTCCAGGATGGCAAAAAATGGTGGCCTTTTTATCCTCAGCAAGCATATTATCGTATGGTATAGGGCCTATCTGTTTGTTAGCATTACGCAAAATGCAACCTGAGCAACATCGCCCATTCAGATTATCAGCGAGTTTAATGATTTGTCATATTGCCTTTTATGTAGCTAATTTAATGCTTTATTGGTGCGGTTTCTCAGTGATATGGAAGCTTTATGTTGCCATTTTAGTGGGTTTTATTATCTATCTGTGTTATCAAAAACGTCGATTCTGGAACAATAATTTTAGTTTATATTGGTTTTTTTCCTATCTTTCTATTTTATTAATACTTTCCTATTTGGGCCCCTTTGGCGGCATAGCACGATTAAAATTTCCGTTTGGCATGTTAATAATATTTCCAGTTAGTGTGTTGATGCTTTATTTATCGCAATATTGCTTAGTCAAAAATCAAGCTGAAGAAGAATCGTTTGCATTGATGAATAAACAATTACAGGATTTATAGAATTTAGACTTCGCCGATAATACGTACTTCAGGTACTAGGCGAATATGAAACTTGTGGAATACACAATCTGCAATTTTTTCAATTAAGGCTTCAATATCAGTAGCGCTGGCATGACCGTTATTAATAATAAAATTAGCATGCTTGTTGGAAACCGTTGCATCCCCTAAGGTTAAACCTTTAAGCCCACACGCTTCGATTAAACGTGCAGCATAATCACCAGGAGGATTGCGAAATACCGAACCGCAATTCGGCTCGTTAGTAGGCTGAGTGTCGGCACGATATTTAAGTAAATCACGAATTTTGGTTAAGGCTTTTTCTTTATTGCCTGGTTTTAATTGAAACTCAGCGGCCAAATAAAATTCATCGGGAAATACACTGACACTGCGGTAAGCAATTTTATATTCACTAGGATAACGAATTTTTTTTTCTCCTTGCCGATTTATGGTAAGGACTGACTTAACTATATTCCAAGCTTCGTTGCCATCGCATCCGGCATTCATGACTAAAGCGCCTCCAATGGTACCGGGAATACCGGCTAAAAATTCAGCACCGATCAAATTTTTTCTTGCTGAAAATCGAGCAAAGGCTGGCGAAGCAACACCCGCTTCTGCGTAAAGCGTCATAGCATCGATACTTTTTAATTTTTTTAGTGCACCTTGTGTGATAACCACGGTGCCTTTGATGCCGCCATCGCGTACCAGTGTATTACTTCCCAAACCTAAAAAAATCAAAGGTTCTTGTTGAGGTAACTGCTTTATAAAATTAATCAAGTCATCCATGTCAGCAGGTTTATACAAACGATCTGCCTTACCACCGACTTGCCATGACGAATATTCAGCCAGTGTCGCGTTTTCTATCAGTTGACCGCGTAAATTTTGCATTAATTAGTCGCTCTCAATTGAGAGTGCAAGACTCTGAGCAATGCTACCAATATCTCCCGCTCCTTGTAATAGCAATACATCACCGTCTTGTAAAACCTCATGTAAGGTTTCGGTAAGATGTTTTTTATCTTCGATATGGACAGGATGTGATTGATTATTTAAATGTATCGATTTTAATAAGGCTACACTATCTGCGCCAGGTATGGGTGTTTCTCCAGCTGAGTAAACATTTAATAGTAGCAAGCGATCCACTTCAGATAAAATCGCTACAAAATCTGCAAAAAGGTCGCGTGTTCGAGTGTAGCGATGTGGTTGGTAAGTCATGACTAAGCGTCGGTCTGGCCATGCACTACGAATGGCTTTTAAGGTTGCAGCAATTTCGCGTGGATGATGCCCGTAATCATCGATTAATAAAGCGTGTCCCTGCTTACATTTCAGTTTTCCTAATATTTGAAAACGTCGATCGACACCACTGAAATGCGATAAAGCACCACATATTACATCATCTTTAATCCCTAGTTCGGAGGCGACGGCAATAGCAGCAAGTGAATTTAACGCATTATGCTCTCCGGGAAGGTTTAAAGTTACATCTAATGGTTTTTTATTGGATCGAGTGACAGTAAAGTAATTTTTAACGCCTTTTTGCTGAAAAGAACTGATACGAATATCAGCATCTTCACTGAATCCATACGTGATAATAGGGCGCATAATATCCGGTAAGATGGATCGGACAAATGGATCGTCACAGCACATAATGGCTAAACCATAAAAAGGTAAATGCCATAAAAATTCCAAAAAGCTTTTTTTTAGTTGTTGAAAATTACCATCATACGTTCCCATATGATCCATATCGATATTAGTCACAATAGCAATCATGGGCTTTAAATAGAGGAAAGAAGCATCACTTTCATCTGCTTCAGCAACTAAATAGCGGCCAGCGCCTAAACGCGCATGCGTACTGGTGCTATTCAATTTACCGCCAATAACAAATGTGGGATCAAGTCCACCTTCTCCTAATAGACTGGCCACTAAACTTGTCGTGGTTGTTTTTCCATGTGTTCCTGCAACGGCAATACTATAACGAAAGCGCATTAATTCAGCCAGCATCAAGGCCCTTGGAACAACGGGTATGAGAGCGTTACGCGCGGCCACAATTTCTACATTATCGGGTGATACCGCACTAGAATAAACAATCACATCGGCATCACGTATATGTTTTTCGTGATGGCCAAGTTGGATCTCTGTGCCTAATTTTCGCAGATGTTGCGTCATGGCATTTTCTTGAAGATCAGAGCCGGAAATAATATAGCCTTCATTTAATAAAATTTCAGCAATACCACCCATGCCAGCGCCACCTATTCCGACGAAATGGAGGTGTCGAATTCGTCCCATTTGATGTTCAACAAAAGGGATTTTCATGACTAAAAACCTATATTCTAAATAAAGAGGCGTATTGTGGCATTAGTAGGCCAGTACCATCAACCTTTACTCGCATTCATGTTATAGCAGTTTTCAGTAAGAGCAAGGAGCTTAGGGCGAAATGTTTGCTATTGATCTACTTTAAAGCCAAATTGGATTAAGCGATATTCATAATCGATACGCAACAATAAAGCCAGCATGATGCAGGTTATGAGTAAGCTACTTCCTCCATAGCTCATGAGCGGCAGTGTTAACCCTTTGGTGGGTAATACACCCGTATTGACACCAATGTTAATCATAACTTGTAAAGCAATGTTTAAGCCAATGCCATAGGCAAGGTAAGCCGAGAAACGCTGGTCAATATTAAAACAACGGTAGCCTATATATAATGCACGCCAGACTAATAGTGAAAATAATAGGATCATAAATAATCCACCAATTAAGCCTAGTTCTTCAGTAAGAACTGCAAACAAAAAGTCTGTGTGTGCTTCAGGGAGATAAAATAATTTTTGTATACTGTCACCCAGGCCAACACCAATCCAACCTCCACGACCAAAAGCAATTAAGGATTGAGTTAATTGATAACCTGAATCAAATTGGTTAGCCCAAGGATTGAGGAAAGTCGTTAGACGCGCTAAACGATAGGGCGAACTAATCGCTAAGGTACCTAAAATAATCGCTACACCGGTTAATAGAATAATAAATTGCCAAATTCGTACGCCTGCTAAAAATAACATTCCTAAACTAGTGACTAATATGACTGTGGCAGCTCCAAAATCAGGTTCGCGTAACAGTAAAAAAGTAATGATAGCGAGAACCATTAAGGGCTTAAGAAAACCACGAATTTGATTTTTCACCTGTTTCTCTTGGCGTACTAAATAACCCGCCAGATAAACAATCATAGTTAATTTGACAAATTCAGAAATTTGTAATCCAAAAGGACCAAAACCTAACCAACGCATACTTCCGTTAACTTGTCTGCCAATACCAGGTAATAAAACGAGAAAAAGCAAACCGATACTGAGCACTAACAACGCAAGACTAATCTGTTGCCAGTAAGAGGTTTTTATTTGTACGACAATTATTCCGGCAGCGATCCCTAAGACTAAATAAAAAAGCTGATGGAAAAAAAAATGGAATGGCTGAGCATATTGATGTTCAGAAATTACAATAGAGGTTGAAGCGACCATCAATAGGCCAAAAGCGAGTAAGGTAGAAATAACGATAAGTAACCAACGATCATACAAAACAATGGATGAAACATCCGGATTGCTGGCTTTAGACATATCAATGGATTCCTCGAGCTAAATCGATAAAGATATCACCACGCTCTTCATAATTTTTGAACATATCCATACTGGCACAAGCTGGAGAGAGCAGTACAATATCACCTTGTGTTGCTGTTTGATGGGCTAAACTCACTGCATGTGCTAAATCAGAAGCCATATCGATAACGGTACTTTTGGCTAAAGTATTTTTTAATAAAGAAGCATCTCGACCAATTAAAATCATTTTTTTAACATAATGCTTTACTGGGTCGTGTAGCAATGAAAAATCTGCACCTTTAGCTAAGCCACCCGCTATTAAAACAATTTTACCTGAAATGGCTGGACCTAATCCATTTAGTGCAGCGAGTGTTGCCCCAACATTGGTCGCTTTAGAATCATTATACCAAGTCACGCCTGCATGATCTTTAACCCATTGGCAGCGATGAGGTAAACCTTTAAATTGACAAAGTGCAGTTAACATGGCAGTTGTTGGTAGTCCAATTGCATACCCTATGGTTAAAGCAGCTAAAGCATTGGCCCAATTGTGTCGACCTTTGATAGGCATTTTTTCAACAGGCAATAAAATTTGATTACCTTCTGCAAGATAGGTTTTTTGATTAATGACTTGCAAGCCAAATTCTTTTGAATCAGATTTTAGTGGCTCTAAACCGAAACTAATTATTTTTTTTGCTTTATATTCAGGATAAGTATTTAAATCTTCTCGATTCCACAAAGCTATTTCACATTCCTGATAAATCCGTTGCTTAGCTTGTATATAAGCGGCTAAGGTTTTATGCCGATCCAAATGATCGGGGCTGATGTTAAGTATGCTGGCTAATTTAGGACGTAAATGGTAAGTAGTTTCTAATTGAAAACTTGAGATTTCTAATACATAAAAATCTGGTATTGATTCATCAAGCAAATCTAATGCGGGTTTACCAATATTTCCTCCCACAGCAACTTTAAGTTTGGACTGCTGTATCATTTCACCGACTAAACTCGTCACGGTGCCTTTGGCATTGCTGCCGGTAATCGCGATAATGGGTGCTTGAGCTTGTTGGGCAAATAATTCGATATCACCGAGAGGTTTAAGTTTATATTGGTTGATTGCTATACGGATGTTTTTTTCGCTAAGATCAATTCCGGGGCTGACAATTAATTCCTTACAATCTTTGAAATGTATGGGATTAAAAGGTCCTAAATGATAGGCAGCGTGCGGAAATTCTTTTTGAAATTCCGATAACTTGGGCGGATTGATACGACTATCTAAGAGTGTAAAAGGCAAATTTAATCGTTTAAAATAGCGTGCACAGGAAAATCCCGTTTCACCTAGACCAACGATCAAGCGTGTATAAGCAGGGTTAGAGTGTGGCATCAATAACTCCGCCTCCCAGACAGGTTTGCCCTAGGTAAAAAACAACCGATTGACCTGGAGTAATCGCTCGTTGTGGAATGTCAAACTCTACTTGGTATTTATTATCGCTAGAAGGCTTGATGAGGCAAGGGGCTTCTATTTGGCGATATCGTGTTTTCGCTGTGCAATGTAATGGATTGTTGGGAGGGCAATCATTGATCCAATGCAGCTGCGAGCAAATTAGAGCAGGAGCAAAGAGCTTAGGATGATTGTGTCCTTGCACTACTATTAATGCATTGCGTGCGAGTTGTTTATCAGCGACATACCAAGGTGATGTCGATTTATCTTTTCGACCGCCAATACGCAATCCTTGTCGTTGACCTAGGGTATAAAACATCAGGCCATCATGTTGTCCCAGTATTTCGCCGCCTAATGTTTCTATATTGCCCGGCTGTGCGGGCAAATAGGTTTGTAAAAAATGTTTAAATTTGCGCTCGCCAATAAAGCAAATGCCCGTACTATCTTTTTTGGTCGCATTAAGAAATCCTGCTGATTTTGCGATTTGCCGTACTTCTGGTTTCGTAAGCTTAGCCAATGGAAATAAGGTTTTGGCTAAAGGTCCTTGGCCTAAAGTATATAAAAAATAGGTTTGATCTTTATTTTGATCAGCACATTTAAGTAATTGATAGGCGTTATTTACATAGGATTTTCCTGCATAATGGCCGGTAGCAATAAAATCGGCGCCGCATTGCAGCGCATAATCAAGAAACGTTTTAAATTTAATTTCCCTATTACATAGGATATCCGGGTTGGGCGTGCGGCCTAATTGATATTCTGCTAGAAATTGTCTAAATACATGATTCCAATATTCAGCCGCAAAATTAATCGTATGCAGTGGAATCTCTAGTTTATCGCAGACGGCTTGTGCATCCGCAATTTCAGCACTGGCTGAACAATAATCTTCAGTATCGTCTTCTTCCCAGTTTTTCATAAATAGCCCTTCGACTTGATAACCTTGCTCTTTAAGCAATAAAGCAGTTACTGAGGAATCGACACCCCCCGATAGGCCGACCATAACACGTTGTTTTTTCATACAAATTTTTAAAATTTTGACGGAGCGATATTATCATGGGAACTATTGTGGGTTAATTTACCTCCATTTAAGTTAAGTTTCTAGTGATTAACGATTAACTAAGCTTTTATAGTCTTGTTTGATGCTTGCTTCATCATGCGGAGGTGAGAAAATCGCAGCCAATTTACCTTCCGGATTGATTAAATATAAAGTTCCGCTATGGTCAATCTGATAGTTATTTTCTGACGATTTACTTTGCTGGGTTTGTATATAGACGACACCCATTTGTTTACTCAATTGTTGGATTCCTGCTAACGGCCCTGAAAGACCGATAAAATTAGGGTTAAATGCTTTAACATAAGATCCCACTACTTTTGGTGTGTCTCGTCTAGGATCCAGTGTAATAAAAATAACTTGAGGAAGAGGAAGTTTTTTAGCTTTTAATTCCGTATAAAGTTGTGTCAATAGTGCCATCGTCAACGGACAAATGCTTTGACAATGCGTAAAGCCAAAGAATAGAAAACTGAAATGGCCTTTTAAATTATGGTTAGTAAAGGGTTTGCCTAATCCATTAATCAGATGAAACTCAGGGATTAATTGGGGTTGATCGATGTTAGTGCCCGCTATGGGTGGCGTTACGATACGAGTTTTTGCAGAATGCCATAGATTAACACCTAACCCTAAACCTAAAGCGAGTAGGGCAAAAATGATAAAGGCTAAAAATCGTTTATTAGAGACAGGGCAGGTCATTAAATAGTCCTCATTAAAGAATGGTCCATGAACAAACAAGCAAACAGCATCAGTAAATAAAAATTTGAGTAATGAAAGGTTTTTATCGCTGCTGCCGCTTTAGTCTGCTTTAATAAATTCACCGCTGCAACTATAAATCCTGTATTTAAGAGTAAAGCGGCAATTAAATAAAAAAAACCACTCATACCAATGCTGAAAGGTAACAAACTAATTCCACTTAAAAGTAATGTGTAAAGAAAAATTTGTTGCTTGGTATAAGCGATACCGTGCGTCACGGGTAACATGGGCAGCTTGCTTTTGGCATAGTCAGTGTGCCTGGCAATCGCTAAAGACCAGAAGTGCGGCGGTGTCCAAATAAAAATAATTAAAACTAGAATCAAACCACCTGGATCGATGTGTCCTGTCACCGCTGTCCAGCCTAGCAAGGGTGGCGCCGCGCCCGCTAAACCGCCGATGACTATGTTTTGTGCAGTCTGTTTTTTTAAATATAAGGTATAAATAAATGCATAAGCGATTAAGCTAAGAAAGCTTAAAAGACAGGTTAATAAATTACTGGATAGGCTTATCACGACTAATCCTAATAAACTAGCGGTTAGTGAAAATAATAGAACATGCGTCGTTGAAATTTTTTCCTGTGGTAAAGGCCGCCGTTCGGTACGCGCCATTAAGCTATCCAAACGATATTCTAATAGATGGTTTAGTGCACCTGCAGAACTGGCTACTAAACCGATGCCTAGTAATGTAAATAAACTTAATCGCCAAGAAATCTGGGTTGAAGAAGCGAGCGACATACCCACCCAAACGGTTATTAATATTAAACTAGTAACGCGCCATTTCCCTAACTCCAAATAAATTAGAGTTTTTTTAGCGCAGCTTGTAGCAAAATTCTTTAGCATAATTTTCCTTATACTTTTCAAATCCATCGACAAAAAAATTATACGAGAATATTCGTATTAAAGGTAGAGCTTCAAAGAAGTTATAAATAAATTATTAATATTTTATTTATAAATTTAAATAAATTTTTTTATAAAAAATAAATAAAAAAAAATAGCTAGACAAAAATAATTTAATAATGATAAATTGTTTGCGATTAAAAATTTATATTTTTAATTAAAGATAAAAAATAATAAATAAAATAAAGAGGGTATTATGCCACTATATCCTAAT
>Ga0209668_10000854_pt1 | contig 12768 bp, 11 predicted proteins | sample FrelakmetPLP11PL_FD_187150 | JGI IMG/M metagenome (GOLD analysis project Ga0209668, IMG submission 187150) | Freshwater lake sediment microbial communities from the University of Notre Dame, USA, for methane emissions studies - PLP11 PL (SPAdes)... | ecosystem: Environmental > Aquatic >... | reverse complement strand
TCGATCGGCATCCAGATCGGCGGACTCTCCGCGCTGGCCCCGGAGCGCAAGTCCGATCTCGCGAAGCTGGCGGTCAAGGCCATGATCGGCGGCGCACTGGCCTGCTGGATGACGGCGATGATCGCGGGGATCTTCCTGTGAACGCCTCCAAGGACATCCAGCCGCTGATCGCCAGCCTGCAACAGCACGGCGCGGGACAGGCGCGCGTTGCGCTTGTGCTGGGCTCAGGCCTGGGCCTGCTCGCCGAGCGCATCGAGAAGGCGAAGATCGTCTCCTACGCCGACATCGAAGGCCTGCCGAAGTCCGGTGTGCCCGGGCATGCCGGCCGACTCGTGATCGGAGAGCTCGGTGGCGTGCGCGTGGTCGCGCAGCAGGGCCGCGTGCACCTCTACGAAGGCTGGAGCGTCTTCGAGATCACGCGCGCGGTGCGTGCCTTTGCGGCGCTGGGCATCGACAAGCTCGTGCTGACCAACGCCGCCGGCGGCATTGCGCGACGCTTCCGTCCCGGAACGCTAATGCGCATCACGGACCACATCAACATGCAGGGCCGCCAGCCGCTGACTCGGGAACAGCGCGGAGCGGGTTCGCCCTGGGATGCCGCGCTGGGTGCTGCGCTGCAGCAGGCCGCTGACGCCGCTCATGTCCGCCTCGAGAGCGGCGTGTATGCCGGACTGCTCGGCCCGACCTACGAAACACCGGCCGAAGTGCGCATGCTCGAATGGATGGGCGCCGACGCCGTGGGCATGAGCACCGTCGCCGAAGCGCTCGCCGCCCACGCTGCGGGAGTGCGCGTCGCGGGCGTTTCGTGCATCACCAACCTTGCCGCCGGCATCAGCGCAGGCCCGCTGAGCCACGAGGAGGTCATGGAGGTGGGCAGGCAGACCGCCAGCGACTTCTGCAGGCTGCTGGAACACGCCGTTCCGCTGCTGGATCGCAGCTGAGAGCGCTGCGCGGCGCTTCCAGGCACCGTAACCGTCGGCGCTTGTTGACAGAAGCGCCCCGTGCGCGGACTCTAATGCGCCCATGATGCCCGAACGGGATCTCCAGCAGCTGGTCAAGCGCGTCGTCTCTCGCGCTCTGGCTGAACAAGGCCGCGAGCGTGCGCACGGCTCGGAGCCCGAACGCGCCAAGGGCGTGTTCGTCACGCTGGACAAGCAGGACGGTCCCGATCGTCCCCAGGATGCCGACGAGCGCAAGAGCAGCGCGTCACCCGGCAGCAAGCGTGCGCTCGTCACCGTCGAGTGTTTGCGCGGCACGCCGGATGGAGCAAGTTACGCGGTGCCTGCCGGAGCGCTGATCACTGAGCTCGCGCGCGAGGAAGCCTGGAAGCGCCGCATCGCGCTCGTGCAGGGCAGCGCGCTGGTTCCCGGCCGCCGCAGCGATGCGCGCCTCGTGATCGCCGTCGGTTGCGATCACGGCGGCTATCGCATGAAGCTCGCCGTTCTGGAATGGCTGCGCGAGCTGGGCCATCAACCGCTCGATCTGGGCACGCACGACGAGAATGCCGTCGACTACCCCGACTTCGCGCACGCCGTGGCACGCGCCGTCGCCGAGGGCCGCGCCGACATCGGCATCTGCATCGACGGCGCCGGCATCGGCTCGGCCATGACGGCCAACAAGGTGCCGGGCATCCTCGCCGCCATGTGCTACGACGCAGCCACGGCCCGCAACGCGCGCGAGCACAACTTCGCCAATGTGCTCACGCTCGGCGGCAAGCTGCTCAAGCCCGCACAGGCGCAGGAAATCGTGCGCACCTTCCTCTCCACTCCGCACGGCGAGGAACGCCACAGGAAGCGCGTCGACAAGATCCGCGCCATCGAACAACAGCACCTGCGCCGCGCATCTGCGCCGAAAGCCTGACCATGAGCCCGATTCGCGAACCCGTCGATGCCGCCAAGCTCGAGGAAATCCTCTCCGAGATCGCGCGCCAGATCCTTGAACACGGCTGGGGCAACTGGGGCTGCGGCTCCGTTTCGGTCGAGCTGTGCCCGGATCGCGCCAACGAGATGATCGAAGCGGGCGCCTGCCGCCTCGGCGCCTGCAGTCCCGGCACCGCGATGCCCGGCAACGTCGCCGCGGCCATCGATCACACGCTGCTCAAACCCGAAGCCACCTCGCTCGACATCGACAAGCTCTGCTCGGAGGCGCTGCAGCACCGCTTCGCCTCGGTCTGCGTCAATGGCACCTGGGTGCGCCGCTGCGCGGAAATCCTGCATGGCTCGCCGGTTGCCGTCTGCGCCGTGGTGGGCTTCCCGCTCGGAGCGATGGCCAGCGAGGTCAAGGCCTACGAAGCCCGCCGCGCCATCGAAGACGGCGCCTGCGAGATCGACATGGTCATCAATGTCGGCGCGCTCAAGAGCGGCGATCACGATTTCGTGCGCCGCGACATCGCAGCGGTCGCGCAGACCTGCCACAACCTCGGCGCCAAGCTCAAGGTGATCCTCGAGACCGCGCTGCTCACGGATGCGGAGAAGGTGCGCGCCTGCGAACTCTCCAAGGAAGCTGGCGCCGACTTCGTGAAGACCTCCACCGGTTTCTCCAAGGGCGGAGCGACCGCGGCCGATGTGGCGCTGATGCGCCGAACCGTCGGTCCGACGCTGGGCGTCAAGGCTTCGGGCGGTGTCCGCGATGCCAAGGATGCGAAGGCCATGCTCGAAGCCGGAGCCACGCGACTGGGCGCTTCGGCCTCGGTGGCGATCGTCACCGGCGGCCAGGGCAAGGGCTCGTACTGATCCGGCCATGCAGCAGAGCCCGATCCGCGTCCTCACCACCGGCGGAACCTTCGACAAGGCCTATCTCGAACTCGAAGGACGCCTGCACTTCCGCGACACGCATGTGCCGGAGATGCTGCGCCTTGGCCGCAGCATGCTGCCGATCAACGTCGAGACCCTGATGCTCATCGACAGCCTCGACATGACCGATGAGCATCGTTCGAGGATTCTCGAAGCCTGCCGCCGCGCGCATGAGGATCGCATCGTCATCACGCACGGAACCGACACGATGGAGCAGACCGCCCGCGTGCTCGGTGCCGCCGGTCTGAAGAAGACCATCGTGCTGACCGGCGCGATGGTGCCCTACACCTTCGGCAGCTCGGACGGACTGTTCAATCTGGGCAGTGCGCTGGCGTTTGTGCAGTCGCTGCCCTTGGGGACGTATGTGGTGATGAACGGACGCTGCTTCGGCTGGCAGGATGTGCACAAGAACCGCAACACGGGCGTGTTCGAAAGCGACGGCTGAGAACAGGAAAAGGCGGGGAAGGCCGCAGCCTTCCCCGCCGAATCAAGACGGGCAACATCAGTCATCCAGTGAGCAAGCCATAGCACGGCTCTCTACGGACCGCATGCTCAGGAGGTTGATCGCCAGGCAGTGTCCTCACGGGACCGCTCCAGCCAACTTTGCTGCTCATGCAAGGGTCTTCGCTGGCGCCGAACGCGGTTTGGACGCGGGGATGTCACCCGGCTTCCGCCGTCACGCAAGTGAACAGCGGAAGCTTTTCATCAGAGATGTCCCATGCCGATGTGTTGGCCACAGCCACCGCATTGCGCAGCCGGGAAGCCTTTTTCGAATACACAGCCGCCATCTGGTTAGCTTCCTCGGTCGTTCGGCGGCGAACGGCCACGACGTCCGTCGCTGCTCGCCGCAGACCCTCGCTCGTATTGTAGGGCCGTTCGATGTCCAGCAGTCCGCGTTGCGCGTAGCTGGTCCACATGTTGACCAACTGCGCGTAGGCAGCCATCAGCTTGACGCCTTCGCTCAAGGTGAGCATGCGGCCCTCAAGCACGAACGAATGAGCCCCGTTGTAGGCCTGTTGGAGCGACTCGAGTTCCGCCACGCAGCGCGAGGCCTGCTCGAACTGCGCGGCCACTTCCTCCGGTGTCTGCTTGTTCTCGTTCGGAAACGAGAATCCCGAATCGACGAACACCTTCGACAGGAGGAGCTTTTGAGCGGTCCAATGCTTGACCGCTTCCCGTATCTGAATACCTGTAATTTTCATGGAGAGCGAGCGGCCGAGGAAGTCGACCGGCTCGGAGGACCGATCAGCGGGAAAGCGTCGCGAGGCGAACGAAAAAAAAGCTGCTCGAGTGCTCAGGGCATCACGGGCGGTAGTTGAAGAGATCGGCGAGCTCGAGCTTCGGTGCTTGGGCCTGTGGCCGTGCGTTGCTCTCCGTGCCGCGCAGCGCTGAGAGCAGCGCACGCAGGACCTTCTCCGCCGTGTTGCGAGTCAACCGTCGGCCCTTGAGCGCGCGCGCGACCATCTTGTGCGTCAGTTGTTCACCGGAAGCCTGCACCAGATCGGTAGGGCGCAGCTGGTGGCGCTCCAGCAAGGCAGCGAGGGGTTGAGGACCGAGATCACGCTCCGCATTCATCCACCGGAGCCTACGCTCTGCACTGCCGGATCGCGCGGCAATCAGTCGGGAAGGGAGTCGAGGCCGGCGGACTCATCGTCCGCGCGCGAGAGGATCCGCAGGGCTTCTTCGTCGGCGAGCAGTTGGCTGACGATCAGCACCTCATCGGGCGGGTTGCCCTCGGACAGCAGGTCGACCTCGCTCACCGGACGGCCGCTGTGCCGGGCGGCCAAGCGGATCACGCGCAGCAGGTCCATCACGCGATCCTCGAGCTTGCGGCCGGCCGGTTCCTGAACGAGGAACTCGGTTCCACCTTCGAGCAACTCGGAGGCATCCGGCTCGGGCGAGTCACAGGGACCGAGCAGTCGCACCAGAGCGCGGGAGCGGGCGAGGTTCTGCTGGCACTCCGCGCGGATTCCGAAAAGACGAATTCCGTCGTGCGATCGCAGACGGAATTCATGGACTTCGAGCCAGGCGCTGGAGAGCTCCGGGCGGGGCGTCAGAAACACGGAGCTTCGACTTAAGTTGTTATCTGACAGACGCTTATGCCAATAAACCCGGTCGAAAAGCAACGGGTGCAGTGGTTTCCTCGGCGGTTGGAGCACGAGGGTGGGGAGCCAGAGGGTGGCCGGGGGGCGAACGGACAAAGCCGAAAAAAGAAAGCTCCTAGCGAGGACGGGCTCCGTTGTTCGTGCCGTTCCAGGTTCGCTCTCCTTGCGCCGAAGAGTGTCCGCGCCCGGGGTACGCACGCAGAGCCGAAGGCTCCGGACGGAGACAAGGATTTAGCATTCCCCGATCCACCCGAGCGCTTGAGGTTCCGCTATCCTCGCGCCTCGCTGTTCACCTCGGCCCCCCGCCCCCCGTGCACAGCGACACCGTCCGAGGTCGAACGAGTGTCGCGTCCCCTTCGCGACCCCTCGCGGTGACAAGGAGAAAAGACGCATGTGGATCCAGTTGGGCTGCTTGGCCCTCGCGCTGCTCGGTGGCGCGCCTCAGTCGGAGAAGGACCCCAAGCCCGAAACCAAGGCCCCGCCCGCCGAAAAGCAGGAGTCGCCTTCCAAAGGCGACGCAAAGACGGACTCCGGGACCAAGAAGAAGGATGAGAAGGGCGAGAAGGCCAAGGAAGAGGCCAAGCCCAAGGAGGAGCCGCCGCGCGAGATCCTTCCGCCTCTCGAACCCGGTCCGACGCTGTTCATCCGCGCCAAGCGCGTGATCGTGCGTCCCGGTGTCGAGCTGGAAGGCGCCGCTGTGCTCGTGCGCGATGGCCGGATCGTCGGCGTCGGTGCGGGGCTGGAGCAGCCCAAGGACGCGCAGGTGCTCGATGCGGACACGGTCTGCGCGGGCTTCATCGACGTCTGGTCGGCACTTGCGATCGATCCGGGTTCGCTCAACGACGGCGGCCTGGGGCCCGCGAGCAAGAGCGCGGATGCGTTCGACATGTGGAGCGCCGAGGAGCTGCGCCGTCAGACGCTGCGGGCGGGCGTCACCACGGCGCGCGTGCAGGCGGGAGCCACGGCGCGGGTCGGCGGCACGGGAGCCGTGGTGCGCCTTGCTCCGGGCCTGGATGAGCGTCTGGTGATGCTGACGCGCGAGGGGTGCGTCGCCATCAACGTCGGACTGAGCGCGAACGCCGGCGGCGGCGGCGGCCAGTTGCAGGTGATCGACGGCCAGCTGGTGCAGGTTGATGCCGGCGCCCGCGGCATGGACATCTTCGACCGTCTGGCGGATCTGGACCGCATCGGCGGTGCGCTGGAGCAGGGCCGCAACTACCTGCAGGCGCAGATCGAGTACAAGCACGAGCTCGCCGAGTGGAAGAAGAAGATCGCGGAGAAGGACGCGGAACTCGAGAAGGAGTTCAAGAAGGCCAAGAAGGACCGCGAGAAGGAAGAGAAGGACGCCAAGGACAAGGGCAAGACCTTCGAAGAGAAGAAGTACAAGGAAGACAAGCAGCCCAACGAGCCCCGCTACGACGATGACGGCGAAACGCTGGGTCGCGTGTGGAACGGCGAACTGCCGCTGTTCGTGCAGGTGCACCGCCATGCCGAGCTGCGCAGCTTCTTCAAGGCCACGGAACCCTACACACGCACGCGCTTCGTGCTGGTCGGCGGCAGCGAGTCGCGCTCCTTCACGAAGCAGCTGAGCGAGCGCGGCATGCCCGTGCTGGTCTGGCCGACGCTGCGCGGCCGCGGCGCACCCGATGAATACGACGGTGCGGATCTGTCTCTCGCCGGCGATCTCGCCCGCGCGGGCGTTCAGGTCGTGCTCGGCAGCGGCGGCGCGGATCCGGCGGCGACGCGGGACCTGCCGCTGATGGCCCAGATGGCGATGGGCCACGGCCTGGATGCGGACAAGGCGTTCGAGGCGCTGACGATCGGTGCGGCTCGGATCCTCGATGTGGATCGCCGCGTGGGCAGCGTGGAGCGCGGCAAGGACGCCGATCTGCTGCTGCTCGATGGACGGCCGCTGCAGGGAGCGACGCGCGTGGTGCGCGTGATCTCCGCCGGCCGCGTGGTCCTCAATCCGGAGAACTGATCCATGCTGCTGACGATCGCCACCGCTTTCTCGCTTCTGGCCGCCCCGGCAGCCGAGCTTCCTGCAACGTTCGCCATCCGCGCGGGGCATGTGCTGCTGGACGACAGCACCGTGCTCGACGGCGGCATGGTGCTGGTGGAGGACGGCCGGATCCGCGCCATCGCGCGCGAGGTCGACCTGCCTGAAAACTGCGCCGTGGTGGAGCACGCGGGCTGGCTCAGCGCCGGTCTCGTGGGCCTGCACTCGATGGGCTCTGATCCCGCGGAAATGCGTGATGCCACCCGCCCGGTGCTCGACGCCGAGGTGGCGTGGGCCTTCAATCCCCGCAGCAGCGAGTACGCCAAGGCAGCGGCCGCGGGCATCACCACGCTGGTGCTGACGCCCTCACCGCGCTCGCTCTCCGGCGGAGTCAGCGCGGTGGTGAAGACGGGCGGCGGGAGAATTCTCTCGCGCTCGGCGCACCTCTCGCTGGGCTTCTCCGCGGCCGCATTGTCCCTCAACGCCTATCCGACGAGTTTTGCCTCGGCCGTGGCGGAGCTGAACAACCGCTTTGAAAAACCCAGCGGCGCCTTTGCGCGCGCCCGCGCCGGCGAGCTGCCCTGCCTCTTCGAGGTCGCGACCCGGGCGGATGTGCAGCGTGCCAGCGAGTTCTCGCGCCGCTGGAAGCTGCGCGGAGCGATCTACGGCGCGGATCTCGCCGGCGAGCAGCTCGACGTGCTGAGCGAGGCCGGCCTCGCCGTGATCGTCGCCCCGCTCTCGGCGGGTGCCGACCGCCGCTCGATCCAGTCGACAGTCAAGCTGGCGGCGAGTGACATCGCCTTCGGCTTCGGCGTCGACAACCCGATGCTGGATCCGCAGGCCATGCGCTTCACCGCAGGCCTGTGCATCCGCGAAGGCATGGACAGGAAGCGCGCGTGGCGCGCGCTGACGACGCAGGCCGCTGAGCTGGCCGGCGTCGCCAAGCATGTCGGCAGCCTGCAGAAGGGCCGCGATGCGGACCTCGTGCTGTGGAGCGGCAACCCGCTCGAGCTCAGCAGCGGCGTTCAATCGGTCTACATCGACGGCAAGCTCGTCCACGAGGTCAAGAAGCCATGAGCCTCCCCCTGTTCGCTCTGTTCATCGCGGCACTGCCCGCCCAACAAATCCGCCAGCCCCTCACGCAAGGCGAGGCTCCCCGTCAGAACTGGATCGTGCGCGCGGAGCGCGTCTACACCGCGACCGGTCGCGCGATCAAGGATGGCGCTGTGCTCGTCAACGGCTCCAAGATCGGCGCCGTGGGTCCCGGCGCCGCGGAGGAGAACGGCAAGTACACGCTCAGCGTGTATGCCGTCACTCCCGGCATGATCGACGCCAGCGTCCGCATCGGCCCCGGAACTGCCGGTGTCGAGCAGTCGCGCGAGGTGACGCCCGAGCTGCGCATCGCCGACGCACTCGATCTTTTCGATGTGCGCTGGGATCGCCAGGCCGAGTCCGGCGTCACCACGGCGCTGGTCTGTCCGCAGGATGAGAACGTCATCGGCGGACTGGGTATCGCGCTCAAGACGGCCGGCAAGCCGACCGTCAAGGACCGCACGCTCAAGGCCGACGCCGTGCTGCGCGGTTCCATGGGCTCGCAGCCCTCGACCCGCAACTCACCTGCCTTCCAGCGTCCGCGCAGCTTCTACAACCGCCGTCCGACGACGCGCATGGGCGTGGAGTGGGAATGGCGAAAGAGCTTCTACGAGGCCGTGGCCGGCAAGAACGATCCGGCACGCGCCCTCCCGGGCAGCGCGGAACTGTTGCGCGCACTCGATGGCAAGCTGACCCTGTCGATTCAGGCCTGGACGACTCAGGACATCCGCACCGCCGTGTTCCTCAAGGAGGAGCTCGAGCAGGAGCCGCAGATTGCCGGCAAGCCGCGCGTCTTCGTCGATGCTGCCGCCGAGGCCTGGAAGGAGCCTGAACTGCTCGTGCGCTCCAAGGTCGGCGTCGTGTTGCCGCCGTTCCCCGTGGATGGCCGAACGGGCGAAGGTTCGTTCATGGCGTGGAATGTCGCCAAGCTGCTCTGCGATGAGAACGTCCCCGTGGCGTTCTCCGCGCATGGCGGTTCCGGACCGCTGTACTCGCTGGCCAGTCAGGCCGGCTATGCCATGCAGGGCGGACTGGAGTTCGACAAGGCCCTGGCAGCCGTCACGAGTGTTCCCGCCCGCTTCCTCGGGGTCGAGGACCGCGTGGGCACCCTCGAGGTGGGCAAGGATGCCGACCTCGCGCTGTGGAACGGCGAGCCCTTCCAACCGACCTCCCGCGTCATCGGCGTGATCATCGATGGCGCTCTGGTGCTGGATCCGCGTCCCACGGACGCGCGCTGATTTCCTCCTCTCTCCGCACAACACAAGACAACCACTCTCGATTCTTCCGATGCTCACCTTCAAGCAACTCTTCAGCGGCGCGACCTGCGGAACACTCCTGGCCTCCTTCGCCTTTGCACAGGCCGGCGATGGCCGCATCGTGATCAAGGTCGGTCGCGTGATCACGCAGGCCGGTGCCGACATCAAGAACGGCGTCATCGTGATCGAAAACGGCCGCATCACCGAAGTCGGCGCCGACAAGCAGGGCGCGTGGGACATCGAGGTGCTCGAACAGCCGGACCTCGTGGCCTTCCCCGGCTACGTGGAGGCCCACACCTCGCGCGGCATGGACCGCCCCAACGAGAACATCGAAGTCGCGCCCTTCCTCGACGTGCGTGACTCGATCGACCCGATCAGCTTCTACTTCGAAGACATGCTGCGCGCGGGTCAGACCACGCTCAACATCCAGCAGGGCAACGCCTGCGTGATCGGCGGTCAGGGCATGGTGGTCAAGCCCTACGGCATCACGATCGAGCAGATGCTGGTGCGCCCCAACTCCGGACTGAAGATCGGGGCCGCTCCGCGTCCCGGGCGCTCGCGCGCCACGCAGGCTCAGGCGCTGCGCAAGGCCTTCCTTGACCTGCGCCAGCACGTGGAGAAGCTCGTCAAGGACAAGAAGGACGGCAAGGACTACGCCCGCCGTGAAGCGCTCTTCCAGGGCCGCGACATGGAGAAGGAAGAGAACAAGACCGGTCGCGCCATGGAAGGCAAGGCCAGGTGGAAGGTGAAGGACTTCGAGATCGTCCCGCGTGGCGAGGTCGACGAGAAGATGGAGCCTCTCCTGCGCATGGTCGAGGGCAAGATTCCCGCGTTCATCGCCTGCGACAGCGCCGCCGCTGTCCGGCTGGCCATCGAGGTGATGCTCGAGAACGGCCTGATGGAGACGGCCACGCTGGTGCTCGAGGGCGATGCGTGGAAGGCCGCCGATCTGATCGCCGCCAACAAGATCCCCGTGATCCTCTCGCCCAACCTCGTGTACGTGGAACGCGATCCTGTCACCGGCAAGGAGATCGAGACCTTCGTGCCCGGCGCCCTCGACAAGAAGGGCGTACGTTTCGCGCTGCAGTCGATGGGCAACTCCGCGCAGGGCCTGTGGATGCAGGCCGCCACCTGCGTGGCCTGGGGTCTGGATCGTCAGAAGGCGCTCGATGCGGTCACCAAGGTTCCGGCTGACATGCTGAAACTCGGCAAGCGCGTCGGCTCGCTCGAGAAGGGCAAGGACGGCAACGTACTGTTGCTCTCCGGTGATCCGCTCAAGGTCAGCACGACCGTCCAGTTCGTTGTTCTCGAAGGGAATCTGGTCTACGACCGCAGCAAGGACACGCGCGTGCGCTTCCTGCGCGATGGCGTGGAGCAGCCCAACACGGCTCCGCGCGCTTCCATGGTGGAGCGCAATCCGGCCGCCGCGGTCTGCTGCGAGCACGAGGGCGAACCCGACCACGTTCACGAGACCAAGCTCGATCCGGGCGAGCGCGCCGAGCCGGCAGTGCAGCAGCCTGCGGACGACGGCCACGGCCACGGCGGGCATTCCGATCAGGACCAGCAAGACGGGAAGGACGGCTGAGCTTCGCGATGGCTTTCTCACCTCTGCTTCTCGCTCTCGCGCTGAGCGCCGGTGCTGATCCGGCGCAGGGCATCGTGGCACTCAAGGCGGGCACGATCCACGTCGTCAACGGCGCCAGCGTCTCCAACGGCACCATTTTGGTGCGCGGCGGCAAGATCCTTGCCGTCGGTACCGATGTGAACGTCCCCGCCAACGCTCGCGTTGTCGACTATGGACCGGATGCCGTGATCACGCCCGGCCTCGTGGCCGCGGACTCGACCATCGGACGTTCCGTGTCGGCCTCGGATCGCAGCGCGGATCCCACACTGCTCGCAATCGACCTCTACGAAGCGGAGACCAGCTTTGTCTTCGCTCTGCAGGAAGGTGTGACGAGCTCCTACATCGCACCCGCACGCCGCCGACTCATCGCCGGTCAGGGCGCGGTGGTGAAGCTGGCGGGCGCGGACGATGCGCGCCGCGTGCTCTCCGCCTCCAACATGATCCACGGTGCGATCAGCGCCGAAGCACGCGCGACGCCCGGCTACTGGAAGCCGCCGGTGCCTGCGGTGATCGACATCGGTCTTGGTTACGAGAAGCCGCAGCTGCCGCGCACCCTGATGGGAGCGATGGTCGCGCTGCGCGAGCTGATCGAACAGGCCAACGGCGGAGCACCCAACGGCGAGTTCGGCCCCGAAGCCGCGCCCGCGCTGCGCGAGCTGATGGAGAAGAAGCTGCCCTGGCGCATGGCTGCGGAGAGCACGGAGGAAGCCGGTGCGCTGGTTGCCTTCGCGCGCGAATCCCGCCAACCCGTCGTGATCGACGGCGGTCAGGGAACCTCGGCCATCGCCACGGAGATCGCGAAGGCCGGCGTCAGCGTCATCGTGGACGCACCGATCCTGCCCAACGGCTTCTCCGGCCGCGACATGGGCAAGGGCCCTGATGCACAGTGGCCGGAATTCGCGGTGGCTGCAGCGCTGGAAAAGGCGGGCGTGCGCTTCGCCATCAGCGCTCCCAACAACGCGCCGGTTTCGGCGCTGCGCTACTCGGCTGCCGTGGCCTCGCGCGGAGGCCTGAGCGAAGCCGCTGCGTTGCGTGCCGTGACGCTGTCCGCCGCGCAGATCCTGGGCGTGTCGGATCGCGTCGGTTCGATCGAACCGGGCAAGGACGCCGACTTCGCCGTCTTCGCGGGAGCTCCGCTGGGCGGCAGCGGGAGTGCGCTCGCGACCTGGATCGACGGAGAAATCGTGTACAAGGCGTACGAGGCCGCGGCCACGGTCCTGTGCGTGGATGAGCTGCATCTGGGCGACGGCACAGTGCTCGCGCCCGGTGAGGTGCTGATGGAGAACGGCAAGATCCGCGCGGTGGGACGCCGCGTCGGCCGTCCCGCGGGCGCCACGGTGGTGCGCGGCAAGTCCGCCATGCCGGGCATGATCGATGCGATGAGCTTCCTTGGTCTGGAGGGTTCTCAGCGCACTCCGGGGGCACGCTTCGCACTGTCGCGCATTCTCGAGCCCGGGGATTTCACCGACCGTCGCGTGGCTCAGGCCGGCGTGACCACGGTGCTCATGTCTCCGCGCGGTGGCTCGCGCACCGGCACGCCGATGCTCGCCTACAAGCCGGCAGGCACCGAGGTCGAAGACATGGTTGTGTCCGAAGCGAGCGTGCTGCGCGTCAACTGGACAGAGCGCTATCGTCCGCAGTCGGGTGCCGTCGTGCGCAGCCAGCTTGCCAAGGCCGGGGACTACGCCAAGAAGTGGGACGAGTACGAGAAGAAGCTCGCCAGCTACGTTCCGCCCAAGCCTGCCGCCGCTGCGCAACCCGCCGCGAAGAAGGACGAGGGCGCCAAGAAGGAAGGTGAGGCCGCCAAGCCGGAAGAGAAGAAGGAAGGCGAGGCCGCCAAGCCGGAGGAAAAGAAGGAAGACAAGAAGAAGAAGGGCGAGGAAGAGCCCGCCAAGCCGAT
>Ga0209668_10000852_pt1 | contig 12782 bp, 12 predicted proteins | sample FrelakmetPLP11PL_FD_187150 | JGI IMG/M metagenome (GOLD analysis project Ga0209668, IMG submission 187150) | Freshwater lake sediment microbial communities from the University of Notre Dame, USA, for methane emissions studies - PLP11 PL (SPAdes)... | ecosystem: Environmental > Aquatic >... | reverse complement strand
GCGATGTGGAGTCCCAGCTGGCCACCATGTTTGGAGGAGAAGCTGCTGCCGAGTCTGCTGACGAGGTAGATGGCGTGCCGCTGAACTTTGATGGAGACCTGACGGCGGTGCTGGAGCAGCAGTTCAGCTTCGGCAAGCACAAGGGCAAGACCATCGGCCAGCTGATGCAGGAGAAGGATGGGCCTTCATACATCGAGTGGATGAAGAACAAGACGGTCGAGGACTACCGTGCTGGCAAGAAGCCAAGTCCGATCAACCGAGCCTGCCTGATCGTCTGGAAGACGCAAATCAACAAGTCGTAAGCCAAGCCATTGTGGCGAGGCGTTGAGGGGGGCCGTCTTCAGCGGGGCGGATCCCCCTCAACCTTTTAATGGATCGGCTCGCTCTGCCCCGGCGTTTGGTTGGTGAACGCCATCGGGCCATGCAGATAGGTCAGTTCAACCGTGCCTGTCGGCCCGTTCCGCTGCTTGGCAACGATCAGCTCTGCCGCGCCTTTGTTGTCAGGCTTTGGTTTGTACACCTCAGGCCGATGCAGGAGCCAGACGCTATCAGCGTCCTGTTCTAGAGAGCCGCTTTCGCGCAGGTCTTGCATTCCCGGACGGTCACCCTCTTCGGCGTTCCGGTTCAGCTGTGCCAAGGCAATGACTGGCACATGGAGCTTCTTGGCCAGCTCTTTCAAGCCACGCGAGGTCTCGCTGACCACATCGAATCGGCTCGCCTTGGGGTTGCTGCTCCGGACAAGCTGCGCGTAATCGACCACGATCATGTCCAAGCCGTACCGATACTTGACCTGCCTAGCGTACTGGTTAATTTGCGACATGGTGATCCCCGGCGTGTCTCGGATCACAATGCTGCTATTTCGCAGCGCGTCAGCCGCAGTTGCAATGGCGGTGTCTTCGCCCGGACGAACGCCACGGCTGCGGATATCGTGCAGCGAGACCCGCGCTCTCGCGCAAACAAGCCGCTGCATAATCTCCTTTGAGGTCATCTCCAAGGAGAACATCAGGCATGTTTTGTCTGGATGATCTGGGCCGAACCGCGCAAGAAGGCTGCACGCCAGAGCAGTTTTTCCCATACGGGGGCGGGCCCCAACCACAACCAGCTGCCCCGGCGTGAGCCCGGTGATCATGGTATCAAGGTCGTGCCAGCCTGTTAGCAGACCGCGAGATGCGTTGTCTACGGGCCTGCACAGATCGTCAGCCACAGCGTGGGCGTCCATCCACGATTGGCCTACTTCGTCTTTCGCGGTGTAGCCGTCCAGCTGGATCAGCTGCCCCTGCATTTCGCTCAGGAAGTTGCCAACGATCTCTGGCTTCAGCTCTAGCTCTGCCAACTTCTTTTGGCCGCTAACCAAAGCCTCACCGATTTGCCGTTTCGTTCCAGCTGCGCGAACAACCCCAGCGTGGAACGCTGCATATTGTGATGTGGTAACGCTTTGCGTCAGTTCAACCAGCGCCTTCATGCCGCCGACAAACTCCAGTTTGCCCTGCTGCTTGACGGTAGACACCATGACAGCAAGATCAAACATCTGGCCAGATGCGCTGAACGACAGCAGCAGCTCGTACACATACTTTCCACGCTCTGTGGAAAAGTGTTCCGGCCTGACGATCTCGCTGATCTCGCTGATCTTGACCGGGTCTAACAGCAGCGCGCCCAGAAGCTGCCTCTCGGAGTAGTTTGCCCCTTGCCTACCGGTCGATACGCTGTTATTGTTGTCTTCAGACATGCGGGTACTGCCGCCTGTTCACGGCTTCGGTGGCTGCATCCACCGAGGTCGGCCATGATGCCTGCACCCCTCGGGCTTGGTCAAGAGGCTTCACCACCTCAGAAGCTTTTTGACCTAAGTGGTTGAGCGACAAGCTCTCGGCGTGGCTTTGCGAGTGGCCACGCCGATTTTTTTTGTACCTTGGGTCAATGAGCAAACCTCAAGACATGTTGCTGGCAGATGGCTTTGCCGATGCACTCATTGGTCACGCTGTTGTCGATGGTCACTACCGAGCGGTGTACGCTGCGGAGCGGATCATCCAAATCCTGTGTCAGCGCGACAACATGGATTACTTCGACGCCTACGAGTACTACCAGTTCAACATCGAGTGCGCGCATCTTGGCCCGAACACTCCGATCTTCCTTCGGACAGAGCCCATCGAGGGCTTTTTCATTGACGCAGACGAGTGAAGTGTGCCACATTGGCACGCATGTCTGACACTCAACAACCTTCGTCTACCCGCACCCGTCGCACTCCTGCCCAGCTGGAGGCCGAAATGCGGAAGCGTATCGAAACCCTGAGGCTCCGCCGCATCCGTGGCATGTACGCAACGGCGACCTCTGCCCATCAAACCCTTGCCAACCTTGTGCCAGAAGCCACCGAACTTGGCCATCCCTCCCTTCGGGCCATTCAGGCTGCGGTGAGCGCACTGGAGGCCGCTAAAACGGCTCTTGCGGAGGGGCAACCGTGAGCGCAGTGCGCGAGCGGATGATTGCAACCACCTACAACAACCTGAAGATCAGGATGTGGGTGAATGTGACCCTGACTCCGCAGGAGCAGTGGTGTCCAAGCCTTGACGCATGCATGCAAGTCCTTGACGAGCAACTGTTTGAGGCGGAAAAGCGGTTGATCAGCACGCCTGAGCTTCTGGCTGAATGGCTGGCTGCAAATGTTGTTCACTGCAACGCCGTCGAAGTGCTGCGGCCTAACGGAAGCGGCGCTCTCGTCTACCCGGACTGGCCTTGAAACCTACCTACGCTGGCCGACACGCCATGCCGTCCTTGCGCTTCTGGCGTGAGTACCGTGGTGTGTCGGTCGCCACATTGTTGGCTCAGATGAACAAGGCTGGCCTTTGCGTCAGCCGACGAACCATCTACAGGTGGGAAGCCGGTGATCCGGCGCACATGTCGATGATCCGAGAGCTGGCTAAAAGCCTGCTAGTTACCCCAGAAGAACTCATTCAGGAACCTCCGAAGAAAGAACATGCTGACAAACAAACTTAACCTACCGAAAGCGGTCGTAGCTGCGGTGGAGAACGACACTTACGACAACGGCGGCAGCGATATCAGCGTCACAGGTCTGATCTCTCCTGCATACCAGCGCCGGTTGCGCCAGACGGTCGAGCCTGTCGAAGACGCAGCGGAGCGCCTGTACGCACTGTATGGCCAGATCGGACACGGCCTGCTGGAACGAGCTGGCTTGCGTATCGGAGCAGATGTCGAGACCCGCCTGTACACCTACATGCTGGGATGGAAGGTCTCAGGCCAGTACGATCTGTTTGAAGACAACATCCTGTACGACTACAAGTTTTCTTCGGTGTTTGCTGTGAAAGGCAAGCCGAAGCGCGAGTGGGTCGAGCAACTGAACCTGCTAAGACTGCTTGCTGTGAACAACGGCATGGAAGTCAAAGGGCTGAAGATCATTGCCTTGCTGCGAGACCACAGCGTGACGCAGGCGCTGCGAGACCGTTCGTACCCGCAGCTGCCTATCGCCACCGTGGACATCCCGATGTGGGACTTGGACACTGCTGAACAGTTTCTGTACGAGCGCGTCGTAGCGCATCAGGACGCAGAACCTCAGCCCTGCACCGACGAGGAAAGGTGGAAGCAGCCTTCGGTCTTTGCCGTCCGCAAGGAGGGCCGCAAGACTGCCGTGAAGCTGTATGACTCGCAGCGAGAAGCTGATGAGCATGCCGCTGAGGCTGGCAAAGGGCACTTCGTGGAAGTCCGTCCGGGCAGCTACCGCCGCTGTGCCGAGTTCTGCAATGTCAGCCACGGGTGTCCGGTCTACGGCGTGACCCAGCGCGAAGCGCAGATCGATCTCGAAGGTCTGTGATGGCAAAAAAGACCAGCCCGACTCAGCGGACACTCAAGGCCCTGCGTGAAGACGGCTGGACTGCCGAGGTGGTCGAGAGGTGGAACCCCTACGCCCGGATTAGGCAGGATCTGTTCAACTTCATCGACATCGTGGCAATCAAGGAGGGGTTCCCGATTTGTGGCATTCAGGTCACAGCGTCGGGAGCCTCTTCCCGTGTAGCCAAGATCCTCGCCGCGCCTGAACACCGCGTTTGGCTGTTAGCTGGCGGCAAGCTGCTGGTTCATTCGTGGGCCAAGCGCGGAGCTGCTGGCAAACGCAAGGTGTACACCTGTAGAGTTTTGGACATCACACTGGACGGAGCGGTTGAGCTAGCAAAGGTTAGCAAAGACCTTAGCAAAGGCTTTGGCTAAGATCGCTGCTAAGATGACTACGCACGACTTCAACGACGGCAACGGCCCTGTCCCCGCTCACCAGCACGCCAACGGCGGCGGCTGGGTGGCCGACACCGCTGTTGTGGACGACACGGTGTACATCGGGCCTTCCGCAGTGGTTTACGGTGTGCCGTGGGTATGCCACCGCGTGTGGCTTGACGGCAGCGCCAAGGTTTACGGAAGCTGCTTTGTCGGAGACGAGGCCATGATCTTTGGAGACGCTGAGGTCTACGGCAACGCTAGGGTGACAGGCCAGACCCGCATCTTCGACAACGCAAAAGTCGGCGGCAGCATGCGTATTTCCACGCACGCTTGGGTGTACGGAACTGCCGTCCTAGAAGGCGACTTCGAGATTGACGGCGATACGGAGATCGCCACGCCTCCGTGATAGGCTACGGCGGTGGATGACCTAGACCGCGAATCCATTGCCAGACTTGCCGCGCACTCGGTAGCCCGTCGAGCTGGAAAGCTGCGCGACTTGGAGGATCTGGAGCAGGAGGCTCGGATGGCCATCCACAAGGCAGAGGCCAAGTACAACCCGGCCCTGTCTGACCTTGGCCCCTACCTCTGGCACGCTGCCCACCACGCCTGTATCGACTGGGTCAGAGCGACCTACGGGCGGTACGCCCAGAAGCGCGGGGAGAGCATAGGTGACAGGGACTTCCCCCTAGAAGACCACGCTATCGAGCTGGTAGAGCAGTCCGACAGCGCCAGACGCGCTCAGGAGCTTCTGGACGCCTACGAGGCCGAGGACGCCCGGAAAGCGGCAGAACGCGCCATGCCTCGTCCTGTGAAGCCTCAGCCGCCTCCTAGGCCACCCCGCCAGCCTCGCCAGCCGCTGACGGCAGGCCCCTATCAGTACGGGCTGCTGACCTACGAGAGGTTCGGTCAGGCCCTGATGGTCAAACACCAGTCGGGCTACCTTATCATGTTGCCGCTGGGCGACCTGCGCCATGTCCTCGACCTGATGGACGCCAAAGAAAAGCAGGAGGGCGCGACCCCCCTGCCTCCCCCGAATGCCGACTAGTACGGGCGCTTCGGCTTTAATTTCTTGCCCTTGCAAGCCATACGGATCACCTTCCTTTCAGAGGGTCATCGGCGGTTTCCCAGTCTCCACCACGATCTTGGCCTTGCTGACCTTCCTCGCAGTTTCAAGTGCCGCCGCTTCCGTAGTGTACATCTCGGAGTGGCACAGAGTCTCGCCGTTCGCCGCTTTCAGCGTCCAGTAAAACTGACCAGACGCCGAGGTGTGGATCTCAGCCGTGTACTTGGGTCGCTTCCAACACCACATCACGCATGCTCCTTGAGCTTGTTGCTCACACGGGGGTCAGTAGTCCGAGTCCGATTGCGGTAGGCGTTCAGGCCAACCATCCCCGTGCCGGTGGCCCCGGTCGCAACCAAGATCATGTCCAGCCAAGGGATCCCGCTGGTAGGCATCGGAGGGTTGCGGCGGCGCTCTTCGTCTGCCGCAAACTCAACGGCAGCGTTGTAGTAGGCGACATCCTCGGCGGTCAGTTCGCCGTCGCTTGCCACCTCATGCCACGCCTCTTCCAGACGCTGCGCTCCTGAACAGCAGCCGGTAGCAAGCAGGATGATGGCTGCGGCGCAGACGATGTACACAGCGATTTTAGTGATGGTCAAGATGTGCTTTTCTTTCATCGAATGTCGGGGATTTTCATGGTCGGGTTGTCTCGCGCCAGCCGCAAAGCCCATGCTTCCATCTCAGCTCTGGACATGTTGTCCACCATGCGGCTCTCGATGCGCTCTAGCCGATGATCGATGTTGCCAAACTTGTCTCCTAGCCACCACACAAAGCCCACAGCAGACATGATGATGGTGCCGATAATTCCGATAGGCATCAGCGTCGAAGCGTTTATCACGCCGGAGTGGTCATTTTCAGGGTGGTTTTCAAGGTGAGACTTCATGTCGTTGGGGGGTAGGTGGTGGGTAGCTAGCGTGCGCGTTCCATCCGGCGCATCTCCAGAATGTACTGAGTTTGGATCGATTTGATACGCCCTAAGTAGTATCTGCGCTGCTCCTGTGTATCGGCTACCCGCAGAGCTTTCCGGAGACCTTCCAGCTCTTTTTCATACGCCATCGTCCATTGGACATAGGGCACATGTTCCTTGTGCGCCTCTAGCTGCTCGTAGTAATCCGCAATTGCTTCCTGCTCCGAGTTGGCGGCTTTCGTGTACAGGTCGTTGGTCGTGGCGCGGGCCATTGCGGCCTGTGCGGACTCAATACGCTTCTCGGCTTTTCTGATGTCGGCCTTGGCGTCCATGATCGGAGCCGACAGCTGCTCGTACTCCTCGCGGGTGTACATGCCGGTGTTGCTGGTGCCGATCAACTCCCGGATAAGGAAGGTCTGGTTGACATCCTCGGCCTCGTAGTCGCCGCTAAACAGGCGCATGGCGGCATCGACCGCACGACCGCCATCGCGCATAACGCCGCCAGCAACGAACTCCGCCCATAGACGGTAGGTCGAGGGAGCCATGTCGAGGACGCCGGGGGTGAAGTCGTCGCCACCGCTGACCTTGTTCAAGGACTCGGCAACGAAAACCGCAGCCTTGTTCTCGTTAGAGAAGTACTGCTGGCTGTCAGGGTCTTGGCTGTCGGGGTCAAACATGGCCGGTCGCAGCGGGCGTCCCTGCCAGTCTTGGTTTGCAGCCACTTGGTAGATCGGCTTGCCAAGGTCGGGGATGAACTTGGATGCACCCTGACCCTGACCAAACGGAGCCAGCACAGTTGCCTCGGCGGTCTTGGAGGCCATCTCGGTCATGTAGTTGGTGAAACCGAGGTTGCCAAACATGGTGTCCACGAGTCGTACACCCATCACATAGGGCACATCAAAGCCCCAAGGCAGAGCGAAGTGGATGTCCGTCGAAGTGCCCGGAACCATCAACATGAATCGCGTGCGCTTCTCCCACTCGTTCTTGGTCTCCCAAGCGTTACGGCCTTCGTCGTCGTCGCCTGCCGTGATGTAGTTGAGGATGCCATTGATGACACCGAACGCAAACAGTCTTCCGGCAATGCCTGCCGCAACATTGGCCCCCAGCTTTGCGGTCAGGCGAGCAGCCTGACCCTTGCTGGTGGACTGAGAGGTCACCAGCCGGAACAAACGCGCCGTAGACACCATGTTCACAGACGAGAACAGGTACAGGGCGTTCATCAGCATCGACTGCGTGCCGCGCTGCGTAAAGTCCGTAGTGACACGAGCAGCTGCTGCGGCTGCACGATCCATGCTGAATCCACGCTGCCTAGCCGTGACAAACACCCGATAGCGCGTGGCGTTTTCCAAAGACTCGGCGTGCATGTCGATGGTCTCCTTCAGCTTGGAGAACATGCTTGCCGGACTGTAGCCAGCGTCCTTGCTGGCACGCTTGGACTGTGCAATCAGGGCGTCTTGCAGCTCCTGTGCGCGTTCTTCTAGGTTCTTCGGCTGCGTCCAGACAGCACGCGCTCCGCTTTCGTCGAACTCCTTTCGCAGGCGTAGGTCTTCCCCGGTCAGCTTGGACTTGTCTGCGCGAAGGATTCGAGCAGCGTCCCGCATGACGCGCAGCAGCTCCTTGGGTGCGGTCACGGCATCCGGAAGCGCCTGCTGTGCAAACTCTTTGCCGTACTCAATCTCCAACGCGATCTTGGCAAGGCCAACATCTCGGAAGACATTTCGCATGATGAAAGACGGCGAGTAGCGCGTGGTCAGCATTACGCGAGTCTGCACCATCTTGCGGATGGCCTTGGCTAGGCCATCACCCTTGGACATCATCTCCTCGCTGTGCAGAGCCTGCTCAAGGATGGGGTCGGTAGTCGTGATGTAGGCCAGCTCGCCGTTGAAGTAGACCTGCACCGGGTCTGTCTGGGGCTGCCCGGAGCTGTTTTCCGGGTTGCCTGCGGCAGAGTCCAGCAGCTGACGGCGAACCGACATCTGCATGGTTGTCTTCAGGAACCTGTCGTACCGATCCTTCACCAGCTGGTCGGCAACCTGAATCGCAGAGGCTTCGTCGCCTAGCTCCTCAGTCAGGCGCTCGATGTCTTGAGCCCGGTTCTTGCGGGCACGGCGCATGGCCTCTTCCTTGGCCAGCTCTACACCCTCCCGCTCAACTCGCCAAACACGCATCGTGGGAGCCTGCGTAGAGGGGATCCGCTTGTTGATCTCGTCGATGGTGTTGGCAAGGCTTTGGTAGGCGACATTCCGCTCACCCTTGGCCATGACATTCAGCGACTGCGCGATCAGTTGCTCGATGACGCCAAAGACCTCGCTGCGGCGTCCCTTGGCTTCGTGGAACATCCGGCGACGAGCCCCGGCGCTGCCACCGTGCATGCGGTTGATGCGGTCAGGCCAGTCCTTGAACGGCACATAGTGTATGCCGTACAGGTTGCGGTATTGCTTTGCCTGCTCTGCGCTGATGAGACCCGTGGTCACATAGTGCTGCAAGCTCTTGGCGTTGAGGTTGGCTACCAGATCGGCAATCTTGCGGTACTGGTTACCGGCGGGGCCGTTGTGGGCTTCTTCGACAATGCGGGCTGCCTGCTGCTCGCTGAACGCAGCCTTGCCGAACTGGGCAGGAACCTGATCCTCAGCCTGCTGCCGAGACAGACCCTCCTCGTTCATCAGACGGTAGACCTCCGCCTCACGCTCTGCCGCAGAATCGTACTCGGCGACCACGCCAGCTTCCTCTGCCGTAGGGGGGCGGGACATCAGCTGCGCCACCCGGTTCTCAATGCGCGTCTCGCGGTTCTCTGTGCCTTCGGCAATCTCCGACTCAGCAACTTGACGAGCTTGCTTGCGCGACAGGGGGCCCTGCTCAATCAGCTTGTTGACGGCCTTGGTCTTTTGGGCTGCAAGACGGTCAGGCTGCCCCAACGCTTGGAAGTACCGGCTCAGAGACGGGCGGCCCGGAGCATCGTCCACGCTGGAGATTCGGCCTTCAGCCATCTGCTCCTTCAGCGGATTGAGGAAGTTGTCGTTTACCCAGACCGTCAGAGCCTGCATCTTGCGCGGCATGACTGTCCAAGCGTCCTCCAGCGAAGCGTTGGGGTCGCCAACACCAGCCTTCAAGGCGCGACGGCCAAGGTTCTTGATGGCTCCGTATTGGTCTACGAACGCACGGCTGAGGTTGGCAATGATCTGCTGGCCCTCGTCCGGATTGTCTGTCGAGATCTTTCCGGTGTCTCCAAGCATCGCATTGACAGCCTGCGACAGCACGCCACGACGCTTGAGCTGCTTGTCGATAAATGTTTCAGTGCTGCGGTCAATGTCGGGACGAACCGCCTGACGGCCACGACGGCGAGAATACAGGAAGATTTTGTTCTCCAAGATGTCCTTGCGGGCTTCCGGAGTCAGCTCGATGGAGTGCCAATCAGCACGTCTTTTTAACCCAGATTCAGTTTCGAGACGCACAAGACTGTATTCAAGCTTGTGCTTGCGAACCAGCGGGTGGTTCTTAAACTGGTTTGTATAGTACTCGTCGTAAAGTTTAGTGATCTTTTCAGGCTTGTGGCCAAGGCCGTATCGCTTTACTTGAGTCGCTCCAGTAGTCCAAGCGACACTGGTCGCACCGGACTCAGCAGCCAACAACAAAGCGTAATTCACACCAATGGTTCGATAGTGCTTCTGATAGACTTGAGGGACATTCTGAAAGCTGGGGGGCTGAATCTCGTCGATAAGAAATGTGGAAGCTCTAAATGCCTTGTTTTCGTTGTAAAGAGACGCCCGAATGCGAACGATGGGGTTCTTGACGGTTTCGTAACCGGGATGGAAATCGCGCCACACAAGCTCCATGCCGCCAGACCCTACTGCGGGAGCAGTGCTGGTCAGGAACGACTCCATGTAAGATCCCGGAACAATGTGTACGGAGTTTGCGCTACTCCAAAGTTTGTATTTAGTGCTTCCTTCGGATTCTGCACGCGCTTTGCTGGCGTCGTAACCGATCTGTGCAGACAGCATCTCTAGTGAGCTGATTATGTAACGGTTAACATACCAGCGAATTTCGTTATATGCCTTTTCGCCAAAGTGTTCTACTGGATTTACGAAACCAGCTGCGTTAGATATAATGCTTACGGTCTGATCTGCAATGGATTGCATTGCAGCACTAAATCCAATTGGAGCGCTACGGTCTTCCATACTCAAGCCCATAAAGCTATCGGAAAATCCGCCATCCAAAAAATAACCTACCGTACCGCCGTTATGTAGTCCAGCAACTGTATCCCTGCCAGCGGCCAGATTCCTGTCTGCATATGTTGCACGGCTCACCCACTGCAACAGCCTGTGCATTGCATGGTACCGCACCTGTCTGGCAAAGCGGCTTCCCTCAAGGGCTTTCTCTGCATTGGATTCCTTGCTTGCGGGAACCAGATCTAGAATTTTAGAACTGTTTTCTGCGGCAGTGTCAAGTGCGCCGCGGATGTACTCAATGCGCTCAAATGGAAGTTTTTTGGCCACCTCACCACGACCATCGACGATTTTTAGGTAATCTCCGTTTTTACCTTTTGGGTGCTGAAAGCCGTATTCATTGAGCAACTCATCCAGCCGATTCATTGCTCGCGTAAACTCTGCTTTGCGTGAATCGAAACGATGCTCGTCGTAGTTGCGCTGATTCGAAGCAGCAATGTCAAGAACCTGCTCCTTCGTGAAGGTCTTGTTGGCGTTGTCCGGAGAGGCAAGGTCGTTCAGGCCAAGCTGGGCCAGCTCGTCGGAGCTAACGCCAGCCTTCTTGATGGAGTTCAACCATTGCGCGCCCGAACCTTTCTTCATCGGGTTGTCCGTAATGGCCTTGACGGAGCGCGAGTAAAAGCCGGTAGGCGAAACTCCCTGCCCTTCATCCTTGCCCATCAGTCGCCGCTTCGAGAACAGCAGCTTGCTGTCGCCCTTGACGGGCTTGTACGGCGGAGGGGGCGGCGTGAACTCCTGCGTGATGCCGCGAGGGTCTACTCCGTTGTCGATCAAGAACTTCTCGAACTCTTCGCGAGGAAGGTCGCTGTTACGCATCCGCGTTTGGTCTGGGACAACAAGCGTGTCTCCGGTGTGCGGCTGGTAGTGAACAAAGAAGCCAGCCATGCGGCCAATCTCTCGGTTCGCTGTAAACGCCTCGCTCCAGTTCTTCTTGGATCGGACATCTTTGTTTGACAGCGCAATGATGACTCCGTCGCTGCCTTCAGGCACAGCGTCAGCTCGACGAAAGTCGTAAAGATCTCCGTTCACGACGAGGAACTTCTTGCCCGTCTTCATATCCAAGATGTACTTGGGGAACGGTGTCAGCATGTCCCGTTTCGCAGGCATGGTGAACGCCATAGCGACATTCTGGCCATTGCTCAAGCGGGCTACGAGCTTGTCCCAGAAGGTAGGCGTCTTGGTGGACTCGGCGCTGATCGTGTCCTTGCCGTTGACCCACTGAGACAAGCCCTTGGAACTGTAGGTCAAATGATGGTTAGGCCGGATGGGATCCTGCGCCGTGGCGGTGTAGTCGTAGAAGTACACATCCGGATAGGCATCCATCAGCGGAGCCCACAGCTTGCCGGGGAAGTCGCTGGTGACATTGAGGCGCACACCGGCTGCGCTGTCTCGCTCAGTTGCTCCGTCCCTAAGCCGACCAATCTCGTCGTGCAGGACAATCATCATGTCCTCAGGGTGCATGACAAGCGCCTCAGTCTTGAGGAACTGAGCTAGCCGCGTAGTCATGCGATCTTTTCCGCGACCGCCGTACAAACGGTTCTGGCCCGAAAAGTCTCCAAGGCAAAGTCCATGACATTGGCCCGGATTCGGGCAGCTCTTGAGCTTGTCTGAGAGTTGCTGCGCCGCAGACATTCCCAAGCCCAGAGTCTCGACCGGCTTGCCGTCGTAGGTCAGGCCAGACTTTTCGAAGTCAGACTTTTGCAGCTTCTCGTTAGCCGTGAGCAGCGTGCCGACATTGTGCTGCGTGAACAGTGTCTCGCGGGCCTGAGCAAGCCGCGCCTTGCGAGCCTTGTCGTCCAGCTTGAGGTAGTCGGTTAGGCCAGACTTAGCCTTTGCCACAATGTCCGACAGCGTGATCGTACTGTCGATAGGGACAGTTCGATCCTTGCGAAGAGCCTTAAGCTTGGTGCCACCAAGGCGTTCAGCGAAAGCGCGGCCTTCGAGGACAGGCACAAAGAAGTCCTTGCGGCGCACCTTGCCGTTGTCGTCGGGTGCAACACCGCGATCTTCCAAAAGATGCAGCACCGAAGGCTGGACATGCAGCTCAATAACGCCGCCGTCCATGTCGTTCCCAAGCTTGCCCTTGTTCTTCTCGATCATCCAGTAACGAGGGTCTGTCGTCAGGTACAGACGACCATCTTTCATGGCCTCGACAGGGATGTCGTTTGTGGCAGCAATCTGCCGCGCCAGCTGCTCTGTGGTATGCAGGTAGACGGTAACCGTGCCGTCAAGGACGCCCTTTTGCTGGCGTTGCTTTAGCCCGTGAACTTTGTCGTACACCGCTTTTTTGTCCTTGCCCTTCTGGGCAACGATGGCGTTGCCAGCTGCTTTGCCAACCCGCCGAGAAAACAGCAGACCGATCTGCGGCGAGATCGGA
>Ga0209668_10000851_pt1 | contig 12785 bp, 1 predicted proteins | sample FrelakmetPLP11PL_FD_187150 | JGI IMG/M metagenome (GOLD analysis project Ga0209668, IMG submission 187150) | Freshwater lake sediment microbial communities from the University of Notre Dame, USA, for methane emissions studies - PLP11 PL (SPAdes)... | ecosystem: Environmental > Aquatic >... | reverse complement strand
TGTTAGCAACGGCTAACATCCCCGCCCCCTTGCCGTAGCAAAGGAGCGGGGTGTTGGTCGTCAGCGACGGCGCTTGACTGCGCCTCCCTTCTCCGCTTCGCGGGTCCATGAGGAGAGGACGTCCCCAATCCAGATCACAAGTGCACCAAAAATCACAGTGCCTCCAATCAACATCAGCCAATCCATAGCTATCTCCAATGGTGTGAGAGAAACCGTTCCACATCGACAGTGATGGGGGTTGCGGGGGGAGATTCACACCTAAATCTTCTCCATAGCCCCCCAAAAATTTGTGATACCAAAGTCGATTTATTGTAGACCCTTAGGTGCTCTAATTGGAGAATTTGCTTGTTTCATTAAATCACTGGTGGAATATGTCGGGACTGGTTGTGTTTGTCTTATCTTTAGCTGTTGCCCTGGAGTACCCATAGGTGAACTAGTAATTGGATGCGAAGGCAATCTAACTGGCCGTTCACCAAAGACACTACGAACTGCCTGAGGCATTACCACACGAAGAGCGAGATCAACCCCAGCTACTCGGCTACCAACCCTAACAAGATCATTCATCTGATCCCAATACTCTTGATCATTAACTCTTCCACCTATCTCTCCAAACATTAATGCATCAGCAGCAGTAGAAAATCCAAAAATAGCTGATGGTAGAATATTATCAGTAATTTGCTTAGCAGCTGTCAAAGGAATAAAATCGGGCATCAATTCTGCAGTAGTAGCTGCTACGCCGCGCTTAACTTTAGTATATTCGTTTTGATACTTATTGATATTGGTTTTATCATACATTTGCTTGCCTTTAATGACAGATTCCATAATAAGATTACCAACTGGCGAAAAGACTGGATTTCTTGTAGCGATGATCTTAATCAACGCCATAGGATCTTTCTTTCCAATAAACTCATCAGACCAAGGGAATAGAGCAGTCAAAGGAATAACACCAGCTGCTACTAATAGTAAAGAGTTATAAAAAAGATCTAAAATAGAAGCTGCAACTAACAACATACCAAAGTTAACCTTATCCATTCTACCAGCTAATCTAAATACCTTCTGAGCAAGGAATAAGTTTGGATATTGCCTATAAAAGAAGAATAAAGACTGCATTACGCTATTGCTAGTTGCAGAATCAAAAGCATTATTATCAACAGTAACAATATTCATAAATTCTTTAGTTATAAAGTAGGTAGCTTGGATAGCTCTTCTTGCATGGGCTAAATGAACTACAGTATTAGTCCCACCTAATATAACATTAGTTGATGCGGAGCTTCCCCAATTGGTTCTTTCAATCCATCTACCAGCAGCCTGAAGATCTATACCATGACCCTTAGTATTAGTTTTATCTATACTTTGATGCATATAACGATAGGCTCGTAAAACCCCAGCCTCTAATAAACCAGATTGCAATAAGATCCAAGCCATATGGGAATTTAGTTTCCATTTACTAATACCAGCAGCAGACATAGCTGTAGCTAGTTCTGTCATATTTGTAATAGGATTTCCACTGGCATTAGCATCATTTATGATTTTAACAAGTTTATCAATATTACCATTATTTAGATTCTTTATAATAATATCCTGAGCTTGTTCAGCCATTGCAGCTTGAACAGCCATAAAACCTCTGTTATTATTCTGTCTTAACCAGTCTCTGAGTTTTTGAACTTTACCAGCATTTCTATCAAATGCAGTATCAGCGATGTGCTGTACCTCTCGGGCATCTTGAACCATTCGTTCAACTCCTAATAGTAAGTTAACAGCAGCTCCTCTTTGTTCCATTTGCGTCATATTTCTACCTCTATAAGTAGAGAAAAATGAGCCAAATAAAGTTTGTATAAACCTAGCGCCATTACCACCATACATAGTAGAAATTACAGCACCTAGACCACCTTCAACAACTAAAGATGCAGTATTTAGATTGGAACCGTGAACAATTCTGGTAATATCAGGTCCCCATTTGGCAATGAATTCAAAGAATGGGTGTCCTTCTGCTATATCCCTAATACCTAAACCCTGATCAATTTTAATCTTTTCTCTAAGAACAATTAAAGCTTTTCTAAGGTTTTGTGGATTTTGTACACGGAGATTACTAATATTCCTTTCAATCATATCAATCAACTGGTGTATATTAATTCCAGAAATACCAGTTATCTCATGAATTGCCCTTTCAGACGCTACATTATATCCCTGTGTTCTTTCAAGTTGATACATGGCATGATCTATTCTTGGGCTTACAAATCTTTCTGTCTCTGGATTAGATAAAAGATCTTCCATTGTTACAATATTATTTTGCATTAAATATTGTGAATTATTTCCAATATAACCTAAGAATAGATTTGCTAAAACTTCTGTAGGATCGCCATTCAATGAATCTTGATGGAATGCAGAAACACTGGAGATACGCATTACTCCTTGAGGTAAAGCTACATTATTTCTATCAGAAGTTAAGTTTGTAAGATTATTAACAGGAGTATTGATTTCAAGTCTAGCCTGTGCTTGTAAGGCTGCAGCAATTCGTCCACCTGATAATCTATCAACATTTCCAATAGATGCTCTTGTATAGATTTCTTGAACTACATTATTAAAAGCTTGTAAAACATGAGCTTCAGTAAGAGCTGGAGTAGTAGTTAAATCAAAGTTATTATTAATAATTCTATTTACTAGGGTTGTTGCTTCTGCAGTGCTAATACCCTTTATTTCTTCCATTCGTTCAATTACTTCATCCCTAATAGCATTAAGTATATTTGGTTGTCTAGTGCGGAATTCTCTAAGAGTTTCTAGAGTAACTTCCCTAGGTAAAAGATGCATTACATAAATAACATTAGCATCGACATGTCCACTTTGGATTTTATTTCTAATCATATCTCGTAATTGCTGTCTTAAATGATCTCTATTTCTAGCTTGATTTTCTCGTGATGCTCTACTACTTACACCACTTAGAATTTTATTTTGATCTCCAGTTCCAAGTAAATCTGTTTCAAATTGCATAGGAAGAGTTTCTTGAAATCCAGCAAATGTATCATAGATAAATGTTCTTAATCTATTTGAGTTATTCATCATGGCTAAAGCTAACGTATTGGCTTGTCTAGCTACTTCAGCATTTGCAGGAGGTGTAGCAGTAATTCCAGAAGCTCGTTTAATAGCCCAAGTAGCTGCTTCATCATATGCTTCTTTAGTTTTAGATACTAATCGTAATTGATCTCTTTCATATACAACTCTTTCAATCATTCCTCTAGTATATGATCTGTTTTCTCTAATACTCTGTGATCCTCCTAGACGTTGGAATTGATAAGCATGAGTACTTAATGTATCACTGATAATATTCATTAAACCAGCCATAAGTGGATCTGAACAATCATAAGTATACTTAGATGAAACACCAAGTAATGCTAATGATCTACCAGCATTTAGAATATTATTTGCTGTATTAACTCCAAACATACTCTCGGCCATATTCCTAGTCAAACCACCAAAGGTATGTCCAGCTCGACTCTGTGTTCCAGCACGACTTAGTGTTGCTTGTTGGAACCTATCAATCACCTCTAATTCATGAGAATTATCAGTAATTAAACCACCTGGTAATCTAGGTGGAGCATATTGTCCACTATTTCGCATTCGTTCTTGTCTACGCTGCATTAGTGTTGCACGATCAAGATTGATTGGTGAATAACGCTGATACTTAGCTTGAAGTGCATCGTATCGTTCCTGCTCCGCAGGACTACGAGTCATCATATTAGATAAAGTCGTTAGTTCTGCTTCTTCTCCTGGTAATAGCGGTTCATGTATACTCTGCAACATAAATAGTTGCTGATTAGCATTTTCAATATGAACCTGTCTAGCTTCTGATGCAGTAAATCCGTACATGTTATCAACAACGGCTAATAAATCATTTCGTAGTTGTTCATCTAGTTGATTAAGACCAATAGCTACTCCAGTAATTTCCATTGACATAGCATGTAACGCTTTTTGCCACATATGTTGAGTAGCTTGAGCTCCACGATTTCGCTGCTCTAAAAACTTTAATAGTTCTTGATTATTAAAAGTCTTTTGGAAAAGAATCCAAGCTCCCCACTGTGCAATAAACTCTTCGGGGTGACTTAAATAATGATTAACATCTTCGTCAAATCCCATATATTTTTTACCGTTATTCATAGCTAACAACATAGTAGATATTGTATCTCGTCCTCGTTTAGAACGGAAAATAGATACAATTCTATTATACTCTGGACTATTATCTTTAATAAAAGCCATTCTAGCAATGTGAGCAATTTCATGGGCAAATACTCTTACTTGTTCTACTGTACCCATATTTTTTAGTATATTAGTATTTAGTTTAATTGTAAACTTATCCCCATCTTTAATAGCTGAACCAGCAATATTACTGCTAGTATTAACTGCAGTTATAGATAACATAGGAGCTAAGTTTGGATTAGTTTTAAATACAGTTGCAATTAAGTATCTATAGAATACAGCTGTTGCCTCAGAAATTGTCCCAGCAGCGACTAAATTAGCTAACTCAGAATTAATTCGTTCTCCATCGGGACCTGGAATAGCTATATTATAATCATCAGGATTAAAACAAGCTTGAACTAAATCTATACCACTTATATTAGGATAGGCAAGAACATCTAAAGCAGAACTATGTTGTGATATTGCAATCGCTTCATTTAGTGCTTGTGCTTTTAACTCTAGGTCTTTATTAGTATACTGAGTAGTAGTAGACGAATCTTTAATGACTCTAAAACTATGTCCTTCTCGTACTTTAAATCCTGGATTTTGAATATCAGGAATATCTTGTACATTTGAAGAACTAACTCGCTTAGCTAGATCTAAATCCATTTGAGATTGTGTATCAACAGCATATCCTTTTTCAAGAGTTTGTAACGCAAGGGATAGATATGGATTTCTGCCTTTTGTTGGAGAAAAGTTAATTTTATCCATTATAGCAATAAGTTCATTAGCTTTATTTTTTATTTCAGTAAACTTTTCATCACTGAGGTTATCAATTCCCATAGCTTCTTGAACTAATGTTTTATAACTCTTATCATTTAATTCTTTAGCATTGTATTTTAAATAAATTAAATAAGACACAGGAATAAAGTTTTCTGACTTTCCATTATAGAAGTCTTGTAGGATACTTACTTCTTTATTTAAAGTAATATAAGCACTACCAATTTTAATTGATTGTCTAATATTTGAAGAGATAGCAGACATAAACGGATTCATAGCTCTATAAGAATCAGTCCCATTTGGATTTTCTATAGTTGGTTGCCCATCATCATAAAAATATGATTCAGCATCATAGGGATTTAAAGTTAAACCAAATTCATCCCGTAGTTCTGATTGACCACGAGTTAATAGCATTTTAAGTTGACGATCTGTTCCCATAAGTCGTTGTAACAATTCAACCTCTTCTGCTACTTGCTTAACTCTATCTTCGCCAATCTGCCTAAAGTTTTCTGAACGTAAAGTATCTACATTGGTTCTTGTTCCAATATATTTATTGGTTTGAATAGCAACTTCCATTTTCTTTAAAAGATTGTTATTTCTAGCTCCAGTAAGAATTCTCTTAGCCGCTTCTGCAGTTAACATGAATTTAGCTTGTTGAAATCCAATTCTTGTTCTATTTACAGTAGGATCACCAATACCAGGTCTAGGAATAATAAAAGCTGTTTTAGCTTCTGCATGCTCTTGTACATGGATTTTAGCGCGTGGTTTACCATCTATATTAGTAGCATTAGCATTCATGCCCCATTCTAAAGTCACATACAAATTTAAGTTGTTTACTGCTGAATTAACTAAAGCATCGTCTTGTAGAACTTCATCTAAAATATCGTCAATAATTGTTTCTGGTAATTCACTAAGTAAAACAAAACCTTGTTTATCTGTAGTTATTTTAGTTAATCTACCTTCTTTTACTTTGCGTTCTACAATTTCTGTAGCTCGTTTTTTAATAGTAGAGTCAGATAGGAAAGCCATCATAAGAACAGCTACGTCACTACCTTGAACATAAAATGGTCGAATAATTGTAGAAGCTTTCTTTAAAACATCAACTTGTTCTTCCCCTAACACAGCAAGTTCAGTTGGATAGATACCAAACTTAAGTGTATAAAGTTCATCAATACCTAAGTCAGCAAGAACTTTAAGGGCATCCATGTAAGACATATTAGTACCATCTGCATACTTAAACTTACTTGGATCAATATTAACTGCTCTTCTGAAGTTTAGAATACTTCTCTCTTGTTTAGAAGCATCTCTTTGGAACTTAGTTAGTTTAAAGAGATTCATTACAAAGGTTCGATGTTCCATTTGTAATTCACGAGTAGTGATTGTATCTGGATTGGCTTTATGTAGTTTATTTGTAAGTTTTCTTAAGTGAAGAGTGATTTGATAGATCTGATATAATCTAGCATAATCTTTAGTTTTAACTAAATCTTCGTATCCAAATTCATAAGCAAAGCTATCTAATGTATTTTGCAAAGCAGCTGCTTTCTGCATCATAGCTGGCTCATGGTCTAATAGGAATTCGGGTAACGAATCTCCTGTTACTGGAACAAAAGGTAATGATTCAGGATCATGCACACTAGAACCAAGTGTACGAGAATCTAAAATATCTTTTGTTTTAATTTTTCCTTCTTTAGCAGTTCTAATTTGTAATAAAGCTTTTCCACCTTTTAATCGAAGTTGCTTACTATGATGATGCATGGTATATAGTCCATGAACTATACGATCCTCAAATGCATGATCAGCTATACGAGGAATAAATGCGCCCAATCCCTTAGCATCTTTTGCTGTTATAAGAGTACCTGATTCATGAGTTAAAACATCTGGAGCCATGATACGAGTTGTTTCTCGTTTATCTAAAGCAACTGAATTACTTGAAATCTCTTTATCAATATCCTCATCAGTAATGGTTTCTACTTCAGCTGGATCTACTCCTCTAGCAATTTGCTGATCACGGTATATTTGACGATACTTATCTCGTAGATCTCCACCAGCTCTAACACGATGTGTAAATCCTTTTTCTTCTTGTGATCTTTCTTGCCATTCTCTAAAGAAATTTTCTCTACTTTCGTTATCCTTGCTATACCCTAAATATTCAGGATCATAGTCAGTAGCAAGGTGTAAAGCATAGTTTTTAATAGCTAAATCAGTTGCTCTAGTTCTTGCTTCATCTTTAGAAAGATTCTCTAAAGGATTATTAGTTAGGGTCCACATACTACCTAGTACAGATTCTTTAACATCTAACTTGCCATCCTTATCATATACTAATCTTAGACCTTTACTTAAAGATCCACCTTGGATATTTGATAAGTAATTTCCAGGATATTCCATACGACCTGTTGTAGTTCCATAACCAGCATGCATAAATACAACAGCATTAGTAAACATTAAGTCATTAGGCGAAATGTATCTACCTGTTTTAACTTGATGTTCAATTAATGCTTCGCTACTGGCATTAAGCCTATAACCAGAATTCTGAGCAGAATTAAGGAATAGTAAACTTGCTTGTGCTTTATACTGACCCATACCTCCAGCAAGAATTACAGAAATTTCTCTTTCAATTTCAGATCCAATTTCAAAACCAGCTTGTTTGTTTTGATCTCCTTTTGCAGCATGGTATTCTTCAAGTCTCTTTTCTGCCTTTTGAATACGATCATTCCATTTAGTCATAATCTCATTGGTTTTTCTATTGACTAATTCATCACGAATTTCTGCTTGCGTTTTTAATCCACCAGCACTTTCAAACTCAAGCATTACATCTGATGGTTTAATAGATAGTTCTGCAACATAACGAACACGAGCCTTAATTAATTCTTTAAGAACAGCATTTGAAATATAAGCATCTTTGACTTCGGGAAATTTTTCACCTAACTGTGAAATATTTAATGCATATGTTTTTTTAAGTCGATCTGTATCTCCAGTTAAAAGGTCAATAAGTAAATCAGTCCGTTGATCCTTAGTATTTACACGAGATTCGGCATTTGGTTTTAAATCCAAATCCATAATCTCATCAATTAATCGACTATAAGTTTGTCCACCACTTGCGGTTAAAGTATGAGCTAATAGTGCAATATCACTATTTGATAAATCACCTATAGTTGGGGGATCACCAGGTTTAGATTTTGACGTATCATCTCGTTTCATTAAAAGATTTTTTAAGACAGCATCATAACCACCAGAATAAATAATAGGGATTACTACGCCTTTAAAGAACGATCTTGCGGTTGAACTTGGCTTTCCAGATCCATCTTGTAATTGATGTGAAACTAAGATTGAAATAATTCTATCTAATTGAGCAAGTTGTGCTATTCTCTGTTCTTTACTTAACTTTTTATTTCCATTTATTCTTTCGCGTAGTTTTTCGGTTTGTTGAATGCATGTCTGATAGGTCTTTTCGTAATAATCATCAATCTGATCTTCAGAAACAAATAATCCACCGTTTTTTACTTCTAATAGAGATTGTAAAAGATTCTTTCCACCTTTGCGATAAGATGGTTTATATGCTTCTTGGGCAGCAACAATATGGTGAATACCACTAAACTTATCATCAAAATAAGTTGATTTAGAGTATGCCATACCTTCTCGTCTAGCTTTATATCCTTCCTGTAGAGCAGCTTTTAGGATATCTCTAGATACATTTATAATCTGCTCCTTACTAGAACCATTTCTAATTGCTTCTAATTTCTTTACAATTTCAGAATCATTTAAAGACTTAGCGTCTGCAATCATCTGATCTAACTCTACAGTAGTTGGTTTGTATTGTTCGGGATACATTAATAGGTGGCCCATTAAGGGATGAATACCAGACCACGTTGATTTTGCACCAGGACCACCAGAAGACATTCCAGGACTTCTCATATAACTAGACTCAGCAAGATTCATTTGAGAACCTTCAACAAAGTTACGAGAATCGTGAACCCAACTTGCAACTAACTGTGGAAGTTCTAAAGCAACTTCTAACGACATTTCAATTGATTCTTCAATTGTCGGGATTCTAGTATATAAGTCTCTATTATTAACTGGATTTAGTAATTCAAATTGTTGAACTCTACCTTGTTCTAAACGCCGACTATCTAAATCCTCCATATAATTATTATATGCGGTTTTAAGATCAGTTAATTCTTTTTCTAACTTAGTTGTATCTTGTTTCTTTTCCTTAACTTCGCTAATTTCAGCTTTTTTACTTTGAATTGCATTACGGAACTCAACAATTCGGTTTTCTTTGACAAACTTGACAAAGGCAGTTCTATCTCTATCGTCTAAAGTTCGGCCTAAAATATGCATATATCGTTTACGAAGAGCAAAATCAGAATATGCTCTTTCTTGTTCATACATACTTAAAGGAGCAAAATAAGAAACATTTGTCCGTGTAAGTGGAAGATACTGGCGTTCTTCGATATTACCCTCAATATCTGTAACTTGAAGAGGAGTGCCATCTGATTGTCTAGCTTCTTTGGTTATAGCAGCAGCTCCAATTGGAACATCAATATTTTGCGTTAAAGTATTACCTTCTCTTACATGTCCTAAAATAACTTGAGCAAATCCACGTCCAAGTTGTTTAGCTGAAATATAATCAAAAGTTCCATTACCATAGTCAACTAAACTAAGTTCTTTTTCGTTTGCTTTTTTATTTAAATAGATAAATAACTTAGAAAGATAAACAGTAGTTTGTTCATCAGCTTCTTGTGGTCTAAATCCAATTAATTTAGCAAATTCGGAAATAGTCCAAGATGCTTCTCTTTTATAGGCTCGTAAAGTTTCAAATACTTCTTTAACCGCTAAGTCTACATATTCTACGGCACTTGTACTTAATAAAGAAACTATCTGACCATCTCCATTAACGCTTTGAGATAGTATAAATTGATTATCATTTGCGGCTCGTTGTTCTTGAAGTATTGGTAAATAAGCTTCATGATTCTGTCTAGATAATTTCATAACTAAATCATGGTGTTTGTCTATTTGTGATGGAGTTGCAACTAAACCAGTTAGAATATTATTTAATTCTTCGGGATTAGTTTCTTCAATAGCAACAATCATAAGATTGGTAGCAATAGATTGTACCTTACTAAGATTGTACATAGAAGGTTTACCAATATTAGAACCCCTAAATGTTTTTAGATTCTGGAAAACTTGAATATCAAATAAATGGTTTGCTCCCTTATAGTTTGGGTTTTGTCCATTTGTTTTTTGATTGCCATTTCCATCATACCAAAGAGGAGTTACACCATCAATATTTAAAATAAACGATTTATTATTATGGGTAACTGCAATATCTTTACGACTTCTTGCTTCCATTCCAAGTAAAACATCAATAACGGCTTTACTTGAAACTTCTAAAGTTTGTTCCATTGTTAGATTAGTTGGAATAGTAATATCAGCAAAACTAAAAGCTAAACTAGTAAGTGTTGGGGTATTAAATCTGGTAATTTGATTATCTAACGAACCTTTAAAAGCAATCAATCCAGTATCATACATCCTAACTGAAATTCGTAAGCCTTGTTTAGCGTTTTGAGCCTGTAAAACTAAAGCTTCCATAGCTCCATCAGCTTGAAGAATATCATGACCTACAATTTTAAAACCAGAATCCATTTGTTCTTCTAGTAAAGTTAAAACTGCATTGGCATCATCCATAGTTAATGGTTGTCCAATTCCAGCACTAGATGTAATAAGTGGTCTAGTTTCAATTAATGGAGGTGATCCAGGATCTTGAGCTCTGACAGTTTGCGAAATAGAGATAATCTTACCTTCGTTATTTCGTTCAAACGATATTCCAATAATTTTTCTAAAATCTTTAATAAAATCTGTTCGATTTTCAGGAGAAAGATTAAATTTAGTAGAATCGACTCCTAAACCAGTCAATAAAGTCATTAAAAACATACGTCGTTGATGATCATCTTCAAAGTAAATTGGAGCATCATCATCAATTATACCTTGAGGATTTTCTAATGCTGAATCAAATAAAGTAAATAAACTTTGTGCATCTGACCCAAGTGCAGACACCAAAGCCCATTCAGGTATTAAACCAGAGAATTCTGGTAACTTAGATAAAGTGTTTAGTCTACCTAAAACTCTTTGCAAATCAGTTACTAATTTAGTACGACCCTCAATAGTTTCACTATTATAAGAAAAACCTAAAGTTTTTTTCATAGCATCAACACGAGTTCTTACAACTGGCTGTGGGCTATTTGGATCTACATCTGTAATTAGATCTTTTTGCTTAGATCTAACTAAGTCTGCAGCAATTTGAGCTTCTTCAGCGTCTAATCTCGGATCGTAAATACTTTCTTTTTCAATTTCTGCCCAATTTTCATAGATATCTAATACTTCATTTTTTGAGATAAACTCTTTTTCCTTAGAGATTTGTTTCTTAGTAGCAGGATCTTCTGTTATTTCAATAAACTTTCCTCTAACCATTGGTAGTGAAGCAATACCCTTACCAAACAATCTTTCTACTTCGGCTCTTGTATATTGTTTATCTTCTGGTGCTTGGGTAATAGTGGTTTGTACAAATTTAATATGGTCGTCTACTTGTTTCTTCTTTACAAATAGATCTCTTGCACTAGATAAAAACCAAGAATCATCAATCATTGCAGTATTAACTAGAGTTTCAATATAACCTAACTGTGAATTAGCAATATCGTTTTCTTTTAATTTAAGTTGAATTTTAGCCAACTCAGCATCTAATTTATCTCTTCGTTTACGGCTGGAACTGGGTAATCCTTGTAGGATTTTCCGATCTAGACGCATTAATTGTTCTCTAATCTCTGCAATTGCAACATCAATATCTTCACTTTGCTCATCAATAGAAGCTTGATCTTGATCAGAATTTCTTAAATTTCTTTTTTCGGTTTGTTTTTCGTTTAACTTACGAAGAAGTTCTTTTCGTTTTTCTTCACTTTTTGTAAAGCCCGCAACTACATGACTATCTCCAAGTCGTTTAAAAGCACTCAGTAGTGCAGACTCTGCTAACAACAAATCTCTTGTTTTTTTAGCTTTATCTAAAGCTTCCCAATCAATTTTAAGATGTTTAGCTGAAGCTCCTGCTTTACCTAAAGCTGCAATAGCTTTATCTAATTTAGCCGCCATTTCGGTATCACCATTTCTTAAGGCTACGGCTTTTTCTTTCTCAAGTAATTCAATAGCATCAATAGTAACTTCAGGTTTAGTTTCACGAGCCATTGCAAATAAAGCTTTAACTTGAGTAATAACATTTGGATCTAGTCCAGTTACTCTAGCCATCTTTTCGCCTATAGTAAATAATTCGGCTTTTTCAGAAGTTGAGAGATTAGATAAACCCTGTTTATTACCATTTAAAGTTTTATCTAATAATACATCAAATCTTTTCATCTCATCAGTAGTTGGTAATAAATGTTTGGTTGAGGACTCTAAAAATGTTTTGAATTGTTCAGTAATTCCAGGAAGTTTTTTTTCCATGCTGGCTAAAACACCTAATTGATAGTCCATTACTTGTGTAGGAGTCATTCCTTGGGTTTTAACATGAAACTTAGCTTGTAGTTCTGCTAGTAATGCGTCTGGAATATTACATTTATTAGACATTTTTAATTTCCTCTTATATTACATGAATTTTGCATATCTGATAATAATGAATCAAAATCAGCATCTAAATCGACATCTTGTTTAGCAGCTAAATTTAAATCTATAGCTTTAGCTACATTACGATCTATATCAAGTTGTGTTGTTTCGGCTATTACTGAAGCAGCCTCAGGAGCAGCCTTAGGAGCCATAGGAGCAGCCTCAGGAGCAGCCTTAGGAGCCATAGG
>Ga0209668_10000850_pt1 | contig 12793 bp, 8 predicted proteins | sample FrelakmetPLP11PL_FD_187150 | JGI IMG/M metagenome (GOLD analysis project Ga0209668, IMG submission 187150) | Freshwater lake sediment microbial communities from the University of Notre Dame, USA, for methane emissions studies - PLP11 PL (SPAdes)... | ecosystem: Environmental > Aquatic >... | reverse complement strand
TGACCGGCGCCGCCTTTTCCACCTGCGTCAACGCCACCCTCATGCCCGGCAGAACCGCCGGCTCCACCGGTTGCCGCGGCATCTCCTCCATCTTCCGTAGTTCCATTTCCCGGTTCAAACGAAGCCCCGCCGCACCCCACCGCCGCAAGGCCAATCAAGCCGGCCGCAAGTGCGTTTTTTATTGTCCCTGAATAGTTTCTATTTGATTCCATATAATTTATAATGTTATTGATAGGAAAGTAAATATATCACATTATTTTAATTTGTCAACACCCAATGTTGACGACCCATTATTTAATACGCATATGAAGAAATTTATTACACATTCCGTCTTGCTACTCCTGTTATTGGGAATACAAAACACCGCTTTTGCCGCTACCACCTACCCATACTCCCCTTCCGAAGCTCTCGAGAATTTTGAAACTTCATATAAGCCGCAATACGACCAAATAAACGCCGATCTTCATGATGTCGTCAAAAAGGCGGCCACCTGGTCTTCAACCACAGCTTTGCAAAACTTCCAGATCAGCTGGGCGGACGGCACGGAAAACGGTTACAGCTTCCAATTCATTGATGTCAACAATCCATTAACGGCATTACTATATTCTCCAACGCTGGATAACGGCTTCACGCAATCGGAAATAGCCCGCGCCCCGGAAATGAAATACGGTATTTTTCATATTCCGCTTCGCCTGCGCGTCCTCATCCCGGCAATTAAGAACGATAAGAAACTCATGCCCATGTTGGATTCGCTCATCTCCGAAAAATGTAACACCTCAATGTTCGTTTCCATGCACAAAACTTCCACGAACAAGCTCATTTGGGATATCAAGTTTCAGAGCGAAAATGAAACTACCGACCAGTCATTGTCGTGCAAAACCTATCAGGTTTCAGTAAGCGCGGAAAGGACCACCGCCCCGGTTTTCACAACCGTACAGCTGAAAAATTAAGCCGCTCAAAACAGCGAAATTAACGCAACAGCGTCCACCATCAAAGAAAAAACCGCCTCGATAAACCTTACTGCGCGACCCTTTCAACATATTCACCGGTATCCGTATTCACCCGGATTCTGTCGCCTTCTTTGATGAACAACGGAGCATTCACCATGGCCCCGGTTTCAATTTTCACAGGCTTGGTCCCACCCGTGGCAGTATCGCCTTTCACGCCCGGAGGAGCGTCAATCACCTTAAAGTCCATCTTTGGAGGCAACTGTAGACTTACAGGCAGATTGTCCACGAACACCACGACGACTTCGCCTCCATCCATCATAAACTGCCCCTGCTCTCCGACCAGTTCCGCCGACATCCCAAACTGCTCAAAGTTGCCGTTATCCATAAAATTATATTCCTTGCCATCGTTGTACATATACTGGCATCTCTTGTATTCCATATTCGCCTCTTCAATGTTTTCACCCGATTTGAAAGTAACCTCGTTCACCTTAAGGGATTTTACATTCTTGATCTTCGCCCTTGTGAATGCCGTTCCTTTGCCCGGGTTCACGAACTGATAATTGATAAGTACATATGTGTCGCCGTTATAGCGCAGTGCAAGGCCTTTCTTAAAATCGGATGTGGTCATAATTTCTTAATTATTAATTCTAAATTTTTAATTATTAATTGCCGATTGCAATCGCCCTACAGGTCCCTCAAAGGGAAAAGTATCATATCCCGTATGTCAGCGGTGTTGGTAAGGATCATCGCCAGACGATCCATCCCCAAAGCATTTCCTCCCGCGGGCGGCATGCCGAATTTTAATGCACCGATAAAGCTTTGGTCAACGGGATAGTTCTCTTTTCCAAGTTTTTTCCTGTACGCAGATTCATCCTTCAACCGCGCCTCCTGCTCAACCGGATCGTTCAATTCGGTAAAAGCGTTACACAGTTCAACCCCTCCGATATAAACCTCAAACCGCTCTGCGTAGCGGGGATCATCCTCACTTTTTTTTGCCAAAGCGGCCATCTGCAAAGGATAATCATAAACGATAACCGGCTTCAAAATACCGAGTTTCGGCTCAATTTCATTCATGAACACCGTATAAAAAAGATCTTCATAAGGCGCGTTCTGCGCGAGCTTATAACCCTTTTTCACCACCGCCGCAAAAAGTCCGTCCCTGTCGGTCAAGGTTTCACGGTCAATGTCCGCGTATTCCTCAAAGAGTTCGGCCACCTTCTTCCTCGGCCACGGCAAACTTGTGTCAACGCGGTAATCTCCAAAAACCACATCGTCCCCTCCGCAAATTTCTTTTGCCAGATGATTCACCAACCCCTCCATGTCTTTCATGATTCCGCGATAATCGTCATAGGCCCTGTACCATTCTAGTAGGGTAAATTCGGGATTATGAAGCGATCCGTCCGTTTCCCTGTTGCGAAAACTTTTTGAGATCTGAAAGATTTTTTCCCACCCGGAAACCAGCAGTTTTTTCATCGCGTATTCCGGTGATGTAATCAGATATGTATCAAACTCCTCGGCCGGCAACCCCTCATACGCCTGCGTCATCAGCCTGGACTTGAAAGGATCCAGATACGGCTCCATCCCGGGTAACTTAACCATTTCCGGAGTTTCCGTTTCCGTAAATCCCGCGCCCCAAAAAAACTCCCTGGTTTTTTTTAAGATTTCCGAGCGAACTTTCAGCCCTTCCTTCAGCTTCAAATCGACAACCGTTTTTTTCCAGTTCGGATCGCTCTTTTTAATAAAATAATCATCCGCGCATTTTGCCAGGACTCTCAAATCAATCGCCGTAAAAACATTGTAGACGACCCCGTCTTCCCCGACCCGTTTCTCCGCCGATATTTTCACCTCGACGATATCCCCGGCAGAAACCGCCAATTCAAAAAACACATCAACCCTTCCGCTTTCATCCTGCAACACAAACCCCCCGTCCAGGATACCGATAATTCTGCCGGCTATCCAAACGCCCCCGACGCCATTCCGTCCGGCCGCCCCCGCTCCACTGCCAAAAGCCATCGTATTGCCACCACCGGCCGCCCCGGTAACGACTTCCCTCCGTTCAAAACCCCGAATCGCCTCTTTAATCAAAGCATTTCGCCTTATCCTCGCAGGCCAGTGGAAAGAACTTTTCAACACTTTATGAACGGATTAAACATCTTTTGCACAATTTCCACCCTGTCGCGCGCTCACCAACCAACCTCGCCACCTGCACAAAATTACTTTTTCCCGGAAGAATTTGCTTCCACGGTAGACAAACGGATACTCCCGGACAACCTGCTGACCGATTCCCTCAATTCATCAAACCAGTGCATACCCAATTCCTCCAGTCTGATCCTCAATCTTGTCCCGCTTATCACCCATTTGGAGCTGTATTCAAGCAGGTTAACGATGTTCTCCGGCTTCACCAGCCCGGACATATGAAGAACAATTTCTTTGCTCTTATTCTTATAATCTCCTTCCACTTTAATGCTGACCAATTTGGCCTGTTTCGCCAGTATTTTAAGTTCAAGCATCCGCACCAGGTTGATTACTTCCGTAGGCATCTTCCCGTATTCTTCAATAAGATCTTCCTTGATTTCCATCAGATATTCCATGTTGTCGCACGCGGCCATCTTCTGGTAGGCGTTGATTTTTTCTTTGGAATTAATGATGTATTCATCAGGGATGTAAGCGGTTAAAGGCAGTTCGACAGATACCTCTTCCGGCTCCTCGGTCTGTGAGACTTTCCCCGCCTTCAGGTCATCAACCGCCTTGTTTAGCATACGGATAAAGTGGCTAACGCCCACAACATTGATGACCCCGTGCTGTTTTGCCCCAAGGATATCGCCCGCTCCCCTGATTTCCAGATCCTTCATCGCGATCTGAAACCCGCTTCCCAATTCCGTCGCTTCCACGATTGCTCTTAACCTCTTCTTGGCGTCCAATTTCAACCGCTGTCCATGGTATAAAAAATACGCGTACGCCTGCGTCCTCCCGCGCCCGACGCGCCCGCGCAACTGATACAACTGTGCCAGCCCGAGTCGTTCCGCATTATTGACTATCAGCGTGTTGGCGTTCGCAAGGTCAATTCCGTTTTCAATGATGGTGGAGCTGACCAGGACATCGTATTTATGGTCTTTGAAAGCCAGCACTCTTTCTTCAAGATCACTGCTTCCCAGCTTGCCGTGAGCCACGCCAATGCGCGCTTCCGGAACAAGGACGCGAAGTTTATCCGCCATGCTGTCTATCGTCTGCACCCTGTTATGAAGAAAATAAATCTGCCCTCCGCGGCTTACTTCTCTCAAAATCGCCTCGCGGATCAACCCCTGCGAAAATCTTCTTACCTCGGTAATCACGGGCAGACGACCCGCCGGTGGCGTATTTATCAGCGAAATATCCCGCAACTTATTCAGGGCAATGTTAAGCGTCCTTGGTATGGGAGTGGCCGTCATGGTCAAGACATCCACTTCGGTTTTAAGCTGTTTAAGCGCTTCTTTCTGCTTCACCCCGAACCTCTGTTCCTCATCGACGATTACCAGCCCAAGATCCTTGAACTTCACATCCTTCTGCAAAAGCCGGTGCGTTCCAATCAGCACATCCACCTCTCCTTTCTGAAGACGACAAAGGGTCTCCTTCTGCTGTGAGTGAGTCCGGAAGCGGCTTAAAAGCTCCACCCTTAAATCAAATCCATCCAGCCTCTTTGTAAAAGAACGATAATGCTGGTCGGCCAAAATCGTGATTGGTGAAATAAACGCAACCTGTTTACCGCTTTGCGCGGCCTTAAAAGCCGCCCTCATCGCCACCTCGGTCTTGCCGAACCCCACATCGCCGCACACCAGCCTGTCCATCGGCGTATTCTTTTCCATGTCCTTCTTGGTATCAATAATGGCTTTGAGCTGGCCCGGGGTTTCCTCATACGGAAAGCCTTCCTCAAACCTCTTCTGGAGATCGTTATCGGGCTTAAATGCGACCCCTCTCGCGTTCTTTCTTTGCGCATACAGCAACAGCAATTCCTTCGCAATCGCCTCCGTTTCTTTCTGAACTTTTTTGGTAATGGTATCCCATTCCGCGGAACCAAGCCGCGTCAGTCTTGGGGGCTGTTCCTCCGCCCCGATGTATTTATTGACCTTGTCCGCCTGGTCAATCGGCACATAAAGCTTGTCGTTTTCCGCGTACCCGATTTTCATATATTCGCGCGTCACATCGTCAACGCGCTTTTTTTCCAGACCCAGGAATTTACCGATTCCATGATTTGCATGGACGACAAAATCGTTAAGCTTAAGACTCGTCAAAAAATCCAGGTAAACTTTCTGGTTGAACGATTTCTTCTTTTCCTCACGCATTGAAGAAAACTCCTTGTCGGAAATCAGCGCCAGTTTAAGCTCCGGGTTCTGAAATGCCTGCGGCAGGATGTCTTCCTTATCCACATCAAAAATATAAATGCCGGGCTGATTGATCGTAAACTCCTCGCTGTCCGTCAAAAAAGGGATATTATATTCCCCCAGAATATTCTTGATTTCCCCGGACTCTTTTGTAAAAATCATGACCTTCCATTCATCGCGCTGTTTTTCCCGCATGTCGTTGGCCAGATCGTACGCGCCCCGATACCGCAAAACGGAAATATAATGAAGGTGCTGGTGGTTATCATCATCTTCGTTGAACGATACGAATCCCACCGACTTAACCTTCCCGTACACATCGTCAAACAGCGTGTTCCAGGCATCATAATACTCATCGATGATGTCCACCTCGTCCTCTATGACCAGGGTTCGGGCGCCAAAATAGTCGGCTACAGTGGCATCATTGTTCTGAAAAAACAGCGGGGTGATTTCCAGTTTTTTTATTTCATCTATTTCCTCCCCGGCCAGTTGATCAAAAACGGATATTTTTTCAATTTTATCAAAACCAATCTCAATACGCACCGGATATTCCCGGTTTACGGGGAATATGGTAACGATTTCGCCGCTCCTGATATAGTCCCCCTTCTGCAAAAACTTATCATCAGAAACCACATAACCCCTTTCCACCAGGGATTCAAAAAGCTGGGTTGTATTGATTTCCTCGCCTCTAACAAGGTGGATCGCCCCTCCCTTAACCTCATCCGGGCGCGGAAGATTCCCCATCAAATTAATATACGGCGTAACAATAATCTTCTTTTCATCGCCAAGAAGACGGCAAACGAATTCGTTTGTTTTAAGCCTGTTCTCCGCCTCCACCTGTTTCATTCTTGAGGCATCCGACGGAGTAAGGTTATATCCGTATACCGCAGGGGCTCCCCAGAGCTTTAACGCCCTCACGACATTTTCCTGCTCCGAAGAATCGTTCACCACCCAAATGGCGGTATGAAAATTATCCGCTTCGCGGAAAACCTCAGCCATCATAAAAGCTTTTGAGGAAAAATTCCCGGCTCCGGAAAGACTGATATTTTTTTTATTTTCAAACAGATCCAAAACCCTGCCGTTCTGGACAGTCGTAAAAAGCCGTATAAGATTCTCCACACTGTTCATAATTTGCCTGCAAAACAGGCTTTTTCTCTGTTTCTAACCCGGGGAACGCCGACTATACCTTAAGCGGCATTATGATGTAAACATAATCTTTATCTTTAGCCGACCTGACAACCGCAGGTGACAGCTTGTCGTCCACCTCAAGCATAACCTTGTCGCTCTGGATAAAATTTAGCACATCAAGCAGATATTGTGCATTTAGGGCTATCTTGTTGTTTTCTCCGTCAATCTTGACATTCAGCTCGGCCTTTTCCTCGCCAACCTTTGTTTCATCGGTGGAAATACTCAACTTGCCGTCATTTGTAGCGGAAAGCTTGATGCTGTTGTTGTTTTCCCTGGCAAAAAGGCTGACCCTTCTAACAACATTTGCAAGTTCCTCAGAGGAAACCTCAAGCTTGGTTTTAGTCTCTTTTGGAATAATTTTGTCATATGGAGGGAATTTCCCCTCAATCAGCCTCGACATCAGAATGACATCCCCGATATTGAACAGGACCTGATTTTTTGAGACATTGATTTCAACATCTTTTTCTTCCGCCTTTACCAAAATCTTCCCCATCTCCATAACCGTTCTGGCCGGCACGATGCATTGCACCTGGATATTTCCTTTTTCCTTTAGTTTAAGCGTTTTTTCAGCCAAACGATAACTGTCTGTGGCTACAATCTTGACTTCATCCTTGTTAATATCAAAAAGAACACCCGCTAAGACCGGTCTGGATGTATTGGTTGAGGCGGAAAAAACTGTTTGGCTTATTGCCGTCTCAAATTCTTTAGTATCTACTTTGATTGTGTTTTCTTTCTCGATTTTTGGAATGACGGGGAACTCGCTGGCGTTAATCCCTTTAATCTTTGTTTGCGACGACGGTGATTTAATCTGCACGGTCTCGCCCTCAAGAAGAGAGATTTCAACTTTATCGTCCCTTAAAAGGCTTATATAGGAACTGATAAGTTTTGCTGGGATTGTGATTGCCCCCTCATTCTTCACATCCGCAGGAATAAAATACTGGATTGCGACCTCGAGGTTTGTAGAGGCAAAATGAAGGCTTTTTCCTTCAGCCCTAAGTAATATATTATTAAGCACCGGGAGGGTGGTATTTGGAGTGATCGCCTTATTGACGATGTTAAGAGCCCGCTCCAAATCGGCCTGAGCGCATATAAGCTTCATATCAAAATCTTAGAATGCTAAAAAACCTGACTCATTATAATTATCTTTCTCCCGAAAACAACATAAAAACTCAAGCTATTATAAAAGAATAAGTAATATATTTAATATAGTTATAATAGTGGGGTATTGACTAAGTAATAATTAAAGTATCGGGTATGTTTAATAATGAAGTATATTTTTGAGAGGAGATCTTTATTGTAAGTGATAAATGTAATGTTCAAATTCGGTGTATAACAACCATCCTTCGTACACGAATTGTTTCTTTCTAAAAACAAAAGCGTAATCGGAGCCATTTATGTGTTTTGAAGCTGTAAATAAAGGGGCGGGTATGGTATAATGAATCAATTATAAACATCATTGTTCACTGTTTGTTATGACACCAAAATTTGAAATACAGGACGCGGCAAAAAATGAATCCGCAAAAGAATTGAAGGAAAAAGGCGGCGGGGTTGATTTATCCCCAAAACCCGAAACGGTAACAGGAATGGAAAAAAGTTTACAAAAACAACTGGATGTTAAGAAGAATGAAGTAAAAGACAGTTTTTGTGAAAAAATAAAATCGCCGGAACCTTTTTCGGAATACTTGAATTATAAAGTGGGTGTTGGGGGAAATAATTATACATTAAAGCTGGAGCACCTGGAGGTGGATGGGACAAAGGTGGATAAAAAGGACTACGGGAATCTTGGGAAAAGTATAGAAAAAGGCGAGGTTGACCTGGACCGCGTAGGTGGGTCGTTTTCAATGGAAGGGAAGGATGGTGGGATAAAACTGCAATATTCCCTGTCGGCGGCGACAATGGTAAAACCGGAAGGGATAAAAGAACGTCTCGTCAACGATTTTAGTGGGGGCGCGGATAAATTTAAGAAAGAAAATTTAATTCAGGAGGTGAAGGCGGAAAAGCCGAAAGTTGAAAGCGCGGCGGAAAAAAACAATAAGGATAACCAGGTTGAAGAGACGAAAAAGATGGCACGGACAGCCGGAGGAGAAGCAAGTATTTTGTCCGGAGAGGGGGTAACTTTAATTAATATTACTTTTCCAAAAGGAAGACAATTAAAAATCTCAACAACTACGGGCGCGGTATGGAGTTGCGAAGAGACTGAAACTGAAAACGGCCGGAAAACATCACGGGGAAGCAAGGCGACCCCAATGGAGTTTTTATTGTCGGGAGAGAAAGATCCGGGTACATAAAGACAATTAAATGGCTTTTACAAGGGCGGGGTTGAAGTATTTTGCCCGATATGATACCTTTATTGGGCATTTTATCGTATTAAACATGGACATATTATTGATTTTAATTGGACTTGGGGCTTTGGCAATCGGGGCGCCGGTGGGTTTTTATGTATTGAGACCGGGGAAAACAATGACCGAGGCGGAGTTTCAAAGAAAGGCGGCTGGCCTTATTGAAAAAAGCGGGCTGGAGGCGGAAAAAGTTCATTCGGCGGTGGAAGGCAGGATAATCGCGGATAAAACCAGAAGTGCGGAAGATGAGGTGAAAATAGGCGAACGACTAAAAAGGGTGGAGGCGCTTTTGCAGACCAAGGAGCAGAATTTACAAAAAAGGGTCGATAAACTTCAGGAAATAAAAAAAAGACTTGATGAAGAGATGAGGGTTATCGCTGAACTAAAAGAAGCCGGCGCCGAAACGGAAAAAAAATTCACAATTAAGCTCGCGGAAAAAACCGGACAGGGAATCCCGCAGATTAAAGCGCAGATGCTTGATGAACTGGAAAGGGACTTGGTGCTGGAAAGAGAAGATAAGATGAGGAAATATGAAGACACATTAAATGAAGAAAAAGAGAGGATCGCAAAAAACATGATAACGGATGTAATTCAGCGCTATTCAAACCCCACTTCCGTTGAGAAAAAAGCCACATCCATAACGGTGGCTCGCGATGACGACAAGGGCAAGATACTGGGGAGGAACGCGGAAAACATCAAACTTCTGGAAGAGCTGACCGGCGTAGATATTATCTTTAACGACGCGCCAAACACGATTATCATTTCCTGTTTTGACCTGGTTAAAAAGCATATCGCCAGGGAGGTAATTTCAAAACTTATCAGGGAGCGCATTGTAACCCCGGACAAAGTCCGCCTAAAGCTTAAGGAGGCGGAGAATGAAACGGACAGGACTTTGACCAGGATCGGACAGGATGTAATAAGGAAGCTGGAGCTGGAAAGCCGCAAACTGCCTCCGGAATTGGCCAAAATTCTTGGCAGACTGCAGTTCAGGACCAGCTACGGGCAGAATATTCTTAAGCACTCGCTGGAAGTGGGTAATTTTACCGTAATGCTTGGCAGTGAGCTGGGGTTGAACATTGAAACCTGCAAGATTGGCGGTTTTTTCCACGACCTTGGCAAAGCGGTAGACCAGGAAGTGGGCGGTTCCCACGATGTCCTGACAAAGGAAATCATGGAAAAATTCGGCTTTTCAGAAGAAGAGATCCACGCGGCGTGGACCCACCATGACAGTCTTCCGCAAAGGACGCCTGAGGCTCTTCTGGTTAAAGCGGGCGACGCCATTTCGGCCACCAGACCGGGCGCGCGTCAGGAATCCATTGAGAAATATCTTGAAAGGATAAGAGCCCTGGAAAACATCTCCTCTTCATATGAAGGGGTAAGCAAGGCATTCGCCATTTCCGCGGGCAGGGAAGTTCGCGTGATTGTGGAGCCGGGCAGACTGAAAGACGAGGACCTGTCACATCTGGCAAAAAATATCGCCACGGAAATCCAGGAAAATGTAGGCTATCCGGGCAAGATTAAGATTAATGTCATAAGAAGGACGCAAACAGCTGATTACGCCAACAGGATCCCGGGCCCGACCAAGAAACAGATTAAAAAATAACCCAACCCGAAATGTTTGGATTTGGTAAAAAAAAGAACGAACAATCAGAGCAAGCAGGCTCCGGAAGCGGTAAAAAAAACCGGATAGATAAACTGGTCATGGGGGCGATCATTGGAGTGGCGGTCGGTTCGGTGGTGGGCATGGCCATAGCGCCCCAAAAAGGGAGCGAGACCCGTAAAATGATTTCTGATAAAGGTATGGAGGCTGTCAATAAAGGGCGTGAATTTGGCATCAGGATGGCGGAAGAAAGAAAGGTCAAAAAGGGCTTTTTGCGCCGGTTACTGGGGCTGATTTTTGGCAGAAAGAGGGGAAAAACGGATGTACTAAAAAAAATACCACGGGAACAGCCGGCCACAAAAGGCGGGGCGGAAAAATAATTCCAAATAAAATGTAATGGATTTTCGGGATTTCTGATATAATCATGTCCCGACACATTTTGATTTTAAGGTAAAGCGAAAATAATGGGTAAATTATCCAAAACCGGAAAGCCGGAAAATCCATCATCCGTAGAAGCCGCGTCGGCGGTAAAAAAGACGCCAAAACGCGGGAAAAACGCCTATACAAAAGATGCGGCCGCGCAACCGGCAAAAACGGCGGAATCCGGCAAAGAGGGGCGCGGGGGAAAATCCGCGGAAAAACCTTCCATCTCGAAAAACGACCGCGCATACCCAATCACACTGCACATAGACGCGGTAAAAGGAGCCCTGCGCAAATCGGTCAGCAATTACAAAAACGACATTGATCCGGACAAAGCCTTGGCCTTCAGAAAAGAGGCGATTACGACACTTAAGAAGTTGGCGGTCGGTTCGGTGATGGCGATTGCGGCGGCGGCAATATTAATCATTCCGGAAACATATTACGACGGCAAGGTCATGGCCAGAACGACGGTTGCAGGGGTTTCTATGGGAAGCGTAGAGGCGGCCAGCGCTAAAAGCAGTCTTCTTGTTGAGACGGAGCGATTCATGAAAACCCCGATATCGTTTATATACGGAGAAAAGAAAATCTCCATGACGCCGGAAGAATTGGGGGTTAAACCGGATTTGGAACGCACGATTTCGGCAATCCCGGTCAACAGCTTTACCGGCACAAATCCGGCCATCCTGGCGGCGAGCCTTTTTACGACCCGCAATCTGCCGCTTGTTTTCAGCCTGGACTACCAGGCCGCGTCCGATAAAGTCGGTGAAAAACTTGGATTAAGCGGCGACCGCGCCAAGAATGCCCGCCTGGTTCGCGCGGAAGATGGTTTTGCCATAGAGCCGGAAAAAACCGGCACTGCAATTGATGAAACCGTACTTGCGGCCTCAATCCGGGAAGATGTCTCTTCCCTGAAATCCAACCCGGTTATAGTCGTCACCGCCAAAGAAGTTCCGCGCATTACCGCGGCCGCGCTGGAAAAGCAAAAACCACGCCTTGTGGCGTTGATAAATAACGATGTCACTCTGCAAAGCGATGGCAAAAAGCTTCTTTTCAAAACCGCCGACCATCTTGATGTTATTGAATATAAAGAAAAAACAGAACTGCAGATAAAAGACCTGGGCCTGTCATTGCCGATTGCTCTTGGTGAAGATCAGGCGCAGTCAGAATCCGGCGACGGAGCGATGCTGGTTTCCGGGCTTGAATTGGCAATCAACAAGGAAAAAGCCATGCCGTTTTTAAGAGAAAATCTACTGAAAGACATTGAACTGCCGACTTCGGGAGTCACCGTCACGCGCGCCGGGGACGGAAAAATCAACATAGAAGGCAAAGGCGAAGACGGCAAAAAAGTGCCGGAAGGAAGGCTTATGGCCGCGATGGGGCTTGCAATCAATAAAGGGGTGGATACCATACCGGTTCCGGTCGTCACGGAAAAAGCCCCCATCAAAATCTCAAGCGACCTGCAGGATTTGGGCATCAGGGAATTGTTGGCCACGGGGTACACCACATATTTCGGTTCACCGTCAAACCGCATACACAACATAAATGTCGGTATCAAGAAATACAACGGTGTGCTGGTTAAACCGGGAGAAGAATTTTCATTCAATAATATCCTGGGAGAAGTCGACGCCAAAAATGGCTACCTCCCCGAAAAAGTAATCAAAAAAAATAAAGCGGAACTTGAATACGGCGGAGGAATCTGCCAGGTTTCAACCACCCTCTACAGGGCCATCCTTCTGGCGGGACTCCCGGTGACCGAACGAAACCCACATTCATGGAAGGTGGCTTATTACGGGCAGGTTTTGGGGCACGGGCTGGACGCGACGATTTACATCGGGGTCAGTGATGTAAAATTTATCAATGACACGCCGGGGTACCTGCTGATCAAATCTTATTCCGAAGGCGCGCAGGCATACTTCAAATTTTATGGGACCTCCGACGGGA
>Ga0209668_10000849_pt1 | contig 12808 bp, 8 predicted proteins | sample FrelakmetPLP11PL_FD_187150 | JGI IMG/M metagenome (GOLD analysis project Ga0209668, IMG submission 187150) | Freshwater lake sediment microbial communities from the University of Notre Dame, USA, for methane emissions studies - PLP11 PL (SPAdes)... | ecosystem: Environmental > Aquatic >... | reverse complement strand
AGGAACTCCAGGGGATGATATGACCACTTGGTAACAGTCTCGAAGTTAAGGCCCTGATAGCGGGTTGAATTGATAGCAAGTTCGAGCATGGGAATAATCTGCACTGCTGCCAGAAGAAACCCAAGACAAAGAGAGCAGATCAGCTGGTACCATAGTTTTATGGAAGCACTGCGCAAAGATGGTGTGTTTCTTATAAAAGGCCAAAACAGCGTATACAGAAATAAGCTCATAACCGTAGCCAGCACATAGAATGAAAGATCCCCGGCAAAGATCTGCAGGGCGATTCCGACAGCGGTGATGCCTGAATAGAAGTATGCACCGGTTTTTAATGCCCGGTGATGAAACAATAGAATAACAGGAAGCCAGATGGCGGAAGTCAGAAAACACACATTGTCAAGGATCGAAACCAGATAGCCGCCATATGAAAAGACCATGCTTGCTACCAACGATGCGTACACCGTGGCTCTCCATTCCCTCATTAAGAGATACATAAAGAGACTGCCGAGAAAATAGTGGCTGATGATAAAAAACTTGTACCCCAGTTGGAACGGCAGAAGATAAAATATCAGGCTGAGGGGATAGAAAACGCAGCTTTGCACATTGGCCTGGAAGGGAACGCCGCCGGCAAGATAGGGATTCCACAGCGGCAGTACACCCTGTTTAATAGTTTCAGATGAAAAAAAGTGCTTCGGGTTGTAAAACATATATATGTCCCGCGCAATAAAGGTGTTGCGCGAGAAAATAACCGGGGCAAAATACAGTATCGCTATTATAAATAAAAGAATAACCGCAAAACTTTTTTTCATGGCAATGGCATCTTTAAGGGTTAAAAAAAGATAGGGGAGCTCTCATGAAAGCCAGCTTTTAATCTTATAATACTTTGGTTTCGACCCAAACAGCATACAGCAACGGGAGCAAACCGGGTATGCCCGAGCTTTTTTGAGTTTGCAGCGCATTTCCCGGAAGGCTTTACTATTCCACAGGGATGAGAAGGACTGTTTTTTTACATTGCCAAGCGCCGGCAGGAAGCATAACGGGCTCAGGATGATATTGCCCTTGGGGGTAATAGAAATATTGCGCCAGGCTGCGCTACAGCGATCATAGGAAACAAACCGGCACGGCTCTTTATAGTAGAGCAATAACTCCTGCAGCGGGAGATCCGGCTCCTGGTGAATACGCAGGCTCGTGCCGGCACATTTCTTTTTAATGTGTTGCAGCTGCCGGTAGACTGCTGCCATATCAATGGCTGAGCGGTCAACGCCTCCCGTATTTACCTCTGCAACCGAGTCCTGCCCGCCAAAAAGCCGGGTGTGCTGGGCCACCTGGGCTGCATCCTTGAACCATAGATGGTTAAACGTTATGCTTTCAACGGGAAGGTTCTCTTGCATGAACCAGTCAACAAACAGCTCAAGTCGGTCAAAATTGGAGGAGGATATGGTGCAGGTGACATTGATTAAGGGAAACAGCTGTTTTTTTTCTTCCCGTGCATTGACGATAGCACGGATGCCTTCTATGGCTCTGTTAAATGTTCCTGTTACTCCCCTGATCCGGTCATGGGCTTCGCCAATATCGTCAAGTGATACGGTCATATCAATCCCAAACGATGATTGGCAGAGATCCACAAGCCTGCGGGCATAGCCGGACAGAAGCGTTCCGTTGGTCGTTATATGAAGAGAAAGTTTTTTCTCAACAATAGTCTCGATGATCTTCAGAATCTCCGGATACATAAACGGTTCGGTACCCGTGAGCAGGATGAGGGGTTTGGGGGAAAACCGTGACAAATCATTTATCAGAGTAAGCCAGCCATCAAGGCCAAGCTCCTCGTCGCCGGCGCATATTGATTGCACTAAGGGGGAGGACTTGCACTGCTCAGGATCAGCATTTGACCTGCCAATATCGCACATGGAGCATTTGAGATTACATTTTTCTGTAAGGATGAGGCATACTGATTTGGGTGGAAAGCTATAGCCAGAGGCAAATCTGTAGTCAAGGTTAAAAAAATCAAAGGCATGCATGAGTTTGCGGTATGAGGAAACCGCAAGCGCCGGGTTTGATATGGTTCTGTGTATGAGCTGAGGTATCTTCATGGGCAGAAAGGCGCTAGGGTGAGGATAAACTGCTATATAAGGCACTATACTGTCCGACCATGCTCTGCAGGTCATATTTCTCGCAAACTATTTGTCGGGCACGCTGACCAAGCGCGGCTGCTTTTTCCGGCCTGGTGAGAAGTTGCATGAGTGCATTCACCAGGTTGCCCTCATCGTCCGGTGCAACTAACAGCCCATTAATGCCATCTTCAATAAGATCCGTGTTCCCTGCAACCCTGGTTGCAATAACTGGAAGTCCGCATGCCATGGCCTCCAGAATCGAATTAGAAAGGCCCTCAGAGCGTGATGGCATGACAAAAATATCAGCACCATATAAAAACGGGAGTATATCTTCAACAGGGGGCAGGATGGTAACGGTGCTAAGCAAGTTATGCTGATGCAGGAATTTCTGCAACGCAGAAAGCTGCGGACCAGCGCCAAGGATATAGAGTTTTGTCGGCTGTTGAAGGCTCAGCGCTGCATAGGCCCTGATTAGAAAAGCGACCCCCTTTTCTGCTGCCAGTCTTCCTGTATAGAGAATCACTTTTTCTGTATCTGTCCCGATCTTTTTTTTCCATAATGGTTTATTATCTGTCCCCCGGTATGTCGCGAGATCAACGCCATTTGGGATTTTAACAATGGCCGTATCAACATAGGCAATGCTCTTGAGCTCTTGATACATTGCGGTGTTTAAAATAATGATCCGGGATGCGGATCGACAGAAGAAAAGGAACAACCGCCCCCACGGGGTTCTTTTATGCCTCATGATATCCCCGTCAATGCCGCTGCCAGAAAGACTGAGCACCGTCTGCTTTGACAGCAGCTTCCCCATAACAATTGCGGCTGTGGAGCTGTACCCCACCTGGAAGGTATGAATTATTTTGATACGGGCTCTTTGTTTAAAAAGGTACCGGCACAATGCCACGAGAAAGATGACTGCCCCGAGGACCTTAATGCGGGGCGAAGGAAGGCGGTACACGGGAACGTTTTTCACCAGCTCTCTTTCAATCCAGGAGGTATAAAACCTGCTGGTTATTATTTCAATGCGCATCCCGCGCTCAATGAGCGCTGATGCAAGATTAAGGGTTTTTTTTTCAAGACCGCCTATGAATGGATGAAAATAACGGATAACAAAAACAATCGTCGGCTTTTCTTCAGTGACTGAAGTCATATGCATTTTATATTATGCTTTATAGCGGGGTGCAAGTCCGTTAAGGCGTTTTATTGAAATGGTTAAACCTAATAATGACCAGAAGGTTGGCGAGACAGAGACAACGCTGAATATAAAAAAATCGTTGAGCAGGTAGCCGCAGACCGCCGCCAGGATACCGCAATATAGTAGCCGCCGGGATGCATCAGCTTCTGTTTTTAAAGTTCTAACCAGCCATACAAGAAATGTTGTAATTATTGAAAGATAGGCCGTCAGTCCGAGCAACCCCTGGGCGATAGCAATGTCCAGGTAGTTATTATGTGCCCGGTCGAGGATTCCAGTATAATTGAATTGTTTAGCATATTCCAGATTAAATTTTTCCATGGCAACAGCATGGGTATCGAGCCCATAGCCGAGAATAGGTCTGCGCTGTATCAGCAAGAGTGCCTTTTCCCAGAGATATAATCGTCCTCCGACACCGCCCTTTTTGTAATCAAACGTGGTAATAATTTTTTCTGTTATCTTATGGGCATCGCTTCGGGCTTTTTGTGATGTTGAGACCGGCAGTTTGAATTCCACCAGGACAATAAACAGTAAAATTAACAACCCTACGGCAAAAAATACTTTTATGGCAGATCGTCGCGCTGTTCCCCGCAGCAGCACTCCCAGCAGCAGCAGACTCACAAAACAGCTGAACCAGCTTGCTCTGGTGAACGTGACGATAAGCGCAGCACCGGCAATAAGGCATCCAGCGGCACTGCATAGCCGTCCGAACCCGGTGCGCGCCCTGCAATAATATACAATAAAGAGCGGAATCAAAAGAACCAGAAATTTTCCAAGAAAATTGGGGTTGCCAATGGTGCTTCCCGGACGATTTTCTATCTGCCTCATTAACGGAATGAAATGCTGGGTTGGATTATAGCCTGCATACTGGACTAAGGCATATAAAGACACTGTAAAAGCAGTAATGAGGAGCCCCTTCAGCAGATCATCCAATTGTGTCTCTGATTCCACTGCATATGAAAATATAAGGGTGAGGGCAATGTATGCAATGATGGTAAAGATACCTTCTTCTCTATAGCTGTCACCCCATATGCTTATCTCCGGGGCAATGGAAAAGACGGTTGATAAAATACTTGCGACACCGAAGACAACCAAGGGTATAAGCAACGGGTTTCCCGTAATGCGGGGCGCTTTATGGGAGCATGCAGACCGTATGAGCAGTGCTGAACTGAGAATTATTATAAGGCCGTATAGGGAATCAATTTTGGGCTTATACCAGTAGTCCAGGGCAAACGGATTGATTATGAGTGGAATCCCCGCCAGGAGAAAAAAAAGGCTGATGGCAACCAGCCGGTCGCACACAAGCGGAAAGTAGTTTTTATGCATGTTTCAATTTTCCCTTGAGAAGGATAAGGCCCTGCTCGTTATATACAAAAAAGCAGAAGCCTGATTTTTATCGGCTTCTGCTTTCTGTGCCTTTTTTATTATTCAGCTCTTCTAATTATGTCGTATATTTGTCTATGCCGGATGGTTTTACCTCAACTTTTGACCCGGTCAAATCTGCAGGAACACCATTGCAAATGAACGTGATGACATAAGAAGCTGGCTGGCCCTGGGCATCTATTTCAGGTGAATAGGTCATTGCAGAATAACCCTGGGCAGTTATATCCTCTTTTAATGTTGCGCCGTTGGCATTGGTGACTGACCTGAGGGTAGTCCAATCAGAAACCTCACTGGTTGTAGGGAAAAGGTTATTCTGTTGGCTTGAAGCAAAGCCTGCAAGTGCGCCCCTTATTGATTCAGAGGTACCAATACAAGATGCTATGCGGGATTTATCGCGATATGCAATAAAGTTAGGTACTGCAATAGCTGCGAGAATACCAATAATAGCCACAACGATCATTAATTCAATCAGGGTAAAACCTTTTTCATTTCTAATTTTTGAAATCATTTTTTATTCCTCCTTAATCTTTGAAAAATCAGTTATCAATTTATTTACAATGGACCTTTTGTGTTCAACAATTTTCTTTCCTTTCACCTCCTTTCGGTTCTTTTTTTTATAAAACAACTTTTAGTTTTCGATTTAAGTAGTCAGCAATCTTTGTGCCACAGTGGTATTTAAAAAATATCAAAGCGATTTCAAGTAATTAAAAGTATGCTGCTAAGAAGTGTAATTTAAAAGATGCTGGTTGTGCCGTTTTTTGTCACTTCTGGGGCCGGTTTTTGTCATTTCCGACTATTTTCAAGCTCTGCCAGGGTTTTCTCTATGAATTCTTTATTCTTGTAATCCGGGTTGAGCCTGAGCACTTGATTGAAATGATAAAACGCTTTATCTTTTTCTGAAGGTATAAGGAGGTATGCTGTAGCAATATTGAAATGAGCATCTACATATGAAGGATTGAGGGTAAGGGCATTGCTGTATTCATCAATAGCCTCTTCTATTTTCCCCAGATTAAAAAGCACTATCCCCAGATTTAAGCTCATCTCAGGAGAGCCCGGATTGTGCGAAATTGCTTCTTTTAGAATGGGGAGTGCTTTTTCAAAAGCTTGAAGTTTAATATATAAGATCGCCACGTTATTGAGTGTTTCATAATTTAATGGATCCCGGGAAAGCACCGCCTGATACTGTTTAAGAGCCTCTTCAAATTTTCCCTCTTCAACATATAAAAGGCCCAATGCATTGTGCACGGCACTATTGTGGGGAGCATAGTGCAGTGCCTCCAGATACTCTGCAAGCGCCTTTTGTTTCTCACCCTGTTCAGTGTACAGTGCTCCCAGATTGAGGCGGCTAATTAAAAAATCCGGTTTGCATTCCAGTGCTTTTTCTAAATATGAGACCGCTGTGCAGCGGTCACCCTTTTCTTTAAAAATGATTCCCATATAATTAAAAGTTTCTGCTGAACGGGGGTTAAGCTGAAGCGCTTTTTCAAAAGCTGCCAAAGCTTTTGCATAATCTTTCTTCTGCAGATGGGCAATACCAAGATTGACGTATATTTTTTCTTTTTGCGGATTGAGTTTTTGCGCTTGATTTAAATAGGTTATGGCAAGGTCATATTTTTTAATCTTGATAAGGGAGGAAGCCGCATTATTTAATGCAGTTATCGACGCAGGGGCTTTTTTTACCGCATCTTCCCATATGGAAACATCGTCTTTCCATAAACGGTTTCTTTGGATTGTCAGGATACTATAGCTGATCAGAATGAGCGCGATAAAAACCGGCAGCATCTTTTTATTTAAAAAAGCATCGGGGGACAACGCAGACCACGTGTAATAGCAGCCTGTCGCTGCCATCATACAGAATCCTATGCTTGCCCCATAGAGCCGGTGCTCTAAAATCGGCACCCCCATCCAGATAAGCCCGGATACCGGCAGAAGATAAATGATAACCCAGAGCATGCCAAACAAACCCTCGGCATAGACTTTTCGCAGCAGCACGGCTATTGCGATAACACTTATTAAAAATATTACCGGGACAAGGTTGCCGGCAGAGAGCGTGGCCTGACTGCCATACAGAGGAGGACTGACCGTAAGGGTTAATGGGAAAAAAAGCACTTTAAAATAATATGTGTAAACTGCCAGCGGGGTCTTGGCTAAGCTTACTATCTTATCCGAGGATAATACGAGCTTGTTAGAAAGACCGGAAAAAATTATATTTCTGATCATTAAAAAGCCTAATGAGATCAGTGCATATATACTGTAGACTGCTGCCTTTTCATAACGGGTAGCTGCCTGAACAAATCTTTTTTTATAGAAAAAGTCTGTCAGCATGAGAAGCGGTAAAAATATAATTGCTGTTTCCTTAGTGAGCAAAGCAAACGCAAAAAACATAAAAGCAGTTACATAGCGAACTGCCTTCCCGCGCGGTAAGGGCGCTATCCGTCCGCTAAAGAGCAGGTTAAACGACAGGAGGGAAAAAAGAACCATAAGGGGATCATTTCTTCCTGCTATCCAGGAAACAGCTTCGGTCTGCACCGGATGGGTGGCAAATAGCGCGGCGGTAAGCACTGCTATGTTAGAAGAATATCCGAGATTAAGGATAAACCAGCACACAAGCGCAGTGTTGAGGAGATGCAGCAGCAGGTTTGTTATATGAAATCCCAGGGGATTGATACCCCAGAAATGGTAGTCTAAAAAAAAAGAACACCAGAGGAGCGGCCGGTAATAGGGGGTTTCGGCAAAATGAGGTTTTAAAAAGATCGATTGCAAATTGGAGATATTCTCAAAATACTCAACGTTATCGGCAATGAGGTCACTATCATCCCAGACAAAACCCCCGCTCAGCGAATTTACATATACGATTATCGTTAAAGCGAGAACTGCTATAATTTTGTTTGATGAAAGGCGAAATACTGTCATGGCATCGAAACTATATAAAATGCGCTTTTTCTTATCAGGATCCAGAAGCCTGAACCGTATGTATATTTTTTAGGTACATCAGCAGAAATATGTGAATCTATTGCGGTATACAAATAATAAAGCTCGCACCATGGCCGGTACTGCTGTCAACAGAAATGGTGCCGCCAAGTTCCTCAATAATACGATACACAATCGAAAGACCGAGTCCGGTGCCGCGCTCTTTTGTGGTATAAAAGGGTTCAAAAATTTTATCCTGTTCACTCTCTCCAATCCCGCACCCGCTATCCCTGACTATTATCTCTACCCTGGTTTTAGAACTTGCACCGGGGGCCGCAGCATTGAATTCACGTGCTGCGGTTAAACCGCCTGCCGTATAATGAGCAGTAAGGGTTATTTCACCATGGTCATCATTGATTGCCTGCGCTGCATTTATAAGGAGATTCCATATCACCTGCTTAAACTGCTGTGGATCTGCCTTAAAACAGATTTCTTCACTGATGTTATGGCTGATGGTGATATTGCCCCGGAACTCAGCGCTGTTATGAAACAGCTGCAGGGTTTCCTCGACCAGGGTCTTAAACTGAATCGGCTCCTTTTTCTGTGTGTTGGGCCGGGCAAACTGGAGAAAGTTGGAGATCAGTCCATTCAGGTTGTCACTCTCGCGTAATACAATATCCATAAGGCGTTTATCACTATCGCTTAAATGAAGATTTTTCTGCAGCACCTGAACAGAACCCCTGATGGAAGCCAGGGGATTCCGAACCTCATGGGCTATTCCTGCGGCCAGCCGTCCGATCGCGGCCAGGCGATCCATGCGTTTCACATACTCTTCCATTTCTTTTAGCAGGGTTAAATCCTGAAATGCTAAAATGTTGCCGATCTCCTGTCCCGTTCCATCTTTAAGAATTGAAGATGAAATCCCCAGTTGGAGCACCCTGCCATCAGCCTTGGTAAAGGATGCTTCAAAACGCACGGGGATACTGCTATTGGTTTGATTGCCGGCGATATGGTAGGGCAGTATGCTGTCGCCAAAAATCTCTGTGACATGGCGTTTATATATCTGCGCCTGGGAATATCCCGTTATCTGTTCGGCAGCTTTGTTCAAGGTAATAATGTGCCCCCCGGTATCAAGGGTGAGCAGCCCGCTATTGATGCTTTGAATAATATTTTCATTGAGCGCCTCAAGCGTTTTAATATCGATCTGTTTTTCTTTCAGCTGAAGCCTTGATTTGCGCGCCTGTTCAGAAACAAAGCTGCTGAGGAGAGCAACCAGGTAAAATGCCGTAATATTAACAATAACCGGGTATACCAGAGGTTCCTTCGAGTACCCGCGCGCAATAAAGGCAGAAATTTGCAGCGGATGAATAATGCCAAAATATTGAAAACTTACCAGCAGGCTGTAGCAGAAACTTGCTCCGGTAGCAGCGAGAAGGCTTCCTGAGCGGTAAAGCAGGATGCTGGCAGAAATGATGGAGATACTGTACATAAAGGGAAAAATGCTATTGACGCCACCGGTTATAAAAAGCAGCGCAGAGATTAGCAGGATGTCCATCATGATCTGGAAATAGCAGAACAGTTTTAAATTGATTATCTTATAGATGAGGCTTGCATAGAGAAAAGTAAGGACAAAGATCCCGGCCGTAAGGCCGTAAAGATAGATAAGATACGGGGCAAGATATGATTCGCTGAGCTGCAGTTGAGCGATGATGGCAATGCCCAGGAAAAAAGACGCAACCATGACCCTGCCCAGCATGAGCCACTGAAGCCTCTTCTGAAATTCTTCCTTTATATCTGCTGGATTTTTATTCATTGCCGGAATTCGTCGCTGCAGGGTTAGGGTTTCAATGTCTGTTCATTAAACTTGCCTTTTTCCAGCCGGTAGCGCATGGAGCGAAACGAGATCCCTAATAGTTTAGCAGCACCCGTAATAGACCCTTTTGACAATTGTAACGCCTCGGTAATATATTGCTTTTCATAGCGTTCCAGTATCTCATCGAGCTGCACCCCTTCAGGAGGAATCAACACCTTTTCCTGATCTGCGGTGGGGAATTTCCCCTGTTCTAATGCCTTGAACTTCGAAAGCTCCAGGCTTTCCGGGAGCATGATACTGGTATTAGCCAGGGCTACACCCTTCTCGATAATGTTTTCCAGTTCGCGCACATTGCCGGGAAAGGAATACTGCAACAGACAGCCCATGGAATAGGACGAGATTTCGGTAACCTGTTTGCCGAGTTCCTGGGCATATTTTCTGAGGAAGAAGTTCGCGAGCAGCGGTATATCATCTTTGCGTTCCCGCAGCGGCGGAATATGCAGGTGAATGACATTAAGCCGGTAGTAGAGGTCCTCCCTGAAGGTGCCTTCAATAACCTTTTTTTCAAGGTCCTTATTGGTTGCAGATATTATGCGCACATCCACGTTTACTTCCTCCGTACCGCCCACCGGCATAAAGGTTTTTTCCTGCACTACTCTGAGCAGTTTTACCTGGAGGGAAAGCGGCAGTTCCCCTGCTTCATCCAGAAAAACGGTTCCCCCATCCGCCACCTCAAAAAAACCCTTTTTATTAATAGTAGCGCCGGTGAAGGCACCTTTTTTGTAGCCAAACAGCTCGCTTTCAAGAAGTGCTTCGGGGATTCCTCCACAATTTATGGGAACAAACGGCAGGGCGCTGCGCGGGCTCTGTGCGTGGATTGCCTTTGCTACCAGCTCTTTGCCGGTCCCGCTTTCTCCGGTTATTAAAACATTTGTTTTTGATGTTGCTGCCCGCGGAATGATGTCAAATATCTTTTTCATTTCCGGGCTGATACCGTGTAAATGTTCGAATGGGGGGACTTCATTTCCTGGGTGTGTGGTTTTTGATAGCGGACTCGCTTCTCTTCCTGCTGGTGCCTGTTCTGCTCTCTTGGCAAGAGCAGCTTCAATTTTTTTCTTCACCTCTTCAACATCAAAGGGCTTGGTAATATAATCGTAGGCCTCCTTTTTCATTGACTCTTTTGCCGTTTCAAATGAAGCAAAAGCGGTAATCATGATAAAAATAGTTTCCGGTGAAAAATCCTTTACCTTGTTGAGGAGGCTGATGCCGTCCATGCGCGGCATTTTAATGTCTGCGATGACCACATCAAAAGGCGCTTTTTTACAGCACGCTAAGGCTGTTTCGCCATCTGCGGCTGTCATCACCTCATATCCCTCCCGCTGGAGGTAGATCTCGAGCATTTCCCGTATTCCCTGTTCATCATCTACAATTAAAATTCTCTGCATAATGCATATTCTCCTGTGGTAACGCGCGGTACCCGGGGGTAATACGTATAATTTATCATCGGATTTTCTCCGTCAAACTGAAACAAATGCAGGGTACTGCTCAGAGGTTGCAAGCGTCTCTTGTCTGCAGCCGTAAGGTAGAAGGACGGTGTGCGCACGGGACGTGACAGAAACAAGCACCTCAGCTTTTTGCCTGAAAGACAATTGTTCCTGAAACTATAGTATATATAACGCGGCCCTTAAGTCGCCACCCGTGGAAAGGGGAGTTTCTGCTTTTTGATTTGAATGCGGCAACATCAATCGTATACTCCGCATCCATATCGACAATGGTAATATCAGCATCAGCCCCTTCGAAGAGGCGGCCCTTGTCGATTGCGAGGATTTTTGCAGGGTTGATGGTCAATTTTTCCAGTGCCTGGGTGAGGCTCATAACCTGCGGTCTGACCAGGCTGAGCGTGAGCGGAAGAGCTGTTTCCAGCCCGATGATGCCATAGGCTGCAGTGTCGTATTCCACATCTTTTTCGAGCGATGAATGGGGTGCATGATCACTGGCAATAACGTCAATGGTTCCGTCCCGAAGCCCTTCTTTTATAGCTTCCACATCTTTTTCCGAGCGCAGCGGCGGGTTTATTTTGGTGCTCGTATCAAACGTGCGCACCGCTTCTTCAGTTAAGCTAAAATAATGGGGGGCTGTTTCAGCCGTTATCTTTACGCCCCGTGCTTTGGCCTCCCTGATAATCTGTACCGAACCGGCAGTGCTCACATGGGCAATGTGGACCGGGTGTTTGGTCCATGCAGACAGCGCAATATCCCGAGCCACAATAATCTCCTCGGCAATGGGCGGTATCCCCCTCAGACCCAGCAATGCCGAGGTGATGCCTTCGTGCATGACTCCGCCGCCCGAAAGGTCATCCTCTTCGCAGTGGCAGATGACCGGCAGGGAAAAGTTTCGGGCATATTCCAGGCCGCGGCGCATTATCCCGGCATTCTTAACCGTATGCCCGTCATCTGACAGGGCAACAACGCCTGCCCCCTTAAGATCACCGATTTCCGCCAGCTCTTCTCCCTTGAGCCCCCTGGTGAGGGCACCAACCGGATAGATGTTGACGCATGCTTCCCTGCGCGCTTTTTCCAGGATAAATTCGGTAACTGCTGCGGAATCGTTTGGCGGACTGGTGTTGGCCATGCATACCAGGCTGGTAAACCCGCCGGCTGCTCCTGCACGAGAGCCGGTTTGTATGGTTTCCTTGTATTCATGTCCGGGCTCGCGCAGATGGGTGTGCATATCAATAAGGCCGGGCATAACCACAAGCCCCGTAGCATCAAGCACTGAAACTTCCTCTGTGCCGGAACCTGCAGCGGGAGATAATCCCCGTGCCAGCGCGCGGATCTTTCCCCCTTCAACCAGAATGTCTATAATGTCATCAAGTCCCGAGGCCGGATCTAACACTCGTCCGTTCTTAATAAGAAGTGCCATACGAAGTCCTTAATAGGTAAAAAGCTGGCAGCAGGTTCGGCATTACTTGCCGATCAGCAGGTAGAGAAGCGCCATTCTGACTGCCACGCCGTTGGTAACCTGATCCAGAATAATGGAGTACGGGCCATCTGCAACGTCTGGGGAAATCTCGACTCCTCGGTTAAGAGGGCCCGGATGCATGATCAGCACATCAGGTTTTGCCCGTTGCAGTTTTTCCCTGTTTAAGCCAAAAAATCGCGCATATTCCCGCACGGTCGGAAACAGCCCGTGCTGCTGACGCTCAAGCTGAATTCTCAGCATCATGATAACATCTGCATCACGGATAGCTTCCCCGATATCGGGAATGAAGGATGCCCCTAACGCCTCAATGTGCGGGGGCACCATCGTATACGGGCCGGATAACCTCACCTCCGCCCCCATCTTCTGGAGCAGGGCTATGTTAGACCGAGCCACCCTGCTATGGGTTATATCTCCTATGAT
>Ga0209668_10000848_pt1 | contig 12808 bp, 11 predicted proteins | sample FrelakmetPLP11PL_FD_187150 | JGI IMG/M metagenome (GOLD analysis project Ga0209668, IMG submission 187150) | Freshwater lake sediment microbial communities from the University of Notre Dame, USA, for methane emissions studies - PLP11 PL (SPAdes)... | ecosystem: Environmental > Aquatic >... | reverse complement strand
GGTGGTGATCATAATCAAGCCCGAGGCCATGACCACCGAGGCGGCCAACGCCTTCTTAAAGACCCTGGAGGAGCCGTCTCCCACCACCAATTTCATCCTGGTCTGCGACAAGCCAAACGCCCTGCTGGCCACCATCCTCTCCCGCTGCCAGAAGATCCGCTTCATGCGGCTGGACCGGGCGGCGGTGATCCAAAACCTGGAGGAGCGCCACGGGCTGGATCCGGCCCAGGCCAAAATGCTGGCCTCCCTTAGCCAGGGCAGTTTGGGGCAGGCCCTGGAGATGATGGACCTGGACCTGCTGGAGGAGCGCCGGATGGCCGGGGACCTTTTGCGGGCCGGGCTGGAAAAGAGATACGCCGAGATGATGGAGGCCATAGACCTGGCCACCGGCGAAAAGGGCCGTCCCCAGCGGGTGCTGGAGCTGATGTCGGCCATAGCGCTGGAGGCCCTGCACCCCGAACCCCAGGCCTCGCCGGAAATATTATCCCTGGCCCGGCTGCTGACCGAACCGCAGCTCAATAGGATCACCGCCAACATGGAACTGGCCCGGACGGCCCTGAACCGAAACGTAACCCCCAGGCTGTGCCTGATGGCCGCCTGCAGTCCCGATATAATAAAAGAGGAGCTATGAGCGAAAACCTGATAATGGTGCGCTTCAAGGAAGCGCGTTCCAAATACTATCTCAATCCCCAGGCCTACAGCCTGGTCCCGGGGGAAATGGTGATCGTCACCACCGACAACGGCGAGGAGCTGGGCGCGGTGGAGGGCGAGCGGGCCATCCTCAAGGAAAAATTCAAGGCGGCCGGAGAAGTGCTGCGCAAGGCGGTGGAGGAGGACATAGTGAAGTTCCAGGCCAACCGCAAGCGCGAGACCGAGTCCTACCAGGCCTGCCTGGACCTGATCCACCGGCACGGCCTGCAGATGACCCTGGTGGACGTGGAGGCCAAGTTCGACGGATCAAAGCTGACCTTTTACTTCACCGCCGAAAAGCGGGTGGACTTCCGTTCCCTGGTGCGGGACCTGGCCGCCATGTTCAAGGGCCGGATCGAGATGCACCAGATAGGGGTGCGGGACGAGGCCCGGCGGGTGGGCGGGCTGGGCCTGTGCGGCCGCCAGCTGTGCTGCGTGGCCTGGCTTAACGAGTTCGAGCCGGTGACCCTGAAGATGGCCAAGGAGCAGAACCTGTCCACCACCTCCAACAAGATGCTGGGTCTGTGCGGCCGCCTGATGTGCTGCCTGACCTACGAGGACCGCTATTACGAGGAGGCCCACCGCAGCATGCCCCGGGTGGGTTCGGTGGTCATCACCCCCAAGGGCCCGGGCACGGTCTACAAGGTGGACATCTTCAAGCAAAAAGTGATGGTCAGGTTCGAGGAAGGCCACGGGGAATTCGAGGTATCGGAGGTTTCTAAAAAATGAGCAAGTTCTACATCACCACCGCTATACCGTTCGTCAACGCCAAACCGCATATCGGCTTTGCACTGGAGATAATCCAGACCGACGCTTTGGCTCGTTATTACAGGCTGTTCGGCCGGGACGTCCGCTTCCTGACCGGCTCGGACGAGAACGCGCTGAAGAACGTCCAGACCGCCGAGAAAGAGGGCATTCCCACTGCCGAGCTGGTGGCGCGGAACGCCAAGTTCTTCGCCGACATGCATGATTACCTGTCGCTGTCCAACGACGATTTCATTCGCACCAGTTCGGAACAGAGACACAGGCGTGGCGCCGAGAAACTATGGACGGCCTGCTTTAACAACGGGGACATTTACAAAAAGCGCTATCAGGGACTGTATTGCCTGGGCTGCGAGAAGTTTTATGTCCCGGAGGAACTGGTCGGCGGCAAATGCCCCGATCATGACATCGTGCCGGAGATGATCGAAGAGGAGAATTACATATTCCGTTTATCAAAATATCAGGAACAATTGGAACGGTTGATTGAATCCGATACATACAAGATCGTACCCAAGACCCGCAAGAACGAAGTAATGGCTTTCATCCGCAGCGGGCTGCAGGATTTCTCGGTCTCGCGTCCGGCGCAGCGGGCCAAGGGCTGGGGCATTCCGGTCCCCGGCGACCCGAGCCAGGTGATCTATGTCTGGTTTGATGCGCTGTCCAACTATATCAACGCTCTTGGTTATGCCGATGAAGGCGATCTCTATAAAAAATACTGGGTGGAATGCCCGGAGCGGGTTCACGTCACCGGCAAGGACATAATTCGGTTCCATGCAGTGTACTGGCCGGCTATGCTGATGTCGGCCAAGGTGCCGTTGCCGCACCGATTACTTACCCACGGATTCATTAACATCGACGATCAAAAAATATCAAAGTCGCTGGGCAACGTCATTGACCCCGAGGCGATAACCAAGCGCTACGGCACCGACCAGTTGCGCTACTTCCTTTTGTCCGAAATATCGACCACCGGCGATGGGGATTTCAGCTACGTCCGGCTGGAACAACGGATCAACAGCGACCTGGCCAACGATTACGGCAATCTGGCCAGCAGGATATTCAAGATGATGGACAATTACTGCGGAGGCCTTGTCCCGGAAGCCGGGAATCCGGGAAGTTCAGACGATGAGCTTCTCTCCAGCTCCACCGGCCTGGGTTTGAAGGTCAAGGACCTGGTGGAGAAATTTGACCTTAATGAAGCCATAGTCCAAACCATGGACCTGGTAAAGCTTACCAACCGCTACGTGGAATCCAATGCCCCCTGGAAGCTGTTCAAGGAAGGCAACCAGGAGCGGATCAACCTGGTCCTGTACAACGCGGCCGAGGCCCTGCGCATCGCCAGCATCCTGTTGTCCCCGGTGATGCCGGGCAAGTGCCGGGAGCTTCTGCTCAGATTGGGAGTGGAGGAGAAGGACATCACCCTGGCCAAGGCCTCCGAATGGGGATTGCTTAAGGCGGGGCAGAAGATATCGGCCGGGGAACCTCTCTTTCCCCGAATAGAGAAAAATATTGGAATATCGAATACGGAAGTTAGAATACAGAAGAAGGCGGGAAAGATGGAAGAAACCAAACCAGGGCTGGCGGACAGCGTACAGCCTACAGCTGACAGCATAAAGCCAGTTGAAGAGCTGATAGACATTGATTGTTTCAAGAAGGTGAAACTGCGGACCGCCGAGATCATCGCGGCCGAGAAGGTGCCCAACGCCGACAAGCTGCTGCGCCTGCAGGTGAAACTGGGCGAGGAGACCAGGCAGGTGCTGGCCGGCATAGCCCAGTGGTACACCCCGGAATCGCTGGTGGGCCAGCAGGTGGTGATAGTGGCCAACCTGAAACCGGCCAAGATCAGGGGGCTGGAGTCGCACGGGATGCTGCTGGCGGCCCAAGACAAGGACGGGGTGGTGATACTGAATCCTCAGCGCAAAGTGGAGACCGGCGGAGAGGTGCGATAAACGCAGGACTGTCCCAGTAAGGAGCGTTTAAATGTTCGAAAAGTTTGAAACGGTTTGAAATGGTTGCTAAGCGATAGCCCGATTCATCGGGGTTGATGATTAGTAGCGATGTCATTCATGGCATCGCATAAAAAGAAATTATTAAACCAGCAGGTGAAATATGTCAGAGATCATCAAAAAACTGATAGCCATCAAAGATACTGAGCGCAAGATACTGGTGGGCGAAATCCTGGAAAGTCAAAATAATCTATGGGTGGCGTTGTGCCTTTTGCTTAAACAAGCCGATGAACCGCTACGGGAAAAATTCTATGCCAGTCTGTCTTCCGGATGGAGTGAATACATCAAAGAGCTGGCGGCAAAGGAGGTGTCACTCAAACCGGGGCAGGAACAAAAAGCCCTGGATGAGATATCCCGGATGTTGGACGGCATAGGGGCCAGGATGGAGAAGATGGAGCAGAGCACCATCAAGGCCAAGAAGCAGACCCTGAAGTTCCGCGAGACGATGAAGGCTGGGTTCATCAAGCTGGTGAAGGTGATCTCGGACCAGACCAAGGGACTGGAGCGCGGGCCGCTGCAGAAGGAATATCCCAAGGATGCCGAGGTCATAGAACTGCCGAAACCCGACAGGTCCGTTGTAAAGAAACCGGACATCTTCGACTGCATCGGCGACCGCCAGAGCCGCCGCAAGTACACCGACGATCCGCTGGCCTTGGAGGAGCTGTCCTATCTTTTATGGGCCACCCAGGGGATAAAAAAGCTGATGGCCAACGGCAAGGTCGGCCTTCGCACAGTTCCCTCCGGCGGATGCATGCACCCGTTTGAGACATACCTGGCCGTCAACAATGTCAAAGGTTTGAAAAAGGGAATGTACCGCTACCAGCCGGTGGATCACAAGCTGGTGAAACTTTTCACCGTACCGTCGATGCCCAGGAAACTGACCAAGGCGTCCCTGGGACAGACATACGTGGGCAACTGCGCGGTGACCTTCATCTGGAGCGCGGTGCCCTACAAGACGGAATGGCGCTATTCCCTGGAGGCCAAGAAGATCATTTTGCAGGATTCCGGGCACCTCTGCCAGAACCTGTATCTGGCCTGCGAGTCCATCAACTGCGGGACCTGCGCCATCGGGGCTTATAACCAGAAGCTGTTTGACAAGCTTTGCCAGCTGGACGGCAGGGACGAGTTCGTGGTCTACGTGGCGCCGGTGGGACGGGTAACTGACCAAACAGTTTGAAAAGTTGGAGACGTTGGAAACGTTTAAAAAGTTGGGAAAGGCCGTTATGCTGAAAAAATATTTATGGGGTGCAATAGTTCCGGTGCTGGCAATATTTATTCTAAGCGGCTCCGGGGCAAGACCCAAGAAAGAAGGACTGCCAAAGCAAAATGCTGATACCGTAAAGTATCAAAGCATTATGATAAAGCAAACCTCTAAAGACACATCCATAACGTTTGCCGGACCTAATGGAAGGATAGCTGGAATAGTTGTTGATCTAGAAACTAAGGAACCGATCCCTGGAGTAAATATCACTATAGTTGGCACCAACTTCAATGCAGAAACAGATTCAGCCGGTAAGTACACCATTGTTAATGTTCCGGTTGGCACATATTCGGTAGAGGCCCAAAAGAAAGGGTACCAAAGCCAGAGAATAACAGGCCTCAAATCCATAATGAGTTTTAGAACCCCGGTCAATTTTCGGCTTAGATCAAGTGTTATTGAGATGGAGGGTACTGTAGTAAAAAAACCAAACATCTATCTCTACCCCACAAAAAAGGAAACGCTGACCGTAAAAATACATACAAAAGGTAAAATAACAACTTCCATTCCTGAGTACAACACAGGCTGGAACATCGTGGTTGCTCCCGGCGGCAAGATAAATGATACCTACGATTATTTGTTTTACGAAGCAAAGGTAGATTACAATTTTACACTTGATGCCGGTTGGGTTCTGCAGAGTTCTGACTTTGACCGCAGGATGAACGAGATACTGGTTAATATAGGCCTGAATGACAAAGAACGCGCAGATTTTATGGACTACTGGCCCAAAAGAATGGACTGGAAGAAAAAATACTGTGCAGCTTATTATCTTAAAAGAAACGAGATAGATCAGGCCATACCGCTGACGATCTCAAAAACCCCGGAATCCTTGTTGCGGCTGTTCTTCAAGTTTGTGCCGACAGACACGCTGGTCACAGTCCCTGAGCCGAAGATCGAGAAATTCAAGAGAATTGGTTTTACCGTGGTGGAGTGGGGCGGGATACTGGAAAATGAAAAGTAAGATAAGGCAGGCCGTTATGCTGAGAAAATATGTATGGTGCGCGATGATTGCAGCGCTGGCTATGTTCGTACTAAGCTGCGTCAGTGCAAGATCAATGGAAGATACAATATTAAACGAAAATGAGGCGCTATCAAAAAAACTTCTTTTTTATTCCACTAGGGAACCGAGGGGTGGTACTACTGGGCGTATTAAAGGCATGATAATGGATGATACAACCAAGGAACCTATTCCCGGTGCTGTGATCACAATTGTGGGCACAGCAATGGGCGCCAACACCGACCTGGACGGCAGGTACACTATCCTCAACGTGCCGGTGGGAACCTACTCTGTCCAGGCTAACATGATGGGTTATGATCCCAAAAAAATAACTGGGGTCAAGGCCATTATGGACACAATTACAACGGTTAATTTCAAGCTTAAATCCACAATCATTGAAATGGAAGGCGCCGTAGTTAAAAAGCCAAACATCTATCTCTACCCAACAAAACAAGAAACCCTGACCGTAAAAATCCACCCAATAGGCAAAATAACAACTTCCATTCCCGAATACAACACCGGCTGGAACATTGTGGTGGTGACGGGCGGCAGGATCAACGATGCTTACGATTTTCTGTTCTATGAAGCGACAGTGGATTACAATTTTACACTTGATGCTGGCTGGATTCTGCAGAGTTCAGACTTTGACCGTAGGATGAATGAGGTCCTGGTTAATTTAGGTCTGAACGATAAGGAACGCGCAGATTTTATGGATTACTGGTCCAAAAGAATGGACTGGAAGAAAAAATATTGCATAGCTTATTACCTCAAACGTGAAGAGTTAGACAAGGCGGTACATCTGACTATCTCGAAAACCCCGGAATCGTTAATGCGGCTATTCTTCAAGTTTGTGCCGACAGACACGCTGGTCACAGTTCCCGAGCCGAAGATCGAGAAATTCCAGAGAATCGGCTTTACAGTGGTGGAATGGGGCGGGATACTGGAAAATGAAAAATAAGATAAGGCAGGCCGTTATGCTAAAAAAATATTTATGGCGCGCAATAGTTCCAGCGCTGGCAGTATTTGTCTTAGGTTGCGTAAGCACATCATCAAAGCAAGCTACAGTACCACCGGTAACCCCGGAAAGTTTAATTCCAGTTATTACAGATAGCACAAGGACAGGTAAAATTACCGGCAAGGTAATAGATGCTGAAACCTGGGAGGTACTGCCCGGCGCAATGGTTGCAATTCTTGGGACTAAAATGTCTGCCAATGTTGGCTTTGATGGCAAATATACTATTGATAATATCCCAGTGGGCATATATGCGGTCCAGTCCAAAATGATGGGTTACACATTAACAACAATTACCGGAGTTAAGGTATTGCCGGATAGTACAACTGATTTAAATACTAAACTTAAAGTATATCCGACAATAGCAAAGCCCAATATATACCTATATCCCGCGACAATGGAAACGCTGACTGTACAAATTAATCCAACAGGTAAAGTAACAACCTCCATTCCTGAATACAACACCGGCTGGAACGTCGTGGTTGCTCCCGGCGGCAGGATCAACGATACCTACGACTTTCTGTTCTACGAAGCGACAGTGGATTATAACTTTACCCTTGATGCCGGCTGGGTTCTGCAGAGTTCTGATTTTGACCGCAGGATGAACGAGATATTGGTTAATATAGGTCTGAACGATAAAGAACGCGCAGATTTCATGGACTACTGGCCAAAGAGAATGGACTGGAAGAAAAAATACTGCGTAGCTTATTACCTCAAACGTGAAGAGATGGACAAGGCGGCACCACTGACTATCTCAAAAACCCCGGAATCGTTATTGCGGTTGTTTTTCAAGTTTGTGCCGACGGATACACTGGTCACAGTTCCCGAGCCGAAGATCGAGAAATTCCAGAGAATTGGTTTTTCGGTGGTGGAGTGGGGCGGGATACTGGATTGAAATATTAGATAAGGCAGGCCGTTATGCTGAAAAAATATTTATGGGGCGCAATTGTGCCGGTGCTGGCTGTATTTGTCCTAATCGGAGCCGGGGCAAGACCAAAACCAGACACTCTGACGAAGCAAAATGATGCCTGCTCGACTAAAACTATTATTGATAGCGTTGACTTGGTTGCGGACACTATGTCTTTTGGCAAAATCTCGGGTGTGGTGATAGATGTCAAAACCAGGGAAGCAATTTCTGGCGCATTGGTCACTCTCTTAGGCCTCAATATGTGCGATAGTACCAATTTGGGCGGTCGTTATACAATCACTAATGTTCCAGAGGGACGCTATAATGTTCAAGCCAAGATAACTGGTTATGAACCCCAAGTTATTGTTGCAAAAACCAAAATACGGCAGATCGTGCCCGTTAACTTCGTACTTAAGCCTACCATAATCGGGACGAAGGATTCAGGGATTGTAAAACCGTCCGAGTGTAGAACAACAACCGAAACCGAACATAGATCCATAACTACAGAAGAGATAGAAAGGATGGAGAAACCAAACATCTATCTCTACCCCACAAAGCAGGAAACGCTGACTGTAAAAGTACATCCAAAAGGTAAAATTACATCTTCCATTCCTGAATACGGAACTGGCTGGAATTTCGTGGTTGTCCCCGGCGGCCGGATAAATGATACCTACGACTTTCTGTTCTACGAAGCGACAGTGGATTACAATTTTACACTTGATGCCGGCTGGGTTCTTCAGCGTTCAAACTTTGACCGCAGGATGAACGAGATACTGGTTAATATAGGCCTGAACGACAAGGAACGCGGAGATTTTATGGAATACTGGCCCAAGAGGATGGATTGGAAGAAAAAATACTGCACAGCCTATTATCTTAAAAGAAACGAGATAGATCAGGCCATACCGCTGACTATCTCTAAAACCCCGGAATCGTTAATGCGGCTGTTCTTCAAGTTTGTGCCGACAGACATACTAGTCTCAATCCCCGAACCGAAGATTGAGAAATTCCAGAGAATTGGTTTTTCGGTGGTGGAGTGGGGCGGGATACTGGATTGAAAAGGTGGGGGAACGGAACTCATCCCCCCGCCTTCGACTTTGCTGCGGCGGACAGGCCGGCCCCTTCTCTTATTTATCCATTCGGTTAGTTAAGCAAGTAGCTGGTCTCAGGATGACATTTTCCAAGAGAAGGGGTGCAGGCTTGTGCTGAGCATTGCCGAAGTAGATTGAGTTTGCAGCTTCTAAATGGATTTGACAAAAAACAACCAGGATCATAAAATGAACCAAATCCTCGAAACCATAAAATCCCGGCGCAGCATCCGCCAGTTCAAGCCGGAGCCGCTCAAGGAAGCCGACCTGGCGGCCATCCTGGAGGCCGGGTGCTATGCGCCCAGCGCCATGAACGGGCAGAGCTGGCACTTTACCGTGATCCAAAACCAGGAACTGCTGGACCGGATGAGCGTTCAGGTTCGGGACCTGTATAAAGACATCGACAGCCCCCGGATCAAAGAGCGGCTGAAGGACCCCAACTGGCAGGCCTTTTACCGGGCCCCGGTGATGGTGGTGGTCTCGGGGAACAAGGAGGCCAAGTTCCACCAGACCGACTGCGCCGCCGCCACCCAGAACATGCTGCTGGCCGCGGCCTCGCTGGGCATCGGCTCGTGCTGGATCGGGATCATCGCCCAGCTGCTGGACAGCCCGCAGGGGGAAAAGTTCGCCCGGGAGCTTAAGATACCGGAAGGATATAAGCCGCTGTATGCCGTGGCCCTGGGCTACCCGGACGGGGAGCCGCCGCAGGCCTCGCCCAGGAAAGAGGATGCGGTGAGGTATATAGGGTAAAAAATATTTTATCGGACGCTGACTTCGGCAGGCTCAGTCGAACGATAAACGCAGATATTATCGATTCAACAAGTGAAACCAGTGAAAAGACAGACCACAGCCCCACCCTGGCCGTCGCTGCCTCCCCGATACGACCGGGCTTTGCACCAGGCGGTAAGTTACATCCAAAAAAGGTTCAAGCCGACCGCCATCATTGCCTCCGGCACCATTATCCGCGGGAAGCCACACGCCAACAGCGACCTGGACCTTTACGTCATCCACCGGAAGCCGTTCATGCAAAGGGTGCAGAAGCGCTTCAACGGGGTTCCGGCCGAGATCTTTGTCAACACTCCTGCTACGGTCATCAAACATCTCATGTCTCAAAGGGAGATGAGGCGTCCCATAACCGCCCACATGATCTCCACCGGTTTTGTGTTGCTGAGCAATGAACCGTTGCTGCCAAAATTGACAGCCCAGGCCCGGCAGATCCTGAAAAAAGGGCCGAAGAAACCGGCCAAGCTGGACATCGTGCATGAACGATATTTTGTCGGGTCGTTATATGAAGATGCCTTGGACACGGCCCAGCCCGATCCAGCTACCGCTGCCTTGATCCTTTCCCAGGCGGTCAAACAGATGCTGTTAATGGCAGTGATGCTGGCAGGCAGGTATGAACCCAGGGATAAAGACCTTTTACAGGCAATAAAAGAGATCGATCCGACGCTGGCCGCTTGGGCCAGATCGTTTTACACTGCGGCATCGCTGAAGACAAAACTTGGTCTGGCGGAGCGCATTGCCGACCGAACCATCAAATGCCGGGGATTCATTGAATGGGAAAGCAAGCCGGTAAAGGTGAAAGTGCTGGACGATAGCAAATAGTTAGGTCGTTTTTGACCTCACCCACTTCGGCCTTGCTCAGTGCAGGCCTGCCCCTCTCCTAAAGCATTAGGAGAGGGAGTGAGAAAGGACTAATGGTAAATAACATGCTTAATAAAGAAGTATCGCTATCCCAGGCCCAAACCATCCGCCAACAGGCCAGGGCCGCAGGCAAGAAGGTGGTCTTCACCAACGGGGTGTTTGACATCCTGCACCGGGGGCATGTGGAGTATCTCGAGAAGGCCAAGGCGCTGGGAAACCTGCTGATCATCGGCCTGAACTCCGACTCCTCGGTCCGGCGCATCAAAGGCCCCCAACGGCCGCTGTGCGGCCAGGAGGACCGGGCCATCGTGCTTTCGGCCCTGGCCTGCGTGGACCACATCGTGCTGTTTGACGAGGACACCCCGCAAAAGCTGATCGAAGTTCTGGTGCCGGACATCCTGGTCAAGGGCGCGGATTACAGCGTGGAGCAGATCGTTGGCGCGGAGGTCGTCCTAAAGAACGGGGGGAAAGTATTGCCGATAGAACTGACGCCGGGGAAGTCCACCACGGAGCTTATAAAGAAGGTCGTAGAGACTTATTCCAATTCAAAATGAAAATTGTAAATTGCAAAATGCAAATTAAGAGGAGAACGGAAATGAAGAAAGCCCTGCTGGCCGTGTTATTCGTAACGGTTTTTTCTTCCTGGTGCCTGGCACAGACCGACAGCCTGCCCGCTCCAACGGCCGAGCCATGCCAGCCTGCGACATGCAGCGAGCCATGTCAACCTGCAGCATGCAGCGGACCATGCCAAACCGGGGCTTGTGCTGTTGCTTGTCAACTGCCAGTTTGCGCCGAGCCGTTCGTGCCCAAGTGGGCGGTGGGGCTGAGAGCATACTCTTTGACTGGTTTGCCAGGTACGCTCGTTTTGCAAAGGATGCTTTTTAACAGGATATATTTAGGGATGGGATTTGGTTATAGCACAAACAATGCCAAAACACAAAACTTTATTGAAGATAGTTCGGGAACAATAGACACACTGTCTCATGTCGGCAATGGCTGGAGTGTTTCAGTATCTCCGGAAATAGTCTGGGTGCTCAAAAAATCACCCAAGTGGTCTTACGCAACCAGTCTGCGGGCCGGATATGTATATTCAAAGAATAAATATGATGATATGTACAGCAATTATTATTATTATGGAAACTCAACATACAGAACTTGGCAGGAGGAACAAAAACGCTATGATTTATCTATGAACTTATTGGTGGAACGAACGATCAAGATTAAAAACAAAGAACTATCAGTAGGTTTAGAAACATCGTTTATAAAGGCAAGCAGTTACAGAGATACACAAGTTGAAACATATTATGACGAAAATCATGTATTTGTCTATAAACGAACATACGAAGATAAATACCCATGGACAGTCAGTATAACTAATCCATTAAATACCGGGGCGTCAATTTCAATAAAATACTGGTTTTAAAATAAATCAACAGGAGGCTACTTAATTGCTCTGGAGTAAAGCGTTCATACCCACGTTAAAGGAGGTCCCGGCCGAGGCCGAGATGATCAGCCACCAATTGATGCTGCGAGCCGGCCTGGTCCGCCAGCTGACCGCCGGGGTCTACGAATACCTGCCCCTGGGCTGGAAGGTGATGCTGAAGGTGATGAAGATCGTGCGCGAAGAGATGGACAAGGCCGGGGCCCAGGAGATCTATCTTCCCGCATTGTGCCCGGCCGAGATCTGGCAGGAGAGCGGCCGCTGGGAAAGCTTTGGCGACGAGATGTTCCGCTTAAAGGACCGCAAGAAGCGGGAATACGCCCTGTGCCCCACCCACGAGGAGGTGATCACCGACCTGGCCCGGGCCCAGCGCTTCAGCTACCGCGACCTGCCCCAGAACTGGTACCAGATGCAGGTCAAGTTCCGGGACGAGCCCCGGCCCCGGGCCGGAGTGATCCGGGTCCGGCACTTCACCATGAAGGACGCCTACAGCATGGACCGCGACCAAAACGGGCTGGACCAGTCGTACCTGGCCATGCGCGAGGCCTATAAACGGATATTCTCCCGCTGCGGCTTAAAATACTTCATCGTGGGCGCTTCCTCCGGATTGATGGGCGGCAGCGGCTCCCAGGAGTTCATGGTCCCCTCGCCCTCGGGCGAGGACACCTGCGCGGTCTGCGAGGCCTGCGGTTACGCCGCCAACATCCAGATCGCCTCCTCCAAACTCCAGGCGCCGAAGTACCAGGACCTGCCGCTGCTGGAGGTCTCCACTCCGGAAAAGCGCACGGTGGAGGAGGTCTCCCAGTTCCTGAAGGTCCCCGCCTCCCAGCTGATGAAGAGCCTGCTCTACATCGCCGACGGCAAGCCGGTGTTCATCTTAGTGCGGGGCGACGACGAGGCCAACGAGGACAAACTGCAGAAGGCCATCGGCACCGCCACCTTCCGCCCGGCCACCCCGGAGGAAGTGCTCAAACACACCGGGGCCAACGTGGGCTTCATCTCGCCGGTG
>Ga0209668_10000847_pt1 | contig 12812 bp, 12 predicted proteins | sample FrelakmetPLP11PL_FD_187150 | JGI IMG/M metagenome (GOLD analysis project Ga0209668, IMG submission 187150) | Freshwater lake sediment microbial communities from the University of Notre Dame, USA, for methane emissions studies - PLP11 PL (SPAdes)... | ecosystem: Environmental > Aquatic >... | reverse complement strand
GAAATGCAATAATGAATACTAATAAAATACATCTCACTTTAAGAACATTAATGAAGATGAAATCGGCGCGCGATGGTGTTAATTTTACGCTTTACCGGCTGGCAAAATCTTTAAATATGCCGCATTCTGTCTTGTTGAGACTAATTCATCTGGAGCCAACTAAACGTGTTAATAATCCTAGAATTGATACCTTATTTAAAATCGTTGAATTTTTTAAATTAGATGGCTTCAATATTACAGTTAATGATTTGCTCATGGGACTTAGCAACAAATCTGAAATGACAATTCAGGATCAACAGCCATTTTCTTTTAATAATGAGACAGAATTACCGCTTTATTCTTTTAACGCAAATAAACTAGAGAAAATTGGCCAAATACAGATTAAGCTAAGCACACAAGCAAAAGATCTAATCGTCCTATTATCTGAAGAAGAAATTAAACCTATCTTTAAAAAGGGTTCTATTTTTATCATTGATCCCAATACAAAGTTAGAAAATGATAGCTTAATAGCCGTTAAAATTGAAAATAATCATCAAATTTTGATAAAAAAAATTAAATTTGAACCCAATAAAACCTTACTTATAACTTACGATACTAATACATCTCCATTGATCTTAAACCCACGATTACATTCAATCCTTGGAGTGGTAGTACAAGTCAATGCTAAAACATAATAGCCGCCTTGTCATTTTAAAATCTCACGAAATTTAACCAATTTTTTTACTGATTCTCTTGATCAAACGCTCTCTTTAAAATGCTTTTTATTTTAAAAATAAGTTTTTGTTTAATTTTATATTCGGCAGGAGTATTTTTTTCTAATAATTCTTCAAATTTTTCAAAACTATCTAAAGCTACCAATTTTTGTCTTTATTTTTTCATAAATCATTATTAAATTTTTTCATTTTTAATAAAAATATGAAAAAAATAATTAATAATAAAATAAAAGGGCTCAACCATAAATAGTAAGTTAAATGTGAAAAAGGGGGCCTAAATGTAATAAAATCGCCATAACGACTAATTAAATAATTTCTTATTTGATATGTTGATTCCCCATTTCTGATACGCCGATAAATCATTAAACGTAAGTCTTTGGCAAGGAGTGCATTCGAATCGGCTAAATTTTGATTTTGACAAACTAAACAGCGCATTTCATGAATGATTTCCTCAAATTGACTTTTTTTCTGCGTAGAATTAAAAACGTACAATTCACTTGATTCAGAAAGCGCTAATGGAGAAAAAAAAATTATAAACCCTAAAATCCCGCTTAAGCTAAATAGTATTAAAAATTTTTTACTGTATAACATACCTAACCCTCATAAGTATGATTAAGAATTTTATTGGATTGATTGATTAATATCGCCATTTGTTGCGTCCAAACATTCGCAGTAAGCAGACCTATTTGCTTGTAACGTATGATGCCCTGTGGATCAATTAAATAACTTTCTGGCACGCCATAAACACCTAGATCAATAGCCAACATCCCTTGTGGATCAAAGATAATTTTTTGGAAAGGATTCCCTTGCTGTCTTAGCCATAGTTGTGCGTGTCGCAAATCATCGCGATAATTTAAACCATAAATAGTGATGATATGATGTTTCTGCAAACTTAATAAAAAAGATTGCTCTTTGCTACAGGTTACACACCAACTCGACCAAACCACTAGCAATGTCCAATGCTGTAAAAATATTTTTTTTCTTAATCGGGTCGATTTTTTTAATAAATCATTCGCTGAAAATTCTGGGACAGCTTGATTGATTAATGGTGATGGCAATAGACTAGGATCTTTTGCTAAACCTTGCCATAAAAAATAGACGATGATAAATAAAGTAATTAGTGGAAATATATAACGCATCACATCAATACTTATTTCTTTTATTGTGTCTAGATAGTATGGCCCATAGACCGCCGAGTATCATGCAGAGTCCACCCATCCAAATCCAACGCACAAAGGGTTTGTAATAAAACCGTAAAGTCCAGGTTTGTTTACCCACAGGCTCTGCCAATGACACATATAAATCCCGCCAAACACCCATGGCAATAGCCGGTTTGCTGATCATAACATCGGTTATGGGATAATATCGCAGCTGGGGCCGTAGAAAGTGATTACTTTGATGATTCACTTGGATATTGGCAACCGCACCGGTGTAATTCTGTCCTTGTAAGGCATACACCTGCAGCAATTTAAAATGATAACCTGCTAATGACACGTTATCTCCGATACTCATCCGCACATTACGCTCAAGACTATAATAGCTACTTAAAATTATTCCTATGGCTAGAATAGCAACACCTAAATGCGCGATTAACATCGCGCCTTGCGTTTTAAAAATATTTTTTAAGCTTAATTTTTTTTTAAATGATGCAATTAACAACTGCAAGGTATTTATTATTATCCATAATGCAAGCCCTAATCCTATTAGTACCTGCCATTGCATTTCTTTACTAAACAGAATAATTAATACAAAGCTTAAACTAAATGAGCTTAACAAAATATTAATTATCTTTTTAAAAACATCAGCACATACGTTTTGTTTCCAGGGAATTAAATAGGATAGACCCATAAAAAATAATAATAAAATGGCAAAAGGTGTAAAAACGATATTAAAATACGGAGCACCTACCGAAAGTTTGCCAAAACCTAGTACCTCAATAATTAAGGGATATAATGTGCCAAGTAACACCGTAAAAATTACTACGCTGAGTAAAATATTATTCATAATCAACAGTGCGGTGCGTGAAAAGAAACTAACATGCACAATCGGTCGTTTAAGATTCTGTATTTTGAACGCATAAATACACAACGCCGTTCCTATCAATACCACTAATAAACACAGCATGAACACACCTCGCCAAGGATCAACAGCAAAAGCATGTACAGAAATTAAAATTCCCGAGCGTACGATAAACGTACCGATTAAACTCAAGGCAAACGTTAATATGGCAAGCAATATCACCCAGGTTTTTAGTAATTCTTGTTTTTCTACTACCAATAAAGAATGAATTAACGCGGTGCCCGCTAACCAAGGTAATAGCGACGCATTTTCTACTGGATCCCAAAACCACCAACCTCCCCACCCTAACACGCGATAAGCCCACCAGCTTCCCGAAACAATTCCCCAGGTCAAAAAACACCAAGCGGCTAAAGTCCAAGGCCGCATCCAACTTGCCCATTGCTTATCGAAACGACCGCTTAATAAAGCTGCAACCGCAAAAGCAAAACTGACTGAAAAGCCTACATAACCCATGTACAGTAAAGGTGGATGAATGATTAAGCCTGGATCTTGCAACAACGGATTCAGATCGCGCCCATCCATCACGCTTTGCGTCGCTAAACTAAATGGATCCGAGAGTGTTAGTAAAAATAATAAAAACCCTGCACTGATGAATCCTAATACCGCTACGACTCGCGCTAATAGAGCCAATTCCATGGATAGCTCTAAAACTATGACAGCAACTGTCCATAGATTTAATATAAACACCCATAATAATATCGAACCTTCATGTCCACCCCAAACGGCGCACACACGATAAAACCATGGTAAGTTTGAATTAGAATTCTGCGCTACATAGGCAAAAGAAAAATCATTCCCTAAAAATACATACGCTAAACTTATAATAGCCAGCGCAACCAATATAAATTGCGACCAGCTTAGTGGCTTAACCCATTTAAGCCATTTCAGACGTTGGTAATAGAGACTCGCTAAAGGAATGCCGCATTGCAAGAGTGCTAGAAAAAAAGCACCTAACAATAGCGCGTATGAAAATGCCACAGAAAACTTCCTTTGTTTTGATTTTTCTAAATTTTTTAGAAATTGTATTCTATTGGACTGTACTCTTTCTAAAAACTGAAAAAATATGCATTTTAGATAAGCTTATTAAAAATAACAATCTAATTTACTCATGATTTTCTCCTTTTTAATACCTTCCACATTACCTACCTCATTATATAACTTTAAAACAGAAGCTATTAAAATTCTCCCTGTTAGTTGATTTACCTTTTTTGAAAAATCTGCTAACTTACGGGCACTTATTGAATATTAAGGCTAGTATGACACAGCGCTGTATCATCATTGGTATCGCCGGGGCCTCTGCTTCTGGAAAAAGTTTATTGGCCAATACCATTGTCAAAGAATTGGGCTCCGAACAAGTCGCTATCATTTCTGAAGACTCCTATTATAAAGATAATAGTACTATTGCCTTTGAGAAACGTTTAGAAAATAATTACGACCACCCCGATGCATTTGATCATGACCTGCTTATTAATCATCTTAAGCAATTGCAAGCGGGTAAATCGGTAGAAATCCCCATTTACAATCACACTTTACATATCCGCGAAAAACAAACCCGACGATTGGGGCCACATACGATAATCGTCTTAGAAGGTATTTTACTTTTTGCAGAAATTAGCTTAAGGGAATTGATGGATATCCGAATTTATATGGATACTCCATTAGATGTTTGTTTAAGTCGTCGCATCAAACGCGATGTCATAGAACGTGGAAGAGAAATTGAGGCGGTATTAACACAATATCAACAAACTGTTCGTCCGATGTATTCCCAATTCATAGAGCCTTCAAAACATTATGCTGATATCATTGTTCCGCGTGGCGGCGAAAACCGGATTGCTATCGAACTTATCAAAGCAAAAATTCGAGAACTATTAAATCATTAGCAACAAAAGCAAAGAGGAAAACCATGGGTCTGCTAGATAATAAACGTGTATTAATTGTTGGCTTAGCCAGTGATCGATCGATAGCTTACGGAATTGCTGAAGCTATGCACCGTGAAGGAGCAAAACTAGCCTTTGCCTATCAAGGTGAAAAGTTAAAAGACCGTGTTACTAAAATGGCTAGCCGAGATTTTGGTTCGGATATCGTCATCCCCTGTGATGTTAGTCGCGATGAAGATATTACTGAGCTTTTTAAGCAACTGAATGTCCGTTGGGACGGATTAGATATATTAGTACATTCTGTTGCTTATGCGCCTGCCGACCAATTACAAGGTGATTATCTCGAAAATGTGAATCGTGAAGGTTTTAGAATTGCGCATGATATTAGTAGTTACAGTTTAGCGGCATTAGCAAAAGCGGCGTTTCCGATGATGAAAAATCAAACTCATGGCGGAGCTATCTTAACACTCACTTATCTTGGATCAGAAAAAGCGTTGCAAAACTATAATATTATGGGCTTAGCTAAGGCGAGTTTAGAAGCTAATGTCCGTTATCTGGCGAATAGCTTAGGTCCAAAACATATCCGTATTAATGCCATATCAGCAGGACCGATTCGTACACTAGCTGCCTCAGGTATTTCGGGTTTTCGCAAAATTCTGGCGTATAATGCTGCCGTGACGCCATTACGTCAAAATACCACCATAGAACAAGTTGGCAATATAGCAGCTTTCCTTTGTTCGGATATGGCCTCGGGCATTACCGGTGAAGTGATCCATGTGGATGGTGGTTTTCATGCCATTGTTCCCATGGGTGAACCGACTGAAACGGCACCTGGGAATTAACACTAACACCTATTCTGAACCATAAAAATTCGCATTCTTTCCAGCGAGTGGTATATTACCAACAACATTAATAGGGTCTTATGTTTCGTCCTATCGCTTTATATATAGGTTTGCGTTATACGCGTGCAAAAAGACGCAATCACTTCATTTCTTTTATTTCGTTGACCTCGATGATAGGCATTGCTCTCGGCGTGATGGTTTTGATCACAGTATTATCGGTGATGAATGGCTTTGATAGTGCGATACGCGATCGCATCTTTAATATGGCGACTCAAGTTGCTATCACTGCGACAAATGGACATCCACTGACGCAAATTGCTCCGTTATCACAAAAAGCATCTCAACAAGCCAACGTTATTGCTAGCGCCCCATATGTATCTGGACAAGGTATGCTAGTCGATCAAGGACAACCTCATCCGATTATGATCACGGGTGTGTTACCTGAGTTAGAAAAAAACGTTTCTGAAATACCGCATAAAATAGTGGAAGGTAATTTCAATTTAGAACCTGGTCATTATAATATTGTGCTAGGCGAAGAATTAGCCTTAGGTTTAGGAACTCAAATCGGTGATAAAGTCAATATCATCACGCCTAGTGTTAGCTTAACACCAGTCGGTATTATGCCGCGTTTTAAAACCTTTACCGTCAGCGGAATTTTTCGTGTCGGACGAAGTTTCGGTTTTGAAAGTAGCATGGCTTACATTGCACTAAAAGATGCACAAACACTGTTTCAATTAGGTCAAGGCGTAACAGGTTTACGACTTAAATTGAATGATTTGTATGACGCACCCAGTGTTTCGAGTGCACTTATTAAAGCATTACCTCCTACCTATATGGTAACCGATTGGACGAGTACTTTCGGTAGTTTGATGTATGCTATTTCTTTAGAAAAAAGAATGATGTTTTTTATTTTACTGTTATTAATTGGAATCTCAGCATTTAATTTAGTGTCATCGCTCATGATGGTAGTTACCGATAAGCAATCAGATATTGCGATTTTACGTACGCTGGGCGCTACGCCCGCTACGATATTAAGCATTTTTATGGTTCAAGGTTGCGTGATTGGTTTTAGCGGTACATTACTTGGCTTAATCGGTGGCATTGCTTTAGCCTCTCAAGTCAGCAATATCTTAAGCTTTATCGAACATGCCTTTCATGTACAAATTCTTGCTTCTAATATCTATTTTTTCGTGGACAAATTACCTTCCAAAATTGAAACAACTGACATTATTCATATTTGTTTAGCTGCTTTAGGTATGAGTTTATTAGCCACCATCTATCCGGCATTAAAAGCCGCACGCACGCTTCCTGCTGAGGCTTTACGTTATGAATAGATCGAGCAATTTAGCTATGCCTCCTAAACAGGATGCTCCTGTTCTGAGTTGTACTCATTTAAGCAAAACCTTTCACGATGGTTCACTGTATGTAGAAGTACTCAAACCTATCAACTTTTCTGTACAAGCTCGCGAACGCATTGCTATTGTAGGTCCTTCAGGCGCAGGAAAAAGTACCTTACTGCATCTATTGGGCGGATTGGATCGGCCTAGTTCTGGTGAAGTTTTTTTAGCGGGGCAAAATTTAGCTGAGTTGACCGAGAACCATCGCAGCCATCTACGTAATCGTTATCTTGGTTTTATTTATCAATTTCATCATCTATTACCTGAATTTACTGTATTAGAAAATACTTGTATTCCACTGTTATTATCGGGCGTTAAGCCTGTATTTGCGAAGAAAAAAGCATTTAATTTATTAAAAAAAGTCGGCCTGCTACATCGTCAACACCATAAGCTTGGTGAATTATCGGGAGGAGAACGTCAACGCACTGCCATTGTTAGAGCGCTAGTAAACAATCCTCTTTGTATATTAGCGGATGAACCCACTGGTAATCTCGATAGGCACACTGCTGAGCAAGTCTATCAAACTTTGCTCGAACTTAATGAGGAATTTAATACCAGCTTAGTTATAGTCACACATGATCAGGGACTCGCTAGCCGATTGGATCGAATTTTACATATGGAAGACGGCCAGTTAATTCCTTGAAAAACAAAAATAATTGTTTGCTAGTCTTTTTGTTGTCACTAAAATTTTAAATCATAACACCACAATTTTGTAAAATTTTTTTAAAATCATTTTCTTGAATGGGTTTTACATATATTTCGTCGACATCTAAGGCGAGATAATTTTTTTTAAAAGATTCGTTAAGCCAACTACTTGTTAATATGATGGGTACTTTTTGATTAATATTTCCCTCGTCATTACGAATTAAATTAATTAATACCTCGACGCTACAATCCGGCAAATGGGCATCTAACAAAATAATTTGATAAGCGGAAGTCAATTTTTCTAAGGCACCTCGTGCAGAATTGACACATTCTACGATACATCCAAATTTTTGAAGTTGATTGGCATTGATTTTTTGACAAATTTTGTTATCATCGATAGATAAAATTTTAGCTATAGTCCCCCCTACATTTTTTGTCGGTAAGCTTAGTTCTTCAACCGGCTTTTTTAATATTGGGTGGAAACTACTTCCAAAATCTTTAATTTTTTCAACTAGGCTAGTTCGTAACTTTAAAATTGACATTATTTTTCTCAATTAACAATTTTTTATTTCCCGTACTGGAACCACTACAAAAATAGATAGCCAGCTCATTACATTCGCTGCCATGATGCTGATCTGGTCGTCATTGCCATGAAGATCACCACAGTCCAGAAAGTTAAATTGACTATGTGTTAATCATTTTTTAGCCTACTCTAACAATTTTAGTTAAAATCGACATAGGTAAATCACTATGAACTATTCTATAAAGCTCCTATTTTAAATAAAAACAACTCTTACTATCCACTCTTTCGAGGATATTCGCTATAATAGATACATTAAACGAGCTGTTTCTTTATTAAGGCTTAAGTTGTTTTTTAAAAATAATGACAAATTTAGTCAATGCCTTGAAAGTTCAGCTTACATTTAAACAAGTTAACATCAACTATTAATTAACCTATCATTTTAGGTCAAGGATATTTTATAAACATCATTAACAAATTTTCAGAACTATACTGGTTAAGCATTGGCCTTAAAAATTTATTTATTCTGCATAAATAAACTTAAATAGTTAATTTGCATAATAAATAATGTTAACTGGGGAGCTAAACCATTTTAGTTACTTTTAAACCTATTTTTAAATTATTAAAACAGCCAAGAATTTACATAGAGAAAGCACCTTCAATAAAAAATGTAACGCTTAAGTTATTTAGTCTTTTATAAAGACTAAATATTATCTTAATAGATATTTTATGTCAAATTTAGTAAAGGAAGATAATGAAAAATAATCCTAAGTCCAAAAAAGAAAAAAATACAATTCTGTCCATAGATATTCAAGAACGCGCTGATCGACTAAGATTTTTGCGTAAAATGTCGCATCTTTCGATGAAGGAATTTGCTCAACATTGTAATCTTGGCTTAACCACCATTAACTATTGGGAACAAGGATATAGTAGTGTCACTGAACGTGGTGCACAAAAAGTCTGCAAGGCCATGCGTGAAGAAGGTATCGAATGCTCAGTGATCTGGTTAATGACAGGATATGGCGAACCTCCGAAAGTAACCGATTCAAGCAAACTTTCCAAATTAAATTATAAAAATCTTGCTTCATTAACGAGGACCTCTATTAATGAAAAGAAATCCGATTACCCTATGGAAAATACCGAAATTAAAGAAGAATTAGCACTTTTTAGAAAAAATTATCCTGAGCATCTGATATATCTTATTGATAATGAGAGTATGAAACCACTTTATGGTCCAGGTGATCTGGTAGCAGGAAAAAAATTAACGGATAAAAATATGGAGCTAGCTCACGGTGCAGACTGTATCGTCGAAGTTGAAGGAAAAGAATTATTGATAAGGCGCGTAAAAATTAGTCATGCTGCTAATAGTTACGATCTGTATGTTATTAATTCGGATGCTTCCCTAGAATTCCCTCCATTACGCAATATCAAAGTACAATCCTTAGCTCCGATTATTCGAATCTGGAAACCCGTTAAATTTTAATGTGTGTTGGCTAGGTTTTTCTTTTCTGGCTTTTCCATTAGCATATAAAATAGCTCATTAGGTTTTACCATATTGAGATCACGACGTGCATGTGCTTCTAATGCGATTTTACCTGATTTAAGATCCTTGATTTCGGCTGCCATCGCCGTATTACGTTGGCTAAGCTGTGTATTCTCTTTCATTTGCAGAGCAATCTGCTTTTTAAGTTGATGCACTCGCCATACACCATCTTGTACAAACCATAGTTTATATTGCAAACTTAAAAAAAGTACTGTCAAAACAACTACGAGAGGTTTCATTGATTTAAATATTTAAAAAGCATGAAAAAACTTTTGCCCCGGCATAACGCACGCGTTTTTGCTTTGTAAGCTCTGCTTCAATCCGTAATAAACGATTGTATTTAGCGGTTCGATCGGTACGACATACCGATCCTGTTTTTATCTGACCGACATCAGTACCCACTGCTAAATCGGCTATGCTCGTATCTTCTGTTTCACCCGAGCGATGTGAAATAATCGCTGCGTAGTGGACTTTTTTTGCTAGGGAAATTACCTCTAAGGTTTCACTGACCGTGCCAATCTGGTTCAATTTAATAAGAATCGCATTAGCTAAACTTGTATCTATTCCCTGCTGGAATAAAACGGGATTCGTCACAAATAAATCATCTCCGACGAGCTGGATTTGATTACCCAGTCGTTGCGTAAGTTGTGCCCAACCTAACTCATCGGATTCAGCCATCCCATCTTCTATGCTAATAATAGGATATTGTTGAACTAAATGCTCTAGATACGTAATCCATTGTTCGACATCTAATTCCTTGTTTTCTAAACAATATTTACCTTGATGATAAAATTCATTACTTGCAGCATCCAATCCTAAATAGATATCCTTACCTGGCTTATATCCAGCTCGTTCAATAGCCACTAAAATACTTTCAATAGCCTCTTGGTGCGACTGAAAGTTAGGTGCAAAACCTCCTTCATCGCCAACGTTAGTGTTGAAACCTTGCTTTTTGAGATAGGATTTTAAACAATGAAAGGTCTCAACACCCCAACGTAAGCCCTCACTAAACGTAGGCGCACCTAGCGGTAGGATCATAAATTCTTGGATGGCTAACGAGTTATCCGCATGCACCCCACCATTAATAATATTCATCTGCGGTACTGGCATTAGGTATTGCTTATCTTGTTTACGCATAAGCTCAGCAATATGCACATACAGCGCTTGTCCTTTCGCTAAAGCCGCGGCTTTCAGTAAACTTAAGGAAACTCCCAAAATAGCATTCGCACCTAATTTTTCTTTATTATTTGTTCCATCCAATTCTTTCATTAAATGATCTAATCCTTTTTGATCAGTAACGTCTTTTCCAATTAATTTTTTTTGGATAGGTCCCTGAATATTTTGAATCGCTGATAAAACACCTTTACCTTGATAACGATCCCGTCTTTCAGTATCCCTTAACTCTAAGGCTTCTTTTGAACCTGTCGAGGCACCGGAAGGAACACTGGCTTCTGCTTTTAATCCTGAATCCAAGATGACTTCGACGTTAATAGTAGGATTAGCTCGTGAATCTAAAATTTCATAAGCATTAATCTCAGTAATTTTGGACATACATTCCACCTATAGCGTTGTTTCTATTAAGCTGGTTTTTTTTATGGTTGCATCTAGCTCTTGTAAGGTGGCTAACAGTTCAGCTATTTTTCCTAAGGGCCAAGAATTTGGCCCATCGCTTAATGCTAGCTCTGGGTTGGGATGCGTCTCCATAAAAAGACCAGAAATACCGACCGCCACTGCAGCGCGTGCTAATACGGGAATAAATTCACGTTGTCCTCCTGATGATCCTCCTTGACCGCCTGGCAATTGTACGGAGTGTGTCGCATCAAATACGACCGGACATTGTGTTGTGCGCATGATAGCTAGTGAACGCATATCGGAAACCAGATTATTGTATCCGAACGTCACTCCCCGCTCACAGACCATAACCTTTTCATTCCCTACTTGACGCGCTTTGTCGACTACGTATGCCATGTCCCAGGGAGAAAGAAACTGACCTTTTTTAATATTCACCGGTAACCCTTGCTGTGCCACTTTTTGAATAAAATTAGTCTGTCGACATAAAAACGCGGGCGTTTGTAAAATGTCTACCACACTCGCCACTTCATTTAGAGGCGTATCTTCATGAACATCAGTGACGATGGCAACACCCAATTCCTTTTTTACTTTGGCTAAAATACGTAAGCCTTCTTCTAATCCCAAGCCACGAAAACTCTTAGCAGAAGAACGATTTGCTTTGTCGAAGGAAGATTTGTAAATAAAGGGTATATTCAATTTACCGGTGATTTCTTTCAGGCGCCCAGCCGTATCCATGGCTAATTGTTCGCTTTCGACGACACATGGCCCTGCCATAACAAATAAAGGCTTATCGATACCTACTTCAAAATTTAGCAATTTCATAATAAGCACAAAATTAAAGAGTCATAGTTTACTCTTAAACTTAATTGAGTCCTACCCCTAAACAACACAAAGATCCTTTAAAAAAACAGCAAATAGTAAAATTTCAAGGTTTTTTTCTAAAAAAAAAATTTTTAAAATAATTTAATTTGATGTTAATATAGAGAAAAATAATAATTTAAGGCGGTATGAGAATGTACTTCGTAAATAATAAAATTTTTTTCTCAAATAAAGAAAAAAACTCCAGTCTTTTTAGAAAAAAATTACCTTTTAATTCCATAGAAAAAACAAGAAGTTTATGGAAAAAGGTAAAAAAAAAGCGCCTTCAACAACTTAGAAAAAACAGTTTAGCCCGTAAAAATTTATTTTTTACTGACCATAAACCTTTAGCCGAATCTCAACTAAAGGAAACTTTGCTGGCTTTTATCCCACAATACAACGCAGAAAATTTCATTCATATACTATATCAACGTTATATACAGAATAATAAAATTAATGAACATGCTTATTTACATTTTTACAATAGATTATCGGCAAAAATCGATATTTTAAAAATTATCGATACAGATAAGGGTAAAAATATTGCTTTAAATCCAAATATCGTTGCTAAGACAATCTCCATCTTGACCTATTCTGCTGGGCTGGTTTCTTCTGCTATATTTCACGCCATTGGTGCAGTCACTCGACATGGAATAAACGAAATAAGTGATATGAGAAAAATTAAAAGCGCTAAAAACAAACTCAACCACTGGATAACTGATCTGAATTTTATTAAATTTATCAGCATTATGCTGACAAAAATTCT
>Ga0209668_10000846_pt1 | contig 12818 bp, 9 predicted proteins | sample FrelakmetPLP11PL_FD_187150 | JGI IMG/M metagenome (GOLD analysis project Ga0209668, IMG submission 187150) | Freshwater lake sediment microbial communities from the University of Notre Dame, USA, for methane emissions studies - PLP11 PL (SPAdes)... | ecosystem: Environmental > Aquatic >... | reverse complement strand
CAGCAACCGCTTGCCGCCGCGACCGAGCACGATCTCCTGCCGCAGACGGTTCTCGTGATCGCCGCCGTAGAGGTTCTTGGTGATGGCACGGTCCTCGGGCCGGTTTTCCGGCAGATCCGAGTCCAGCAGGTACAGCGTCACGCGACCGACGGCGACCTTCCAGGCGCGCAGCACCAGCTCCGAGCTCGGCAACTGCAGGCGTACGTGCAGCGGACGCTGGTTCTCGTCCAGCACCGGCTCCAGCGGCAGATTCCTGGGATCGTTCTCCACTTCGCCGTGCATCTGCTCGCCCCCTGCCGTGAGGCGCTGCTCGAAGTAGCCCGAGCGATAGAACAGGCCGATGCCGATCAGCGGCAGGTTGATGTCGCTGGCGCTCTTGAGGTGATCGCCGGCGAGAATGCCCAGTCCGCCCGAGTAGATCCGCAGCGACTCATGCAGGCCGAACTCCGCGGAGAAGTAGGCCACCGGGTGCTGCGCGCTGACGCGCGCGCCGCCGCCCAGATCGGTCTCCTTCGCCGACTCCGCCATGTACTTGTCGAAGCGCTTCAGCACCGAGTCCAGGCGCGCCACGTAGGCCTTGTCGCCGGCGCGCGCGCGCACGTCCTCGGGGTAGATCTCGCGCAGGAAGCGCACCGGGTTGTGGCGGCAGGCATCCCACTTGCGCGGGAACAAATCGCGGAACAGCGCCGTCGCTTCCGCGTCCCAGCACCACCAGTAGTTGCGCGCGAGGCGCTCCAGACCCGCCAGCTCGCGCGGGATACCCGTCGAAACGTCGAACCCGACGAGATTGGGACGCTGCCCGGAGGAGACCGGATTGCTCGGAACCTTGACGCGCGGACGCGCCGAACTCGCGGCGATCGATCCGGCGCGCGTGCGGGCCACATCGGTCGCCTTCGCGAAGGCCTCTTCGTAGCACTTCACGAGGTCCGACCAGGCGGTGCGCTGCGCCGTGCGACGGCAGATGCGCGTGCGCGCCTTGCGCTCCTGCTTCTCCGCCAGACAGGCTTCCAGCGTCTGGGTCAGGCGCTCGAGCGCCGCGGCGTAGTCCACGCCGACGCGCTTGACAATGTGGACGCCGTCGCCCGGTCCGAGCTTGTTCTCCTCGACCCAGCGGCCGAAGCCCGCGCAGTCGGTCGTCACGGTCGGCACGCCGACCGCCAGCGACTCCTCGGGCGTGTAGCCCCAGGGCTCGTAGAAGCTGGGGAAGGCCGACAGCTCCATGCCGCGCAAGATCGCCTCGTAAGGCAGGTTCATGAACCCGTCTTCCTCGTGGAAGTAGACCGGGATCTGGATCACCTTGACGCGCGAGCCGGGCTTGTTGTCGAGGCCGAGCTTCTTGCAGTGCTGCTGGACCGGATCGCGCTCCGCATCGAACAGGTTGTGCGTGCAGGTGCCGATCGCGCCGCTGATCTTCGAGAGCGGCAGCTCCATGCGCTCCAGCACATCCGAGCGCACGCCTGAGTTGCCGGCGGGCACCAGCACCATCACGACCACGGGGCGGCCGGGTTGCTGGTTCATCTTCGCGGCGGCGTCGAGCAGGATGTCGATGCCCTTGTTGTGGAACTCGTAGCGGCCAGCGATGCACAGCAGGGCCGCCTGACTGGCATCCTCACCGAGGAAGCGGTGCGCCAGATCGCGAACGCGCGCTTCCGCGTCCTCCGCCCCGGTCTTGCCGGCGATCGCATCGATCACATCGAGATCGATGCCGTTGGGCAGCAGCGGTGCCGCGCGGCGGTGGAAGTACAGCTCCGCCTCGTCGGCCGTGATCTGGCTGACCGTCGTGAACACATCGGCCTCGCGCGCGCACACGCTTTCGAGCGAGTGCTTGGCCTGCACGCCGTGCTGGGCCGCGAGATCCTCGGGCGTCTTGTTCTTGAGCGCATCGACCGGCTGCACGCCGCCGGAGGCGACGGAGCGGCCGAGGCAGGTGGCGTGCGTCGTGAAGACGGTGCCGATCTCCGGCGCCTTCTCCTTGAGGTACAGCAGGCCCGAGCCCGTCATCCACTCATGGAACTGTGCCACCGAGACGCCGCGCTTCTCGCAGACGAACTCGGCGTGCCACTGCTCGATGACCAGCGCCGCCGCATGACCGAACAGCAACGGTTCGACATAGTCCCAGCCGCCGTGCAGCGAGTCGACGCGGAAGCGCTCCCACAGCCCCGACAGGATTCCATCCTTGCGGGCGTAGAGGCCCGAGAACTCCACCAGCACCGTCAGCGGCGCTCCGGGAATCTTCCAGCGTCCCACGCGCACCGGCACGCCCAGCGCGCGGCAGCGTTCCGTGAACTCCTCATAGCCCTTGACCGGCTCGAAGGCGGGCGAAGGACTGCCGCCGGACAGGAGCCAGGGACCGATCGCCACGTAGTCATCGCCGAGCTTGTCAACAAGCGTCTTGGCTTTGGTGGAAACGACGGTATGGATGCCGCCGACCTTGTTGCAGACTTCCCAACTGACTTCGAACAGCGTGTAGGGGGGCTTCACTAGCGTTTCCTTCACCGGGCTTTCCTGGGAGCGATGAGACTGGGAGCGATGGGACTGGACACAGACGATGTCATGGCGGCCTCAGCCCTGCGGCTCAGGTCGTCGAGGACATTCATGAAACACAGGAAAGCATCGTGCGGGGTCGGGTATGGACTGAAGTACTTGTGCACGTCCCCGTCCGAGAAGTACTTCGTGCACATGTAGTAGAAGTGATCCGAGGTCGAGAGCCGGCGCCACGCGGAAAGAAGTTCCGGGTCGGACTCCGCCGCGCGCAGCACCTTCTCGCGCGAGCTCCAGAACGCCTCCGAGGCGGCCTTCTGCATGGCGTTGCCCTGCCACGCGCTGAGATCGCGCTCGGCGTCCGCCCACGATGTCGGGCGCGGAATCGCCAGCTCGCCGCCCTCGAAGGGATCGAAGGCGAAGTCGGCCGGCGTCGCGAAGGAAAGCTGCGGATGAGCGAGGATCTCGCGCGGCAGGTGCTCCATGAACTGGAAGATGCCGGTGTCAGCCCACTGGTGCTCGCCGAAGGTCTCGTAGTCCATGAACAGGCCGATGCAGCGGCCCGGACCCTGCGCTGCCGCCGCCCAGCGGGCGAAGCGGTCCGCCGTCAGCGGATACTCATGCCACGTGCGGTTGGAAAAGCGGAAGGCGATGTCATCCGAGAGCTTGTAGTCGCGCAGCAACAGTCGCAGCTCGCGTGTTCCGCGCGGGCGGTACACCGGATGCGGACTCCGAGTTCCCAGCAGATGGTCGGCGCCCTCGCCGAGCAGCACGCGGAATCCCAGTTCCTCGACCAGCGCCGCCACGCGCTCGTCGATCACGAGCTCCGTGTTGCGAAAGGTCACGGGCTCTGCGCCGAACAGCCGCGTGATGCGCTCGCGCTGCTCCTCGACCTGCGTGACGAATTCCTGCTCGTCGAACAGGCCCGACAGCGAGTGCATCGAGGTCTCGCACAGGAACTCCACGCAGCCCGTTGCCGCCAGTTCACGGAAGCTCTCGAGCACCTCCGGCGTCCACAGCTCGAACTGCTCGAGCGCGGCGCCTGAAATCGAGTACGCGCAGCGGAACTCGCCTTCATGCCGTTGGATCAGCCGACCGATCAGCGCGTTCATCGGCAGATAGCAGCGCTCCGCGATGCGTCGCAGGATGCGCGCATTCTCCGCGTCGTCGAAGTACCGGCCGTGGTTGCCGATATCGAACAGGCTGTAGCGCCGCAGCCGGAACGGCTGGTGCACCTGGAAATAGAAGACGATCTCCTTCAAGCCGTGAGTTCCCGGTAGAGGTCCGCTACCTTGGCTCCCGCGCCGCCCCAGCGCAAGCGTTGCGCCTCCTCCCGGCCCCGCGCCCCCAGCCAAGAGCGCAGGAACGGGTCTTCCGCCAGAGCCTGCATGGCCTGCGCGAGTCCCGCACTGTCACCCGCGTCGAACTTGATGACGCTGTCGACGAGCTCGCTGACCCCGCTCTGCCGCGTCAACAGGACGGGCGTGCCCAGACTCATCGCTTCCAGCGGTGCGATGCCGAACGGCTCGGAGACGGAAGGCATCACGAACAGATCCGCCAGCGCATGCATGCGCGTCACCGCGTCACCCTGCAGGAACCCGGGGAAGTACATGTGCCGCGCCAGCCCCAGCTCAGCGGCCCGCTCGACGCAGCCGCTCCACAGATCGCCATCCCCCGCCAGCGCGAACTTGATGGGCGTGCCGGCACGCACCAGCCGCGCCGCGGCATCGAGAAACACATCCGGCCCCTTCTGGCTCGTCACCCGGCCCATGAACAGCGCAAGCGGCTCGGCAAAGGGCCGGCGCGCGCGCCAGGCACGCACGCGTCGATCGCGGGCAGGCTGCGTGGCGTTGTGCACGACCCGCAGGCGCTCAGGAGCCGCGTCATAATGCTCACGCAGCTTCGTCGCCGTGTAGTGGCTGACGCACACCACGCGATCGGCCTGTTCGACGCCGCGCTGCTCGATGGCGGCGATGCGGGCGTCCGGTGCGTCGCGGTTGCGATCATGTTCGCTGGCGTGCACATGCCAGACCAGCGGCTTGCCGCTGCGCTCGCGCGCACGGAGTCCCGCATCAAGCGTCATCCAGTCGTGCGCGTGAATCACGTCAAAGCGCTCCGCAGCGGCGATGCTGCCTGCAGCCTGGGCGTAGCGCTCGACCTCGCGGAACAGATCGGGTCCGTAGCCTCCTCGCAGCTCCGTGCCCGCATCCAGATACGGACGCAGCGGGCTGGCGACGCCGACGATCTCCAGACCTCTGATCTCCGTGTTGGCGACAACCGGCCCCGCGATCTCCCGCTCGGCGGCTGAGGATTGCGCTGCCGCAGCTGCGGAGAGCGCCCGCGCAGCCTCGAGCATGCGCCCGCTCGCCACCTGCTCGCCGCCGACCAGACGCGGCACCACCATCAGCACCTCGACGCTGTGCTCGGCGAGGCCGCGCGTCAGGCCCTCGCAGGCTGTGCCCAGTCCCCCACTCTTGTGGGGCGGGAACTCCCAGCCGAGCATGAGGACCTTCATCGGTCTGTGCCTACCCGCCCGCCTGTTCCAGCAGCGCGAAGGCCCGCAGCAGTTCCGCCGTGCTCCAAGCCTGCGCGATCGTTCCGCCCGGACGATGCGGCGCCTCCGCATCGAAGACTTCGGAGATCTGGTTGAGTCCCGCTTCGGCGAGGTGCGCCTCGAAACCGGTGAGCATCGCCCGCAGACGCGCCAGCTCGCCGGGCTGATTGCCGCGCGCCCGGAGCGCGGCTTCCACATGGAACCCCAGAAGCCACGGCCACACCGTGCCCTGATGGTAGGCGCGATCGCGCTGGTCGCAGGAACCGCCGTAGCGCGGCTCATAGTGCTCGGAGCCCGGCGCGAGCGTGCGCAGGCCCGCCGGCGTCAGCAGCTCGCGCTCGGCGCGCGCCACGATCTGCGCCCGCATGGTGCGCGACAAGGGCGAAAACTCCAGCGCAGCGGCCAGCACCATGTTGGGACGCACGCTGCGGTCGGCGACTCCGTCGGCCACCACATCGGCCAGATAGCCCTCCTCCAGCCAGAACGCGGCGAGGAAGCTCTTGCCCATGCGCTGCTTCTTCTGCTTCCAGTGGCGTGCGCCTTCGGCATCATCCGCGTCCAGCGCCATCTCCTCCAGATGGGCCAGCAGCGAGTACAGCAGCGCGTTGATCTCCACCGCAGCGCCCGCGCGCGGAGTGACCGGTCCCTGCGAGGTGCGCGCATCCATCCAGGTGATGTTGTGCTCGGCCGAACCGCCGACCAGCAGGCCCGAGTCATCGACGTGCACGCCGAAATCGGTGCCCTGCTCATAGCGGCGCGCGATTTCCTCCAGCACCGGCCGGAACGCGAGCACGGAGCCCGACCCCGCCTCGCGCGAGTGCAGCAGCACCGCGCGCGCGAACCAAAGCGCCGCATCGACCGAGTTGTAATGACTGTCATCCGGACCCGTTCCGAAGATGTTCGGCACGAGCCCGTTGCGCACGAAGGGCAGCACGCCCTGGAGGGCCGCGAGCGAGGTCGCCTGATCCCCGCGGGCGAGCGTCAGGCCCGGCAGGCTGATGAAATCATCGCGGCCCCATTCGCCGAACCAGGGGTAGCCGGCGATGACACCCACCCGGCCGCTCTCCGTGCGATAGAGGAAATCGCGCGCGCTGTCTTCGAGCACGCCGCGCAGTCCGGGCTGCGAGCTCTGCTCCGATAGCCGCTGACGCGCGGTCTGCTCCCACAGCGCAGCCGGGTCCGCGACAGGACCGTCGATCGAGGCCGCGACGAACACATCGACGCCAGACTGCAGCGCGATGTGGAAGCTGCCCGGAGAGTAGTTGTCCTCGCGGCCGTCGTAGCCGCGCGCGATGTCGCTGCGGTACTCCTGCTGACGGAACCAGCAGGGATCCTGTACGAACGAGGATTCGCTCGAGACGCTGATCGAGATGGCCGGCAGGGCCGCATAGGGACGGCAGCGGATGCCGCTGCCGAGGTACTCGACCTGCTTGTCGAGCGCATCGTTCTCAAAAGTCAGCGCATCCGCTTCGCGCATCGGCAGGAGCGGCCGCAGACGCAGTTCCACCGGGTTGCGCTGACCGGTGACGCGGTAGCGCACCAGCACCGTGCGCGCCCCCTTGACCATCAGCACATCGCGTTCCAGGCGCGCGCTGCCGAACTGATAGACCCAGGCCGGCCAAGGCGCCAGCTCAAAGCGCTCCAGACCCTGATGCCCCAGCGGGTGGAACAGGCCCGGGTAACGCGACATCGAGATCGAGAAGCTCTTGCCGCCCCCGTGGAAACTCTCCTCGAAGCGCGAGAGGAAGTTGTAGCGCCGCGCCGATCCGGGCGGATAGCACACCAGCAGGCCGTGGTAGCGCCGGGTGGCGCATGCCAGCACCGTCGAGGACGCATAGCCCCCAAGCCCGTCGGTCTCCAACCACTCGCGGCTCAGCGAGCGATCAAGATTCAACAGGGTCTCCCGGTCAAGGTGCAAGGTGGAGTGGGCGGCGGTGGGCATGGACAAGCGGTTCCTGGACTGGGCGAGTCTAGACATGGAGCAAGGCTCGGGGAAAGCAGTTAGTGTCCGAGTCGGGTGACTCCTCCCGTCTGCTCCCCGCTGCTACACTCCCGCGCGATGAGCTCGGGAATCGCTTCGTTCTTCCGCCGCCTGACCGGGGGCAGCCCCCGCATCTCGGGCTCGGACGTGCAGATCGGCAAGGATGTGCGCTTCGGCCGCAATGTCCGCATCCGCTCCAAGCGGGTGCGGATCGGCGACGGCTGCCGCATCGGTGACGATGTGGAAATCCACTCCTCCGAGTTCACGATGGGTGATTTCGGCACCATCTACGACCGTTGCTTCTTCCCCGGGCCGGGCCGACTGAGCATCGGGCACAACTTCTGGCTGGGAACCGGCTCGATCATCGATGCGCAGGGCGGCACGACGATCGGCGACAACGTAGGGATCGGAGCTTACAGCCAGCTGTGGGGCCACATGAAGTACGGCGACACGCTCGCCGGCTGCCGCTTCCACTCCTCGCGCGCGCTGACGATCGGCAAGGATGTCTGGCTGGTGGGACATGTGCTGGTTTCGCCGGTGACCATCGGGGATCGCGCGCTGGTGATGCTGGGTTCCATGGTGACCAAGGACCTGGCTGCGGAGCGCACCTATGCCGGCTCCCCCGCGCAGGATGTCACCGAGCGCTTCGGTACCCAGTTCCGCGAGATCGCGCTGCCCGAGCGAGCACAGGAGCTCGAGCGCCGGATCGGGGAGTTCTGTCGACAGAGCGGCGCCGCGCAAGCGAGCTTCCGCGTGGTCAGTGACGGCTTGCGGGCGGAACCGGGCGTCACCGTGTTCGATGTGGGTTCGCGCACCTACACCAAGCTGGGCACGGGCGGGGAGCGCAAGCTCATGCGCTTCCTGCTGCCGGACGCAAAGTTCACGCCGGGGCAGGCATGAAGCCGCTGGTGCTGCACTCGGTCAACCCGTACCTGTTCGGAACGGGCTCATGGGTCTACGGTCAGATCAAGCTGCTCTCACGCTGGCAGGCGGCGGTCGTCACCAACAAGCTCGAGAACCTCGATCAGTTCCCGCTCGATGCCGTGCACGCGCTGCGGAGCTTCCCCGCGCCGCGGCGCTGGTACGAGCACGCGGCGAAGGCGCTCAACGGCGGCTATTTCCCGTTCATGAAAGGCGTGGCGCGGCGCACGCAGGCCCGTCTGCTGCACTCGCATTTCGCCGGCAAGGGCTGGAAGGATCTGCCGCTGGCGCGCGCGACGGGCTTGCCGCACATCAGCTCGTTCTACGGGGCGGACATCTGGCGCAACTCGCGCTCGGAAAAGTGGCGCACGCGCTTCCTGGAGCTGTGGCGCGAGGGCGATCTGTTTCTCGTCGAAGGCGAGGCGATGCGGGCGAAGGTGATCAGCCTGGGCTGCCCGCCCGACAAGGTGCGCGTGCAGCACCTCGGCGTCGATCTCTCAAGCGCGACCTTCTTCGAGCGAGAGGCGCCCAAGGACGGTCCGATCAAGGTTCTGATCAGCGGCCGCGCGGTGGAAAAAAAAGGTCATGAGCTCGCCGTGCGCATCTTCGCTCGCGCGCGCCGCGAGTGTCCGCATCTGGAGCTGTCCGTGATGGTGATCGCGAAGAGCGCCGAGGAAAAAGCCGTGCTCGCGCGCGTACAGGCGCTGGTGCGCGAGCTGGACCTGGAGGGCTGCGTCAACTTTCCGCCGCCGCTGCCCTACGCCGCCTGGCGCAAGTCGCTGGAAGCCTACCACCTGTTCCTCGCGCCCTCGCTCCACGCCTCCGATGGCGATGCGGAGGGCGGCGCGCCGGTCTCGCTGATCGACATGTCCGCCACCGGCATTCCGATCGTGGCCTCGAAGCACTGCGACATCCCCGAGGTCGTGCCGCACGGTGTCGGCGGGCTGCTCTTCGAGGAGAATGACGAGGCGGGCGGCGCGGCGATGCTGCTGGAGGCGGTGCGCAGCGCGCAGCGCTGGGGCGAGTGGGGCCGCGCGGGCCGGGCGCACGTGGAGCGGCATTACTCGCTCGCGACGCAGGTGCGCGCGCTGGAAGCGGTCTACGACGAACGGCTCAGTCGAACGTAAGCCGTTTTCCCACAAATACTTGCAGTTTTTTTGATTTCCAGTGAAGCTGCGCTCCCGTGCACTCCACCAAGGGCTGTGATGAACGCACAACCCGACCTTGATGAACTCGAACGCGCCTTGAGCATGAGCGCGGCACGCGCCGCCTCGCTCCGCCCGGGCCAGCCCCGCCCGCTCTCATGGAGCAGCCGCCTGCGCCGCAGCTGGGATCGCCATGGCTCGCTGGTCAGCGCACTGATCCTGCTGGGCCTGATGGCTCTGGCGCTCATGAGCGGTTCCGGCTGGAACTGGTTCTACCTGCTTCCGCTACTGAAGGTCGCGGACCGCCTGGCGCAGTGGCGCGAGGAGAGCCGCAGCAGCGCGCCGGCTGAGGAACTGGGTGAGTACCTGCCTGCGCTGCGCACGCAGCTGGAGCAGCGGCTGAGCAAGGAAGCCTTCGACTTCGCGCTGCTGCTCGCGCTGGCCACCGCCGTTGCCTTGCTCGTGCCGCACTCGCGCTACCCGATTGCCACCGCGGTCGTCTGCGCCGCTCTGGTCGCCATCGCGCTGCTGCGCTGGGCACTGTTCCTGCCCGGACTGCGGCGCGAGCTGGAGGATCTCGGCGGCGATACCCGACGGAACTGGATCCTGAATGTGATCCTGATCTGCCTGGGCACACTCTACCTGCTGGCAGTGCCGCTGATCTGGCTGTGCCATCGCCTGCATGATCTGTGGCTGCGGCTCACGAACCGCCGGAGCGCATCGTGAGCACGCCTGCACGGCAGTCCACAGCACAACAGGCCGAGTGGGTGCGCGCGCTGCAGTCCCCTCCGCGCTCATCGGCCAACACCGCGCGCGAACGCGCCCTGCAGGAGATCATCGCGGCTTTCGGCGGTCCGCTGTTCCAGATGTGCCTGCGCATCGCGTGCAACCGCGCCGATGCCGAGGACGCATTGCAGGAAACCTGGATCGATCTCAACCGCGGGATTGCGGGCTTCCGCGCCGAAGCACAGCTCTCGACCTGGCTGTTCCGCATCGCGATCCGGCACGCCGCGCGCATCCGCAATCAGCGCCGCTCGAAGCCGGCGCTCGAGCTCGAGGACGGTCCCGCCGAGGGCTCCGCGAGCGATCCGGGCCGCACGCTGGAGCAGCTGGAGGGCGCACGCCGTCTGCTGGGCGCCATCGCGCAGTTGCCTTTGGAGCAGCGCGTGGTGCTGGGCCTCGCGGCCGGCGAGGGGCTTGCACATGCACAAATCGCCGACATCCTCGGCATCCCCGAGGGCACGGTGGGCTCGCGCCTGCACACGGCGCGGGAAAACCTGAAGCTCAAGCTCGGCCACGCGACCTGAAATCGCTGCCGGAGCGTACCATCGGGATTCGTCATGAGTCACTTTCAGACCTTCGAGGAGCTGGAGCGCGCCTCGCGCATCGAGCACGGCACCGAGATCGCTCCCGGAGTCGTGATTGCGCGCCGATCCTTCGTCTTCGGCGCGCTGGCGAGCGGCGCAGCGCTGCTGACAGCCTGTCAGAGTTCCTCTTCGACAAGGCTCGTGCGCGTCAGCAACAACGAGCGCGCCCTTGAGGACTTCGTGCACGCGCTGCGGCCGCGCGCCCGGGCGCTGGTGGCCGCGGCTGAGCCCGATGAGGAGGCCTACTTGGAGTACGCGGCGCGCGCGCTGGCACGGCTGCAGGCGCCAGAGGTCGGCGTCGAGGAACTGGAGGCCGGCAAGTGGAACATGAAGTCGCGCTGTCATTTCCGCCCCATCGCCGTGTTCGAGATGCGGCTGGCACCGGGCGCGCGCCTGGAGTTGCACGACCACCGCGACTACAACGGCGTGCTGAGCTGCGTGAAGGGCTCGGTGCGCTGCGCCAACTTCGACATCGTCGGCGACGTGGCGGCCGCGCGGGCGCAGAGCGGCGACACTCCCTTCCGCGTGAAGCGGGTCTCCGAGCAGACGTTGCGTCCCGGTGATGTTTCCACGCTGGCGCGAGCGGTCCGCAATCTGCACGAGCTGGAAGCGGGTCCCGAGGGAGCCGTGCTGTACGACGCGTTCACCTACTTCGAAGCCGCTGCAGGCTCGCACACGGTTCTGCTCGGCCAGCGCGTTGCTGATGAGTTGGACAACTTCGGAGTCTCACGCTGCGGTCCGTACGCGGAGTACGAAGCCCGCTGGGCGAGAGGCTGATTCAAGGCAGCCGCCACAGATGCGCATCCTCTCGCTGCTGCCTGCCGCCACGGAGATCGTGCACGCGCTCGATGCCTCCGAACAGCTCGTCGGCATCTCGCATCTTTGCCGTCAGCCCGCGCACGCCGAACTGCCGCGCGTGATGCGCACCTCGATCGATTCCGATCGCTGGAGCATGGGCGAGATCTCGCGTGCGCTGTTCCGCGCGCTGGAAGAGCAGCGCCCTTTGTACGAGCTCGATGAGGAGCGCATCCGTGCGCTTGCACCCACGCTGGTATTCAGTCAGGGCCTGTGCCCGGTCTGCGCCGCCACGCCGGAGGATCTCGAGGGCTCCTCTGCGGCTTGCGCGCGACTCGTGACGCTGACCCCGCGCAGCCTGCGCGATGTGGCCGACAACATTCGCGAGGTCGGCGCGGCGCTGGGCCTGGAACTACGGGCCGCCGAGCTGGCGCGCTCTTTCGAGGCCCGCATCGCCGCCGTGCGGGAGCGCAATGCACACGCTCAGGCCCTGCGCGTCGCCGTGCTGGAGTGGTTCGATCCGCTGTGGGTTTCCGGCGAGTGGATCGCCGAGATGGTCGAGTGCGCCGGTGCGACACCCCTGATCCTGAAACCCAGCGATCCGTCGCGTCGCGTGGAATGGTCCGAGCTCGTCGCCGGCGACCCCGATGCGATCGTGCTGGCGGCCTGCTCGATGGACATCGAGCGCACGCGGCGCGAACTGCCCGCGCTGGAGCGCAATCCGCACTGGCAGGGCCTGCGCGCGGTGCGCGCGGGGCAGGTCTACGTGATGGACGGCCTGCGGGACTGTTCGACGCCGGGGCCGGGCCTCGCGGACGGGCTGGAGCGGCTCGAAGCGCACCTCGTCCGCGCTAGACTGTCGGCTCGATGAACAGCGGCCCCCAATCTCCCCGCACCGCAGGCAACGGTCCCTCCCCCTACTTCTCGAGCGCGCTCGGGCTGTTTGCCGGCCTGATCCTGTGGCAGCTCGCCAGTGCTGCGCTCCAGCCGCGCCTGCTGGCGAACCATCTGGGCGCGCCCGCCGGCCCTGAGGGCAGCTACACGCAGGAGCAGATTCAGTCCGCGATGCAGGCGCTGGCCGCAACGCCCGCCGGACCGCTCGCGATCGTGCTGCCGGGCCAGCTGGTCTTCGTGCTGATCGCGTGCGTGCTGGGTTTCCTCTCGCGCGAGGCCTTCCTCGACCGCCTTGCGTTGCGCAAGCCGCAGGTGGGTCTGGCGCCGATCGCGCTGGTGCTCGTCGGCATGGTCGGAGTGCAGCTGGGGATGAGCGCGCTCTCGAACACCTTCGGACTCACCAGCGAGTACCTCGACTTCCTGCGCAAGCTGCTCGTCGATGCCGGCCGCGCGCCCGCGGCTTCGCTGGTGATTCTGCTGGCGCTGGTGCCCGCCTTCTGCCAGGAGCTGTTCTTCCGCGGACTGGTGCAATCGCGTCTGGTGGCCGTGTGGCCGGCGGGAGCGGCGGTGCTGCTGACGGCGACGGTCTGGTCGCTGGTGCACGTCGACACCAGCCGCGTGCTGGCCGCGCTCCCGGTCGGAATTTACCTCGGCATCGTGGCCCGGAAGAGCGCCTCGAC
>Ga0209668_10000845_pt1 | contig 12822 bp, 13 predicted proteins | sample FrelakmetPLP11PL_FD_187150 | JGI IMG/M metagenome (GOLD analysis project Ga0209668, IMG submission 187150) | Freshwater lake sediment microbial communities from the University of Notre Dame, USA, for methane emissions studies - PLP11 PL (SPAdes)... | ecosystem: Environmental > Aquatic >... | reverse complement strand
CTCAACTTTTTCTACGAACCCAATAACATTTTTATCATACTCATTATTTTTTGAAATAGAATCTAATTCCTTTTCGATTTTGCTTATTAAGTCATCCATCGTTATATTTTAAATACTTGTAAATATTTGATTAATAATTTTATTCATAGTCATATCGATTTCCTCATCTTTATACCTTAATCTAACGCCAGAAATAATATCGGCTTTAATCTCATTGATTAAATTAACATTTTCAGGCAGATCAAATCTTTTCATTGCTATTGCTTGAATTTTCTTGAGGGAATCACTATCTAATTTGTTTTTAGACTGAACCAACAATGAGTTGGTATCTTCCTTACTTAATAGATTAACATCGTTTACAACCATAGTTTTATCACCAAATCTTATAATAACGCCTCCAAAAAGTTTTTCGTTTGTATTACAAACAATTGATGTGAATTTTACCTCTGAAGTCTTATTAATACTAATCAGAATTCTATCCAATTCGGAATTGATTATTCTAACCTTAGACTCAACCGAAATCACATTATTCATCTTTTTGTTTTAAAATAACTTTTTCTATGAATTTCTTATCCAATAACTTATCTTCTTCAAACAATTTACTCATAATTGTATTTACCGACTCATAAACCTGACCATTCATATCCTCCCGTAATTTTTGTTTATCTAATTCGACAGTTTTCCTGTAGTCATCTAAAATTTCATCACCACGCTTTTTGGTATCTTCAAGTATTTTTAAAGCATTCTTGGATGCCTTATCCTGAGCATTAATTATGATTTCTGATGCTTGGTCCTGTGCCTTTTTTAAAACATCCTGTTTTCTTTTCTCAAATTGTTCAAATTCCTTTTCAAGTTTAGCAGTTAGTTCTATTCCTTTTTTTATCCTATCAGTTCTCTCATTTAATGTTTTAAATAAAGGCTTATATAGCAGTTTGTAAAGGATAAAAACCAATATTACAAAATTAATCAATTGCACAAAGAACGTGGCATTTATACCTAACTTATCAATAATGTCCATAATTTTACGTTTTTAAGCAATTAGAATTATGATTAAGGTGTAAATAGCGATCGCCTCTGTTAATGCCATTCCTAAGATCATTGGAATAAACAGTTTTGAGGCGCTTTCGGGATTTCTCCCAATTGCCTTCATTGCTTCAGCTCCAATTTTACCTAAGGCAAATGCAGGTAAAGAGCCACCTACAGCCATCATTAACGGCTTTAGCGAGGTTAGAACAACAGTGATTTCCTGTGCTGATTTTAATCCTTCTTCCATAATAAAATATATAAAAAATAAATAAAGTAAATTTAATGTTCTTCCTCACTAGAGAGCATAACGCCAAGGAATGTTAAACTTAATCCAGTAAAAATTAAAGCTTGAATGGCTCCAACTAAAACCTCAAGTAAAAGAAATGGCAAGGCAATTCCTGGAACTGTAGTCATAACACCAACCAATGTTTCCCCAGCATAAATATTTCCAAATAACCTCAAAGCTAATGATACAAATTTTACAGGATCAAGCATAATTTCAAGCAGACCAACAAAAATGAAAAGGGCTATAAGATATAATGGCTTTGTATGGAAATAATGCTTAAACCATCCTTTAATACCAATAAAATAAAATGCAGATATATTAACAAGTGAGAAGGAAACGAGCGCTAATGCCAATGTAGTATTTAAATCAGCATTTGCTCCCCTAAATAAAGGAATATGTTCAGATTCAGCAACAGCTTCTCCATCATTTAACTTAACTTCGCTTATAGCTGTATTTGTGCTTTCTTTTTTTAAATAAATAGTTTCTATACCTGGCAGTAAACCCATCCAGTTAGAAATAAGAATTATTACAAAAAAACTTAGTATCCATGGAAAAACAGGTTTAATGTATTGCGATTTTACAACATTCTTAGTTAAATCATCCACAAAGTCATGAATTAATTCAAAAATTCCTTGAGCAATACCAGGGATTATACTGAGTTTGGATCTTATTACTATTGCAAGAATTATAAGGATTATGTCTAGTAATATCGTAGTAGTAACAGTATTTGTTATTGGTACAGGACCAAGGTAAGTTATAATTTCAGCACCAATTTGCATTTAAAACAATGTTAAATAGAAATAATCTAGACAAAGATTAATTATTATATATAAAAAGACATTGGGGTGCAATAGTGTTACGATCTCATATTTTTAGAAATCCCCAAAATTCATTTATTTCTGCTTCATTTAACGGAACATAACATGCAATATAATCAATTGAAAAGGTATATTCGTTGTTTATGAAAAGAATTGAACTTTTATATATATTTTTAATATTTATAGTAGATATAAAATCACTTAAGATTTTCCCTTTTATATTATCATACGGAAATTTGCTATATGAATCATTAAATATATTAATTGATTCTGCAAGCCTGGTACCCAAAATCGAATATCTATCAAAAAACTTATACCTAAATAATTCTTTTTGTCCTGTAGCAAACTTGTAAACGCTTGATAACACTTCAGTCGATAGGTAGTTCTGTTGCCTTTTTAATAATAAAGTTCTATTGTTAATTTGGTTATATATCAATCCCCCCCAATTAATATCAACACTACTTTGCAAACCGGACAGACTACTGCTAGCTTTTAAATAGCTATCCTTTTCGTGCTTATACTTTTCAGGTGAATTCACAGTATCAATTGCTCTTTGTAACCCAGCAGTCATTTGTTTATATACTATGTACCTAATTGCAATTTCCCTAGAGAGAATGTGTTTTTCATTATCATTTAAATATTGTGATTTTGGAACAACTCCTGATTCCTCAATTTCAATAGATGTTTTATAGATATCAGTTGAATAAATTATCATTGTAAGTTTGGAGAAATCATTGTTTATGATTTCTCCTTTATCATTTTTTATAAAATCTACATAAGACTGTGGATTGGAATAAAGGTTCTGATGATCAATTGAGAGGGTTTCAACTGTTATCGGCAGGGTATTTGTTTCTAATTCATTTATAAAGTCCTGATTAACTTTTGCGGCTTTTAAATATTTAAAATATTCGCTTTGTGCAATGTTTACAATCTGTTTTATTTGAACAATTGAATTACTACTTGTATAAATATTTAATAAATCGTTAGGTATTGTTTTGGATCTAATTGAATTATTCATCCATTCAGTATATGAATCCAATTCTGTTTTACTAAAATCAGAGTAATTTATTGGGAATAAATCTGTTATATTACCTGACCAATTATTATTAATTATCAAACCCAATGTTTTTTGTGCGTAATTAAAGAAAGTATTGTTAACATTATCAGTTGAATTTAGATTAATACTCCCATCGGCTAATGACCTTGCATCTGAATTGATGACAATATTAGATGGCACAATCTGAGTAGTGGGATAAACAGTAACAGTAGGCACATTAAAAGAATCTTCTTTATCCCAGTAAAACAATCTCCAGTTCACTCTTAGAGCAACAAAACCGAGTATAGATAATGATAAAGCAATTACTGAAAAAAGAGACAGTGTCCTAAAAATTATTTGAAGAATTTTATTAACTATCATAGTCTAAAACAAATTCACCTGCACCTATATCTATATTAATACTTAATACCTTCTTAGAATCGGTATTTGCCGATATATTGGTAGTATTTCCTCTTGATGCTAAACCGCCAACAGATTTATTCTCTACGTTAATGGAACCAGCTCCAACATTATAATCAATCGAGTATCTATAGGATTTATCTAATACCAATGTGATTTTTCCGGCACCAACCTTAATATTCATATTTCCTACCTCTACCTCGTTTGCAAATTCTATAAGAGATTCCCCCGCACCTATATTAATGTCAAGGTTTTCTATTTTAACATTAGCTAATTTGGATGTTAATTTACCTGCTCCTAAATCAATTTGCATATCAGATATATTTTTTCTCCCTAGAACAATCTTAAAGTTGTTTGGAGTATTAATAAAGCCATTTAGAACAAAGAACTCCTTTTCTTGTTTGAATGAATATTTAATCTCATTCTCTGTAACTAACGAAGTTACTATAGGTAAGCCGAATGATTCTGAGTATTTTCCATCAACAACAATCGCATCATATGTACTATTATCTGTATCGCTTATATCATAATCACCAAACGAAAAATTTAAATCATATGCTACTGGTACGTTAATATTATTGTCAGTGGATAGTGCATAATAATACTCTTTAGCAGATAATGAATATCCATTATAGCTATGTGATTTGTAGTAAACAACGCCACCAAATATTATTAACAACCATAAAATAATTTGGAAAATAATTATTATAGTCTGGAAACTTTTAACTATTGATAATACAAGACGAAATCCAGCAAAAATTAATATAATAGGCCAAAAATTTAGATAAAAAAGCCAAATCCCCCAATCAATAAAACCAGTAACATTAAATAACAAAATTATACCGATAGACATCAAAACAATTCCTTCATTTAGCTTTTTAAGAACTATATCCATTGGAAAGATTTAGAAAAATAATATTATCATAAATTATTATAAACAGATTGCTTTTTTAAGGCAAATAATTATCTTTCATACTATTGAATATATAATTAACATATGATAGTTTAATAATTACAAATTTCTTTGATATTAAAACAATGAAAGTAACTTTAAACCACGCTAATGAGCTTAAACCAGAGCTTACGGTATTTGTCTCAAATACATCTGAAGATGTTTGGACTTTTATTGATTCTATGCCAAATCCAATATTAAAAGATATTGAAATTAAAGAGAATGCCGGTTTTGGTGATTTGCATTTGTGTGGATGTGTTGACGAAACAGAATTACTATTTATATCCCCAACAACTATTGAAAAGCACTTTTTACAATATTTTGATTCCTTATTTAAAATTAAGCAATTGGAGGTATATACTCCATGTGTTCATACCGGACGAACATGTATTGATACTCTTAATGATCCCGAGCTTATTTCCATTCTTTTAGAAAAGGCAAAGGCCTATAAAAAGTTAACCCTACTTAGCTATTCGTCTTCTAATGAGTTTTACAAATTAAAAAACTTTTTACTTAAACAAGGTGTTAACGTTTATACTCCTGAATCACCATCGGACGAATGTGCCTGGACTGTCAATTTTTTTGGCAGCAAATCAGGTATACGTCAGCTAGGGCAAAGTAGTAAGGGTAAAGAACCTGATTTTGAAATATCTGAAGGACTAATCTGTGTTGGTGTGGAAGATGCAGCTAAAATAGCAGCTGATAAATATCTAAGTGAAGATGGTGTCGTTTTAAAAACAAATAAAGGCCATTCCGGAAATGGTGTATTGATATTTAGAGAAGGCGATTTACCAAACACGTATGAGGAATGCGAAGCCGCATTACTAGATAAACTTTCTAAAGAGAAGTACTGGAGTGTTTTTCCAATAATTGTTGAAGATTTAGTCAACGTAAATCATTCCGTAGCTGGAGGTTATCCAAGTATTGAATTTAAAATTCAAAAAAGTGGTGAGGTAAATTACTTATACTGTTGTGGTCTAAGAGTGACTAGTTCTGGTGTTTTCCAAGGTACCGAAATTGGTGCTGAAATAATTAATGAACGATATCTTGCTAGAATTATCGATTTAGGTTTCTACATTGGTGAGAGATACGCCTACGAAGGTTATAGAGGCTACTTCGATGTAGATATGATAGCAGCTAAAAACTATAAAATATACGTGACTGAATCTAACACTAGAAGAACTGGAGGTACTCATGCATATAAAATCGGAGTTAAGTTATTTGGAAAGGATTTTATCGACGACAAATTCCTTATAAACGAGAACATGTTCCCACTAAATAAGTCAAAATTTATTGATTTTCAAAAACTATTAAATATAATGGGCCCTGTTCTGTTTAATAAGAAATCTGGTAAAGGAGTTATTTTCCCTTCAGCAAATCTACTCAAAGTTCATACATTAGCTTATATAGCTATAGGAGACTCAGAGAAGGAATCTAAGGAGATTGAAGCACGTATGAAGGATATACTAAGAAATCAGGAATATATAAATATAAATTAATTGTAACATGTCTCATGAATCTGGTGTTTTTGTTGATGATCTAGGTTATATAATAATAGATACTCCTCATATTTCACCTAATGGTTTTCCTTGTGCAGCAGGAGGTGTATTAATCTATTATCTACATGATACATATTTAAATGGTGATATTGATGGTACTTGTAGAAACTGCGGTTCGAGAATTTTGGTCAAAAGAGGTACATATAATGATGGCTGATTTTATTAATTGAAAAATCGGGGCAACGAGACTAGTTACGAACGGATCTCATTACTCTTTAATAAGGTATTATGCCTTATAGACGAGCTTAAATACAAGTGGCAATTTCTAAATCTATTACCTACTTTAGATTAACCATGGCAAGAGTTTACATAATATTATTCTTTATTTATATTCAGCTTTTTATTTGGGGAACGATTAAGTATTATTCTATTATAAACTCAAAATTTGGTTTACCTGTTTCATCATAAGCGTTAATTCTTGAATTAAATGTACGAGAGTATTCGCCTTCTTTGCTAATCTTTCCACTTGAATTAATAGTGAAGTACCAATAATGACTGTTTATGCACCCTGCTGGACAATCACCACTGCCTTGGTAAAATTCTACTTTCCAAGTTGAGTTAACTTCAAGATACTTTGTACGAATATTGGAATTACAATTAAATCCGTTACATCTATTTACATTCTTAACATCACTATAATTATCTTGAATTACTTTTATTGCTTGATCTTCAGAATAAATCTGAATTTGGGTATCTATTTCTGAAGTATTATTCCTAAAAGTGCTAACTCCGATATACAATGCAACTATAACTAAAATACTTATTGAAATGGTTAATACTGTTATTATTATCTTTTTCATTATGCATATATTTTACACTTTATTTTTGTTTTTGAAAATAATATGGGGCAATGGGACTCGAACAGAAAATATGCTTTGAAACGCATGTCTAATTGGTACTTTCTAGCACTTGATTGTTTTAGGCAATTTTTATGATAAATCTAATGCATCTATTGTAAAACTGGATGTATAAGGCTTTTCGTAATAATCGTACTGTTAAATCGGGGTGGTGAGACTCGAACTCACGACCTCACGTACCCCATACGTGCATTCTAGCCAACTGAACTACACCCCGACTTGAGTTATATTAACACATTTTATTAATCTTAACTACGAAATTCTGAATGCCTGTTTTAATATTACTGTATATTTGTTAGAATCAACGAGATAACCATTTTAGGGTCACGTAGCCAAGCTGGTTAAGGCAAGAGTCTGCAAAACTCTCATGCGTGGGTTCGAATCTCACCGTGACCTTTAATTATGATTTAATAGCTGAAAATTCATTTTGCTGGAAAATTTACAAATACTATTATACAATAGTTTTTATGAGTTGCCGCGGTGGTGAAATTGGTATACACGATGGACTTAAAATCCATTGGCCTTAACAGCCGTGAGGGTTCGACCCCCTCCCGCGGTATTCGTTACAATATAGTTGTAAAATCAATAATATTGTATTACAATTTAGTTTAAACAGAGAAAAAGATTGTAGTGAAATTCTTTTAAAAGCTAGATTAAGGCTAAAATTAATCATTACAGCACAATTAAATATTGTTAAAAAGTTAAATTAAAGGTGGGACCGTCTTAAATAGGACCCTTGTGAGTACAATTTTTGTTGTTCTTACAAGGGTCTTTTTTATATTTTATTAAATTATTATGGAAAATTCTAAATCAAATTTAGATGCTATGCGTCATTCATGTGAACATTTACTTCATGTAGCTATTGAAAAGTATTTTGAAGGCAGTAAAAAAGCAATGGGACCAGCTATTGAAGATGGCTTTTACCATGACTTCGATTATAGTGGTAAGGTCACAGAGGAAGATCTTCCTAAGCTCGAAGAAATTATGCAAGGAATGATTGCTAAAAAGCTTAAAATTACCAAAAAAGAAATCACCATAACTGAGGCAAGAGAGCTTTTTAAAGAAAACAAATACAAACTAGAGTGGGTAGATATGATTGAAAAGAAAATGCTTGTACCAACAGTATATATAATTGGAGATGAATCAAATCCTGTTGATGTAGATTTGTGCAAGGGTCCTCATGTACAAAACACTGGAGATATTGGTCCTTTTAAGCTATTGTCCATTGCAGGAGCATATTGGCATGGTGATGAGAAAAATAAAATGCTTACGAGAATATACGGTACTTGCTTCCCTACCCAAACTGAGCTTGATGAATACCTACAACAAAAAGTCGATTTAAAAGAGAAGGATCATCGCAAACTCGGTAAGGATTTAGATCTTTTTGTTTTTTCTGATGTGGTTGGAAAGGGATTACCATTGTGGACCCCTCGTGGATCAACGATTAGAAGAGAATTAGAGAGATTTATTGTTGATGAGGAAATTCGACGTGGATATTTACATGTTTATACTCCAGATATTGCCAGAATTCAGCTTTATGAAAAATCGGGACATTACCCGTACTATAAAGAAAGCATGTATGCACCTATAGATGATGGTGATGAAAAGTTTATGTTACGTCCAATGACATGTCCACATCACTTTGAATTGTATCTCTCAAAACCTCATAGTTATAGGGATTTACCTATGCGTATTGCCGAATTGGCCCAATTATACAGATATGAAAAATCAGGTGAGCTTACGGGTCTCCTAAGAGTAAGGACATTTTGCCTGGCAGATGCTCATATTGTTGCTAAGCCTGAACAATCCAAACAGGAAATTAATGCTGTTTTAGACTTAATTGGGTTTGTATGCAAAACACTCGGTCTAGAATATGGTAAAAATTACTTTTACAGGTTGTCTCTTGGGGACAGAAAAGATACAAAGAAGTACTATAAAGATGATAAAGCTTGGGACAATGCTGAGGAAGTTTTAAGATCAGTTCTTATTGAACGAGGCGATAAATTTGTAGAAGCAGAAGGAGAGGCAGCATTTTATGGCCCTAAGATAGATATAGAGATGCTTAATCTTGCCGGAAAGGATGAAACAGCATTTACTGTGCAATATGACTTTGTAATGCCTAAGCGCTTTAAATTAAGCTATACTGACGAAGATGGTAAAGAAAAAGAAGCAATTGTTATTCACAGGTCTTCTATTGGTTGCATCGAAAGAATAATGGCATTTCTAATTGAGCATTATGCGGGTGCGTTTCCAGCATGGTTATGTCCTGAACAAGTTGCAATAATACCAATAAGTGACCAAAACATTCCATATGCGGAGAAAATTAAAGTTTTGATAGATAAAGCTGGTTTAAGGAGCTACATAGACGGTGATGCCGAAAGAATGCAGAATAAAATTAGAAAAGCACAGGAAATGAAGGTGCCATATATGTTTATCGTTGGCAAAAAAGAGGAAGATAAAAATGTGGTTTCATTAAGATTGAGGACTGGACATGAGTATAAAGATAAGGACGTTAATGATACAATTAATTCAATTGCTGAAAATGTCGCAAAAAAAGAAATTAATATTAATGATTTAAGTTGCATTGTTTAAACCATCTTAATACAGCACATTATTTTTTCCAGCAAATGCTTGGTGATTAATGTTGAAAATTTACATATTTAGGCTATAATTTTATCTGAATATTGCGAAAGTAGCTCAATTGGTTAGAGCATCAGTTTTCCAAACTGAGGGTTGCGGGTTCGAGTCCCGTCTTTCGCTCCATATTATTCTTTAGTTAATCCAAAAACTTTATAATTCCAACTGACTGATCTTCTTTAATTTGTATTCTTAAACTCAATAATTATATTGATAAAATCCCTCAAATGCTATTTAATATAAGTACATTTACTCAATATTCTTGAAAGATTTTTTTATACCTACAGAAAAAAATGGTTATAGACCAAGGCTTCTTTCTCGATTTGCTTTATACACTTATTTGGTAGTAATTCTATTTGTAAATTTAGGAATAAACTATTTAATACCTGTATCTGTAAAGGCTGAATTAAATATAAACTATATTTATGATTATCAGAATGATGAACGTGCTAAGAGAGGCTTGCCTGATTTACTAATTAATACAAAGCTCGTTGAATCTGCAAACACAAAAGCTAAAGCTATGCTAGAGAGTAATTGTTGGTCTCATTATTGTCCAGATGGTAAGTCGCCCTGGGATTTTTTTGATAATGCCGGATATTCATATATTTATGCAGGTGAAAACCTAGCCGAGGGTTTTATTAGCACCGAAAAACTAATGGAAGCATGGATGAATAGTCCAACCCATAGAGTTAATATTGTAAATACAAATTTTACTGAGGTTGGTATTGGCTACGCAGAAGGAAATTTTCAGAACAACAGCAACAATATGATTATTGTTGTTCATTTTGGTTCTCGAGTTGATTTTACACCATCTATCAATTTACCCGATACAGGTTCAATCGATACAAACCTAGTTAAATTTACCTACCCAACTGATGGGATCTCCACTAAATTAAATACATTCGATATCTTAGGGACCTCTCCTGAAAATTCTATTATTGCCATTAATTTAAATGGTTCGTATTTTAAGGAATTAACTTCTATGGGAAAAGTGTTTAAATATCCCATTGCTACTCCATTAGTGGATGGTGATTACATAATTTATGCGGAGGCATATGATAAGGACAACACCTTTTTGGGAAGTTCTCGTAATATCAACTTTAGAATAGATACAGTCTCTCCAATTATCGATGAATCAGGAATAGAGGTCACTGAAGTACTAGTGGAGGATAATTCGCGTTCTGCGATTATAAATTATAATGATACAGACGCGTACGAAATACAGGATGTTCAAACAGGAAGAATTTCATACAGAAATGCGAGTGGCTACTTCGCATTACAAATTTATGAGAACGATATTAAAGGTAATGAAGCAACAAGTTTTAAAATTAGTGATAAGGCTGGTAATAATGCAGAACTTGATATCCCCGTAGAAGTAATAATTTCTATGATGGATGATTTGCAATCTCCTTTACTACACCAATTAAAAGATAACATAGAAAATCTCTCTTCTAATCAAAATATTCGACTTTCAGTAAATTGGGGATTTGCTTCGTTTTTAACTATAATTTTTGGCATTGATTTCCTATTTTTGACTAAGACTGGTCTATCAAATTCTCATAGAAGTAAATCCCATATTAATTTGATCCTTTATATAATTTTACTATTAATTCTTATTATTGGAATTACATCTGGTAACATTTTAAATGGGAGTATGAAATGAATATGAATAATTCTTTTAGTTGGAAATATAGACCTCTCTTTTACAGCTTTGTGCTTTTTATGGGGTTAATTCTATTTACATTAGCAATTCAAAGTGAACAACCTCAGTTTTATCCTTATATAATTGTTGTTTTATCATTTGTATTTATCCTTGAAATCTTCTCTACGATCTATTTTGGAAATAAAATTCTACAACAATATAGTATTCCTGCTATTGAAATTCGCGATAAGTTTAGTAATACTATTCAACATTTTGTTCTTCCCTTCTCCCTATTCATTTCTATAGTTATGTTTATATATTTTCATAACTATGTAGTCATAAAATGGATAATTTTGCTTTGCGCTTTTTTTCTATTTTGGATATTATTTACAAATTTACGAGCTTTTTATGAAGATAAGTTTAAAATTGAGATCAAAACACATTATATTTATGATATTATCTCCATAATATCCTTTTTTGGTTTGTATGATAGTGTACTTAATATATGTAATTACTGGGGTCAAAACCTCATAATTACATTATTATTATTAGTTTTTTTAATTCTTATATATCTTGGTATTATACTTATCAGGCTTTACAATTATAAATTATTTAAGTTAATCTTGCCCTATATAGTAGTTAATATAGGCTTGTTTTTACTCTTCAACTCGTTAGGTGTATCTTCAATTAAAATCGCATTCATTAGCACTCTTATGTATTCTTTCTACATTGCCTATGCACACAGTCATAATGAAAATTTGAAAACATATAGAATATTCGAGGAATATTTCGTAATTCTTTGTATAAGCATTATTTTACTGGTTTTTAATTAATCTTTTACGTATAATATATGCAAAAAAATATAATTTTTGGAATTCGTGACCAGTCTATTACCGAAGAAACAAAAAATTACATTATCGAAAAATTAAAAAAGATTGAGTCATTAACAAAAGGAGTTGAGAATATTACTGTAAATATATTTCAAACAAAAAGACACATAAACGATTTTAAGGATTTACAGTTAGAAATTTTAATAAAACTTCCCAAGGTTTTTGTAAAGGTAGAAGGTAAGGGCCACAATGTTAATGTAATATTTGATTCCGTAATGCCTGTGCTTGTAAAGAGGCTAAAAAGGTATGCTCAGAATTTTGAGACAAGGTGGTCTAAAAATATAGGATGGAAAGAAAAAGAGTTAAAAAAGTCAATGATTGTTGATGATGAACCTACAGATACATTTTACGAACCGCATATTAAAAGAAAGTTATTAACTGATAAACCTCCTATGCACCCTGCTGAGGCTGTTGAACGTATGGAGCTTTTGGGGCATGCATCATACTTATTTAAAAACATTAAGACTAATAACTATGCTATGATATATAAGAGAGAAAAAGGAGGATACGGCCTTGTAGAACCAAAAAATGATAATTAAAGGTAAAACAACATTAAATAAATTTAATTCTAGAAGGTCTTTTATTGCGATTTCAATTCCCCTTTCTATAGCTAGACAAATTAAGAACCTACTTATGATATTTAGTAATGAAAACCGTAATTTGAATTACGTAGGTATTGATCAAATGCATATAACTTTG
>Ga0209668_10000844_pt1 | contig 12825 bp, 11 predicted proteins | sample FrelakmetPLP11PL_FD_187150 | JGI IMG/M metagenome (GOLD analysis project Ga0209668, IMG submission 187150) | Freshwater lake sediment microbial communities from the University of Notre Dame, USA, for methane emissions studies - PLP11 PL (SPAdes)... | ecosystem: Environmental > Aquatic >... | reverse complement strand
GTACTATGTATACTCTCTATGTCGTAAACCATAGAAGTTATTGTCCTAACAATTCCTGAAGCCGGGGCAGATAGGCCCGCAGTTTGAGCCGCAGTTAAATATACTTCTACCTGACCTATAGTTTCAACAACTGTTTGATCAGCGACAGTAAAACTAAATTGAAGAACTGGACTTACATCAGAAAATGATGTTTTTAAATGGCCTCTGAAAGTCATGTTAGTTAAATTCAATGAATTATAACTTTCATCCTTAAGATTTAAAATAATAGAAAAGGTAGATCCCTGTTCTATCAAGATGTCATAATTTCCTGCTGACATATTAGATCCCCTCTGGCATTTCGTTTTTCTTATTAATCTGATTGATCATCTTAGCTCTTTGGATCGAGTTAAGATCATCCCTCTTAGATATCGAGTCAGCGGCTTTGGCTTTATCATTGGGATCAATAAATTTCCCATCAAATACTTTGTATTGGGATTTTGTAAATAGCGTAGGGAACTGAGTCATAAGGAGAGGAGCAATATCCGCCACAGATCCTTGGTCTTCATTCAGGGCTTGAGCCACTGTGTCGATAACTTCGGGGGGTATTTTGTTCTGGGCCAATTTAGCTAGGACTCTTTCCTTATCCTCTAGAATTCCTCTAGTAGTAGTAGGAAGACGATATTTAACAATCTCTCTAGGATCAATAGGAGGTTTTTGGAAAGCATTACCAAAAGCTGGTTTTACTCCGCCAAAGTTGTATCCTTCTTGAACAGATTGGGGAGATCGTCCTGAATTCTCAGGAACCCACTCGCCCTCTCTCATCATCTGGATAGTTCCTCTGCCGGCTGCTGGTATGGCAACAGGAGCTATATTTGCAGCTTGTTTTAATATTGAAGTCAGATACTCGGGAGCATTGTTTTTTACAGCTTTTCCTGCTGCTTGAGACATTCCGTACCCAGCTCCAAGCAAAGCACTTTTTCCCGGACTAATAGGCAATCCTGCTAGAGATCCCATTCCAGCCATAGCTCCAAAAGAAGCACCTTGAGCTGTCATAGAAGCAATAAGGGAAGCCATATCCTGTCCCTTCAATTGGGCAGTCGGAACATAGTCCAATAAAGATTCTACATCTAAATAGGTCTTTAATTTTTCATTCTGCAGATTATAAAAATCAGCAGCATCCACTTTGCTGTTGCCGATATGAATAGGCTTGTTTTTCAATTGAGCAGTAATAACGTCTTTTAATTCCATGTACAGATCAGACAATACTTCTTTTTCTAAAAGCATATTTTGATCTGGAGTTGCATAAAAAGCTCTATCAGATACTTGTTTACCAATATTCTTTCTGAGATCCTGCAATTGAGAAAGAGTTAACTTAACTGGCTTTGTAGTTTTTTGCACCCCAAGACCAGCTCCTGTATCCACAGTAGTTTTTAATGGTTTGAGAGTTCTATCTAATATAGATTGAATTTTTGCAATGTCTGGGGATACTCCAGAAGTCTGAGACATTTTTGCTTGAATCTTTTTAGCAATATGGTCTGCGGCTATGTCGGCAGGAATTAAAGAATCAATTCCATAATCTTCTTCTACTTTTTTAATAACTGAAGAAATAGAATCAGAAGTTTCTCTAATCAAACCGCCTTGTCTAGGAGATCTTTTAATCGAGTACTCTTCTAGCCCCGGAACTTTTGTTTTAACAACGTGCTTAACCCCAGCCACTTTCTCATATAGCTTTTCAGGAGTTCTAAGTAATCCCTGAAGATCCTCAGATACTAGACGCTTCCCTATTACGACAGCGTCTTTGCCTTTATCTAAGGCATCAGCTTGGTTCATGTATTTAGCTATGGACTTAGCCGCTTGTCTTTCAGAAGCAGCCATAATAGGTTTTCTAACGATATTCTTTATTGCCTTACCGCCAGCAAACATCATCCCCAAAGGATCAGTAGCCATCTCGATGGCAAATCCCGGAACAAATTCAGCAGCAGCTTTAGTGGCGTGTTCTACAAAACCTTGAGGTTCTGGAGTTACTCTTCCCGGAAACATTTGTTCTTTTGCTGTGTCCGCTACATCCCATCCAGTGGGTGCTTTTCTAGCAGCAGTAGTGGGGCCAGACATTACATTTTGTAATTGCTGTCCTACTTCCGGCAACACTTCTCTATCAGGGGAAATAGCGGCTTCAAGTCCTGTTCTAACAACAGACCCCGGGATATCCGCAATATTTAATACAGATTCAAAAATACCCGGCTCAACATCCATAGAACTGTCAGATTCAGCCGTTCCTAATTTTACAGCAGAACTAAGTCCTTTTAGTTCAGAACTTCCTTCTGGAGTAGTTTCTTCGGCAGATACTTTTTTCCAACTAGGCGGTATTTTAGCTTGGGTCATTTAATTTTACCTGTATAGAGTTTAGCACCTTGATTCTTCACAGCATTAGGATATTCGTTAGCGTCTATTTCGTACACATCTTTTCCTACTTGTACCCGCACTTTAATGCTTCCAGTATTAACATCTTTAGATAGTGCGTTAGTGATGTGCTGAACATCTACTCCACTAATACCTTTTTCTGCTAAAGCCTGTTGATCTGCAATAGCCTTCATTTTCTTAGGAGCAGAGTCCCTAATGATCTGAGCAAACTTCATCATGTCTGCACGATCTGCGTCAGAGAATTGAAATCCTGGAGTTGTCATCTGAGCTTCTAATGTTTTATATCTAGAATACATACTAGGAGATCCAGCAATATCCGCTGCTTCTTGTACTGCAATGTTACCAACATCTCCGAAAAGACCCTTAGCAAATACTTTCTTAACACCAACGTCCGCAATATTTTTACCTTGAGCAAGCCATTCAATAGCTTTCTGAGCGTGGGAAGATTGAGTCTTGTATGCTTGGTATTCTTTGTTTGTAGAGAGTGCTGTTTGAACTCTAGCCCCCGCAGCAGTAGTTGCTTTCTTTTCTGCCATGGCTTTAGAATGCTCAAATCCCTTAGCTTGCATTGCAAGTCTGTCGGCTGCTGTAAGTCCCTTAGGGGCTTCAGTAGGCTTCTCTTCTCCCAAAGCTTCACTAACTAATTTGTATCGAATCTTTCCATCTTCTGCTACATACGGAAGAGTATTAGACACAGTTAATGGTTTTTCTTTGCCTGACGCTTTAATAGAAGCAAGATCTCTTGCTTTTTGCATATCAAGCAATTTATTTTCTAATTCGTTTTTACGAGTTTCTTTTTTGCCTTCTTGAGTCAATAGGTGGCTTCCAGCAATTCCAAGAGATTCCCCTGCTGTCCCTCCACCAGACATTAATGCTTCAGTAGCCAAAGGAGCTAGGGCTGGGAGCAAACTAGCCCAGTCAAAGCCTTTCTCTTCTACAGGAGGAACTTTAGCCGGTGTTTCAGGAACTGGAGTAGTCGGGGGAATAGGAGCCATTTCAGGAGGAGAAAAGATCTTTTTTATCTCTTCTACTCTAGGAGTTGGAACTGGAGTCTTGGCTTTAAGATCTCCCTCTATGTTCATAGTAGGGTTCTTAACTACAGGAGGCATATTAGCAGTAGTATTTTTTACATACTCCTGTCTATTCTCAACAGGAATAGCTTCGTAGTCAGTCATGCTAAAAGGCTTTTTCACCCTAGCATTTATGAAATCGTCTAAAGGATTTGCCATTATATACCTAAACTTTTTTTGATGCTGCTTTTTTAATGATAGCGTCTAAGTACTTCTTACGACCGCCGCCCATTTCTGCTTCGCTAGACGGCTCTCCCTCTTTCATGTATTGAATCTTGCCTTTTTTAATTGGGGCTTTTTTCTTAGCAGATCCCAGCATAAGGTCAAGAGACATTGAAGGAGTTTTAGCAGAGGGAACTGTAGATTTATCTGCAGCACTTTTAGCTGAAGGTACGCCATATTTCTCAGACTTTTCAGAAGTCTCGTATTTTTCTTTAGGCTCCATTTCTTCAGCGCCATGCTCAGCTTCCATTTCAGCCATAGTTTTAATGGTATTCATTTTACCCATAGGTACTTTCTTAGCACCTTCAAAGTATTTCTTTGGCTTGATAATTGCTGTGTTAAATCCCTTCATGAACTGCTCCTGATAATTTACTAATTAATTTTCCAATAATAGCGCAAACTGGCTCGCCGATATTTTGACAAAGATGTCCCCAAGTAGATGACTTTTCTCCTGCAATATGCTTCGCCCAAGATAGTATCGGGTATTTCATAATGCTCGTAAACATAGAAGATTTGCTCATAAGTGCTACGAAAGGAGCTGCTAGGAATTTATACCCAACTACAACATTAGGATTATATTTCTTGAGGTATTCCCCGTAAGCAGCGTCCTTAAGGTATAGATCTCTGCTCATAAGTCCCTGACGATGAAGCTCTGTACATAGTACAGAATCCATAAGTCCTTTAGACTCAGGAGGAGCTGGACGACTAGCCGCAGTGCCTTCCCCTTTAGCTCCCTGCATAAGACTCATAGTTCCGGAAAGGGTATTACTTGTTAAACTCTTGAGGTCATTCAAAGATCTTTGTTTTTGTCCGTATAGTGACTCAGCAATCTGAGCATCTTGGGCTTTCCCAATACTTCCCAAAGCCCCCATGGCTGCTCCGCCTTTAACTCCAGATCCGCCCATTTGTTCTTGGGCTGCAGCCATAGCACTTGCTTTTTGATTCATAATAGCGGCAGATACGGGATCTGCTCCGCCTTGTTCTACTCGTTTTTTGTATTCGTCACGAAGACCTTGGACATCTTTGCCAGTTTCGGCTAGGGTCTGGCCATATCCCATTTTAGCAAGATCTAGTCCGGATTGTTGTCCTTGGACTTCTTCAGGAGTTCCCGTAAAAGTAATCTGGTTTTTATTGGGATCAGAGTATTGACTACCCCAAGAGTCTGTTTGACTCTGTGATTTCTGGGTATTATCACTTCGTATTTTATCTTGCTGTTCTTTTGTCAAGAATGCCATTTTTATTCCCTCGCTATAAGAATAGAAGCTGTTACAACTTCTGTTCCATTATTTTTCATAGTAATGTAATCCCCATTCCATCCCGAGGATATATCAGATAATACACCATTTCCTTCCTGTCTTAATACTACTCTCCATTTGGGAGTTACGCCAAGAAAATGTTGAATTTGTACAGAGGAGGATTCAGGAAAAGTAACAGAGGCTATATAGCCATCAAAATTGTTTTGAAAAGACAAGGATTTTGAAAAATTAGAAAACTCCTTCATGAAGTAATTTAGTTTATCTTGTATATCTATCAAATATTGTTGGGAATTGATATTTATATAGTCCTCAGTGTCTTTCAAGTCTATTGTAAGTATCTGATTAACTTTTTTAACTATTTCTGAGATTACTACGTACACTGCGTCAATGTTTTGATTTTCTTTAGAATATATAGATTCGTCAAGTACTGTAGTTAAAAACCTCAATTCTTCTATTTGTAGTTCTATAGGTTTTAGGTCAATAGCTGATCTATTCTCTTCCATTATCGTTTCATCCCTTGTTGAATTGGTAAAAACTCTACTTCAAGAGACTCAATTTCAAAAGAGATAGATGCCTTGCTTACTTCTATGCCGACCGAAGCCGATAAAACTTTATCAGAATTAAGTCTTTTCTTATGAGAATACTGTATTTGATTATTTAAACTCAAAGAAGTGTTTTGAGGAAAATACTGGGAATTTGTTATTTTTGTAGATAGATCCCAGTCTTTATAGTGACAAACATCTATAGAATACAAAGAAGCATCCGAGTCAATTCTTCCAAAAATCTTAAGCTGAAGAAGAATTTTCTCTAAAGACGGTTCCCCACCAGTAAGCCAAGTGGTGTATAATTTAACTGGGTAATTTGTAATATAGGCAAGACCAGATCCCTTACTTTCCACAAAATTGTTGGCTGTCGATGTGGCAGGAGTAAATCCTCCCAAATAGTAATTAGAGTAGATAAAGGCAATGCAGTTTGCTTTCATCCCAGCAGAGTTCAGCATACCATTCCACTCATAAAAGTCTTTGGTTTTGGTGCTTAAGATAAGACAGGGATTTCCGTCAGATTTTTGCATAAAAGCAAGAATGTCCCTATACTCATCATAAGCAACACAAATGCTGTTGTCTGAAGTATTTCCACTCAAAGGATTAGAATGAAATCCATCTACTTTAAATACTACGTCTTCATTAACATTCATCGCATCAAAAGTGCTAAAGTTTTTAGGACAAGTGTCTGAGACTAATGAAGTTCTTCCGCCCTCTACTGTTTGGTAAATGCCTTTGGCATTCAGGAATATAACGGAATCTTTTATAGAAATAGTTGAAGTATTCCCCCAAGCTCCCGTTTCAGTTTCTGTTACGTTTTGGACTCTATAATTCCCTGTAGATAAGTTACCAGTAATGTAGTAATTTTTTCTTTCTCTAGACACAAATAGGAATTCGTTTGTTCCGCAAATAGAAGTTATTCTTCCATACTCTTTAGATCCAATATTAATAAATGACTTGGTATTGAACATCTCAAACCAAATAGGTTTTTTAGGACTTGTATACCATATCACAATATCAGAAGAAACCAACAAAGCCCCGTTATACACTGTCATTGAAGTCAACGGTATGTCCCCGAACTCATAATTATCATTAGCACTTACTGGGGCAGAAGTGACATCATAGTTATCATTCAAAGTTAGGGCTGGGATAAAACTAACTACTCCGCTAGACACCCCAACAGTCGTGATATCTATAAGTCCATCGTAGTATCTTGAAGAATCTGGGAATGAAAACAAAGTCCCCTTTCTAAAGAAAACTCCTTCCTTAGAACTAGAAGACCAAATAGTAACTACGTTTCTAGACCCAGCATACCATAATGAAGATCTGTAACTAGGATCGGATAAAGGAGATCCGTCTGCAATGTCGGTTGCTACATCCGACCATGATTGCACAGAAGAACTATATATTTTTACAGATGCGTTATCTAGCACTATGGATTTTACTGCCCCGTACGAGGTAGCGGATTCTATTTTGTAAGCAATGGTATCCAAAAGATAGTCTATTGGAAGTCCAATAAATTGCACATTTGCTGAAGCAATTGTACTTACTACTATTACATATGCTCCTGTGTTCTCAGTAGTTATATTAGAATCGCCAGCACAAATGTATATTTTGTTTGTAGTATTCTCAAATTGGATTCCTCTATAGGTAGTTCCATTAACTAGCTCAACGTACTCGCCTCCATTGGGAGTCAGTACATAAGAGGATCCATTCCAAAAGTAAGTTAGTTGAGTGTCTTTTGCATAATACGCAAAAGTAGTACTTCCCGTAACTGGAAAAGCAGTAAGATTAGTGTATGAATTTGTAATTCTTTGGTTTACTTGCCAACGTAAATATTTCAAAGGAGCAGAAGGATACGTCACTCTATAGACTGTGTCATACGCTCCAATAGCTGGAAGAGATGCGGCAGTAGTAGAAATAAACGGAAGTGTAGCTATTAAAGTATACCCAGTCCCATTCCAAAAATACCATGTGTTATCCGCTATTGTGGCGTAGGATCTACCTGAAGTACCTGTTGCGGGAAGAGATGCAAAATTTACGTAGTAGGTAACCGTAGTTTCTTTGTAATAGACATCGCCCGCTACTTTGGGAGTTATTGTTTGTCCAGATACGCTAGTTGCAAAAGTCGATACAGCAGGATCTAGGATGTTAAGACTGCTATCTGTTTTTAGTCGCAAAGAAGTTACTGTATTTAACACAGAGAATGAAACTGCTTCGCTGGCTGGAACGGTTCCGTCAAAATCTATTCTATGTTGAATTACTTTTAAAAATTTAGTTCCAGCAGAATTTACCTGAGAAGTATAGACTATGGGCTGATGTACTCCAGTGTAAGATACTTCTACTCCGTCATACTTAAGCATCGTCCCATCATAAGGACATAAATAGTACTGGGTGTTGTTATTTCTTAAGCTTTGAACTTGCTGAGGATAGTCCTCAGTCCTAGTAGTAAAGGGGGAAATCCCGTAAGAAGAGGATCTTGGGACTACAAATCCATCTTTTTGCAGTCTGTAGGCATAGCCTATTCCGGGGTCATTGCTATAAAAAGAAAGTACTGAAGATCCATACTGGGAAATATTGTGAACGCATTTTACAGCTCCCACTAAAGGACTGACTGCGTTGTCGTATCTTGGAATAAGTCTATTATCTGGGGTACAATATACGTTCCTAGCTACTCGGAACTTGCCCATAGTTTGATCTGCTTTAGGAGGCCTATTGTCTATTCCTCCAAGCTTTAACATCTTACCTATAGCCACGAGTACCTCTTAGAAAAATAAGAATTCAACATCAGTTACAGGAATTGTATCATCATCTTTTTTATTTTTCGAGAAGATTGATAAAATCTCTGCTTGTCTCTGCTCTGTAAAATACATCTGCTTATTGGCGTCTTCGTAGTTATTACGAGTGTAGATTCTCTGTTTAACATAGTCTAAAAGGTATGTTTCACAGACATCCGGCAAAAGACTCTTATTACAAGAATTTCTACCAGCCGTTATGTATTGAGAAGAATTTACCCCAGCAGTATCTGAAGTATTAAGGATAGCACCCGAGTTATTTGTAAAATAAATGTTAGATACCTGTTGTACGCCTTGGGCATCTACTGCAGAGCAGTGATCATCTACTTCGTATAAGTTAGAAGGACTTGCACTTAATACTATGGAAATGCCAGGATTTACGCTAGATACCTTTGCTTGTCTTATGTCTAAAGTAGGTAGCTGCTTGAAATAGGTGATACGGACATTCTGTAATTGAGCTACGTCATTTTGACCAGAAATAAGGACTTTGTTATCTCGAGTAATATATCCAAAGATATAGCTAAACTCAGATTCCATAATTGGCTTGATTCTTGAATAGCCTTTATTATTCGAAGTATCGGCAAATCTTGCCTCTACCATAGAAAGGGCATTAGTCGAATAACAGTCATCGGGAAGTATATACTCGCCAGAAGAAACTGCAGGAAGCTCGACTTGAACTTTAAATAGATCAGCATAAGGATTATTTTTAAAAATAAGAGTAGTAATATAGCTCTGAGCATCATTGAAATAACTAACAATTTCAGCAGTAGATACTCCATTAACATCCTTGTTATCGGTAGAGTTACGAACTTGTGTTATTAGATATTCTAATCTTTTCATTATACTCTCAACCCTTGGCCAATTTGTGCCATTCTATTGATAGCCTCTTGTCTATCTTGAAGCTTTTGAACTTCTGCTTGGTATTGGGCTTGCGCTCTTTCGTTTTGACCTTTCTTGATAGATCCTGCAGTAGATAGTGCTAGACCGCCACCAATTAGCCAAGGATTAGCCGTAGCCATTCCCATAGTAGTCAGACCACCACCAAGAGCTTGAGCCTTATCTTGGCCCTGACCCATGGCTTGTACAGTGTTAGCCGCCCCTTTCATCATACCTTCTTTGGTAGTTGCAGGGTCTTTGGCTTTGTCTTCTAGATCTTTAGCAGCAGACTCTCTGTCCTGCAAATCTTGGATTGTTTTTCTATAAGATGCCATTTGTCTTTCTGTGTCTGATTCGTACATTATTTCTCCTTGACCATTTCCATGATCTTGTCTAATTTTGCATCAGTTCTGTCAAATCTGCCATTAATATGTTGAAAGTCTGCATTTCTAACTGCCATAACTTTAGATTCAATTACTTGACCTTGAGCCTTGGCAATTACCTCAACAGAATGGTAGGCACCCCATCCAAGTCCAAGCATAAAGCCTACTACTGTCAGGATTGCCTTGACTGTAGGGAATACAAATTGAAGTAACGCTTTCATTATTTCACCTCAAAACATTTCTCGTAAAATGATCTTAATTTTTCTAAAGTGTCTGCTGTCTTAATGGCTTCTTTGCATGATAACTTAAGTGCTTCTTTATTTGATATAGCTAGTTCTTCTGCATCTTTTATAGCTTGTAAACTAGCTTCGTAAACAGCTTTCTTTGAAGCACTCTCAGCCAGTTTCTTGCCTTCAATTTTATAGATCGGTTTAGCGCAGTAAACACTTAAGAGATCATAGTTCTTAATTTTCTCCTCATCTAAACTGCATGAAAGTTCAATAAATTTAGCGTCACAATCAAGCTCATCGGTGCAAGCAATCTCGTTAGATTTTGCAATGTAATCCAAGACTACATTATCAGCCAAATCTGCAGTCCAAGGATCAACTTCATCCACGCAAAAACATTTCTCCTCTGGTTTTTCTTCGCACTTCATGTAGTGACCAGAGACAGGAGGAGTTAAGAATGTTTGAACATAGCTTTCAGGAATTGAAAGTTGGCAGGCTTTAATATTATGTATTCCAATGGTGAACACAAAAAAAGCTAAAGCGACTGCGAATAGATAATCTAAAGATGTAGTTTTCATTATGGTGCCTGTCCTTTACAAGTGAGCGTTACGTAAGTATTGTCGGCAGTTCCAGTTGTGCCAAAGCTTGTAATATAGATACTTGCTCCACCAGAAGCATTTACAGACCATGTATTGTAAGCCGTAACAAATGGTATGGAACAATGTCGGCTCGTACCTGACGACACGTCGAATGCGTAGCACTTGCAATCAATAAATGACGAGTTGGCAAATGTTCCACTACTAAAAACTACGCCTCCGTAAGCACCTGTTGAGCCAAAGGCAGGCGGTGCTGCTGTTCCACACGAATCATAAACTTCGACACAAGTTCCAGAAGTACATTCTGTAGGCACCGCTAAAGTCGCACTCGCACCACCAAAAGCATAATGACAAGTCTTAGGCTTAGTTATTCCTGGCGATACATTTACTTCGTTAAAGGTTCCTTGAATCGTGCGAGTTGCTACGAAGTCTGCGCCAACTTTTGCACAAGATATATTAAATATAGCGTTTGTTGCAACTGTTCCGTTTGTTGTGGTTGTTACTGTCGCACCACTTAAAGTAGGAGCTGTTACGGCGCAAGACCTAGTATTTCCACTGTTATTGTTACACGTACAACTAGGAGCTTCAGTAAACGTTCCTGCTGTAAAAGTTACTGCATAAATCCCTAATGCTCCTGCGCCTGAAGTTATCCAGCCTGCCACGTTTGTTTTCGAAATGGCTCCTGCTGTACTCACTGTAGCCTCTAAAGTATCAACACAATTTGCGCCACATTGAGTAGTGAAAACGTTTCCGGTTTTCATTGCTTCTGCTTGAGTAAAGTCTGCGCCTTGTTTTTGGCAGATTATTGTAACTTCTTGATCATTTAAAGTAGGCGTTCCTCCTACGTTAACCACCTTATAACCTATTCCTGAAGATGTGGCTATTACATCCCTTGAGATTGTGTTAAAAGAGGAGGTTGTAGGGTTGACTAAGCAATTAGGTGCAAGTGAAAATATCCCAGATTTAAATGAGCAGCCGTATGTTCCTACTGCAGATCTACTGCACGAATTAACAAAATCAATGTTTTCTTGTGAAGCGACCCCCGCGGAACTTACGGTCACACTAAAAGTAGTCGTACAATCAGCGGTAACACATGCCCCATTTTGAGACTCTAAATTCATTGAGCCAACAAAAGCCTCATCAACGTAAACTGTTCCTGAAACACTTCCAGTTGAAGCAATAGAGATTCCGTTTGAAGTAGCACCTAAAATGAAAGGGATTTTATATAAACCCCATTTTGAGTCTGTCGCTGTCGTTACGCAATTTGTCGTTGATACTATGCCAGCTTGAATCGAGCAAACTTTTAAAGCAATATCGGATTTAACTCTAACCATTGCAAGACCCTGAACACCATCAGCGAACTGAGCAGCGTAAAGAGCTGATGACTGAGTAAGTGACATTGTTTGTGCTGATAGAACCAATTTAGCTGAAGCTTTACCATCGATTAAAACTGATGCTTCTTGTGTAAATGTTCCAGCACTATTTGTCCAAGATGTTGAGAAAGTTGAATGTTCGAAGCTTGGATTGTCTAAGATGTTTTTGTTACCAGTCTCAATCAAAAATTGTTCTGTTCCAAGTTTAGTAGCTAGATTGTTTGGAGCTTGGAAATCCCTGATTTTTTCTTTAGTTGCTCCTTGTTGTCCTTTAATAAATATAGGCTCATTGGCTGCAAAAGAAGTCATTGAAAAAATTAATACTAATATTTTTATCATAAAATAAACCATCCTGTTCCGTTAGATACTAGGGTAATCGAATCCCATTGGTTTGTTAAGGCATAAGTCAAAGTCCCGTCAATTGTCTGAGATCCATTTCCGTCAATTGTAATAACTCCAGTACCTATGTTTTTAATATAAAGAGGAGTAAACACACTATCCGCAAGAGGGAGAGTAACAGTAATAGTATTTGAGCAAAGAACTACTTTTTGTGTAGAAAGTATGCTAAAATTAGCCGTAGGAGAAACTATTGTTAATTTAGCTAATCCGTCTACATAGAATTTTGTTGTTACGTCTTCCGGCAATACAGCAATAGTTGGGTAAGTAGTCACTCCATCTGAAGTAGATAAAGTTATTTTTGCATCCAGTATCTCGGTATTGTATGTAGTTCCTGTGCCAGTATCAGTAAATACCAAAGAAATGTGGTTAGGGGAAATTAAAGTGCTTGAGCTAAATAGCCCCGGGTCGTTTAAAGAAATAGACATATAATCTAAGGTGCAGTCCACGCCTTGTGTAGAATCCGCACTTTGTGCTGAAATCCCCTGCCATCCAAGATTACTAGTCCCAGACGCAGGAACACTTACGCTAAGAGTTCCGGACATTGTGTCGCCCGTTTTAAGAACGTATCTAGCATCTCCTCGAGCTTCATTATAGTATTGAAGATGGTCGTCACTGGATAGATTGGATAAAAGACTATGCGAAGTAGCTACACCACTGGGAGTATAAAGTTGCTCTCCTCTGAAATC
>Ga0209668_10000843_pt1 | contig 12844 bp, 18 predicted proteins | sample FrelakmetPLP11PL_FD_187150 | JGI IMG/M metagenome (GOLD analysis project Ga0209668, IMG submission 187150) | Freshwater lake sediment microbial communities from the University of Notre Dame, USA, for methane emissions studies - PLP11 PL (SPAdes)... | ecosystem: Environmental > Aquatic >... | reverse complement strand
GGGGTTGCTTTCCACATCAATTAAATCAACAATGGCACGTAGTGTTATTTCATCAATTTCCTGAGTAGAAATTCCGTCATAAAAATGTGGTTGTGCCTTGATCTCAATCATGCTCTGACTTACGTCAGCAATCCCACTGCACACCTTGGCAATCTGTGCCTGCCATTTTTCGATTGTTAACGATTCTTTTTGACCGTTTCTCTTGATAACTTGAATTATTGACATTGACTTCTCTTATTGTATTTTATTTAAACCCAACTCATCTGCTGTCAGGGTTTTTACTAATTTTAATTCTTTACTGACCTGTTTTTTATTTACAACTTCGTCATGCACCAAATTAAGAACATATTTTCCCTGGTTGACAAAAACTAAATTATATTGATCCTTGTTTGAAGGGTTACTATACACACGTATTTCTAAATCCAGTTTATGATCACTCAGGGATAGAGTATAAACTATTCCCAAAGCTTTAGCAAGATCACAGTAATAATTTTCATAAATTAGCTCCCAGGGACCGGGCCATGCTTCAACATGTTCAGTTGTTAAATAGTGTGCTACATAAGGGGCGTAGCACCATAAGTGTTGAGTATCTTGCAGCGCATCAGCAAGAGTTTTTTGTCCAATGGCTTTTCGAAATTCCTGCCAACAGCGAAGCCTCTCGCTGGGTAATAGATTCCACATCGTCGTTGTAAATTAATAATTAAAAACTTAAAGAGCTTACGGTATATTGTAAATTTCCCGAATAACCCGAGCCGTCCAGGGTTGCTGATATCTGAGCGTATGCATTGGGACCATAAGTGCCCACTGGTATTACACCAAAAGTCAACCCAACATTGGCTGTTTCAGTATATTCTTCATCGTAGCTATATACATTAGTTAGAGTATTACGGGCCAGCTTGAGCCAGCCCACCCTGCTGTCATTATTTCTGGTGGCAGCATACTGTATGTATATGGCTGGCTGATTCTCTGTGGCCACTCCATAGGTTAGGTTTGCTGTGGAACTACTGCTTATTCCCTGTGTATAGACGCTGACCCCGGGTAAGTTACTATATTCAGTTAGTACTTCGGTATTACCAATTTCCGGCGCACCCTCGGTCAGCGTACCGTTACCAATATATAACCGGCGTGTATCTACACTCCATCCTATTTCTGCGGTAGCCAACTGCGGTAAATCACTCTGAACACCGTGCCTATGTTTGATTTGTGATATTTGTACAATTGCCATAAATTACTTTTCCTATACGGTATTTAGTTTCTCGAATAGTAAAGCTCCACTCTGCTGAGCCATTGATCTGCCCAGTGTGAGAATTCGGATTCAAGAATTTCAAATTCTTGATATATGTTGTCTGCGCTGCACATTAAAATAACTCCGGTCTTGATGTCAGTTTCATGTGTGTTATTGTGTGCCAGTGCATACGCCGCCAATTGGATAAAATAGTCGTCAATCCACTCACGTTTTTTGAGTTTATTTGTCTGTTTAAAGTCCAAAATTGCTGGTTTTCCCTTCCAGAGGCCCACACAATCGCTGGTGCCTGCATAGAGTCCACTGTAATATACAGGAACCTCTACTCCCCAAAACTCATCACAATTGCTGAGCCCTTGTGCAATAATGGTCTGGGCCATCTGATGACTCTGTATACTAAAGGGATTGGTTCCTGGGCTACCAGTGTCGTCTGTTTTAACATAATTTTCAAGCCATTTGTGCATTCGTGTGCCGCGGCCAGCTGCTTCGGTGGTTATTTCCTGGGCTTTTGCTGCGCCCACACTACGACGCCACTGTGCCAGGGCTTGGCGTTTTTCTTCTGATTTGGTAGCATCAAGTATGGTTGTTACACTGGGAACTTTGCTACCATCGGGTAGGCAGTAGTGTCGTTTTCCATCTATGCTTGTTCTGTTTAGGAGATTATAATTAAATTTGCTTTGTAACATTAAAATTGCTGATGCACCATGTGGGCACACCAACATTATATACTATTTAATGTTGATAATCTAGCTAAATTGATTATTATTTTTGTCTTCTTCGCATGGCTGACTTGGCCATGTTGGACACGGTCTGCTGCGGATTATCCACTGCTCTGGTAGCACCAGATGAGTTTGACACTGAATCCGACGAAGAATCATTTACTGAAAATGTTACGAAATCCGGGCTGATGTTTTTTATAGAGTTACTGATAGCTGGAGACTCCTCGTTGGCCAGTATTAGATCTTCATAAGTGAACTCGGGCAATCCGGTATTTTGGATATACCGCACCACTACCTGCATGGGCACTTTAGCGGGTAATCCGTCTTTTTCAATTCGGTTGCGTATTAAATCAATAGCGGCAACGACATTTGATATCATGTCGTTGCCGTCTATGTCCTCGCAGATAATTTCTGCAATCTGCATGTTATCTACGCTTTCTTCCCAGCTCTTCTTCACCGCCCACCGCGGGCTCAGACGCTGCGAATTCATCACCAGTGTCCATTTCTTCGTCACCAGGCGCGGGAACTGTGCCCAGATTGCCACCAGCTAGGGGAAGATTTGCTGTGGGCGCTTCAACTGATTCACCACCCAGTGTACGTGCTGCACCGTCCAGGGCATCACGGGCATTATTCAATGTATCCATCAGTGTCTGCAATGCTGAAGTTGCCGTTGCTTTAAATTGATCTGCTTGTGCTGTACCCAACTGATCACGTATAGTGTCCAGTAATGGTGGCAATTCTTCGTTGAGCATTTTGCTAGCATCAGTGACCATGTCCTGAACGCTGTCAACCATGGACTTGGCCGCCAATACAGCTTCAGCAGTTTCTAGTTCGCCTTCCATCAAGGGAGGAGTATTTTGATCTAGCCAAGCTCGTAGTCCCTCGCGCACCATGAGCATTTCCATATATTTGGGATTTCGCTCTGCGGTATGTGATCCATAGCTTCTACGGATGCCATTTAAACTTTCACTCAGTGCGTGAGTTAATCGTTGTGCCTTGGCAAAAGTCAAATTGTCGTAATCTATTTTAAATCCAAAACGACTTTCCATTACTTTATTAATGCGACTAGTGGTTTTTGGTCTCAATTCTTTTAAATTCATAATAATCAGTCCTGAAAACTTATACTGTATTTAGTTAATATCAAAATCTTTATACCATTACCGGTGCAAAAGATTAGTCCATATTTTACTATATTTGGTGGTCAAGATAATTTTATCCAGCTCTTGGTTGTTGAGCATAAACTTGGATTTTAATTCGCTCAACCTTGAGTGCCATAATTGGTGCTTGAACGAGTCTTTGTTTTTGTTCAACTTTTCTTGGAAAAATTGTATATCGTCGTATAACATTGACACAGTTTTATCTCTAATTAAAATTTTGTCTGCTAGGTTAAAATAATTTTTTTTGGTTAGTACACAGTAAAACACTGCTGCTTTCTTATTATAGAAAGTATGCACAAACTTTTTATCTTTATGAACTAGATGATCATGATCACTTAAGATTTCTATTTTAAAATCGCCTATGACAAATGTTTTTTTATTAATTGATAATATAGTGGGATAACTTAAATCATATCTAATATTTTTAGCTTCTTGTTTGGCCCATTGACGCACTCCTGCCACTGCCGTGTCGACTAAAAATTTACCGATTTCTTCTTTTGTATTTGATGCTGCCGTTTTCATTTTTTCGAGTTAATATGTTTTTATTAACCAATTGATTTGCTAATATTTGTTCTCTTTCACCCAGGTCACTCTTGGCCATGATGGGTGTTTCGTCGTCAAACTGGGCCAACATATCAGCCTCTTCGTTTGTGATGGCTATTTTTAATGTGTCTGTGACTTCAATTATTTTCATTTAATATTTAGTTCGTTTAAAAAGAAATGAATGTTCTTTAGGGTACCACTGCCATGAAAAATTGGCAGCATAAATTTTGCAGTTTCATCTAGTCCCAGAATTACCGGCACCTGATCAAAATCATCTAGCAGTTGGTCTTGATCGTAGACGTCGTCACGATCACCATAAAAAACAAATGCCCATACCTGTTGTTTCTTGTTATGATAAAAATCACCAAAACACATGGCCACTAAACTGGAATCTTCTTTGGGGTCATCAATAAACTGTAGGGGGCCTTGTGCCACATGTGGTTGTGTTTTGAGGCTTAATACTTGCAACACTGATTCCCAATTTCGTTGTTGATCACGCTGTGTGCTGTTACCATTTCGCACGCCAGTTTCAGTGATGTCAATCAGTGTTATACCGGTCCAAATATTTTCCATGCAAATATTTATAGTCAATAAAAAAGGCGGAACAATTCCGCCTTTTTAGTTAGTATTAAAACTAATTAAGCGCCAGCTGCTGTGACAAATTGTAGTCCAGGTTGTGCAACCTTGACACCAGTTAGGTTAACAGAGCTAACGGTACCCAGTGCCACAATGTTGGCCTGCAGGTCAGTAGCTGTCCATGACGACTCTTCAATCAGAACACTTAGCAGACCGTTGGTAACACCACCGATACCAGCAGAGCTAACTTGATAAGCTAGTAAAGTGCTGTTAATTCCAATGGTACGCAGGATAGCCTCAACTGCTTCACCAGTGCCTAGAGCGGCTGTTAAAGCAACGTTTGAGTTAACAGAGAAGGCTTGCACTGGCTTGCCAATACCTGTGCTGATTAATACGCCCAAGCTGTCTGCTTCGGTGCTTAGTGAAATATTACCAACGCTAACTACGTTTTGTGCGTTGCCATTTGTACGTGTAAAAACTGCCATTTTTTTTCCTTTAAAATTACTGCGAATTAACGCATAAAATTATTTATGCAAAAATTAAAAATTCAACAGTTATCAGTCCTTCTTCCAGGTCTTATTGGCTTGGAAATTGGCTCGGCTGAATTCTATTCGATCAACTAATTTAACAGCATTGCCATCATGCCCAATGGCCACAAATCCCTCGGGCGCTGTGACGCGATATCCAGCATCGGTTTTTATAAATGCACCAATGTGTTCAATTTGCTGCATTTTCTTGATCAGCAGCAGTTTTATTTCAACAATACGCTTGTATATGGCCAGAATTCCCAACAGCGTGTTGCTATTTTTAACCATGAATTCTTCTTTGTCCTTGATTTTTTGTAGCCGATTCTGCGCAGCCGTGCCAGTGGGACCAGTTTTCAATTTGGCAATTTCAGATTCCTGTCTGGATTTGTAAAATTCCAGGAAGTTTTTTAAAAAATCAGTTGGGTTATCAATTATTTGCCCATCGCGAACCATGCTGTTGACAAATGGTTTTATATAATTTGCAAATTCTGTGTATTCCTCCGAACCACTTTTAGTAGTTCTACCAGTAAAGATGATGCGATTGAAATCTGATTCAGATATTTTTCTAAAGGTGGAAGCCGCCGCAGACAATACAGCCCTGATGTCAGAGTCTTCTGAGGGGGTCAGGCTTGCTCTGCCAGTGTAATCCTTGTAGGTTGCATCATCAAACCATACGCTGTTTGATGGGGATAGGCCTGACACTGATGCACCAAACTGAGCTGTCATCTCGGGCATGGATGCTCCCTCATATGCTGTGTGAAATATAATGCCTATCTTGGCCTGGGCGATTCGTTTACCCAGGGCACTGGCTACCGGTACTGCATAGGTAATTGTGTTGGGGGTAAAGATATAGTATTGTTCATCCACACCCAGCTGATTAGGAAAGTTGGCAGTGGTAACGTCACCGGGAGTGAACATGAGGTCGCCCTGTAACACATTACCTATACCCAAGCTCTTCAAATATTTCAAAGCTGCCATCAGTTTGTTAGCCAATTCTTCCTGTTCTGGATAAAATCGGTGTATGTCAGTAGCTGATTTGCAAATCTTGGGCTGATTTATGGCAAAAACGCTCTTGGTGCCCACAAAAAATTTTCCGTCGGCAGGATCGGTACCACACACAATCGCTGGTGCACCATCCCACTTTACTGTGATTTTGGTCTGCGGTGCGCCCTCGCCCTGCGCTAGCATTTGCCTAATGCCCTCCAGATAGTTTAGTGCCTTCTGTGCACCCATGTAACCTTCATTATATATTAGGTCTTCTATATGCTCTATATGGGTGTTCTTACCAGCAGCTGATTCACATAGTAACCAAGTTGAGGTATCTTTCTTTATCTCAAATAACTTCATGGTGTGAGCAAGGAAATTTGATCAGTCAAAAACTTTGCCAGAGCAGAAGACAATGGTTTTCCATTTAAATTGGTCCAGACGTCGGGCTGGCTGGGGTCGGGATTGTCCATGAGTATGAAGTCCTGATTGCGATATCTTACTACTAAATTAGTGGGAGTTCCACCGCCACCCCCTGTATTAGAGGGCATGCTAATTATCTGTACTCCAGCTGGTGATATGGGCAGGGTGGCTGGTGGTGGTTGTTGTGGTGGTTGTTGTGGTGGCGGTGGCTGTGCCCCGGGGCCATTTTGTAAGTTGCGCCCCATTACTGTATCCCTGACGGCGTATGTGGTGTCAAAATATTGACGGATCTGATCAATTGACAAATCTGCAGGCACTGGTATTTTTTTTATTTCATCAGATATGGATTTGGCCATATCTGGCTCAGCGTTTGAACTAAAAAAACGAATGACCAATTGCTGCGTATACCGTTTAATAGCGTCTTGTTGATTTGGTGGAAGAGAGTCCAGCTGGTTTACGTCTATGTTGTTATTACTGAGCGTGACATTAAATTCAGTGGTCGCACGTTTGTACAAACTGCCCGATTTTTTTTCTTCCCGGGCGCGTTGTTGCCTCTGATATTCAGCTCGCTGCGCTGGGGTTCCAATGCCACCAGTGCCACCACCAAGTCTGTCCAGCGCACGTAGTGCGCCCATGCCCACTCCGCCAGCCACGTTGCCAATGCCCTTGGCTACCTGTGTCACGCCGTTCCAGATCTGGCCTTCGGTGATTTCATTTACTTTCATTTGCTATCCTTTTAACCCCACGACTGAACTTGCTGGTATCCTGTGCTCTGATGCTGTTCATTAATCTTCGCTCCAGTTCATCAGCCTGCTGGGCGGTGTAACTTTCTCTTAAAAAATTAATCAGATTAATTGCACCACTTATGACATGGTTGGCACGTGATTCAACTAGATTTTCACGATCTTTTTGTAGACGGAAACTATCCAATTCTTCTAATATGCTACGTGTCTTTTTTTGCAAAATAGTGCTCCAGATAACTATATTTATGAAAATTAGTTTAGTTCTTAAAATGTTTTTCACTTAGCTGCCAAGACAATACAATAAATATGATGTGTTAAATACATTTTGCGTAATGCCATTCTATGGTGCTGAATTTCATAAAAAAGGATATACTACCCCCTGCTGTTTAATGACCACGCATAACATAGATGAAGTTAGGCAGGAAATGTTGGCAGGCATAAAGCCCAAAAGTTGCAATAAATGTTGGAGTCTAGAGGATAAAGGTATAAAAAGTGATAGGCAAATTAAAAATGAAGCATACGATTTATATGCTGATGTTGACATCAACCAGGTAATCAACAACTGTAAATCCGGTACATTTTCTCAACAAATTATAAAAATATTCACATCAAATCTTTGTAATAGTGCATGTGTTACGTGTGATCCCAAATCAAGCACTTACTGGCAATCTGTTTTAAACGTACCAATCAAATTTGACACCATAGGCAATTTGACACTGGATCAAATTGATTTCGCTAATATTAAAATGCTGCAACTGGTTGGTGGAGAACCACTATACGATAAGAACATATTTAACATATTACAAAGATTAATAGATAACAATAATACTACTTGCTTTATTAGTGTTGTAACAAATGGCAGCGTAAAATTGACCGATAAGCAACTTGATATGCTGTCAAAATTTAAAAATTTAAACATATGTATTAGTATAGATGGCATAGGACCTGTATTCGAATATTTGCGATTCCCTCTTAAATGGGCTAATGTGACAGAAAATATCACACAATTTAAAAAAATTACCAATTACGTAGGTGTTAGTTATACACTAAGCAATATTAATATTTTGTATTATGATGAAACTATTCAGTGGTTTAAAAAAAATAATTTAAGTTATAACCATAATCTAGTAACAACACCAGCATACTTTAACATCAATGCGTTGCCATCCGGTATTAAAAATTCACTTTCGGAATCTATAAAATTGTTCAGGCCCCACACTGAGAATGACGACGTATTGTTTAAACTTTCCTTAGAAAAATTAAAAGAGCAAGACCTATTAAAGGGAACGAATGCGGCAGTATCAATTCCCAAATTTATTCAACTTTTCCTTTAAGATTTGCTATCATAGACTTGAGTTTTGTACTGTTACCATTTACTAAAATCATTCCACACCCTTCTTCAGGCCTGCTAGCATCTGTTTCAACTTAGTACTCTGTGATTCACCAGCACCCACAGATGCTCTTGTGCTGCCTTTGTCTAAATTATCCTGCTGATCCTGATTTAACGTGGATTTCGCCTTGATATTGCTCATGATGCTGCCAACCTGTGGTTTTACGCTGCCTGGAGTGCCCTGCGCATCCTCACCGGGATCAGTGATGCGCAGTGTTTCAAGATTGTAGTCCAGATCAACTTTCATGCCCACCCCACTGCTGCTACGTGTCTTCATTAACTGAATCTGATATCTGCCACGCTCACGCATTGCGCGACTGGTAAAAATACCAAACACATTATCTGCTGTGTTGATCTTGCTGATACCTCCGGAAATGTGACTGTGATCAAATTCAATTTCTTCCACAGCACTGCGATTTAACTGGCTGGCTGTAACCATCAAAATTCCAAATTCCTTAGCAAGATTTCGTAGTTCTTCAGATACGTATTTGTCCTTGACAAACAGATCGTTGGGGCTAACCTTGGCGCTCACTGGCATGACCAGATCCAGATAGTCCACCATGATAAAGTCTGCTGGCTTGTTGGTCTGAACCTCCAGCTCTTTGAGATATGCACGTATCTGGTTAACATTGCTCTGTGCAGGCATATATTTGATGCGCAGATTTCCGGATTTTTTCCCCAGCATACCAATTTTTAATTCAACGGTGTCTATTTCCCTAAAAACATCACGAGTGCTCACCCCAGCTGCCATGCTATCAATACGCATGGCACACAATTCTTCACTGAGTTCTAGGCTCAAATAAACCCCATTCAGCCCAGAAATTACCCAATTCAAGGCAATATTTTGCATGAATAGACTCTTACCCGATCCTGACCCGCCGGCAAAGATATTTAATTCTCCACGATTCATGCCACCAAACAATCGCTTGTCCATGGTGGGCCAGCCAGTGCTGATTTGCCCGTTGTTGCTTTTGATTTTCATCAATCGAGTACGCGGATCTGCAAAGTAGTCAGTACCCATGTCCTTGGTAAGACTAATCTGCACAGCATCCTTGATAATCTTTTCAATGAGGTCAAAATCACCTTTTTCAATCATGTCTGCTGCTTTGAGTACCGCACGTTCTAATTCATACTTCTTGGTAAATTCCTCAAATTCCAGCATAAACCAATCATAATGATTTTCACCAAGCTCTGGGATATGTTTAAGATCCGTGCCTGATACTGCCCTTACCTGTTCGCTGGCCGGCATGGCTTTGTGATTGGACACATGATCTTTGATAAACTTGGCTGCTTCCCTGAGACTTCGATCAAAATTTTCCGGATTATAGATGTTTTGAACTCGAACATAACTCTCGGGATTTTGCAACATCATTTCTAAAAATAGAGTTTGAAGCTGCACACTATACTCTTTGGTCATCTATGTTCCTTATATTTGTTGTCATGCTATTCAATAGATCCTGTATGGTGCTAGGCCAAATTTCATGCGTGTTAGCATCCAATGCAAGTCTTTCTCTGATAAATTTTACTGTCTGAGCTTCATCAAAAATATCAAAATTCAATTCTGAGAATTTTGTGGCAGTGCTGATCGGTGAGACTCCAGTGTAAAATTCAAGCCAGTGTATTAAAATCTCTGCCATTGTTTTTTGTTGTAATTATTGATTATATTAGAGAATTTATCAGACCCCACCGGAGTTATTTTTAAAAATTCACACAATCTCTGATATTCTACTAGATCATTTATTAAAATTTTATCTATATTTAGAATAAATGTATTGGGTACCTGCGCCTGTACTTCTAAATAGTTAACACTATGATGATCCCAGTCATCAATAAGTATTTGCCTTCGTAATCGATTGTTTAACCGAAACTCTCGTGTCACACCAAAACGTCGCTGTAAACTATCCTGATAATGCCAGTCACCGGATCTTTTGGTTTTTTTGTTGTAGTACCAGCGTTGATACTTTATTACATCTTCGCCGGTAATGTAAATAATTTTTAAATTTTCAATAAATCTTAATGCATACGCAACGTTATGATGACACCGAAATAATATTAATCCACTGTGGTCAAATGCCTGTAATATTTGAGGTGTTAGGTGCAGGTTAAATGTTTCTTCAGTAACTGTGGCATCATGATAGGTATGTAAATTTTTAAACCATTGTTCGTTATCTTTGTGCGCAGTGCTGTCACTGAACTCTAAATCTACTGAATTACTGAATTTTTGAACTTCGGGACTGAGAGAAAGAATTGCCGTTATCAGTGACCCGCAAAATCCCCCACGATATGCAATGGCTACTAGATTATTGTGCAATAATTTCATATTTTATTTGCTATCAGACGTATTTTTAACGGGTTTGATTCAGTTGCAGCCAGTATACTTTTAAGTACAAACAGTTTTCCATATTTAATCACTGCATCATTGACGTCTTTGCAGGTCTCTCGCCATATGGGAAAGCTCACGCTCCAGCCAAATTCCATGGCACGTTTGATTAATTGCTCTCCGGGCCAGACAGATTTGCCCTGCCTATTAACATGCCGATCAAAATCCGGAATCACGATGACCTGTTTGCCCAGTGCCTCGATCAATTCAGCCTGTGTCTCACTTAGATCGTTGGCCTGAACACTGACGCCGTCTACTGACATGGCATCAAATGGGCCCTCACAGACTATGACAAATTTGTTATCTCGGTGCTGTTGGTCCAGATTGAACACAAAATTACCAGGGTAATCAGTGTAGTACTTGGGTTTTATTCCATCCACCAGTGCCCGTGCAGTGTAACCAATGGTCTCTCCCTGGTATTTAAAGGGAATTATGATACGGTGACTCATTTTGTGTTCGACCTCGGGGCTCCAGAAAAATTCGTATTTTTGTAGATCAATTTTTCTAGAGCATGCATACTCGACAGCATGGATCATGCCCCGTGGATAGCTTTTATCAGCCAGCTCATAGAATTCCACCAAAGCCAGAAAGCTCAGAGCCTCTGCTGGCAACTTTCTCTTTTCAAATTTAATTTCTTCTTCGGGCTCGGCAACAATTCCGGGATCGACTATATCCCGAACTCGCAGTGCGTCAAATACCAGACGCTGTATTTCATTTTGGTCAGCACCCAGCCAGCCCAGCAGTTTTCTAAATTTAAAACTTAGCACTCGGCCCGGCTGATACCCAGTTTTAAATCCACAGTTAAAACAGTGGTAGTTAATTTGCCCCATTGCACCTGTGATAACCCCGCCACGACTACGAGTGTCACTATTTTCCCCACTGTGTTGACAACACACAGCATTGAAACTGATCCAACCACTGGATCCCTTCTTTCTTTTGGCTGGTAGAATGCCAAGAGTATATTCTTGAACAGAATTAAACATCGAGTTATTTTACGTTATACTTTACAGTATAACAAGCTATTTGATTATTTAATATTTACCAGACCGTGATCAGGCAGAATGCTGGCCCACCACGGCCCACCACACCGGCAACAGATCCAGTGAATGCACCACCACTGCCGCCACCACCGCAGCCCGGGGCACCATTGCCGCCACTGGCTTGTACTAGACCAGCGCCAGTGGAGTTGCCACCAGTGGACCCGCCGCCGGCACCACCCTGACCGTATATTAGGCCCGGAATGTATCGACCACCATTACCACCGTTGCCCGGGGGTGCAGTCTGAGAACCGGCCGCCGTGCCTCCGGGAATTGTGGGGAACACACCAGCGCCAGTCAAAGCTCCACCAGCTGAACCGGTGCTGGCGGCATTGCCTACACCGGCCCCACCAGCGCCTCCAGTGACCAGCAGTCCAGTCAAGGGTAGAGTCAGTGCACCGCCGGCAGCAGTGGTTGCACCAATGATGCCAGCTTGCCCGGCCAGAGCTGTCACTGTGCTGGGAAATGTTGTGGTGAACGCCCAGCCCAGGGGCATGTTGCCCACTGTGGCCACACCACCAGCTGTACCCAGCGCACCAGCAGTGCCCCCGGCTGCGTTACCACCGCTGACTCCACCGGTTGCTGTTATTAATATTTCGTTTGACGTGGGAATTCCAGCGCCTGCTGTCAACTTTATGCCAATGCTGATGTAGCTGGTCACTGCTGGTGCGCTAGCCAGTGAGAGATACAACCTATCTGGTAGGGCAGTGAGTGGCATGGTCAGTCGTGTCTGTCCACCACTGCCGCCGCCACCGCCACCGGCGGCCGTGCTGGCTGCACCAATTGCCCCAGCACCACCATTACCACCGGACCCAACTAGAAGAATATCTATCATGGTCTTACCACGTGGTTTCTCCCAGGTCTGCCAATCAGTGCCCAGAGTGGACACCCTGCCCTCAAGGTAAAAAACCTCACACCGTCCTAAATTTCTCGGAAAATATCCTACATCCAACATGGTTTACCAGACAGTTATAATACAGAATGCCGGGCCGCCAAAGCCAATTACGCCCACAGTGGACCCAGTCAAAGCGCCACCCATGCCGCCACCACCGCAGCCCGGGGCACCATTGCCGCCACTGGCTTGTACTAGACCGGCACCGGTGGCTGAGCCGTTGGTTGACC
>Ga0209668_10000842_pt1 | contig 12848 bp, 11 predicted proteins | sample FrelakmetPLP11PL_FD_187150 | JGI IMG/M metagenome (GOLD analysis project Ga0209668, IMG submission 187150) | Freshwater lake sediment microbial communities from the University of Notre Dame, USA, for methane emissions studies - PLP11 PL (SPAdes)... | ecosystem: Environmental > Aquatic >... | reverse complement strand
TAACTCATACACTTCAACTGATATTTGCGTTGACATCGCTAACGGCTCGGGAATTCTGCCGGGTGATACAGTTGGTACATTTACAGTGGATTGGACAACTGCCGGCTCATTTACATTTAGTAAAACAGGAACAAATTATATTAATGGCACTACTCAAGAGTCAGTACCCGATGACGGGAACATAGGAACATACACAATCTTGGAGGTGACAGCTACCCCAACTCCACAAATATTGCCGAGAACAGCAAACGACAATAATGGTTTTATGATTCTTCTTGGGCTTATGATAGTTACTATTGGAATTTATACAAAGTTATACATAGCTCGTACAAAGATTTAGGATTTCGCTAGTAGTTTTCCGATAATAGGTGAGACCTCGTCGGCACTTTTAACAAAAACATATCTATAATTGTAGTCACTTGGTCCGTTTGATTTCTTTTGATTTATGGATTCAAGAGTATCAATCGAATTCTTGGAATTATCGCTACCAAGAACGACAAACGAATATAACGCCGGATGTTTTACAGACAATAAAGATTTATATGTGGCTTCCATACCGTGCAAGATTATGGATCTTAAAAGTTTATTTATTGATAATTTCGTAAAGTCCGTCACAGAAATATAATCCCCTTTTATACCGTTAGCCATTGTATTGATTTCCTTCATTAAAGATATCACTTCGCCAATACCTGGAGTACCCACAAAAACGACGTTCATTATAGTTATCTCTTTATTATCAATCCTTTCATAGGATATTGAGAGTTTATAATGTTTGTTCTTGTTTCTCTTTTCCATTGATATTGATTTAATAGATTATTATTACCTCCCCATCCCGCAAAGCTTTAAATAATATTTTGTTTTCTATGAGATAGTCAACTTGTTTATTAACCATCTCACTTTCCGGATGATCCGATTTATAATGTGGGGCAAACGAATAATCAATTATCTTCAAACCATCCCAAATAATTTCTTTACCATATTTATCTGGTACTGTATCTTTATCATCAACAAGATCTAAACCAATTAAACTTGGAGCAAGTACACATACCCCCGCAGAGTATCCGCCATAAACTATCTCATCATTTTTAAGCATATCCACAATTACTTTATCAAAACCACTTTGCTTCATAGCTCTCCTTAAAACAAAGGAATTTCCACCCCTGACCCAAACTAAACCGTATTTGGATAAATCGTCCTTTAAGGATGAATTATTATTAAAGTAATTCCTTAGATCAAATATCTCCGCATCAAATCCAAGTGCATTCAAATCCCGAATTTCATTTTGCTCACTTTCTTTCCTTCTTTCCAAATCGTTATATACATCCAGAGCGTTACAAATTATGGCTGTTTTTTTGTTTTTACCAACCATTTTTTGTAGTCTGTCCGGGGAATTGCCTATTTTATATGAAGATAAATAAAGTCGCATTTATTATTATTAACAACTATTCTAGTTCAGAAGCTATCTCCCATAAAATGGAAAACATTTCCCTTATAGTTTCGCTTAACTCTTTACTATTAATCATAATAGTAAAGCCTTCACTCGGATTTGTAAATATCCAAACCGTATCATCGTAAACAAAAAATCCTGTTTTTAACAAAGCTTTTGCCTTTAGGTATCTGATTTCTCTTAAGCTTTTTCTGTTATTTATATGTGAATACATTTCTATGTCCTTAACATTTGATGTCGTGATAACATTATTTCTTATTCCGAATTTGATTCTTTGCGCAATATAATTTTTTATATACCTTACACTCAAGTTGCTAAAAACTGTATCTGTGTTTCCAATAAAAATGGTTTCTTTTTTCTGGTTAGCTATCAACGACAAATCATGCATTTTTTTTATACCAATTTGTGAAGTGAATATTTGAATTTCTGGTTTACTGAATTTGGGATTGTATGAAGATGATAAAAACTTTATTATCTTATTTGTTCCGGTAATTTGATCCTCTAATAGATTCTTAAGTTTACTAGGTGTATCTGGAGAAAATACTTTTTTTGCATCAAGGTATTTTTCCACTATCAACCCCTTATTTAATAGGACTTTTAATGCATCATATACAGTTGTCCTTGTTACACCAGTATTTTTAGATATTTCACCAGCAGTGATTATATTCTTCCTAACAATGCACAAATATACTGACGCCTGATTGTTATTAAGACCAAGATTTAAGAGTAATGATTTTATTGCCATTTGTGTCGGGTTAATAAGACACTATATTATACCACGAACCGTCTATTAGATATATATGGGAAGCATATTGCCATTAGTACCCGACAGATCATCTGTTTTGCTTTGGATTGATATAAAATTAAACATATTATTTTTGTTTTAATGCCTGATAAGAAAATAAAAGTTCTTGATCCTAAAGGAATTGAGTATCCTGTTACAGTTAAAGTCGAATATCCTGAGTACACTTGTGGATTAGAACATGATCGATTACTAGAATTATTAGCGTTTTTTGCTGGAGAAGCAGTAGAGTGGGTAAGGACTGGTGTTACACGAGAAGTTGGTGGGAAAGTTGCCTACTTAACATTAGTTCATAAAATAGCGATAGAGGATGGGGTTGTTACAGCATGGGGGCGGGTTAATATGTGGGCAATTAAGGCTGTGGAACCGTACAGCAACGTTGAAAGACGTTTCATAAGTCCTCCATATAGAGCTAACGCCCGTAAACTTCTGGAATATAATGAAACAATTGCACCTTATGGCTTCGATCCTTTTGTTCCAGCAGACTGTGAAAAGTTCGTTTATGATCCATAATTCCGAAACACTCTTCCCATTTTCTCAACCCTCACCAATATGCGCTTTAGCGTATTCGCTTAAATTTTTCCTTTGTGACCAAACCCGTTCATTTTTTGTAAGAAAGGCTTTTCTTAATCTCAAGGATTTTGGTGTGACTTCAAGGATCTCATCTTTTGCTAAAAAGACTAAGGCAAATTCTAGAGTTAATTGTATTGGCGGTTTTAAAGCTGTTTGAGTTATTTCGTCATGCTTCATTCTCACCGCTGATTTTTGCCTTGCTTTAGTGACATTAACCTCCATATCCTGCTCATATTTATTTATACCAACTATCATGCCTTCGTAAACCTGTTCACCAGGACTAATAAATAAGTCACCCCGCTCCTGCACCGTATTCATAGAATAGCCAATTGTAGTTCCGGCCTCTGAGGCCATTAAAACTCCTTTTCTGTATAGGTCATCCTGCTTTGTGTATTTAACATATTCATCTATATAACTGTTTAAGACTGCATTACCTTTTGTATTCATTAAAAGCTGACTTCTTAATCCAAACAAATTTCGTGTAAGAATCTTATAAGTCATCCGCGCTTGTCCATTTTCGTTTTCTATATCAATAACGACTCCATTCCTTTTATTTAAAGCATCGGTAATCGTGCCAATATACTCTTCCTGAGTATCGATGATAAGCTTTTCCATTGGTTCGCATTTAACACCATCGATCACCTGTATAATAATCTGCGGTTTTCTTACCTGGAATTCATACCCCTCACGTCGTAAAGTCTCAATTAATATTGACAGTTGTAATTCTCCTCTACCAGAAACGTAATATCCTCCACCATCTGCATTCGCTATTTGTAAACTAATGTTGTTAATTTTTTCCTGCTCCAATCTGTTAGCCAGTTGCGTTGCAGTAACAAACTTACCTTCCTTACCAACTAAAGGCGACGTATTCGCTTCGAATTTAATTTTGACAGCAGGAGGAGAAATCTTAATTTTTGCTAAAGGGAACTCTTCACCAACATGACAAATTGTTGCGCCTATGGCATGGGAGTCTATACCCACAATAGCCACGACCTCTCCCGCACTTGCAGACTGCACTTCAGCTAGACCCAAGCCCTCTTTTACTAAGACTTTTTTAACACGTCCAGTTTGCTTTTTGGTTATTGAATCGGGGCCGTCAATAATTACAATATTATCGTTGATACTTATTGTACCTTCGATTATTCTTCCTACAAGGTACGTTCCAAGATGTGTATCATAATCCAAAGCACTTATTTGCAACTGTAATGGATTTGAGGCTTCTCCTTTAGGACTTGGAAGGAATTCTATTATTTTATCCAAAAGAAGTTTAATGTCACCAGAGGTGACGTTCGCCGTTGTTAAATCTCCCTCAGGTAAAGTTTCGAAGACCTTGCCCTCTCTTGCAATTGCATACATAACTGGAAAGTCTAATTGCTCTACGTCTGTGGCAAGTTTTAAGAACAGATCATGTAATTTATTCAAAACCTTTGGAACATTTGCAAACTTTTTATCAACTTTATTTATCACCACAATTGTTTTTAAACCCATTTGCATTGCTTTTTTAAGGACAAACTCAGTTTGGGGCATTGGCCCTTCTTGAGCATCAATAATTAATAGACATCCATCAGCCATATTTAATGTTCTTTCCACTTCTCCTCCAAAATCTGCGTGCCCGGGAGTATCTACAATATTAATTTTGTAATCGTTATAGCGTATGGCTACATTTTTTGCTCGAATTGTAATTCCCTTCTCTCTTTCCAACTCACCAGAATCAAGGATTTGATTTGTTTGCATTTCACTTTGATTATCACGAAAAAGATGAGACTGTCTTAAGAATGCATCCACGAGAGTAGTCTTACCATGATCAACGTGGGCTATAATTGCTATATTTCTAATGTGGGCACTATCCATGTTTAAATTTTGAGAAAGTAACTTTACATTATAACACTTATAACCACTTCATACGAGCCATATAATAAAGCATTTTTAAAGCAGGTGTTTGCAGCCATTTGTTTTTATAGAAAATATTTAATAGCCTATCCTCAAACTTTTTATCCTTTAATATTTTTTGTATTCCCACTTCGTCATAATTTGGATCTAGAATTTTTTTTGCTACATCGCGTCCCGAAATCATTGCATTATTGATTCCTCCACCATGCAGTCTTGATGTAAAGCCCCCTGCATCACCTATTAAAAAGATATTTCCAAAATGATGCCCCTCATAATCATAATTAATAATATGTGCAAAAAGCTTAGAAGTAGAAAGTGAATATCCCCTACCAGTGATATATTCGTCTAAATACTTTTTAGCCTTTGCTGACGACAAATAAACAGGATCAAAATAAATACCAACATTATTGTGAGTTATGTGCGGAAACTCCCAAATATAGCCGGATGAAATATCTTTTGGATTAGAGTATGACACTAACTCAGAAAAATTCCCTGGAATCTCGTAGTATATTCCTTGACTAAACTTAACAGGTAATCCTAAATGTTTGCGTACAATTGAATTTGATCCGTCCGCCCCTACCAAATAATCAAAATAAAAATCACCAATATTTGTTACCACTTTTTTAGTCTGAATCTCCTTAACATTAACCCCAGTAATTATTTTTACATTATCTGATTTGATTTTTTTAAGCTGATATTGACCAAGCTCGTATCTGTCAAAGATCTTTCGATAGTTTTTTAAGCCCCCTTGCGCCCTAGAATTACCAATCAAGAACGTTTCCTTAGTAAATATTCTGCAAAGTTCATCGGGAATATCAACAATTTTTTCGGCAGAAGTTACACCTCCTCCACATGGTTTTGGACCTACAATCGTATTTTTTTCCAATAAAACAACGTTAAAATCGCTATCCTGCAGAGTTCTTGCACATTCAAGCCCAGCTGGGCCCATACCAACAATAACGACATCGCAAATAGATTTGTCCATTAGACTTTCCGTATTAAATACTTATATTCTTATACAATTATCCTAAAAAATGCTTGACAAATCAAAAAGAATGTTCTAATCTATTCTCAGAAGTTAATCAAGGAAAATTCTGTCTTCGTCCTCGAGCAGGTTGACAGGTACGGGTTTCTTAGAGTAATCTAGGTTTCTCGTCAGCTCATTTATTTGATTAGCTTCTATTTTTATTACCTCTCTTACCAACCACCACCACCGCCGCCACCACCTCCTCCTCCAGATGAGCCACCACCACCGCTCCCAGAGCTACTACCAGGAGTAGACGACGATGCACTTATTGAACCACTTATACTAGAACTAAAACTTGACGCAAAACTTGAACCGGAGAAACTACTACCAAAATACCATGCCGGGTGATATCCACCTGTTTTATCGGTTGGCAATGTCGCAAATAAATCTGCAAATTTTTGTGACCATAATTTTTCTAATCCAACAGCAATACAAAATGGTAAAAGCTTTTCGTATGTGCCAACTGTATACGGTAAATCAGGGTAAAGTATTTTTAATTTATTTGGTTCTGTGGTTTTTAAAAACATTTTAAAACCTTCAATTTCATCTTGCTTTTCTCTACCGATTTTTGTCCTAATTTTCATTATTGGCTGTATGAGGCATACAATAATTAAGGCGATTATATAAATCGTTGCATTTAAAGGATTGTCTGATTCCACTGCCATTCCTATGCCAACAAAAACAAAAAATCCATATAGGGCCGTCATTAACAAGGCATATAATATTATCAAAATATTGAATGATACTTCCTTTATTCTTGGAAAATAAAAAAAGATCATCGTTGGGATCATCATAGAGTTCCAAAATATTGCCCCTATGGCTAAATCTCCCCCATTAACCACTGTGTAAAGAGCAATCAGAATTAAAATTATAATTGGGGTGATTAAAAATTTCTCATTACCTTTGTAGTAATTTTCGCTTGTCGTTTTTAAATATGCCTCCATCCTTTTATAGAATGTGTGAACTCGTGACGAATAATCTTGACCGACAGTTAAAGATTTTTGGGTGATATCATCATCCAGCAATTCTTTGACCATTGGAATATCTTTGGCAATACTATCGAGGACCTTTTTTTCTTTCTCCGTAATTTTAAATGTAGTTTTTTTGATGATCGCATTGTAGAGCTCTAATTCATCATCCTGTAATCCATCTGTTACCTTGCCTGTAGAAGTTATTTTGTACTCTTTTTTGCTAATTTCTTTTATCGTTATATAGCCTTTTGAAGCCAACCCCATTAATCCACAAACAACAACTTGGCTATCAAAAGACATTCTATTTATTAGTCTCACCATCATTGGTGTCAATTCTTTTGATAATGAGTAAAGAGGTATTGTTGTTTTACTCTTAGGATCTTTGCCATATAAAATCCATGCGACTATATAATAAACTAGCAAAATAAATACTAAAGCAATCGGGATGAACAATGGTACCGATGACACAAAAAGTCGCCAGGCGTGCTGTAAATCATTCTGTTCTGCTACTATACCTTTTGGAAAACCTACAGCCATTGTTAAACCCTGCCGTGCCACAAGGTTATCGGTCGAATTAAAGAATACTGTGGTTTTGCCATTTATTGCTGCTACGTGATAATTGTAATTTAATCCATTTTCCCCCTGATAGCCCGTATATCCGAATATTTTTAAACTGTCGCTATTTACAGCTGTGGGGAAAATTATTTTTCCAGTCACTTTAGTAATACTAAAATCCCATCCATTTCCAGTTATATTTAAGTAAAGCTCGTCATATCCATCAAAAAAGCCCGCCATTGGGCCCATTTCGTACTCTATTGTGTATAAATAATAACCATCATTAAGATATATATTCTCATCACCTATATATATTCTGGTTCCATTATTCATGGACTTAGTAAAGTATGGCTCAGTTTGCTCATCTTTTAGTATCTTTATTATGGAAAGATCGACGTTGTAATTTAGCAATCCGTCTTTGTAATTTGTGGGGATGTCTCTGTATATACCTCTTTTTATAATATCTCCACTCGCATAAGCTTGTATTTTTTCTATAATATGAACATAACCGTTTTCTTTTAACTCAATAACAGAGTCAAAGGACTCTATATGCTCGTATTGATATGCGTATGCGGGAGAAAAGAATATTACAAGACCAAAGACTAACGGTATTATACAAAACAATATTTTCCTAATTTCCCTCATAATTTTGCTAAAGCACCAATATACTAATAATTATGCATTATCGTATATTGGAAATCAATTCAGCTAATTATATTAAAATGGAAGTAATTGGTATTCCGTTTTAGCACCATTAAAACTAAGAGCTAGGCTTTCCCCAAACTTCCTGCTTAGCAATTGTTGTGCTATTGGAGAGCTCGATGAAATTATTCCTATCCCAGGATTTACATAATGCGAATCACCTGTTATGAAGTATTGTCTTTGTGCCTGTCGATTCTTAAGCATTACACAATCCCCAACGTTTATTTCGTTACCGATCTTTTTATTTGATTTCTTTGTGGTCTCTTTAAGCAAGCGTATGGTATTTTCGAGCTGGAATATGTTGTCAACGAGAGTTTGAAGCTCGGTTAGCATATCCTCTAAGACTGGATTCGGATACTCATCGCTAAGCTCCATCCTTTCTTTGTCTACGTCATCAAGAATATTATCTCGACGTATTTCTAAAAGTTTTTTTTCTTGGGCAAGATTTTCTATGATGCTGATTTTTTGTGGCATGATATTTAATAATAAAATTAATTTTAATTAATAAGTTTTTTCTCCAGAAAAACTTTGCACCAATCTTCTAAGATCATTTAGGCGCTTCTCAATCTCTCTGTTACGGAACTCCATGGTCTCACGTAACTGAATGAGTTGCCTCGTTAGCACCTGAGTGTCCTTGTTGAGTGTAGAGTTGGTGGCGTACATATTTGTCTTTAGCCTTTCTACCTCTCTAGAGAAATCGTAATATAATTGGTTTGCTAACATTTTTTTATATAGATAAATTAAATGTTAGCCTAATTATAACTAGAGGATTCTGACAATGCTTGAGGGGGGATTTGTATTTAAGTACAAGTTTCGGGTACAATCCTGACAATTTATTAGGGAATGACCAAAAAAACCTCAAAAAACGCTTCAAAATGGCCGTTTTAGACATTAAACTAGAATTTTTTATTGGCTCCTTGAATCTAATATTGCTATGGCAACTGCCAAATTTTTTATTGATAGCTTTATATGTTCTGCAGTTTGCCCAGCCATAGGTGTTAATGTTTTTAATAAATCCAATAATTTCTTCGTGGTTTTTCTTGTATGAGGATACTCGTTATGGACTGCCTGTAATAAATCATCTGTACTTGTTACTGTGGACACTGAAGTTTTATCAGCATTCTCAACTCGTGCTAATTTAACATTTTCTAATACATGTAACATTTGTCTAAAATGCATTTCACCAACGTCACCTTTATCAACTAATGATGAATAACTATTATTTTTTATATCTGGTAAATTTATGAAAGATAAGGATAATCCCTGCGCAGCTAACATCAATATTGTTTCTGCCATTTCTGGAGGTAATGATGTAAAAAAGCTCGATAAATTTCTTGAAGCAGCATCCTGTCTAATTCTATCTATCCCAAATTGTCGACTCTGAGAAGGATCATTAATCTCTCTGTATCTTTTCACATGCAAGTTGATATCTTCTTCTGTAGAAACAGTTAACTTTTCTAAAAAAGCCATTGGTTCACTTTCCCTCTTACGTCTTACTAATTTAGCCATTTGGCCTCCTGTTTCAGGGAAGGCATATATTCCACCATGTATATTTTTATTGGCAACCCTAAAAAGTCCCCAAACGGAAGAGAATGTCAGTGCGTGTGTTTTTTGAATATATGATAATGCTTCGGATAATTCATCATCTGTTCCACATTTCATTGCGGCCATCATCGAATTTTTTAGACCAGGACTCATATTCTCTTTAGTTGTTCCTCCTGGTAATTCCATTAGAAAGCTAGATGGCAAATTCATTTTAGCTTTTTGTGGACTAATCCCATTGCCCCCCAGGACGACAGTCTCGGCAGCTAAATTCATTAAAGAGATTAGAGTATTTGCTGGTTTATCATTTTTAACTGCCCTTAGAGAGGGAAATTCAATTTTTAATGCTCTCCCCTGAATGCCAAAGGGGTCTATGATCTCATAGGTTCTCCTGGATCTATTATATATTTGCGTATTATCATCCAACTCACCCGTAACCCACTCAATGAACCTATGAATGTATTCCATAGTTGCGCTTTTTCCACCTCCACTAGTACCAAATACCAAAGCCATCGGTGAATTTACAATCCTTTCCACTTGCATAGGTAATATGTTCGAGAAGCTAAGGCCACTCCTCAATAGTTTTGTCATATTTTCTACAGAATTGGAGTTTACAGGATTACTAATAAAAGTCTCGTCTCCTAGGATTGCGGACATCTCTTGGTCAAAGGTCTCTCTATCTAACTGCTTTTCTAATCCACCATCTACTCCTAGTGTAACTGCTTCCTTTAAGACTTCCAAATCATCTGCCCTTTGTGTGAGCCATCTATCCTCTTTAGGTTTTACAAATATATCACCGTTATCTATTATCCCTTCCATTAAAGCCGCACTACTTACATCTCTATCAATTTCCTTAATTGCTTTTCTAACAAGTTCTGGGAACTGTAAAGATGGAATCGCTGATGCCAAGCCTTTATCAGCAGTGCCCACAATACTTAAATATGCATCGAATCCGGCGTCAGTATTATGATTATTAAATACAGCATCAGGCCTAAGTATTAATGTTATTATATACCTTAGTAATGGTGATACCGCCTTGGGATCCCATATAGATTTATAGATTTCCCCCAATGATGCATTTGCAGCTAACATGGTACTGTTTTGTGGATTTAAAAAATCTTTAGGCAATTCAAATTGCTTTTTTCTTAGCAAAAATGTTAATATGCTTAGCGTGTTTTCCATTTTACCTGCAGCACTTAAACGTCTAGATTCCGTGCCAGGTACTATATCTCTGGCGTTCATTAGCATAGGTCTATCAAGAGCAGAATCAACAAATTGATAAGCTCCCAAGCTACTTGCTAGCCCATTTATATTTTTTCTCGGTTGGATAAAAGGATGTTCTTCCTCTTGCCGCAGTAAAAGAATTTGTTCAACTTCATGTAAATAAGTTAAAGCACCGGGCACATTACCAGCAATCTTTAATAAACCACCCGCTAAAGCATGCTGTATATTGGCGGGGTCTGTCGGTTCTATTCCCTCTGGAAGATTAGTCATTGCAATAAGGATTATTTAACAATCGTAAAACCACTTTTTCTCACTGTTTTTATAATCTTATTTGGCTTCATATCATTCAGCTTTTCCCTTATCCTCGATATCAGTTTATCTATTGCCCAATCTGAATAATCAATATTACTACTATCACCCCATACTGACGAAGCGATCTGTTCCCTTGTTACGGTAGTATTTGCGCTCATGTATAATAATGTAAAAATTTTTAACTCTTTTTCTGATAAATAATCATCTTGAGGTATACTGTTAACAAAAATCTCGCCAGAAACTCTATCTATCTTTAATTTTGGTGATAAAAGGAACATTTCAACATCATCATCCTTTGCTATCTCAGTTTTTAAACTTTTAATCACTTCTTCCTCTGGAATATCTTTATACGCATACTTTAAATACCCAGGTAGTATCTGACCTCTTATCGTGTTATTTTCATCTAGTATTGCTGTGTTCTTTAAGTAAGTTAGGGCTTTGATATTAATTGTATCTAATGGATTACCATCATTTATACTTATAAGAGCGTCAACAAATTCTTTTTTTAACTGATGGAAAATCCTATCAACCGACTGTTTACAGTTTGGATAATTTGTAAAGAAATCTTTATCTACAACAATTGTTTCTACTTCCTCGAGCTCTTTATCCATCATTATTAAATCCCTCATAAGCCCCTTAATAAGAGAAATTAGACCGCCAGACAAATCCACCAGCTTCTCGATTTGGAAGACGGTATGCTTTTTTAATTTTCCACCTTTAAGTAAATCTTCATTAATCGACCTAAAAATCCAAGGCTTTTTGTAGTAACTGAAATATTGTGTGATTAATGGCATAGGAGCCGGATTATTATCGTCAAACTGAGGATAAGTAGTGGCAATCATAAAATTGACATTACCACCCGTACTATCTCTTAACTTATCCAAAAATATTAGTAAATCTCTGTATTCGGGTGTAGTTGAAAGGTTGATTTGTGTTGTTGTATAAAAAACAAACAAAACCTTTTTCTTCTTTTGTAAATATGTCTTTATTATATTCTCGAGTATGTGATAAATATTCTCATCAATTTCAAGATTAATTTTAGTATCTAAATACTGTTCTACATGTGAAATTAAAATTCTAAAGAATTCTTTTTTATTGAATTCTATATCATGATTGAATATAGCTGCTCTTAAATCAATAATTAAACACTTACATGGAAAATCGGGATCGTTTTTTGAAATTTCGGCATACCTGTTAATTGCGGATGTTACACCCGTTGAAGGAAAATGGACAATCTCAAAAGGTATTCTAACTTGAAAAACCTTTTCGATTATCTTAAAGATTTCATCGTGCCAAGCTACTTTCATAAAAAAGGCTTAACAAATATGTCACATTTTATCAGGTTTTGTCAGATTATGTCAAATATAATGCAATGCTCATACCTGTTAAGACATTTAAGACGTGGTGTTAATAATATGCAATTAGAGTATCTTCGATAGTACTTTTTGGGAAATATCAATAGTATGAGACGCATTCAGCATTTGTGGGCTAACTTCTACTAAATCTAATGTCAAACTTGGACATTCCCGAATAACTTCAAATATCTCAATTATGTCTTCCCAGAAAAATCCTTTTGTGGCTGGTGTTCCCGTTGCAGTTACAAGCGACTTATGAAACACATCGATGTCAAAGCTTATATGTATATGCTTGAACCTCTTAATAAATTGATTTGGCTGAATTAGGAATGACCCCTTGTCCTTTAGTACGTCAACTCTTTCGAAATATTTGATTCCCATATCATCTAAATACTTTTTTTCCTTGTCATCAGGATCAAAATCCAGATCGCCAATCATAAAGATGTTT
>Ga0209668_10000841_pt1 | contig 12854 bp, 15 predicted proteins | sample FrelakmetPLP11PL_FD_187150 | JGI IMG/M metagenome (GOLD analysis project Ga0209668, IMG submission 187150) | Freshwater lake sediment microbial communities from the University of Notre Dame, USA, for methane emissions studies - PLP11 PL (SPAdes)... | ecosystem: Environmental > Aquatic >... | reverse complement strand
CAATTTTAGGAGGAATCATATTTGTCATCTTTATTATCGCAATGTCGCTTATTATCTACCTTGTCCGGAATATATCTTTTTTCAGACGAAAAGGGTAAAATTCTTTATGTCGGCAAAGCCAAAAACCTCAGAAAAAGAGTTTCCTCGTATTTTCTCAAGAACATAGGTTTAGGAACGAAAACTTCTATTCTAGTTTCCCAAATAGCAAGAATAAAAACAATAATTACTGATTCTGAAATTGAAGCATTTTTGCTGGAAAACAGTTATATAAAGAAATACAAACCTAAATATAATATTAAATTAACTGACGACAAAGCCTATCCGATGGTTAAAATCACTATTAAAGACGAATTCCCTAAAGTGCTGTTGGCAAGGCGGCCTGATGACAAAAATTCAATCTACTTTGGCCCTTTTCCCAATGCGTCAAATGCCTTAAGAGTGGTTTTGAAATCCATAAGAAAAATTTTCCCCTATCAGTCGGTCCCAAACCATGGAAAAAGAATCTGTCTTTATCATCACTTGGGCCTTTGTCCTTGTCCTGCCGTTTTTAACTCGCCGGAATTAAAACTCGAATATCGAAAAAACATAAGACATATAATTGACTTCCTAAATGGCAAGACAAAAAAAATAATCAGGGATCTTGAGAGGGAAAGGGATGTTCTGAGCAAAAATGAAGATTTTGAAAGAGCAAATCTTCTGCAGAACCAGATTAATGCAATCGAATTAATTACGGGACAACCCTACAGGAAAGAATTAGATACGAATCTCAATCCAAACCTTGCAAGTGACTTAAGGGAAAAAGAAATTCAAGAATTAATGAATATTTTAAATCAGAATAAAGCCGAAATAAAAAGTTTGCAAAGAATTGAATGCTTTGATGTCTCAAACATTTCAGGAACCAATCCAACCGGTTCAATGGTAACTTTTATAAATGGCGAGAAAGACGGGGATTGGTACAGAAGATTCAAAATAAAAACACTAAATTCACCCAATGATTCTGGAATGATGGAGGAAGTTTTAACAAGAAGATTAACCCATGAAGGCTGGGCTTATCCTGATTTAATCATTGTTGACGGAGGAAAAGGACAAGTGTCAACCGCTATAAAAGTCTTACAGAATCTAAAATTGAAAATTCCAATTATTGGACTTGCGAAAAGAGAAGAGACCATTGTCACATCCGATCTGAAAGAAATCAGTCTTCCGAAAAATTCCGATGCTTTAAAATTAGTTATGAGGATTAGAGACGAAGCCCACCGCTTCGCAATCACTTACCACAGAAAATTACGCTCAAAATTTCTTTTTAATAAATGAGTTTATTTTTTTGAAACTTCGTAGTAGTAGGGGAAGAAGAGGAAGGATGCGGGGGGATCGGAAAGCAAATATTTTTGAAAATCAGTATAGATTAAAATCCGTTTTTGAATATCCAATTCCTTTCTTCCGTCTTCCAACAATTTATCAATTCTTACATTGTTGTAATGGGTAATATTATTTACTTGAGACGAATGCCAAAGAGTATATTGATCGGGGTCCGACGAAAGGTTAATTTCACCCAAAAATATTTGAAAATTTTCCGGCACTTTATCTACAATTTGAATATTTGTATCAATATCTAATTTTTTCCATATACCGGCGATTGTTTTGGCTGTTTGTTCATATTTGGGCAAATAATCAATTGTCAGTTTCAGTTTGGCTCCCTGAGTGGCCATTTCTGATTTTTCGATCAAAAGCTTTGCATGCACTAAGTCCAACTGATTTACGTTGCCTCCCTGATTTGCGTAAGAAAAATAAGGCAAAGGACTGGCGTTTCTTTCTCCCTGGGAAAAAATGTCCGGTATTGCATACGATAATCCTTCCCGTAGTGTTTTTGACGAAAGGATTTTGTCTCGCGTATTATAAAAAATGGTTGCAAGTTTGGTATGATCTGTCTTTCTTTCAACTTTTGCATTTTTAAAAGAATCAAAAGTAGTATTGTCAAAATTTATATCCGGTAAATTCGTAATCCTTGAGACTTCGCCCAGGACAAATGCTGTTTTTAAAGCAGAAAATGTCGGATAAGACAATTGATATGATAAAATTTTGCGCAGCCTCTCTGAGAATAACTCGATAGATTCAATGAAGTTTCCGTTTAGCTGGATTTTTTTAACCTTATAATCTCCGACCCCAACATATCCTTTTTTAAAAATCGGCCTACTAACAGTTGTGAGGAAGGGGGAATAGTTGTCTTTCAACTGGTAAACAATCGTATATTTATCGGGCCTTGTGACTGCAACATCGGCAAAATCGTAGCCGATATTGCTTGAATTTAAATTCGTGCCATCAGAAAAATATATATTTTTACGTAAATAAAAAGCATATGCTTTCCCATTGGGGGCAATTTTCCACTTCTCTGCAATATCCGGCTTAACAGTACCGTCGGGCTCTGTTTTCGTCAACCCCCTCGAAAGTTTTCCTAAAATTTCGGGAGGCAAGGAATCAGTCGTGTAAGCTCCCACTATTCCTATTGTTTCTTTTTGGGAAAATGGTAAATGGATTAAAAAAAACGGAACGGTCAAATTTAGAAGAAGAAAAATAAAAAGTCCAACTCCGAAATAGATGAGGATATTTTTCCCCCATCTCTTGAAGTATGCTTTCAGCAACCAGAACATGAGTCTTTTTCTTAAGACTATCATAAATTATTTATGAGGTATAAGAAGAGCTATTGATAAGAGTCCGAATATTACGGTTAGGATTACTGTTATCCACATAAGTAATTTGTCTATGCTTTGCTTGCTTCTGTAAGATTCTCCTCCGCCCCCAAACGAGCTGGATAAACCCGTTCCCTGCATCTGAAACATAATTACGACGATAAGCGCTACCGCTACCAGAATTGCCATTATATTTAAAAACATAGTCTCAATTATATATTTTCCATTATTGCTTTTGCAAGTTTGACTGAATCATGATAGAGGGGAAACTTAGTGTCAATTATATCATGGGCAATTACGGAATAATTTTTGTCCTTTTCGTAAATCAACGGAACAAATTCGTACTGACGTTTATATTTTTCCGGAATAGCTAATGAGATATTGCTATTTATAAGAATATACTTGAAGATATTTTCGCCACAGTGGGCTGTAATCGCATTTACGTAATCGTTTACTTTATAATTCGGAGTCTCAAATAACTTATTTGCAACATTTATAACATAAAGTTTTTTTGCATTAGACTCCTTGATAGCTTTGACAATTTCAGGAACCAGAAGTACAGGAAGAATAGTTGAATATAAATCTCCCGGTCCGGCAATAATTAGATCCGCTTTTCTAATCGCATCTATTGCTTTTACTGATGTTTTGGGATTGTCAGGTTTTAAATGAAGCTTTTCAATTGTACCCGTAAATCTACCCAAGTCGATATTTTCCTCACGAAATACTTTTTCTCCGACACTTGTTTCAGCCCAGATGGAAACAGGCTCGGCTGTCGCAGGCAAAATTTCCCCTCTGGTTTTGAATATTTTTTGCATCTGCATCAATGCCTTGGAAAAATCACCCATTACCGAGGTTAGGCCTACCATCATGAGATTCCCGAATTTATGCCCGCCCAAAGCTTCATCATATCCATACCTTTCCCCGGAAAATCTGAAAGTAAGAAGTTTTTTCATTACTTCGTCCGCCTGAGACATGGCTGAGATGCAACTGACCAGATCCCCGGGTGGAGGAATGCTATAAAGACGGCGTAATCTTCCCGTCGAACCTCCATCATCCGCCATAGAAGCAATAACGGTAATATTCCCCGTATGTGAAAGCAAGCCTTTTATTAAATTAACTGTGCCGATTCCGCCTCCAAGACAGACTATTTTGTTGTTAGCCATTTTAAAAATTCTAAAATAAGGGACATTAGAGTTGATGCAATGACAAACGCAAAGAAAGTATTAATTGACACCTGAGGCACCACAAATCCCAAGAACGAAAGACCCTTAAATCTGAATCCGACAATAGAAATGGCAGGAACTAAAACTGTTAAGAGATATAGAATAATCGCATTCGTCAAAAACGAGAACAAACCAAGCGTAATTATGTTTAGCGGAAGAGTGATAATGCCCAGAATCGGCTTAACGAGCATGAAGAGAAGCGACAACGCCACTCCTCCGATAATATAAGTTGTTAAGCCTCCACTTATTTTGACTCCATCCATAACCCCGGCTGTCAGAAAAAGAGCTATATCAAAATATATAATTTTACGTAAAATTGATTTCACTACTAGAATGCTATCAGACTGACGATTATGTGTCAACGAAATCTAAATCAATACTTGAAAAATGCTTTTCATAACAGTATAGTATGTAAATTATGGACACGATACCTTGCCCCAGCTGCGGCAAACAAATTCAAATAACGCAGGCTTTAAAACACCAACTGGAAGAAAAAATAATCGCCTCCGAGAAAACAAAATATAAAGAGGAGTTGGAGAAAGTTAAAGCCCAAATTGTAATCCAAACAGAAAAGAGGCTCAAGGAAGAATCGCAAAAAGATCTTGAAAAATCTGAGATGCAGAGAAGATTACTCGAGAAAAGACTTGTCAAAGAGCAGGACGAAAGAACCAGGTTCGAGAAAAAAATAAAAGAAGAAGCAGTTAAGAATGCTCAGGAAGAACAAAGATTAAGACTTAAGGAGAAGGATTTACAGCTGGAAGAAATAAGGAAAGTAAATGAAGATTTAAAAAGAAAGCTGGAGCAGGGATCACAACAAAGACAAGGCGAAGTTCTGGAACTTGATCTGGAAGAAAAACTTCGTCTGCAATTTCCGAATGACGAGTTTCTTCCGATCCCAAAAGGAATAGAGGGAGGGGATATTTGGCAAAAGGCTAAATATAATGGGAAGATTGTCGGTTCAATATTGTGGGAGACTAAAAGAACAAAAGCATGGAGCAATTCCTGGACAGGCAAGCTTAAGGAAGATTTAGTAAGGATTAATGCATCGGAAGCAATTTTAATATCCCAAGAGCTTCCTAACAATTCAAATAGTTTCGACAGGAAAGATGGCGTTTGGATAGCGAAATATGAACATGCGATAAGCCTGGGAAGATTCGTAAGGTTTTTACTGACAAATGTTGCTATAGTAAAATCCTCATCTTCGCATACGGAGGAAGAGTGGGGGAAAATTAGAGATTACATGACAAGTGATGTCTTCAGACACAGAATGCAGGCGCATTTTGAGGGAATAAAAAATCTAAAAGATACTCTGGATGCTGAAAAAAGATCAACAATGCTCAAGTGGAAAAAACAAGAGTCAATAATAAACAAGATGGATTCTAACACTACGAATTTTTACGGGGAACTAAAGGCTATTGTTTCGCAATTACCAGAGATATCCGGGGTTGATACGCCTCTTCTTGACGATTCCGGAAATATCTAAAACCATGGCCAAAATTATAAATAATATTCTACTTGACAAGATAAAAAATTCTCGCTAACATGGAATAATGATCCGAAAACTGCTCTATGTAATATTTCCCCTTATACTGGTGGTTTTCATTTCAAGCGCCAATGCCCAAACGACAGCGACGACGGGAGAGGTTGAGGCAGCAGCAACAAAGGCATCTAATCTAAAACTGCAGATGCAGCAACTAAGGGATCAAAGAAAAACTACAGTGCAGGCTGCGAAGGAAGAATTTAGAGCTAAATTACTGTTGATTAAAGATCAGGTAAAACAAAAATTAGTAGAAAAGATAGACGCTAAGATTGCGCAGGTGAATCTGGATAGAACAACTAAATTCATACTGACATTGGACAGACTTCAAACATTTGTAGATAGGTTTGGTAAGTCGGCAACAGGAACAGCTGCGCTGGCAGATGCAGCTGCCGCTCAAACAGCAATTAACGCGGCCAGAGCCGCAGTTGAAGTTCAAAAGCTTAAGGTTTATACTATAAATATAACAAGTGATACCGCGTTAAGAATGAATGTCGGAGTAGTCGTAAGTCAATTCAGAGGAGATTTAATTTCAGTTTACAAATTGGTAGTTGACGCCAAGCAGGCAGTACAGAAATTAAATACGGACAGAGGACTAATTAGGAGAGAAGCAACCGGTTCAGCAAGATTATAAAATATGGATCCAAATAATAATCAACCAATAAGCGCTCAGCCAATGCAACCGCCGGTAATGGACAATACGGTACAACAGCCGGTTAGTAATCCGGTGATTCAACCGGTAGCACCCACAACGCCACCGCCAGCACCTGTTCCGCCGACCAATGCCACACCTATAACAACTGATCCCGTAGCGCGGGAGGTTAGCGGAGGACACAAAAAGGGAACTTTATTATTGCTGCTATTGTTGCTTTTGGTTATTGGCATAGGAGCATATGTTTTATATGCTAAAAACTTGCTCAATTCTGCCCAAGAAACACCGGTAAATACAGCGGTAGCCGTTCCAACGGTAATCCAAGCTACACCGACACCAGCTACAGTTGAGCAAATTAATGTGGAAGACCCTACAACCGATCTGGATGCGATAGATAAAGACGTACAAGGACTATAGCATCTTTCCGTAGGCAAAAATCATCAGTTTAGTTTTCAATCCCTATAAATAAAATCAAAAATAACTGTTTTTCCCTTATTATTGGTTATACGTAAATTTTGTTATAATACGCGGATGAACAAGTCGACTTCTTGGGGAAAAGTAGCTGATTGGTACAATAATCTAATTGAGAAAGGTGAGGATTCTTATCAAAAAAAACTTATTTTGCCCAATTTAATCAGACTAATTAAAGCCGGAAAGGGAGATGTGATAGTTGATCTAGCCTGCGGACAGGGTTTTTTTGCAGGAGAATTCGCTAAATCAGGCGCAAGAGTGATCGGAATTGATGTATCTTCTGAATTAATTGATATCGCCAAGCAAAATAAGTCGGTTGAATTTCATGTTTCACCGGCTCACAAGCTAAATTTTCTTCAAGATGGAAGTACAAGTAAAGTTTTAATCATACTTTCATTGCAGAACATAAATAATGCGCAAGATGTAATTAGGGAAACAAGCAGAGTTCTAAAACCAAAAGGGAAATTACTTATCGTTCTCAACCATCCTGCATTCCGCATACCTAAGGCAAGCTCCTGGGGATGGGACGAAGCTAGGAAAGTCCAATATCGAAGACTTGACAGCTACCTTAGCGAATCTTCAGAGGAGATACAAATGCGTCCCGGAGATAAACCGTGGGAGAAAACAATTTCCTTCCATAGGCCTCTTCAGTTTTATTTTAAAACTTTAAATAAAAACGGCTTCTCTGTTTCCAAACTGGAGGAGTGGAGCTCTCATAAAACAAGCGGAACCGGTCCAAAAAAGGATGCTGAAGACCGCGCCCGGCACGAATTCCCTCTTTTTCTATTTTTGGAGGCTACAAAGACATAATGATCTTCTTTACAAAAGAAAAATACGAACAAATTAAAAAAGACTATCAGGATCTGCTAGCTTCGCGTATGGAAGCTGTTTTTCATTTGGCAAAGGCCAGGGAAATGGGAGACCTCAGTGAAAATGGGTATTACAGGGCTTCCAAATCCAAACTGTCTTCAATTGACTACAACTTACGAAGGCTTTTGGGATTTATCAAGGACGGTTCAATCATTAATTTTGCAAACAATGGATTCATAGAAATCGGATGTAAGGTAACAATTGAAAGCAAGAATAAGCCGCAAAAATATCATCTGGTGGGAAAAGAAGAGGCAGATCCAAGAATGGGGAAGATTTCCAACGAATCTCCATTGGGAAAACTACTCCTGGGTAAAAAGGTGGGGGAAAATATTGAACTTCAAACCCCTTCGGGAAAACTAAACTATAAAATTCTTAAAATCGAATAATTCCTCGAAAACGACCGTTTACTTTTTCCAAAATCAATTATAGACAAATTCGTTCAGATTCCCAAGGAATGGAGAATAATATTTTAATAATAAAATTTTAAATTTCCAAAGTACTTGTATTTTTATCATCAATTATCTGCCAGAAATATAACCCTTCCGGTCTAATCGTAAATTCCACAATTTTGTAGTTTGGTAGTTTGCTGATCAGCTTTAATATTTTTATCAAATCTCTACTTTTAATTATCCTTTTTCCGTGATGCAAAACTTCTTTAAGTGTATTTTTTTCCACCTCTATAAATTCGTCCATTTTCCCGTCTCTGTTAAGCTCAATAAGCGGTTCGCCTTCCATCATTTCAATTATTAAATTTTTCTTAAGAATTAGTGCGTTTCCTGATACCTGATGGTCTTTTTTCCCGAAGGGAATATGTCTTTGTTCATGCAATATGACCGCATATCCTTTAAGATTTAAATCTTTTATTGCGTTTTTTGCTTTGTCTTTTGGACATCTGAGATTGTGCGGATAAAAATCCAATCCTCCTCTTCTATCCGTTCTGATCGCAATATAATCTTTATTTTTAATAAAATTTTCGATCTCATTTTCCTGCGTATTGAAATCAAAAACGAATAGTGTTTCCGGAATAGGCAACTTATATTTTTGCAATTCCATAATCCCTTTTATTTTCTTGAATTTATCTATTGTTCGGGAAGCCAACTGCTTCCTATCTATTTCTTCTGCTGTCTTATCATTCCTTATCTGCCAGAAATATATTCCTTCCGGACGCATGGTAAACTCAATAAGCTTATAAAGCGGAAGATTTTTGACCATTTTTAAAGTTTTTATAAGGTCTGCATTTGCAATCAATCTTTTTCCCCAATGCTTTACTTCCCTGAAAGCATCTTTGGTAAACAAAATTTGTTCCTCAGTTTGTCCATCCCTATTGAGCCAAATCAAAGGCCCTTCCCCCATTAGTTCAACCAAAATGTATTTTTTTAATATCAGAATGTTTCCTGAAGCCTTATCTCCTTCCCAAGGAAGATACTCCTGAATGATGGCTGCATATCCATCGGAATTAAGTTCTTTAACAAATTCTCTTACTTTGTCCGCAGGACATTTGAGGTTGTGGGGACAAAAGTCTTGCCCTTTTATGCTGTCTGATCTTACAGAGACATAAACCTTGCCCCTGATGAACTCGTCTATCTCTTTTTCTTGTTTTTCGTAATTGAAGATGAATATAGTTTTAGAAAAAGGCAATTTATGTCTTTCAATTTCTTTTATGCCTTTTATTTTTTGAAACTTATCCGTATACAATCCCATCTTTCCCATCAATAGTAATCACCATACCGTCTTTTAAAATCTTTGTAGCGCTTCCGGTTCCCGCTATATACGGTATTCCCAATTCTCTGGCAACAATTGCCGCATGACAGGTAAGTCCGCCTTTGTCACTGATCATCCCTAAAATTTGAGAATTTCTTTTTATTGCGTGTAAAAAAAGAGGAGCGGGAAAAGAAACGACAACTATTTCAGTTTCCTTCAAATCCTCTATTTCCTCGGGAAAACTGACAATCTTCGCTCTCCCCCTAACTCTTCCTATGCTGGCAGTAATACCCTTAAGGAGAATTTTTTGCTTCATAAATACTTATTCTGATTATCTTAGCAGGATTAAAAAGCGAAATCAACGAGTGTGAGCCGCCCAGCCGTTAGGTGGGACGACTTACACGATCATTTTATTAGAATTTATAGGACTTTTCAACAGTTTGGCGTACAACCAGCTTTACAACTTAGCTACCATTAGAGACTAGGATCTTAAGATATTTTAATTTCGGGCTATCTTGATGGGGCACTGTTTTTAAACTTCAACCTTTAAGGAATTTCTCAGTTTATTATGGTAAGATTATAAATGCATTCAGTGTATTCGTTTAAAGTATATGCTAAAACACTTACAGCTTATCAGGGTCAATCGGTTAGCGGCATGGACACTTCTTGCAACAATACTTCTTTATTTTGTTAGTGGATACGGCATGACAAAGGGCATTATCGATAAACAGTTGTCCACCACGCTACATCGAGATGTTTTACCTTTTATTACAGCAACTGCTTTTATTGTTCACGCATCGATATCAACAAAATATGCTTTTATGCGCTGGAGAATTTGGAATACCCTAACTGGAATCGGTTTAATAATTATATATGGACTTTTTTATTTCCTATTCCTGTATTTTGGTTTTTTTTATCAACAGGGAGCATTAGGTGTTGCCAATACAGGTTCTACTGAAATTTCAAAACAAAGCAGTAATCAGCAGACACAAAAAACGTTTACCGTTTCAGAATTAGCAGAATATAACGGTAAAGATGGTAATGCTGCTTACGTAGCGATGGATGGGGTTGTATATGATTTGACCAGTGTTTTTATCAACGGAGAACATTTTGGACATACTGCTGGTCAGGATTTAACAAACGATTTTTTTATAAAACATGTAAAGTCTCAAATTACAAAATATCCCATCATGGGGTTTCTAGAGTAAAATAGACTCTAACATTACCAATGTTAACAACTATGTTATACTAAGATATAAAGGAGGTGAAATAAGATGAAAAAATTGTTATATATACTTCCATTATTTTTGGTTTTTGGACTAGTTTTTCCAACCCTTGCAGCTAACAATAACGGTCTTGGACAACAAAACGCTGATGCTAGCCAACAAGCTCAAGTTCAAAACCAAGTTCAAACCCAAAATCAGGGAGAGGAACAGCAAGTGCAGGTCCAAAATCAAGAGCAGGAAAATCTTGGAGATGGACAAGAAGATGGATTACAAAATCGTAACCAAAATGCTATTCAGAATATGAGTGAAGTTGCCAAGCAGGTGCAACAATTATTACAGATAAGAACAACTGGTGGAATCGGAGAGCAGGTAAGACAAATTGCTCAAGAACAAAATCAAGCTCAAATCCAGATCCAGGAACAATTAAATAAACTTGAATCAAAAAATGGATTAGCCAGATTCTTTTCTGGAACAGATTATGGGGCTGTAAAAAACCTAAGAGCACAGCTTGTGCAAAATCAAGCGAGAATAAAACAACTTGAACAATTGCAAAACCAGTTGTCCAATCAGGAAGACATAACGATGGTCCAAGCAACTGTTCAGGCTTTAATTCAGGAAAATACGTCTTTGCAGGAAAGAATAACAACAGAAGAACAAACCAGAAGCATATTCGGTTGGTTATTTAAACTGTTTGCAAATTAAGTTCTGGAAATACGGCTGAACCTAAACCTACTGAAAAATGGGCCATTTTGGCTTAATTTAATAATTTAATTCCATAGCCTAAATGTTTCAGAAATAGCATTGTTTATCTTGACCCTTGCAAAACGTGGGGGAGGGCTCTTAAGGGGTTCTCGTCATGTTCAACCAGGGGAAATAGTTTAGTTTATTAAATCAACCTCTGTGAGCCGCCCGGGACTCGGACCCGGAACCTATTCCTTAAGAGGGAATTGCTCTACCAATTGAGCTAGCGACCCCTATCCTTACTTATTAACCATTCTATATATTTTTTACTTTATATGATTTCAACTTCTTTTCTCTCAGCCTTGCCTCATGTATATTATCATATTTTTCACTATAAACTAAAGTGTGGATTTTTAAAATTCTTGTGGTACGGGTTAAGCCTGACAAATGTTGTTTCAATCTTCTTCTTAAGCCACTGGTGGAGCCTATATAATATCTTCCCGTAAATTCATTTTTTAATATATATAACCAGCACATCTAATATCGAATCGGAATTGCTCTACCAATTGACCCCGATTAAATCGGGGTTGAGCTAGCGACCCTTCTACAATGCAGAACCTAAACAGTATACTATACGAAATTACTACAAGCAAATTGTATTAAAAATCACAGAAAACAGAAACCATTTGAGCTACAGTGGCCATGCAATTTCAAGAAGGGAGGTGAAAAAATATGTACTGGATAACAGGAGTAGCAGGATTTTTCCTAATGATTGCTCCATACATTTTCGGCTATGCAGACAATCCGGCGGCTATGTGGACTAGTATAGGTAGCGGATTCGTGGTGCTTGTGGCATCGATTTGGGAAGGAATGGAGAGTCAAAAGGCAAATTGGGAATATTGGGTTGCGGGAATAGCGGGTCTTTTTGCTATTGTTGCTCCCTTTGTTTTTGGTTTTGGATCGGTTAGTTCCGCAATGTGGACCACCGTAATCGTGGGAGCCGTCATTGCAATCTCAGCCGCTTCCAAAATATGGGGAGGTGGATCGTCCACGCAACAAATGTAACCCTGCCAAGCCGAACCTACCAAGAATATTGCCGACAGAACAAACTATTACCATGCACCCATTCAAGCGATTGGCTTGTAAAAGCGCTAACCAGTAATTCAGTGTTATTTGTAATAGGACTTAACCTGATATAAGAAATAGTATCCGATTAGGGTTCCTATCACTGAGCTCAATATGCTGAACATATTAAGAGCAATAACAGAGCTTACAAAACTAAGAATTAAGCTATAATACAATAAATTCCAGCCCTTAATTTTTCCTGCTTTTAAAGAGGAAAAGGCCATGAGCTCGATCACCCCCTGAGCTATTAAAATGATTGTTGAAAGTATCGCAGTAAATGCAAAGCCGCGTACGCCGGCCATAGCTGCAAAAGGCGATAAGAATGAAAGCGTCCCAAAAGCGCTAATTCCAGCCAACACCGCTAAAGCACCAAATACAAGAGCTAACCACGGAGCTATTTGGAATAGGAAATCTTTTATTCCTTTTGGAAAGGCCGGAGTTTTCACATAATAGCCGTCTAGTGTTTTTGCCAAATCATTTAGATAATTCATGTTTCACCTCCTTTCGGACTTAAGTTAATGCTATATTGTATTTAGTAAAAAATCAAGACACCGCTTGCGCACTGTATAAGTTACGAAACATATTCGACATTTCGTAACTATGGATCATTACGCCAAAGCTTACCCTATCTTTAGTAGAATCAGAGGACTTGAGGAGGTGAAAAGAATGCTTAGGTCAATGAGG
>Ga0209668_10000840_pt1 | contig 12881 bp, 11 predicted proteins | sample FrelakmetPLP11PL_FD_187150 | JGI IMG/M metagenome (GOLD analysis project Ga0209668, IMG submission 187150) | Freshwater lake sediment microbial communities from the University of Notre Dame, USA, for methane emissions studies - PLP11 PL (SPAdes)... | ecosystem: Environmental > Aquatic >... | reverse complement strand
CGCCTGGCTCGAGCGCCACGCCCTCAGCCCCCGCATCGTCGCCGAACTCGACGACAGCGCCCTCATGAAGTCCTTCGCCCGGGAAGGCCTCGGCGCAACGGTTGCCCCCACCGTGGTGGAGTCGGAGGTGAAGGAAAGCTACGGCCTGCTGCGAGTCGGCAAGCTCGCGGGAATCCGGGAGAGATTCTTCGCCATCACGGTGGAGCGGAGGATCCGGCACCCGATCGTGCTGGAGCTGACGCGGGCGGCGAGACGGCACGCGGTTTAGGAAACCGCTGCTCGATCCGTCGGAGCTACGGGGCCACGGGCGGGAGACCGTGCCCTCCCTGTCACTCCACCCGCACGATCTTCCGCATGAGGGCGCGGCCTGCGCTCTCGAAGCGCGCGAAGTAGACCCCTGCCGGCACGCGCGCGCCGCCTGCGTCGCGGCCGTCCCAAGTGGCGACGCTCTCGCCCGCGGGCTGCCATCCGTCGGCGATTCGCCGCACCCGGCGGCCCGAGGCGTCGAAGACGTCGATCGCGACCGTGCCTTCGCGCGGCTGGACAGAACGCAGCATGATGCCGGCTGCCGACGGGTTGGGCTCGATGATGAGCGCGAAGTCCAACCGCGTCGCGGCGGGCTCGACGGCGACGACGGTACTGTAATGATTGTCCGTAATGCCCCACAGCGCCGAGTCGAGCGTGTAACCCTCGGGAAGGGTCATCACCGCACCGCTCACCTCCTGCAGGCGGAGGCCGCCGCCGGGAATCCCGCCTCCGCCCGCGCTGGCTTCGACGAAGCCGGGATTCGTGTTGAACACGTTGCCGTAGCAGAAGACGTCCTCCTGGATGGACATCTCGACCGCGAAGGGCGTCCCCACCGGGAAGTTGCCGTTGACGTCAAACGACCGGTCGATGCTGTTTCCGCTCAGCCCCGCGAGCACCCCGCTGGAACTCCAGCCTCCGTTGCCGACCGTGTACTCTCCCGTCGCCACGATCCCGTTGACGCTGACCCGGACGAAAACTCGCGAGCTGTGCCCGTTGTTTCCCCCGAAGCCCCCCGCACGATCGAAAATGGCCTCCACCCGGAAGTGCATCGAACCGGCGACCGGCGGCCCCGGGGGGCCCGAGATCACGAGGTCCTCGACGCGATTCGTGCAGAGGACCTCGGCCGAGCATCCGCCGCTGAGGCCGCTCGACCACGTCATGTCGGCACGATCGTAGCAGCCGACGTGACCGGGGTAGGCGAACCCCGAACCGGTGAAGGTTGCGGTGCCATTGCTCGCACCGATCGGCCCCGAGGCGGCGTGGCTGAACGGGACGTCCTGCGTCACGTCGTAGCCGAAGTTGAGGTTGACGCGATAGGTGTTGGCGGCCAGGGCGGGGCTTGCATTCAGGCCGAGGAGCAGGCCGGTGAAGAGCAGAAGGTGGCGGCGCATGGCGGGCGATCTCCAGTGGGGAATCAAGGGTTGACCCCCTGTAGGACGACCCCGGGCGCGCCTCGTCAGCGACTTTCTGGGCCTCGAGCGGCTTCGGCCCTGGCCCGCTTGAGGACGCTCATTCCTCCTCCAGTTGGAGGATCGCGTCGGTCGCGCAGGCGAAGACGCGTGCGAACCGGAGCGCGAGCTCGAGGCTCGGGACGTACCGGGATCGCTTGCCGGCGGGACGACGAGGCGATCGAGCGCGGTGGCGGGCCTAGGCCAGCGTTGCGGCGTCGATTCGCGGAAAGAGGATCGTGACCGGCGGGAGCGTCGTGCCGGCCGCGGGCGGGGCGGCGGCGCCCGCGAACCAGGCGTCGGCCTCGTGTCCTACGTCCCCCGGCGTGCCCGCGAGCGCGAGCCCGCGCCAGGCCTCCTCGGCCTTCGTCGGGATCGCCGGCCATGCCCAGCGCGTCGCCAGCCGGCCGACCTCGAGCAGCGTCGCGAGCACGGTGTCGAGCCGCGCGGCCGCGGCGGCCCCGGCCTCGCCGCCGGCCTTCTCCTCCTTCGCCAGCGTCCAGGGCTTCGTCTCCTCGACGTACAGGTTCGCCCGCGAGACCAGCGACCACGCGGCGGCCAGCGCCTCGGACGGCTGGAACGCCGCGTACGCCTCGCGCACCTCGCCGGCCTGCGTCGCGGCGAGCGAGCGGATCTCCTCCTCGAGCGCCGTCGGCGTCCACGCCGCCGGCACGACGCCGCCGCGATACTTGTGCAGCATCGAGCACGAACGCGACAGGAGGTTGCCGTAGTCGTTCGCCAGGTCCGTGTTGTAGCGCTCGACGAAGCGCTCCCACGTGAAGTCGCCGTCCGCGCCGAAGGAGACCTCGCGGCACAGGTACCAGCGCAGCGCGTCGGCACCGAAGCGCTCGCTGGTCGCCACGGGGTCGATCTGGTTGCCCAGCGACTTCGACAGCTTGAGGCCCTTGGCATAGATGAACCCGTGCACGAACACGCTCTTCGCCACCGGGACGCCGGCCGACAGCAGCATGGCCGGCCAGATGATGCAGTGGAAGCGGCTGATGTCCTTGCCGATCACATGCACCGCGTTCGGCCCGTCACCTCCCGGCGGATCGCACCACCACTGGCGGAAGCGCTCGTCAGGATAGCCGATGGCCGACAGGTAGTTGATGAGCGCGTCGAACCAGACGTAGATCGTGTGCCCCGCGCTGCCGGGGATCGACGACGGCATGGGCACGCCCCACGGCACCGAGGCGCGCGAGACCGAGATGTCCTCGAGCCCGCCCCTGATCACGTTGACGACCTCGTTGCGGCGCATGTCGGGCTGGATGAACTCGGGGTGCGCCGCGATGTGGTCGAGCAGCGGCTGCTGGTACTTCGACAGGCGGAAGAAGAAGTTCTTCTCGCGGACCGTCTCGGGGACGGTGCCGTGGACCGGGCACTTGCCGTCGTTGAGGTCCTTCTCCTGGTAGAACGCCTCGCAGCCCTGGCAGTAGAGGCCCTCGTACTCGTGTTCGTACACGTCGCCGGCGGCGTGCGCGCGGCGGAACAGCTCCTGCACGGCGACGGCGTGCCCGGGCTCGGTCGTGCGCACGAAGCGGTCGGGCTCGACGCGCAGCACGCGCCAGGCGTCCTGGAAGAGCGCCACGATGCGATCGACGTAGGCCTGCGGTTCGAGGCCCTCCTTGCGCGCGGTGCGCTCGACCTTCTGGCCGTGCTCGTCGGTGCCGATGAGGAAGAATGTCTCGACGCCCGCCTGCCGGTGGGCGCGCGCGATGCAGTCGGTCAGCACCTTCTCGTAGGCGTGACCGAGATGGGGCGATCCGTTGGCGTAGTCGATGGCGTCGGTGATGTAGAGGCGTGACATGGGCCGCAGTCTAGCCGATCACGCGCCCGGGCGTCACGTCGCGCGGTGCGGGCGCGGCCGTGCTAGGCTCCCGCCCATGAACGCACTCCTGCGCCGCATCCTGCTCGTCGCCGCGCTGCTGGCCCCGTTCGGCCTGCCCGGCGCGGCCGCCGCCGTCGACCGCCCGGACCCCGCCCGCTTCGAGTCCGAGATCCGCGCCTTCGAAGTCGCCGACTCGACGGCCTCCACCCCGCGTGGCGCGGTCGTGTTCTACGGCAGCTCCTCGCTCCGGATGTGGCATCCGCGGTTGGCCGCGGACTTCCCGCAGCTCACCGCCGTCGGCCGCGGGTTCGGCGGCAGCACGATGGGCGAAGCCGTGCACTTCCTGCCGCGCGCGGTCGCGCCGCTCGCCCCGCGGGCGGTCGTGCTCTACGAGGGCGACAACGACATCGAGATGGGATTGACGCCGGACCAGGTGATGGCCGACTTCGACACGCTGCTGGCGCGGCTCTGGCGGGCGACGCCGGACGCGCGCGTCTACCTGGTCGCGATCAAGCCGTCGGGGGCGCGCTGGGAGCGCTGGTCGGCGATGCAGGAGACGAACCGGCGCTTCGCGGAGCGGTGCAAGCGTGACCAGAAGCGCCTGGCGTACGTGGACGTCGCGACGCCGATGCTGGGCAAGGACGGGCGGCCGCGCCCGGAGCTGTTCCTCGAGGATCGCCTGCACCTGAATGCCGCGGGATACGACCTGTGGCGGAACATCGTGGGAAAGGCGCTGCAGCCGGAGCTCCGGTTCGAGAAGGCCGCGGGGGGCTAGCTAGATCGCCCAATTCACCTCTCCCAGGCGAGGTGAATTGGGCGATTACGTCTCCACCCGCGCGCGACTCCACGCGGGCCACGCCTCGGTCCGCGTGGCCACGACCTGCGGGAGCGTGGCGTCACTCGCCGGACGGGCGGCGGTCCCGGGAGGTCTCGAGCGCACGCTCGAGCGCGTCGAGCTCGGCGCGGAGCCGCGCGACGCGCCGCCGCACTTCTTCCGTCGGCTCGGCCCGGGACGCGCCGGCGAGGTCGGCGGCTTCCTCGGCGCGGACGGTCTCGAGGTTGTTGATGACCACAGCGATGAACAGGTTCGTGACGACGAAGACGGCCACGACGATGTAGCTCGAATAGAAGAGCCACGACAACGGGTGCGCGGCCCGGCTGGCGGCCTCCACCTCGAGCCAGCCCTCGAGCGTGAGGATCTGGAACAGCGTCCGCGCGGCGGTCGGGAGCGAACCCCAGTGCGCGGGATCCGTGGCGCCGAACAGGTGGAAGCCGACCACGCCGTAGATGTAGAACAGGAGCCCGAGCAGCAGCACGACGTGTCCGAGCGAGGGGATCGAGCGGAGCATCGTGCCGATGATGAGCCTGAGGTCCGGTAGCGTCGTGGCCACCCGGGCGACGCGCAGGATGCGGGCGAGGCGGGCGACGGTCGCGAACGGGCCCGCGACCGGCAGGAGCGACAGGGCGACGACGCAGAAGTCGAAGACGTTCCAGCCGTCGCGGAAGTAGGTGTCCACGCGCCGTCCATGTGCGGCCATGCGCACGGCGATCTCCGCGACGAACAATGCCTGGACGAGGGCGTCGAGCGCGCCGAAGAGCGCGGGGGAACGGGCCACGATGCCGGGCACGGTCTCGATGCCGATGAGCGTCGCGTTCAGGACGATCAGCGCGAGGACGAACGCCTGGAACCGCCGGTCGGCGACCAGGGTGCGGCAGGATGCGGCGAAACCGTTCAGGATTCCACCCGCGCGCGGTTCCACGCCGGCCATGCCTCGGTGCGGGTGGCCACGTCCTGTGGCAGGAGCTTCGCCCAGCGGGCGTAAGCCGAGAAGAACGCCGCCTCGGGCGTCACGTTCGAGTCGATCGCGCGCACCACTTCCTCGAGCAGCGCGGTGCGGCGGCGGATCTCCTTCACGTCCACGGCCGGCGCCACGCGCTTCAGGTCGGCGATGCGGTCACGGTTGACCAGTGCGTCCTCGGGCGCCCCGTGCCGCAGGCGCAGCAGGTCGCGCAGCAGCAGGAACTGGAACTCGAGCGTGCGCCGCATCTTCTCGCGATTCGACCACGCGGCCGCGTCGTTCGCCGCGGCGAGGATGCGCGAGGGGTCGCCCGAGTTTGCGGCGCCGAGCTGCTTGAGCGCGTCGTCGCGCAGGCCGGCCACGTTCTCGCCGCGCATGGTCAGCGCGCGCGACAGGCTGCCGGCCGCGAGCGCGGCGAGCAGACGCGCCGGCGCCGGGCCCACCCCCGCGCGGTCGCGCAGATACTCCTCGATCGTCTCCTCGGGCAGCAGCGTGAAGCGCACGCGCAGGCAGCGCGAGCGGATCGTCGGCGGCAGCCGGTTGGGACGCGACGTGGTCAGCACCCACAGTGTGCTCGCGCCGGGCTCCTCGAGCGACTTGAGCATCGCCGAGTACTGGTCCTCGCGCATGCGGTCGGCGTCGCGCAGCACGACGACGCGGCGGCGCCCCTCGTAGGGCTTGAACGCCAGCTCGCGCAGCAGGTCGCGCGTCAGGCCAATGCGAATGGACGCGGCCTTCTCGTAGGTGAACACGTGGTGCGGATCGTCGGCCACCGCCTGCAGCACCATCGAGATCGACTCGGGATCGTCCTCGTCGCTCATCACCGGGAACAGCAGGCGGACGTCCGGATGCTGGAAGCGCGCGGCGCGGACGCAGGCCGAGCACTCCCCGCACGCCTCGTCGCCCTCGGTGCGGCAGACGAGCGCGGCGGCCAGCGCCAGGGCGGTCTTCGTCTTGCCGACGCCCCACGGTCCCTCGAACAGGTAGGCGTTGGGAATCCGCCCCTCGCGCAGCGTGGCGCGGAGGGTGGCGATGGCGCGTTCCTGGCCCAGGATCTCGTCGAAGCGCATGGGCATGACGCTAGTCGATCCCCGCGACCAGCGCCAGCCAGGTCTCCTGCTGCTCCATCACGGCGCGCCGCGCGGATGGGGGGTCGGGCTTCGTCTCGTCGTCCCACGCCTCGACGTAGACGCGCGTCTCGCGGAAGCCGGCCTCGGCCATCAACTCGCGGATCTCGGGCAGCGTCCAGAACCGCCAGTCGTAGGTGAAGGCGCGGCGCATCGCGCGGCCGCGGTCGAACTCGAAGTGGATCGCGCAATGGAATGCGTGGTCGATCGGGTTGAACGACTCCTGCTCCCACACGTAGCGGAAGCGCGGCAGCGCCCAGCCGTCGGGCGCCTGCTTGGCCGGGATGCGGCGCCGCTCGACCATCGGCTTCATCGCGTCGGTGCCGCCGAAGGCGTTGACCATGAACACGCCGTCCTGCTTCAGCCCGCGCCGCGCGGCGCGGAAGTAGCCGCACAACTCGTCGCGCGTCTTGAAGACCCAGTACGAGAAGTTGTAGGCCAGCAGGAGGTCGACCTTCGGCACGCGCGCCGTGCGCACATCGCCCTCGATCAGCCGGACGCGCGAGACGACGGAGGGATCGAGCCGGGCCAGGCGGTGGCGCCGCGCCCACTCGAGCGCCTGCGGATCGAGATCGACGCCGTAGCCGACGTTCGCCGGATCGCGCAGGGCGAACGCGGTCGCCAGCGCGGCGGTGGCGCAGAAGTCGTCGCGCAGCGAGCGCGCGGGCCGGCCGCGCAGGTGGCGGAACAGGCGCTCGGCGAAATTCAGGTCGTAGTCGACGCCCTGGACCGCCGCCTCGTACAGGGCGTGCGGGTCGCGGGCCAGCGGGCTCGGCTTCATCTCAGCCAGCCCAACGGATCGACCGACGAGCGACCCTTGCGGATCTCGAAGTGCAGCACCGTGCCCTTGAGCGAGCCGGTGTCCCCCGCCGCGCCGATCGTCTGCCCGGCCGCCACCTCCTGCGCGCGGCTGACGCTCACGTCGGACAGGTGCGCGTAGAGCGTGTAGTAGCCGCTGCCGTGGTTGAGGATGATCATCTGCCCGTACGAGCCGTAGTCGTTGCTCGTGAAGTCGACGCGCCCGCGGGCGACCGCGCGGACCGCCTCGCCCGGCGTGGCCCGGATATCGATGCCGTTGTTGAACGTCACGGTGCCGAAGCGGGGGTGCTTCTCGTTGCCGAAGCGGCCGACGATCTCGCCGCGCAGCGGCCAGTCGAGCCGGCCGCGGCCCTGCTCGAATTCGCCCTCGTACGGCGTGAGCGGCTTCGCCGGCTCGGCGCCCGGGGTCTGCGCCTGCTGGCGGCGACGCTCCTCCTCCTCGCGCCGCCGGCGCTCGAGGTCGGCGAGCAGCGACTGGATGCGCCTGGCCGTCCGCTCCAGGTCGGCCGCGGCGGCCTCGTTCTCCTTGCGGTCGTTCGAGATCGTCGTCACCGACTGCTGCTTCTGCCTGGCCAGCCGGTCGAGGCGCTTCTGCTCCTCGGTCTTCTTGTCCAGCGTGCGGTCGACCTGCTGGTGCGTCTCGTCGAGCCGCGACTCGTTCCACTCGATGCGCTCCTTCTGCTCGTTGATGCCGAGCAGGATGCGCCGGTCCTGCCGCGCGACGCGCGTCAGGAAGTCCATGCGCGCCAGCAGCTGGGCGAAGGATTGCGAGGAGAGGAAGAACTCGAGCTCGCGGGCCCGTCCGTACTTGTAGAGATTGCGCAGGCGCTCGGCCAGGCGCGAGCGCTGGTCGCCCAGGCGGGCGCGCGAGCGCTCGAGGTCCAGGCGCGTGGCCTCGAGCTGGCGCTCGAGCTCGAGCTCGCGGGCCGTCAGCTGCTTCACGTTCTTGCGCGTGGTGCTGAGCTTGCGCTCGGTCGTGCGCAGGTCCTTGATGGCGCGCCCCTCGCGCACCTTCAGCTCCTGGGCGCGCTTGCGCTTCTCGGCGGCCTGGCGGCGGACGCTCTCGAGCTCGCGCCGCTGCTGGTCCTCGTCCGTCTCGGTTGCCTGGGCGCGCGCGGGTGGAGCGAAGGCCGGCGCGATGCCGGCCGCGAGCGGCACGGCGAGCGCGATCAGGAGCGTCCACGCCGCCGGCCGCATGTCAGTGCTTGCGGCTCACGGTGACGAGCGCCAGCAAGCTGCCCGCGCAGCCGAGCACGGCCGCGGAGCCCACGAACGCGGCGGCCCAGCGCCACGGCAGGAAGACGAGCGCGAACGGGCGGCCGTCGAGCCCCGCCCAGATCCCGGCCAGCAGTGCCAGAGCGACCAGTGCGGCGAGCGTCGCCACGAGCACGCCCTCGAGCACCAGCGGCGCGCGCAGGAAGCCCGGGCCCGCGCCGACCAGCGCGAGGATGCGCAGCAGCCCACGCCGCGCGACGACGGTCAGCCGGATCGTGTTCGCCACGACGAGCAGCACGCCGAGCGCGACGGCCAACGCGACCGCCAGGTTGATCGTGGACAGGCCGGCAGCGAAGCGGTCGAGGCGGCGCACCCACTCGCCCCCGAAACGCACTTCCTCGACCACGGGCTCCCCGGCCAGCGTGTCGGCGATGCGTTCCATGGCGGCGAAGTGCAGGTACTGGGGCTTCAGGCGCAGGCGGATCGAGGCCGGCAGCGGGTTCTCGCCCACGGCCTTGAGCAGCTCGTCGCCGCCCAGCTCGCGCGCGAACTCGTCCCACGCTTCCTGCTTGCTGACGTAGGTCGAGGGCCCGTACAGCGACTCCATGCGGGCGCGCAGGGCCTGGACCTCCTCGGTCGAAGCCGCGTCCCTCAGGTAGACGACGACCTCGCGGCGATCGCCGAGCGACGACAGCGCCTGCTGCGCATTGGCGGTGAAGAGCAGGAACACGCCGATGGTCAGGAGCGCCCCGGCCACGCTGGCGATCGCGGTGAGCGTCAGGCTGCGGTGGTGCCACATGCCGCGCCAAGCCTCGGAGACGAAGTACGCCAGGCGGCTCACGAGCGGCCTCCCTCGACCAGCGAGCCGTCCCGGAACTCGACGAGACGCGCTCCGCGCGCGGCCAGCCGGCCGGCGAGGTCCTGGTTGTTGGTGGCCAGCAGGATGGTCGTTCCGGCACGGTGGATCTGGAACAGCAGGTCGAGGATCTCCTCGCCGGCGGCCGGGTCGAGGTTGCCGGTCGGTTCGTCGGCGAGCACCAGGTGCGGGCGATTGACGATCGCGCGCGCGACGCCGGCGCGCTGCTTCTGCCCGGCCGACAGCTCGCGCGGGAACGCGTGCGCGCGGCCCGGCAGGCCGACCTGCGCCAGCGCCTCGTCGACGCGACGCTCGAGCGTGGGCCGGTCCCAGATGCCATGGATGCGCAGGGCGAGGGCCACGTTCTCGAACAGGTTGCGGTCCTCGAGCAGCTTGAAGTCCTCGAACACGACGCCGAGCGTACGGCGCAGCTCGGCGCGCTCCCCGCGCCCCAGGCGCCCGGAAACGAAACTCCCCACCTGGACCTGGCCCGAGATGGGGAGCGCTTCCATGGTCAACAGCCGCAGCAGGGACGTCTTGCCCGCGCCGCTCGGACCGAGCACGACGCAGAAGTCGCCCGCGTTCACCTCGAGGTTCACGTCGTCCAGCGCGACCTGTGCGCCGTAGCGCTGGCTGACGTGGGTCAGTCGAATCACGCGGCCTCCGTTCAGCGGTACTCGATCGTGGCCTTCTTGCGCAGCGTCTCGATGTAGGCGTCGTACTGCGTCTTCATCTTCGCCTGACGGACCAGGTCGGGGAGCTCCTGCTGGATCTCGTCGACACGGTAGGTGCGTTCGCCTTCGCGATCCACGACCTTGAACAGGTTCCAGCCCTGCGGGTTGAGCAGCGCCTGGCTCACCTGCCCCGTCTCGAGCGTGTCGAGCGCGGCGCGGAACTCCGGCGTGAACGCCGTCACCGGCAGGAAACCGAGGTCGCCGTCGGGGGCGCTGGGGCCCTTGTACTTCGAGTAGCGGCGCACCAGGGTGCCGAAGTCGACGCCCTTGACGGCCTGCGTCCGCACGTCCTCGATCCGCACGCGCACCCGCTCGGCGTCCTTCTCGGTCGGCGTCACGCGGAACAGGATGTGGCGGGCATGGATCTCACCCTTGGCCGGGTCGGCCTCCTCGACCTTGATCAGGTGATAGCCGAACGCGGTCTCGACCACGCCCGACACCTGGCCGACGGGAACCTTGAACGCGGCGAGCTCGAACGTCGAGTCGAGCTGCCCGCGCTTGAACCAGCCGAGGTCGCCGCCGCTGCCGGCGGTCGCCTGGTCCTCGGACAGCTCCTGCGCCAGCCGCGAGAACGGTTCGCCCTTCTTGAGCCGCGCCTGGGCGTCGACCGCCCGCTGGCGCACCGCGCGTTTGGCGAGCGAGTCGGCCTCGACCGGGATCTGGATGACCGAGACGCGCATCGCCGCCGGGCGCTTCGGGAACTCGGACGTGTGGGCGGCGTAGTAGGCCACCGCCTCGTTGGGCGTGACCTCGACCTTGCCGATCTGCTTGCGCAGCAGCGCCTGCGCCATCATCTGCCGCGAAACGTCGTCGCGGTAGCGCTTGCGCAGGTCCTCCTCGGTGATGCCCTCGCGCGCCAGCTCGGAGCGATAGGCCGCCTCGGAGCCCAGGCGCTTCTTCACGTCGTCCATCGCCTCGGTGACGCTCTTCTCCAGCTCGGCCTCGGGCACGGTGATGTTCTGCCGCTTCGCCTCGCTGACGATCACCTTCTCCTCGATGATGCGATCGAGGATCTCGCGCCGCAGCTGGGCGACGCCCACCGAGTCCGGCCGCATGCGGTTCTGGTTGATGTACAGGTAGAGCTGTTCGTCGACCTCGCTGGCGAGGACCACCTCGTCGTTGACGGTCGCGAGCACGCCGTCGATCCGCTCGCCGGCGGCCGAGGGGACCGGCGCGGCCGCCTGGGCGAGCACGCGCGGCGCCGGCACGACGACGACGAGCCCGGCAACGACGGCGCATGCGGCGAGAAGCGGGAACGGACGGACGTGGAATCGAAGGGTGCGACGGCTCATCGGGAAGGCTCCTCTCAGGCGTCCGCCGCCGGCACCGGCCACGGAATGGGGGCGAACACCTTCTCGTCGATGACGGGCTTGATCTCGGCCTTGAGGCGATCGACCTCGGTCTTGAGCAGCGCCTGCCGCTTGCGCTGCTGCCAGTCGGAGACGATCTGCTGCTGGATCTGGGGCGGGAGCTGGGCGAACGTCGGCACCGGGCCGCCCGGGGGGCCGCCCATGCCGCGCACGAGCGCCGCCGTGGTCGAATCGAGTTCGGCGACGGACGGCGAGCCGAGCGCGGACGCCGACATGTTGCGCTCGAGGTAGCGGTTGACCAGGTACGCCGTGCGGGCGCGCGCGACCTGCCGGTGGACGTTGGGCGAGTCGTCGAGGCCCTGCGCCCGCGCCTCGGCGACCAGGATCTCGGTCATCGCATGGCCCTCGACGAAGAGGCGCACCAGGTCGTCGCGCGACAGCGGCGGGCGCTCCATGCGCTCGGTCTTGCCGAGGTCGCCGAGCATGTCCCCGACGGAGTACGTGTGGCCGCGCCACTTCGCCAGCTGCGAGCCGAGCTCGTCGGCGGAGAGTCCCGACGCCGCGGGGTTCATGATCGCCGCGGCTGCGGCCGAGTCGGAGAACGTGACGAACTTGTCGCTGACCACGGTCCAGCCCGGGCCGTCCAGCGTCAGCTGGTACGACTTGCGCAGGCCCATCAGGTAGTCGTCGACCATCGCCCCGCGCTTGCGCCCCTCGAGCGCCTGGACGACCTCGGCCTTGCGCTGCTCGAACGGAATCACGTTCTCGCGCGGGCGCAGGTCGAACACCTGGAAGACGTACGAGCCCGTGCGCTGCGCGATGACGCCGGTGCGCTGGCCCTTGGCAAGCTTCTTCACCTGCGGCTCGACGTCGGGCGGGAGCTGGCCGAGCAGGATCCAGCCGGGCAGGCGGCCGCCGCTCTGGGCGGTGCCGGGATCCTGCGAGCCGGTGCGCGCCACCTCGGCGAAGTCCTCGCCCTTGTCGAGGCGCCCCAGCAGCGCGCCCATCGGGCCGGGCGCCGTCGTCATGAGCAGGCCCAGCTGGTACTCGTGTGTCTGCTGCTCGTCGAACAGCTTCGCCTCGGCCTCGCTGACCTTGACCTGCTTGCCGATCTTCGCCTCGTACAGCGCGTCGGGCAGCAGCCGCGGCTCGAGCTGCTCCGCGATCGCGACATAGGCCGAGTCCTTGTCGAGTCCCTGGCGTGTCGCCGCCTCGGCGAACAGCTCGTAGCTGAGCAGGTCGTCGAGCAGCGTCTGCTTGGCGATGCTGTCGGGCAGGCTCAGGTAGGGCTGGGCGATCTGCGGATCGCGGGCATAGGCCTCGAAGTCGGCGAGCGAGACCTTGCGCGAACCGATGGTGGCCAGGGTCGGGGAGCCGTCGCCGGCGCCCTTTCCGCAACCCGACGTGACGGCGAGAACGACGGCGAGCAACCCGCCCGAGAGCGAGACGAGAACGCGGCGAGACACGACGGAACCCTTGCGTGGGGACATCCGGACGACTCCTCGAGACCAGGCGGGACAGGCGGCGGGCGGGCGTGGGCCGAAACGGCCAAGTTGCTTTGGTTTCATCACTTAGTGGCCAAGCTACCAGCTTCGACCAGGTGCTGCAACAGCTTTCGGGCGCGACCGAGGAAGGCCTCGGGGTCCTTCACATCCTTGCCGATGGGGCGCAGGCGCAGCCCCATCTCCTTGCCCGACAGGAACTCAAGCGGCTCGCCC
>Ga0209668_10000839_pt1 | contig 12889 bp, 8 predicted proteins | sample FrelakmetPLP11PL_FD_187150 | JGI IMG/M metagenome (GOLD analysis project Ga0209668, IMG submission 187150) | Freshwater lake sediment microbial communities from the University of Notre Dame, USA, for methane emissions studies - PLP11 PL (SPAdes)... | ecosystem: Environmental > Aquatic >... | reverse complement strand
GGCATGGAGACGTACGTCCAGAAGGTGCTCCGGGATCACTGGAGCGAAGCCGACGTGGCCCGTGCGCTCCGCAACAGCGATGAGTACCGCAACAAGCGATAGGAGCCTGAAGATGAGAACCCTGCTTGCGGCCGCCGCCGCGCTCGTCCTCGTGCAGTCGATTCCGGCCGGCGCGCAGCCCGCGCCCCCCCGCCAGGAGCGGGTCGCGTTCGCCAAGGGCGCGTCGTCGGCCACGATCAAGGGCCAGCTCAAGGGCGACGCCGACGTCGACTACGTCGTAGGCGCCGCTGCCGGCCAGACCATCAGCGTCACGCTGAAGGTCTCGAACCGGTCGAACTACTTCAACGTGCTGCCGCCGGGCAGCGCGGATGACGCGATGTACGTCGGCCAGACCGGCGAGGGCTACACCGGCATGTTGCCGACCGACGGCGACTACAAGGTGCGCGTGTACTTGATGCGCAGCGCGGCGCGCCGCAACGAGGCGAGCGACTACACCCTGACCATCAGCGTGACGGGCAAGGCCCTCGCTCCGCTTCCCGCGTCGCAGGACGCGCTGCTGCCGGGCACGAAATTCCACGCGTCGGGTTCGGTCAAGTGCGTACAGCCGTATGGCGACGGGAAGCCGCAGCAGTGCGAAGCGTTCGTCATACGCCGTGGGAGAGACGGCACGGCCACCGTCGAAATCCCGACAACGGGCGTCAAGCGCCGCATCCTGTTCGTGAGCGGGAAGCCGGTGGCATCGGATTCGTCCGAGAAGATGACGTTCACCCGCAACGGTGACGTCACGACGGTGAAGTTCGAGTCGGGCGAGTCCTACGAGATCGTCGATGCGCTGATCATCGGCGGGTAGGGCGGCGGCACGGAGTGCCGCCCAGCGACAGTCCTGCCAGGGCCGCGGCGCGTTCGTCGAGCAGCGTCCCGAAGAAGTCCTCGCTCGGGTGCTCGTAGGGGCGGCCGACGGCCTCGAGGTTGAGCCAGTCCCCGGACCGAGGTTGGCGGGGCGCATGTCCCAGCGCATCTGAACCCCGGCGGCGCACGTCGCTTCAGCCAGCCGTGCCGGCCAGGTCGCAAGGTTCGGCGGCAACCGCCCCCTCCGATTCGCGTGACGGCCAGCCCCACTTTGCGTATCATCGGACACACAATGCCCACCCTGCAGCCGCTCCGCGGGACCCCGGCGACCGGAAGTTCGGCCCGGAGCCTCTCTCTGCGCCTGTCGCCGAAGATGCGGGAGGCGGCGGCGAAGCGCCTGGCCGGTCTGACATTGCTCATGGCCGCCGTGGTCGTCTTGGTCCTGGTCGTTCAGCAGCTGGCCCAGCCGCAACTGGCCGGCGTCTTCGGCGACCCGGTCATTCGCCTGACGACGTTGGGCGTGGTCCTCCTGGCGCTGGGCGTGTTCGCCCTTCAGCGTTTCAAGATCGCCACGGCCTCGGCCGTGCTGGTCCTGGGAATGGTCTTCGAAGTGGCGGTGGCGTTTCTGATCTCGATCGTCGAAACCGCCGTGCCGTTCGTGCCAAATCAGCCAGTGCTCGGCATATCCTCCCTGGGGCCCTGGATCGTGCTCGTCGGGGTGATCATTCCCAACCGACCCATTTGGACGCTCGTGACGGCGCTCGCCGCCGCCACGACCTGGCCGGTGGCCTTTACGATCAACACGGCGCGGCACGGATTTGCGGTGCCCCCCTGGGGACAGCTCCTCGTGTGGCCGACCATCAACTACCTGATGGCCGTCCTTGCCTACGGGATCGGACGCCGCACGTACGGCGCCGCGCGCCAGATCCAGATGGCGATGGAGCTCGGCAGCTACCGGCTGGAGTCGCCGATCGGCCAGGGCGGCATGGGCGAGGTCTGGAAAGCGACCCACCAGATGCTCGCGCGGCCGGCGGCCATCAAGCTGGTCAAGCCCGAGATGGTCTCGGGAGCCTCGGCCCGCCAGGCGGACCTGTTCGTGAAGCGCTTCCGCCGCGAGGCCAACGTGATCGCCGGGCTCCAGTCGCCGCATACGGTCCACCTCTTCGACTTCGGATTCTCGAAGGACGGGCAGCTCTACTACGTCATGGAGCTGCTCGACGGCGTCAGCCTCCAATCCCTGGTCAGCACGTTCGGGCCACAGCCCGCCGCACGCGTGGTGGCCTTCCTGCGCCAGATCTGCGCCTCGCTCGAGGAGGCCCATCAGCAGGGACTCGTACACCGCGACCTGAAGCCCTCGAACGTGATGACCTGCAAAGTGGCGCTCTCCTACGATTTCATCAAAGTCCTGGACTTCGGCCTGGCGAAATCCGTGGCCAACGAAGAGGAGTCGCAGCTCACCATGCACGGCGTTGCGACGGGCACGCCGGGGTACATCGCCCCCGAAGTGGCGCTGGGCGATCGGGCGGTCGACGCCCGCGCCGATCTGTACGCGCTGGGCTGCGTCGCCTACTACGAGCTGACCGGCACGCTGGTCTTCCCCGACGAGAACCCGGTCAGCATGGCGCTCAAGCACGTGCAGGCCAGGCCCGATCCACCGTCGCAGCGCACGGAGCTGCAGATCCCGTCGGACCTCGAGCGCATCGTGCTGCACTGCCTCGAGAAGGACCCGGCCGCGCGGCCGGCGACCGCCCGCGACCTCAACGCCATGCTCGCGACATGCGACGTGCCGGCGTGGACTGACGACCACGCCGCCGAGTGGTGGGGGCGGCACCTGCCTCCCACATCGTCTCTGCGTTCGTTCGCACAGGCGGGGACGCGCACGCCCCTTGTCGTACGGACGGTCTGAACTGGCGGCACCGTGAACGCAACCGGAATCACCCGGGCGGGCATGCTCGTCGCCGGCCTGATGCTTGCGCACCAGGTCGCCTCGAAGGCCGTGCGGGACGCCGCGTTCCTGGGAGCGTGGCCGGCCGAAGCGCTGCCGGCGATGGTGATCGCGACGGCCGTGGCGGTGGTGATCACCGTTCCGATCTATGCGCGCCTGCTCTCCCGCTTCGGTCCCCGCGTGGTCGTGCCGGCCGGTTTCCTGTTGAGCGCCGTTGCCCACGCCATCGAGTGGCGCCTCTCGAGCCGCAATCCGTGGGTGGCGGTCGCGATCTATCTCCACGTCGCCGGGCTGGGCGCGATGCTGCTGTCGGGTTTCTGGTCGCTCGTCAGCGAACTGTTCGATCCGAAGTCGGCCAAGGCCAGTTACGGAAGGATCGCGGCGGCCGGGACCATCGGCGGGTTGCTGGGCGGACTGTCCGCCGCGCGTGCGGCGACGCAGTCCGGCGACGCGGCACTGCTCCTGCTGGCCGGGCTGCACGCGTTGTGCGCCGCGGGGATCCTGTGGCTCGGAAGGGCCGCGATCACGCCTGCCGCTGTCGCCGCTGATCGGTCCACGCGGTTCTTCGACCTCGGGGCGCTCCGGGCTGCGCCGCACGTCAGGATGCTCGCGCTCATCGTCCTGCTCAGCACCGCGGGCGCCGCCATCATCGACTACCTGCTGAAGTCGAATGCACAGCTCGTGTACCGGCACGGCGAACTGCTGCGGTTCTTCGCGCTGTTCTACACGGTCGTGCAGATCGCCGCGTTCCTCGCGCAAGCGGGTGTCGCGTACATCGTCCGCAGGTTCGGCCTCGGCCGGACGATTTCGAGCCTGCCCGCCGGGTTGGGAATCAGCGGTGTCGCGGCGTTCTTCTTTCCGGTCTTCCCGATGTTCGTCGTCATGCGCGGGGTCGAGTCGGTGCTCCGCGCCTCGACGTTCCGCAGCGGCTACGAACTGCTCTTCGTCCCGATGGACCCCGCCGAGAAGCGGCGGACGAAGACCTTTCTCGACGTCACCTGCGACCGCGCAGGCGATGCCCTCGGCGCCGGCGTCGTCCAGGTGCTGCTCCTCGCGGGGACGGCCGCCATGCTCATGCGGGTGCAGTTGCTCGCGATCACCATCGTGCTGGCCGCCGCCGGCATCTGGCTGGGGCGCCGCCTCGACGTGCTGTACCTCGGCGTCATCGAGCGCCGCCTGGTTACGCACGCCGAGCGCACGCCGATTGTCGTGGGCTCGGAAATGGGGTGGACGATCCTCGAGATGACGACGCCGCTGAAGGGCCGACCTGCCGCGCCCCGCGCGGCCGCCCCGCCGATCATGCCCGCGCCGCCGGAAGACCCGACCTTGCGCACCCTCGCCGCGCTCCGATCGGGGGACCGCCGGCGCGTCGAAGACGCCCTCGACAGGCTCGCGAAGCCCGATGCCACGCTGACCACGCAGGTCATCCAACTGCTGGCGTGGGACGACGTGGTCGCACGCGCGCGGAAGGTGCTGGAATCCGCGGCGGCGTCCCATGTCGGGCTGCTCGTGGACGCGCTCGTCGACCCCGACACCGACTTCGCGATCCGCCGGCGCCTGCCCCGGGTCCTCGGCACGCTCTCGTCAGACCTCGCGCTCAGGGGCGTGCTGCAGGGACTCGACGATGCCCGATTCGAGGTGCGGTACCAGTGCAGCCATGCCATCGACCGGATGCTGACCCGGAACCCGGGCCTCGCCGTCGATCAGGCCCGAGTCATGGCGGTCGTCGACCGCGAGCTGTCGGTGTCGCCGCAGGTCTGGCAGGGGTACCGGCTGATCGATCGCGCCGAAGGCGATGCCATGCCGGCGACGCAGGAAGCGCAGGCCGAGCGCGCGCAGGAGAACGTGACGCACGTGTTCGCCCTGCTCGCCGCCGTGTTGCCGCGCGAGCCGCTGCAGGTGGCGTTCCGCGGGATTCGCTCCGACGACGCGTCCTTGCGCGGCCTGGCGCTCGAGTACCTGGACGGCGTGCTGCCGCCGACGATCCGGACGAAACTCTACACCCTGCTGGGTCTCTAGTCCGGGTTTCCGAATCCCGAGTCCCGAGCCCCGACACCCTAGAATGTCTTGCGCCGGTGCTCGCGGGCAATCTGCCTCGCCACCACAATCCATGCGCCGGTGAGCCCGACGTTCAGCCACGCGAACGCCGGCACGCCGACGCTCAGGGCCTTGCCGGCGGCGACGAAGCCGGCCGACACCACGTCGCCTGTTCGCATGAAGAACGTGTCGATAGCGGCCTTCGACTTGTACTTCGCCTCGCGCGAGGTCGGCAGGAAGAGCGCGGCCCGGATCGTGTTCTGGATCGAGTAGTCCGTTCCGTTTTCCAGGATCTTCCCGACGCGAATCACCGCCAGGATCGGCGCGACGGCGATGACGGAGTAGTTGATGAGCGCGAGCAGAGGCAGGATGAACAGCGCGCCGCGCACGCCGATGAACCGCATCACGCGCGAGGTGACGAAGAGCTGCAGCAGGAAGCCGACGAGGTTCGTGGCGGCCTGGAAGTTGCCGTAGAACGAGCCCAGGAAGATCACCCTCGCCTCGTGCTGCTCAGGGCCGCTGCCGAAGCGGGCGGCCGCCTCGGCGGTGACGACGTTGTCGAGCAGGAACTGACCGGTCGCGTTGACCACATTCAGCAGGACGGTGAGCACCGCGATCCACAAGAGGTACCGGTCCTTGAAGATGAGCTCGAAGCCGCCCTGACGGCTGAGCGGCGCGTCGTTGATGCGCTTCGCCGCGGGATCGGCCCGCGCGGTTTCCCGCCGGTTGACGAAGAAGGTGATGCCGAGGGCGAAGACCAGAATCGCGCCGGCCATGAACATCAGGGTGTACGTGGTGAAGCCCGCCTGTTTGAGCAGCCCGGGTACGGCCTGAGCTCCGACCCAGGCGCCAAGGGAGGCGCCGACGCCGATCAAGGGAAACAGCCGCTGGCCCTGTCCTTCCGTATAGAGGTCGTTGGCGAACGCCCAGAACTGCGCGACGACGAACACGTTGAAGATACCCAGCCAGATGAAGAAGGCCACGCCCACGCGCATCCCGGCGAGGCCTCCCAGGTAGAACAACCCGAGGTTCAGGACGAAGAACGCGCCGGTGATGCCGATCAGCCGGATCCGGGGCATGCGCGTCGCCAGCCAGCCATAGAACGGCACGACGCCCATGAGGAGCACCGCCTGCGCGGCGGCGGCGTAGGCTTTCTGCTCCGGCCCGCTGAGGCTCTTGAACATCGGCTCGGTCAGGATCAGCGCTTCCCGCACCGGCTTGAGCAGGGAGTACAGACCGAGGAGCAGGAAGACGTTGACCGTCAGCAGCGACGCGCCGACGCCCTCGCCCGCGCGCACGTCGGCGAAGAGCGAGAGCAGCCGCTCCAGCGCGTTCTTCGGGGGCTCCCCAATCGTCTTGAAGAACGGGAACGACTGCCGAGACCGGATTTCGGGGTGGGTGACCAGCGTCCGGGGATCAGATACCGAGCGGGAAGGAGTGGTGGCCATGGGCCTCCTTACGCATCATCCGGTGTCTGCGACAGTCGGATCCAATCATACACCTCTCTGCGGCGCACGTCGGACCTGGATCGGCGGCGAAGGCGGCAAGGCCGCGACGGCCTTGGGCGGCGGCGGCGGAAGCGGCTTGGTCGCAGGCGCCTTGAAGCGCTCGCGGAGCGTGATGAGCGAGCGCTCCATCGATTCTCTGGCCACGTTGCTCACGATCGGTCCCGCGATGGGCTTCAGCAGCATCGGCACCGGGCGGCTCAGCGTGATCGACTCGCACTCCACCACGACCCCTCGCTCCGCCTGTTCGTAGCGCCAGTAGGCGTGCCACTTCCAGAGGAAGTCCCGGTCCTCGTTCTCCCCTTTGGGGCGTTCCTTCGGCGTGCCCGCGTCGGCGATCTCCACGATCTTCGTGGCCCGGCTGCAGCTGGATGCCCGTGACGCGCCGTGGCGCTCGAAGGTCACCTCATGCTCGGTGTCGAACACGGCCGAGACGATGAACTTCCGATGCACCCGGACGGCCACCTTCATCCACCCCGGGCGCAGTTCCAGCACCGACGACGACAACACGTCCTCCTGCCGCGTGTCCGGTGGCTCGCGCTCGAGGCGCGAGACGATGTCCTCCAGGCGCGCCCCGGGCACGAGCACGGTCCCGCGCCAGTCGTGGACCGCCGCGGCCGGCACCTTGAGTTCTCCGGAGGGGCCGGACGCCTTCAACTGCTCGATGAACACCTCGCCGCGCTCGACGCCCGGACGGGACGGAATCGCCCCGCCCCGTTCGCGCGACACGCGCGCCTCGGTGGCCCCGATGTAGGCCTGCCACCCGGCGGCGATGGGCGGGCGAAGCTCCTGGCCCGCCGCGACCGTCGACACCGCCCCCACCAGCGCCCCGATGGAAAGAAGTGCTCTCATGCCTGTTCCTGCGTCAACCACGCGCAAACCGGATCACGGGGTGTCATGCCGTCGACCGAGCAGCAGGAAGATGTTCTTGAAGAACGAAAAGCCGTGCTCGGATCGGAGCCCGGCGCCCGTGGTCAGCGTGCGTGGGTCAACGACCGACGGGGAAGGGGTGGTGGCCACAAGCCTCCTCACGCATCAAGGGGTGGCCGTGACGGTCGGTACCCATCATACACCTCGCGCCTGCACCTTGGCGCGTCCGTCGCGAACGCTGCGTCGGGGTCGCGCTCAGGTTCAGCGCGCGGCCCCGCACTCCAGCCACTCGCACGAGAAGGCGACGCGCATGCCCTTGATGGGGGCGCCGGCCCGGTCGCGCCCGCTCAGTTCCACCTCGAGGTTCCGCCCGTCGTCGGCGACGTCCAGCAGGCCGAACTGGCCCCGTTGGCGGGACACGCCATGACTGTATGGGCCGCCCTTCATCGAGGTCCGCCGATCGAGCGGCGCCGCGTGCATGACGACGAACCCGCGAGAACCGGGGCGGGCGTCGGTTGCGTAATTCGAGTGCGTGCCGTCGTCGATCGCGACCATGTGGGCGTCGCCGCTCAGCATGATGAGGCGCCGCGTCAGGCCGAGGCTCTGAATGTGGTCCGCGATCGTCTCGCGTTCGTGCGCATACGATCCCCAGTTGTCGGACCCCGGGCCTTGCGCCGCGATCCACGGCACCGTGTTCACCCAGACGACCAGCGGGGCTTCGGAAGCGGCCGTCAACTCGTCCTTCAACCACTGCAGCTGGGCGGCCCCGAGCATGGTGCGATCCGCCGGCATGCGCCAGCTCGACGTGCGCTGCGAGCGCTGGTCGGTCATGATGACGCGCACCCGGCCCATCGTGAACGCCTGATGAATCCCCGGGCTGCCAGCGTCGGTCAGCGGATAGTGGGGCACGAACTCGCGATACACGGCAAGCGCTGCGGGGCGGGACGCCGACGAACTGTCGGCGCCGTTGGGGCCGAAGTCGTGATCGTCCCACACGTAGGCGATCGGCAGGCTCCGATACAGCCGGCCCTGGGTCAGCGAGGCCATTACCGCGTCGAACGCGCGGCGGAACCGCTCGGCGTCGTTGCGGCCGATGTCCTCGTAGTGAATGTCGCCCGTGTGGATGAAGAGATCCGGCCTCGCGTCACGGATCGCGTCGAACACCGTGCTGGCCGACCCCGTGTCCGCGCAGGCCGAAAACGCGATGCGGAAGTTCCACGGGCCTTCGCCAAACGTGCGAAAGCGGCCTCTCATCGGGGCGCCTGCCTGAGGTTCAACCCGATACTCGTACGCGGTCGCCGGCTCCAGGCCAGTCAGGCCGAACGCCGCCATCCCGTTGGGATCCGAAACGGATTCGAAGGGCCGCTCCCGCGTCGCACCCGCCGCCTCCGCGCGGGCGAGCAGAAGGCGCACCGGCATGCCGCCGTGCGCCACGCGGGCATTGACCACCGCGCTGTGCGCCGTGACTCCGCCCGACCAGACCCAGCGGACACCTGAGGCCGGCTGCGGCGCGGTCAGTGCGCCGGCGGTCACCCTTGCGACGAGCAGTACCGAAAGCGCGGCCGCGGCGCGGGTGAATCTGGTCACCATGTCGTCAGAACTCCACCTGCGCCACGAGGCCGCGGGTCCGCTTCGAGATCACTGGCGAGACGCTGAGATGCGCGCGTCGCGGCGAATCGAGCGGCTGCCCGTTCACGCGCACGACCGTGCGCCCGACAACATAGCCGAGCGTGGCCCCGGCCATCACGTCGCTGAGATAGTGCTTGTTCCGCTGCAGCCGCGACACCGCGACGAGACTTGCCAGCGTGTACGCCGGGAGCCCCACTTTCCACCCGTAGTGGCGCTCAGCCACGGCCGCGAGCGTGAAGGCGTTCGACGCGTGGCCTGACGGAAACGACAGCTGGTCGTCGCCGTTCGGCCGCTCGCGCTGGACGACTTCCTTCAACAGCGTGGTGTAGCCGGCGTTGATCAGGAAGGCGTGCATCAGGTCGTACGTCATCGCCCTGTAGCGCGGCCCGTCCGCGACGCTCCCGCTCGCGAACAGGACGGCGACCGCGGCGCCAACGGCGGCCGGAGCAGCGCCGCTCTCGAACGAGGTGCCGAAGCCGTGCTCCGGACGCGAGATCCACTCCGCGACATCATCGTCGAAAATGGCACCAATCCCGGTCGCGCCGCCGCCAATCAGGAGCGGCTTGATGTTGTCGGTGCTGACGATGCCAATCGTGCCGCGGAAGAGGTTTGGGAAGAACCGGCCCATCGTCCGCCGGCCGTCGTCGCGGGCCGGTGGTGCTTCCGCGACGCTCGGGGCCTGCTGCCCCCCGGTCACCGGATCCTGGGCGAGGCTCGCCAGGGCCGTCTCGGGGGTACCGAGGACGCCCATGGCTACCCCGGTGACCACCGCGCGCTGCAGCCAGATTCGCAAGTCCGGAGCCTCCGCCTCAGCCCCGGCGCGAACGGGGGCAACTGGGATTGCTAGAACGGGTAGCCCATGCCAACGTAGAAGCGCGTGCCTTCCTGGCTGTTCGCGGCAATGGCGTGCAGCGCGAACGGTGCGCCCAAGGGCTGCACCAACATCCCTCCGCCGAGCGACGAGTGCCAGGTCCTGGAGTTCTCGCCGTCGACCCACACCCGGCCGACGTCCCCGAACCCGACCAGGCCGAAGCGCAACGCAAGCACCCGAAGGCCGACATCCCCGAGCCAGGCGCGCAGCGACACCGTGCCGAACAACGACGCGTCCCCGCTGAAGCGGCGGCTCCGGAAGCCGCGATTGTTGACGCCACCCACGTACGCCGCGTCGAACCACGGGTAGTCGCCCCAGAGTTTGCGGCCGCCCGCCCGAACGGCGAGGTGTACGCGAGGATTCCCGAGATACGCCGTCACGTCGCCATCCACGCCGCCGTACTGCGAGTCAACGTCCCAGGCCTTCGGCATGACGAAACCCGAGGCCTGGAGGCGGACGCCGTTGACGCGCGACGCCGCGTCCGATCCGAACGACGTCTTGGTGTAGTCCGCCCTGGCGGCCACCACGGCCCGTTCCCGCGAGTCGAAGTTCAGGCCCGCTCGAAGGGCCACCAGGCCGAAGTCGCCGACGCCGAGCGGCGCCTGTTCGGCCACAATGGTGCCGGCGTCGGTCGGCGTCTGCGAGTAGCGCAACTCCGGCCCGACGAACGCCTCGACTCGACGGCCGGCTTCGTAGCGGAGCGTCGGGGTCAGGAAGAAGACATTCTCGCGGGTCTTGTAGCGGCCCCGGTCATCGGACTCAGGGCTGTTGTTGCCCGGGCCGAAGTAGTTGAAGCTCTGGATGCCTGAGCCGTACATCTCAAGCTGATAGCCGAGCCCGGAAGCCGGCCGGCGGAAGGTGCCGACGTACTCGATCTTGCCGGCCATGTCGCCAGTGGTCAGGGCGCCCCGTAGCGTCTGGACGCTTTTCGCCGGCGAAGTCCGGAATCCCCACGACGTCCGCGTGAAGCCGTAGCCCAGGTAGACCAGCACGTCCGGCGCGTAGCCGAACACCGGCGCTGGCACGGTCCATTGCCCGTAACTCCGGGGTTCGATCCACGGCGCGTCTTTCACCGGCACCGGGTTCGGCCAGCTGTCGTCCCGCACGTGCGTGCCCTGGCCGCGGCTCACGTCCACGGTTCCGGCATCGCGCCAGACATCCGTGCCGCCGCTCTTCGAATCGTCGATGACGTCCCTGCCGCCGCCGGCGATGACGCGGACGGTGATGGGACCGCCCGGCTCGCCGGTCCGCTCGACCCGGTCGTCTCCGCCGTGGAGGAAGACCCGGATCTCGTCGGTTTCGGATGCCACGAAGGTGCGGCGGTAGTAGGGCCCGGCCGCACCGTCGGCGAGCGCCACCGTCACCTCGAGCGAGCCGTCAGCGGCGCGCGCGACGCTCACGCGTTCATGCCGGTCCGTGGCGTGGATGTCCACGGCGTGGGTGTAGTAGCGATACACCCGCAGCAGGTAGTCCACCAGGCCCGTGCGGCGCGTCCGGAGCGCGTCCGCTGTACTGGCACCGTTGATCGCGTACCACTCGGGCGGCATCTGGCGCAGGGCCCGCTCGATGACCTCGTCGGTGAACCGCGCCTGCAGCTCGCGCGCCATGGCTTCGAACTCCGCCGCGCTCGTGCCGGCGAGTATCCACCGGTCCATCTCTGCGGAGTTCAGCAAGGCGCCGTCGAGGCGGCCGGGGTACTTCTCCGAGAAGACCAGGTATTGCGGCACCTGGCTCCGGATGGACCGCGCAACCATCCCGTCGCGGTGGACCAGGACGAAGTCGGGGTCTTCGGGCAGCGGCTGCCAGGCGTCCTGTCCTGGCACGCGCATCCAGCGCCACTGCCCGCGATGCCGGTCGTAGTTGTCGACCCAGAGGTCGAGGACCCTGGCGCGGAGGTACGCCTGGCTGTCGAGGCGGTTCTCGGGGCCCTCCATCCATTTCTTCCACATCTGTGTGGAGGAGACGATCTCGGTCGCGCCCATGAAGCCCGGATTGCCGCCGCCGGCGGGCAGCGGATACTCCTCGATGGTGCCGATCAGGTTCGCGAAGGTCTTGGCGAAGGCACCGAGCGCGGGATCATCGGGCATGACGACGAGCCGCGGCACGGTGTGCGGGACGCCGGCGGCCTCGGCGAGCGTCGGAAGGATGACGCCGGCAGCAGGATGCGTGCCGGAGGTCAGATCCCTGGCGATCGTCCCGACCAGGGTGCCCCGCAGCGCCTCAGGCAGCATGCGATCGGGTTCCTTGTGCAACGAGCGGAAGGTGTACGAACGGCCATCGGCCCCCTTCATCGCCAGGCCGACGCTCTGCGCCTGGCCCACCTGTCGCACCGGCGTCAGGCCGCCGGCCTCCTTCTTGAGGTCGAGTACCGGCAGCCGAACCGGCGTCGTCCACAAATCACGGTAGCCGCTGCCGAGCCAGAAGCGCTTGGCGCCGCTCGCGGTGTACTCCGGTCCTACCGTGACGACCTTCGTCTCCTGGGCGCTGGCAGCGGATGCCATGACTCCTGCCGCCAATACCACCGCCGCCATTCGCGCACGCATAGACAATCCTTCCGGCACGTCTCCGGTCCTTCAATCGCTGTTTCCGTAACCTCAAGATATAGCACGGCGGCGCGCGTGCTGACTATCCAGTTTCTGCCTCTTTCCTCTCGACGAAATGCCGTGTATCGGCTGCCACAACCTGGCGTATTCTGGTTGAAATCAGTCTACGTGAAGCAAGGAGATCGACCAGGATGGCAGCTACTTCCGAAACCGCGCCGGCGGCGAAGCCGGGGCCTCTTGACCGCCTGCTCGGCGTGTTCACCGAGGTGCACCCCGGCGAAGGCGCCCGCGCGGTGACCATGCTCGTGACGATCTTCGTCATCCTGGTCAGCTACTACATCCTGAAGACCGTCAGGGAGCCGCTCATCCTGACCACCGACGTGCCCGACTGGCTGAAGGCCCTCGGGATCGCCGGCCCCGCCGAGGTGAAGACCTACGCGGCCGCCGGGCAGGCGCTGGTGCTGATGGCGTTCGTGCCGGCCTACAGCGCCTTCGCCTCGCGGGTGGACCGGATGAGGCTCGCCTACGGGGTCACCGCGTTCTTCGTGGCGAACATCGTGCTGTTCGCCCTGGCGGTGCACGCGGGCGTCGATCACATCGGCGTGTTCTACTACGTCTGGGTCGGCCTGTTCAGCCTCTC
>Ga0209668_10000838_pt1 | contig 12896 bp, 9 predicted proteins | sample FrelakmetPLP11PL_FD_187150 | JGI IMG/M metagenome (GOLD analysis project Ga0209668, IMG submission 187150) | Freshwater lake sediment microbial communities from the University of Notre Dame, USA, for methane emissions studies - PLP11 PL (SPAdes)... | ecosystem: Environmental > Aquatic >... | reverse complement strand
TAAAAGATGTGGCAGGAAAGATAACTGTAGCATTTCTCTGAATTTAAAAAGCGGACGTTTCTATTTAAATGAAGGAGGACATTTCTATTGTCGTCTAATAAGAATATTTCCCTCTTGACATTATTCAATGTCCTTGTTAATCTAAGATGTGGAACAAAAAGACGAACTTATCAAATACATCCAGAATATTTCCTTATTCCTGCTCGGAATTCTTTTTATTGCATTTCCCGTTGTTTTTACGACTATTAGCACCAATCCCCTCATCTTACCAAAGCAGGTACTACTTGGAATAGTCGTGACTATCCTATTAGCTCTTCAAGTCGTGAAAATGTTTGCTGAAAGGTCCGTGAAACTTAGGAGAACTTCTTTTGATATCCCGGTTATCCTACTGGCAATTTTTGCCCTTATCTCAAGCTTATTTGCAGTCAATAGAGCCGATGCTTTGACTGTGTTTTTCCCATATCTTTTCGCAATACTGGGCTTTTTCCTCATCGTAAATATTGCTAAAGATAAAAATTCACTTCTCTTCCTCATGTCCTCCCTTATTATGGGAGCAATCTTGACATCTATTTTTGCGGTATTATCTTTCTTTAAGATTTATATTTTACCCTTCGCTGAAACTCGCGCCCAGACTTTTACGCCTCTTGGGTCATTGTTAGAGCAGGAAATTTATCTTATCTTAGTTTTTGCGATATCTCTTTATTATGTCCATCGACTCCTCAGATCCAAAACAAAAGATGATGCAAATTCTGTCCCAGAAACTCGCATGACAAGCCAGGAAATAACCAAAGCAATCAGTTTTGGAACAGCATCTTTCGTTATCTTGCTGGGCATTGTTGTAACCACCTATGGCCTCTTCAAGCTCGAAAAACCCTTAATACTCCCTGTTGAAACAGGATTTCAAACTGCTTTTTCCGAAATTTCTCTTGATACGGGACGTATTGCACAGGGTTTTCTTTTCGGATCAGGATTCGGAACATATGCAGTTGATTTCTCAAGATGGAAGCAGGCCTCATTCAACCAGAATCAGAATTTCTGGAATTTAACCTTCTTCAGGTCATCCAATTATGTACTTGAACTATTAGCAACCACCGGAGTATTGGGACTGTGTGCCTTTATTTTCTTATTAATCAGAGCATTTAAAGAAATACGCGTAAGTCCACAAAATAAAATGCTAATTTCTTTAATAGGAGTGTTTCTGATTTCAATATTTCTGCCTTTAAGTTTTCCGAGCCAAACTTTATTTTTCATAATATTGGGATTATTTGCAGTAAATCAAGGTTTAATAAGCAAGGCTCAAAACAGATTCTTCGATATTGAGCTTCAAATTGTGGCCTTTAGAAAAGGGCTTATCTCCATGGAAGCGCCTCACGCAAAAAGCAATAAAAGCTTGATCCTCCCATCTTTTATCGGATTACTTGCATTGGCGCTGGTGGTAATAATTGGCTATTTCGGCATTCCTTACGTATCTTCGGACATAACTTTCCAAAAATCTTTGGTTGCAGCCGCACAAAACAATGGATCTTTAACCTACCAATTGCAGGCACAGGCCATTCAGACTTTTCCACATAGGGACGGGTTTTATAGAGTCTTTTCTCAAACAAATCTGGCTTTGGCCAACACTCTTGCGTCTCAACAGCCCGCAGGTTCAACCCCCAGCCAAACTACTCAGCAGAATATAACCACACTCATACAGCAAGCTATAAATGCAGCAAGAAATGCTGCAACAATTGCACCTCAAACTTACCTAAATTGGCAGAATTTGTCCTCTGTGTACCGGGGACTTATCGGATTCGGACAAAATGCAGAAAGCTTTGCGGTTGCAAGTGCTCAGCAGGCAATAAATCTTGACCCCAACAATCCTCAAGAATATATTGCTTTAGGGGGAATCTACTATCAATTGCAGGATTGGAACAGTGCCCAAACCCAATTTCAGCTTGCTGTTTCCCTCAAGCCCGATTATGCTAACGCACACTATAATTTAGGACATGTGTTGGAGCAAAAAGGAGATATTCAAGGAGCATTGGCACAATATGAGAGCGTAAGAACTTTGGTTATCAATGATAAAAATAGTCTGGCACAAATTGACCAGGAAATTGCCGTACTCCAAGGCAAAGCCCAGGCGCAAGCTTCAGCCAATGCAAATCAGCCTCTTAATGTAAATACTCCACAAGCACAAATTCCACCGGCTAATCCGCCTGTTAAAATTCCCGCACCTCCTATCGCAACCCCATCTTCCAAATAAGCTGTTCCCGTATTAATCTTGCGATTGAAACAAAAAACACCTAGTGTATTCTAAGGAGAATCTTTACCGCTCGCAGAGTTTTGTTGCTTTTGTGGCCAAAAGTAGAACTGCTACCAACACCAAAAGTATCACGAAAAGAATTAGTATAACAATAAAAAATCTAGAACGCCGTGATACTTTCGATATAGAAAATTAAAAAACAACCACTAACTATACGCTATAAGCTATAAGCTATTAGCCATATGTCAGCTATGCAGATTGTCTTTGTTTTCTAAAACAATCCTTACAAAGGACTGGTCTGTCTCCTTTCGGTTCGAAAGGTACAGTGTCTGATTTGCCGCAGGTTGCACAAGTTATCGGAAAGGATTGTCCTGAGGACATTCCTCCACGATTTCCATCCATACGGGCTTTCTTTAATGCACGACATGCTGGGCATCTGACCGGTGCATTCTGAAATCCTTTTGATTGATAGAATTCTTGCTCTGAAGCCGTCCACACGAAAGGCTTACTGCAATCTCTGCAGGTTAAATTTTGATCTTGAAAATTTGCCATTTACTATTCACCCCCTTTCAAAGTAATGTTGTCTTCCACAAAAAAAGAAATGATTGATTTTTTGAGTGGGATTTTTTGTATCATTAAAATTTCTCTAAATTCCCGCCTACCATTTTCATCTACTTGCCCCGCTTTGGCGGGGGGATTTAGAGAAAGGAGGATGGATTAATATGAAGTAATTATATCTGCATTAACACAAAATAGCAATAGGCAACTTAGAAGCTGTATGATAGAATAATTAGATATATCGGGGCCTGTAGCACAGTTGGTAATGCGCTGCATTCGCATTGCAGAGATCAGCGGTTCGACTCCGCTCAGGTCCACAAACGCTTTAAATAATTTGTACCGGGCCCGTAGTACACCGGTAGTATAACTCCATGGCATGGAGTAGAAAGGGGTCCAATTCCCCTCGGGTCCACACCCACACAGCCTATATAAATAAAAAGGATCGCGTCCTTTAGGCGGCTTTTTGGTATAACAGGGGAATATGAAAAATAAAATTATCGGAATAATTGGTGGTATTTTAATTTTAATAAGCCTAATTTCTCCTTGGTTGACAACGAGTAGCGGTAAAGTTTTTTATGGATTTAATTTCTATGGAATAAGCACTGTTTTTAATTTATTTATTGTAGTTATGGTTATTTTGGGCATGTTGGGGATAGTGCTTTCTTTAATCAAGAATAAAATAGCTGGGATATTTCTTTTGGTAATTAGTTTAATTTTTATTGGGTGGGGATTTTTCCTTAAATTTGTATTAATAAAATCTTTTGGTATTCCTTATATATGGGGAAAATATGACGCTGATTGGTTAGGAGATGTGGTTGGTGTTTTTTTAGGAATTAAATGGGGGGTGTATCTTATAATAATCGGGGGGGTATTAATTTTCATCAGCGGCTTATTAAAAATAAAAGGCGAATTTTTATATAAAATATTCCTTTGGATTAAAAACAAAATAAAAGCAATAAATATAAAAATAAAAATTATAATTCTAGTAATACTTTTAATTATCTTGGCAATTCCGTTTATTCCGGTTGGAAAACGTTGGTATTTTGATAGGCAATGGAATATTGATACAAATTACATGGAGGGAGCCAAGATTAAAAAAGATCCTAATGTATGTGAAAAAATGGAAATTGGCACAAGGAAAGATTATTGCTATATCGGTGTCGCGGGAGCCATGAAGAATATTTTTATTTGTGATAAGGTTCTAAGAGATTATTTGAAAAATTCTTGCTATAAAGAAGTTGCTAAGGCAAAAAAAGATATTAATACCTGTGAATTGATAAAGGACATAGCAGATAAAGATGACTGCTACACGGTCGTTGCAGTAGAGCATAAAGAGCCGGAATTATGCGAAAAAACAACTGAAGGGGGGTACAGCATATTAGATCATAGGGGTAGTTGTTATAGAGATGTTGCGATAGCGAAACAAGATCTGAGTCTTTGTGAAAAGATAACCCAAGATGATATTAATGTTAAGGGAGAGTGCTATAGGAAAATAGCAGTAATAAAGCAAGATCCAGATATATGTTATCAATATAAAAAAAATTTTGCTTTCTCTTATTGCTATCAAGGCGTCGCCGTTGCAAAAAAAGATTCAAGTATATGTGGGATAATTAAATACTCGTCAGAAAAAGATTGGTGTTATTATTATGTAGCTAAAGAGGCGAAAAAATCAGATATTTGTTTGAAAATTTTAGATAATTCTATTAAGGAAAGTTGCTATAAAAGAACAAATAATTAAGAAAAATCGTCCGAGCTAATTCAAGAACTAGTTCGCTAGGCATTTTGTTAATTATTGTAGGTAAGGAAGCGGATTAACCAAAGCTCCTCCCTTGCGGACTTCAAAATGAAGGTGTGGCCCCGTTGTCCTTCCCGTCATACCAACCCATCCCAAAACCGTTGATCCGGCGGTAACTGTTTGTCCGGCTGATACATTTACGCCATTGAAATGAGCATAGTGGGTCTGCGTATCGCCATTCCTAATGTAAACATTTGTTCCATAACCTGAGTCCCATGCGCCCACAATTACACTTTCTACTACTCCGTTTTGAGCCGAAACCACAGGAGCGCCAAAACCTGTAGCGATATCAAGCGCCGTGTGGTACCAGGATGAAAATTGAGTAATAACTCCGCGTACAGGCCATGTAAAGCCTAATCCTGATATGGAAACGGGTCCCTGAGCAATGTAAACCTGACGCCTGAACGTTGGTTGTTCTGCAGGCTTGACTCCATCCGGAACTATTAACATTTGGCCTTCAACTAGCGAAAATGTTTCCGGATTGGCAAAGTCATTGAATGGAAAATCAACTATTTTTTGAGCTTCGGTATCCAACTTTTTTGCGATTGAATACACAGAATCCCCTTTGGCGACTTTGTATGCGATTCCCGTAACCGGCAGTATTTTAAGCACATCTCCAACCGCTATATTGTCGTTGGTTAAGTCATTTGCCCAACGGATTGTTTCCGTAGATATGCCGAATTTTTCGCCGATTGTGGACAGAGTATCCCCTCTTTCGACGGTATAGTCAACGACCTTATCTCTGGGCTTGACCGACTGAACTGTTTGAAAAACATCGCTACTTACAATAATTGATTCTTTTGCGTTCGGAGAGCTAATTGCAATATTATTTTGCTGTCCTTCAAATAAGGGATATGTATCTGCCAAAAATGGAGAAACAATAACTCCGACTCCCAATACCCCCATCGCGGCAATATGCATGAATGGCCTGTTATAACGCCCTCTTTTGATAGTAAATAATTTTACAAGGTGATTTTTGTAAGACTCGAATACAATAGATAGCGAAATAACCTTTTTCTTTAAATAAGAAAAGAAGAACTTGCAAAATTTGGAAAAATCTAAGAAATTTGAGGTAAAGAAACTAAAGGAGGGTTTAATCATGGTGATAAGAAAGTATGGTACCAAAATGCAGGCCTTAAGTCAACCGAAAATCCTTAGTTAATCCCAATCTTATTAATGTCTACGCGGTAAATTTCGACTCCCGAAGCATTTGCTGATGCTTTTTCAATTTTAGCTTTTTTCCCCCTATGTTCTCTTAATGATTCCGCCGAACGCGTAATCAGAACAGCTGCTGAAAATAATGTAGCCTCCTCATCGAGAAGACTGGTCAATCTTGCAATTTCATTTTCCCTATATCTCCTAGTTATTGTTCTTAATGGTTTCCGCAAAAACCACGGAAGTTTTCTATATTGATCCTGGACAGCTTCCAGCTTATTTCCAACCTCATCAAGCTTTGCATCCACGCATATCATTTGAGAATGACACCATCTGCCTAATTCTTTCACTGCCAAATTATACCACAAATAAATTCCAATCAGACAAGACCAGGAAAACATTTTATGAAGCTGAGCTAGCCTTTTCCCAGAGCATCGAGAAATTCTTCGTTTGTGGCGGTTTTCGTTAAACGCTCAATGAACATGCTTGTTCTCTCTTCCGGACCTAGCATGTCAATCATTCTGCGCATCGTAGAGACCTTTTTGAGGTCTTTTTCCGACAGTAGCAACTCTTCCTGCCTGGTACCCGAACGGGCAATATCAATTGCAGGGAAGATTCTGCGATCAGCCAATCTTCTATCCAAATGCAATTCCAAGTTTCCCGTACCTTTAAATTCCTCATAAATCAAATCATCCATCCTAGAGCCGGTATCAACTAATGCAGTCCCGATAATGGTCAATGACCCGCCTTCCTGACAATTCCTTGCAGCGCCGAAGAATCTCTTTGCCGGCCAGAGGGCTGCAGGATCAAAACCTCCGGACAAAGTACGCCCTGATGGTGCAACAGACAGGTTGTATGCGCGGGCCAAACGTGTAATTGAATCAAGAAGAATAATGACGTCAATTCCCATTTCAACCAATCTTTTTGCTCTTTCAAGAGTTATTTCTGCAACTCTGGTTTGAGCATCGGGAGGTTCATCAAAATGAGACGCAACTACATCTCCTTTTACGGATTGTGAGATATCGGTTACTTCCTCAGGACGCTCCCCTATTAATGCCGCCATAAGATGCGCTTTCGGATAGTTCTGGGCAATTCCGGCAGCAATTTCTTTAAGGATTGTTGTTTTCCCTGCTTTTGGCGGTGAAACGATCATCCCCCTTTGCCCAAATCCAATCGGCGAAACAAGGTCAATTATGCGGGTTGACAAAGGAAGCTTGCCGGTGGCCAGGATAATTTGTCTTTTGGGATAGATAGGAGTCAGATCGTCAAAATACGGCCTCTTCATCGAATCATCTGCAGCAATATCGTTAACTTTTTCTACTTTTAGCAATCCAAAATAGCGCTCCGTGTCTTTCGGAGGACGTCCAACTCCGGCGACCTTATCTCCGGGACGAAGCATGAATCTTCTGATTTGAGACTGGGAAATATAAACATCACGCTGAGAAGGAATAAATTTTGGTCTTAAGAATCCATGCCCCTCAGGTTGAATATCTAAAATTCCCGAGACCTCAATCGTTACTGCAGGCTCAGGTCTATAAGCAAAGTTACTTACCGGCTGAGGCTGAAATTGGACTGGCGCAACTGCAGGAGCGCTAATAGGCGCTACGGACTCAGCAATAGGCTCGATAATTTCCGGCTTGACTTCCTGTTTTGGCGAACCGATTATTTCATCTACGGACGGTTTTGAGCTAATTTTTTGCGAATCAGAATTCTGCTTTGCAGAAGTTTTTTTATACGGCATAAGATTTATTTTGTTTAAATAAGAATTCTTTTTATCAACACCATGTTGTGGAAATTTCCCCAGAAGCGACTAAATCCATCCGTATTACATCATATCTTATTTTAATTGTCAAGGAGCAAATAACGTTTACGTGCCACTTGACATATCCTATAATACTTGATATACTTCCCCGTAACCAAAAAGCATATATGAAAAAGGCTTATTTATCAATCTTATTTTCATTGTTATTTTGCTTTATCGTTCCGGCAAAATCTTTTGCCGATACTTCATGCCAGCCGATTTACGGCGGAGGCCAGACTTGTGTCACAACCGGAAATATCAGCATCAATAAAACTGTCCTGAATCCTCAGACAAATCAATTCGTAGACAATTTAAGTATTAATGATGCCCGATTTCAGCCCGGATTTTTGGTAACTTTCAAAATTACCATCACCAATACGGGTAATGCAGTCATTTCAAAAATTAGCGTAAAGGATGTTTTCCCTCAACATATTATTTTCAGTTCGGGAACGGGAAATTTTGACAACAATACGAAAACCTTAACTCTTGAAGTTGACAAGCTTGCAGCCAATGAAACAAGAAGTTTTACGATTTTGGGCAAAGTTGTTGACGCTTCCCAAATCCCTATAGATCAGGGTGGAACAGTCTGCGTTGTCAATCAGGCAACAGCTACGAATATAGATAATGCTTCCCAGGTAAGTCAGGACAATGCCCAATTTTGTATTGAAAAAGCGGCTCAAACCAAAGGAGGCTTCCCTGTTGTTCCGACAACCCCAGTTGTAACCGTTACCCCTCCAACCGGAGCGGAAACGCTCGGGTTAATCTCCCTTATTCCATCCGGTCTCGCAGGCTGGTTCTTAAGAAAACAATCATTCAAGAAGGAGGCTGGAAACTAATATGAAAAATGAAGGACAACCAGTTACCAGAGTTGCCGTAGTTAAAGAGCCATACGAAGTAGTGCTTTTTGATCAATATGGCAAACCTTTGCTTGAGATATCAAAAAAGTCATTTGCTCAGCCAATCGAAGTTCCAGGAACAGTAAAGACAAAAATGACAATGAAACGTACAACCGAAAAACAGACGGGTCAACGAATAGAGACTACTGAAGGAGCCATTACTGAGCAAAGGGCTGTTTTTTCTGATGCTGAAGAACTCACTTCAACAGAAGGCAATATGAAGTCTTCGAAAGGGCCAGGCTTGGGAGTTTTGGAGCCAACAATAAAGCCGGAAGTAAAAGCAGAAACAATCGGATCTGGAACTGTTGAAAGGGATGATGAGAAAACTCAGGAACCAGATATCAAACTTAGTCCTTTAACCCCCTACGGAACTAGAGCGGAAGAAAGAATAAGGGAAGCCTGTAACGAATCCGAAGAGGGAGTGGTATCTGAAGCTAAACCTCAAGGGCAATTCGAGGAAGAATTTGACAAATGGTATCAGGAAGAATTCAAAAAAGAAGGGATTGAAGAATTTGACAAATGGTATCAGGAAGAACTCAAAAAAGAAGGGATTGAAAAATTTGCAAAACAAGTGGAAGTTATAAGGCAAAAGAAAGAAGCTGAAGCACTTACTGAGGCAGCAAGAAAGACAAAAGATACAACTGAAAAATTAGAAGATAAAAGTTCTCCGAAGGGGGGTGAATTAATCATGGTAGAAAAAGAACCAAAAGCTAATAAGCCTAAAAAGAGGGGTGGATGGAGAATCCCTGTAGCAATTGTGGGCGCAGGCATATTGGTTGGAGGGTCGATTCTTGGAAAAGGATTAATTGACAATCATAATTCACAAAATACCCCAAAACAGAGTGAAGCAGCTGGAGACAATGATCAGAACAATACCATAATAAATAATTATGGTAATTCTGATGGGGGAAATTCGACCGTAAAACCAACACCTGATACAACAATACCGAGTACAATTCCTGATGCTTTGAAACAAGTATACGGAGACAAACTTGTTCTTGGTCCTAGCGAGGTTGTAGACGTTTCAAAGGGTACTGTATTAAGCGGAGATTTCATTGCAAACGATCATGAAGATTATATTAAAAATGAAAATCCCGACATATCAGCATCCATAGTGGTATATAAAATTGATTTGGCGCAACCGGTTAGAACTAAAGGTTTCTGGGGAGGAAGCGGAAGAACAAATCTTAAGAGTCAAGCCGAAATTGATGCTGTAATACAACAGCAAGCGATGGCGACATTAGGATCAGAGCCTGGATTTGTCAATGTAAAAGTGTATGATGCCGTAACAGGAGAAGTTATAAAAACCATAACAAGATAAGGCATCATGTGTTAAAACTATACCCTATCGTATCTTAAATGAGGTATGATAGGGTTAGTTTTATTTTTTAATGTTAGGTAAAGTTAGAAATAATCTCCCAATTATTCTTATCCTGGCAATAGGTTTGATTCTTGCGGCCAGAAACTACACGCCGAATACCTTCCTGTCAGGCTGGGACACTTTGCACCCTGAATTCAACTTCGGAGTAGCTTTTGAGCGTGAATTTAACGGCGTTTTTAGGTCCGAGCAGGGTTTGGGCGCTGTAGCCGCCCATTCTCACATGGCTGATCTCCCCCACGCGTTTATCTTGTACCTTCTGCACTTTATTTTCCCTCTCTCCTCCCTTCGCTATCTTTATATTTTCCTGAACCTGATTCTGGGTCCGATTGGCATGTATTTCTTCCTTCATAAACACGTCGTCAAGAGCAAAATAGGAGCATTTTTAGGCTCATTGTTTTACCTGTTGAATTTAGGAACGTTGCAGATTTTTGTCGTTCCTTTCGAAATGTTTACGACTCAATATGCCCTGCTCCCTTGGATTTTTCTTTTTGCAACCGGTTATTTGTTTGCGAAGGAAAAATCCGCAAAATCCCTTCTTCCTTTTTCAATCACAATTCTCTTCGCAGCACCCATGGCTTATGCCGCAACTCTCTGGTACGTGTTTTTTCTCATTCTGGTACTTTATTTATTCTCCCTAAGTCTTTTGGATCGTTCTTCCCTATTCTTTAAAAAATCCCTTATGCTTATAGCCCTAACTTTAGGCATAAATTTATTCTGGATTTTGCCGAATATATATTATGTTTTAAACCACGGCAAGGAAGTAACGGGTGCCTTGATAAACCAACTCTTCTCTCCCCAGGCATTCCTCTACAACAAAGAATTCGGAAACATCAAAGACATTGCTCTATTAAAGAATTTCCTGTTTGATTGGAATGTGTATTCGGGAAATAACAATTTTAGCCAGCTTCTTTCACCATGGATTACTCACTTAAATCAAACTCCTGTCAGGACAATAGGCTTACTTTTTGCTTTAATTGCTTTTGCAGGCATATTCCGCGGATTTTTCAAAAAAGATAAAGTTTTAATATCCTTAACGATTCCTCTTCTATTTTCTCTTTTCTTTTTGATTAACGACAATCCCCCGACAGGGGCTATTTATAATTTTCTTCAGGACAAAATTCCCCTCCTTAGGGAAGCTTTTAGATTCCCCGATAATAAGATCTTGGGTATTTTCATCTTTTTATTTGCCGTTTACTTCGCAAAAGGACAAGAAATTATTCTAGAAAGGCTTAAGAAATTACAGCTTGCCTATATATTTATTTTCCTGCTGGCAATTAGTTACTATATGTTGCCTGCATTTAAGGGTAGCTTCATCAGCAGCTACGTGCGCGTACAGATCCCAAATTATTATTTTGAAATGTTTGATTGGTTCAATTCCCAGCCTCATGACGCAAGGGTCGCCGAGCTTCCGATCAATTCTTTTTGGGGATGGAAATACTACGATTGGTATAACGATACTAAACCAAGCTTCCAGGGAGCAGATTTTTTACAATTTGGCATTCCGCAGCCTCTTCTGGACCGTGATTTTGATAGATGGAGCCCATACAATGAACAATATTACAGAGAGATGTCTTATGCGGTCTACAGCAAAAATCAAGCACTTTTTAGAAGCGTTCTGCAGAAATACGATATAAAGTACATCATGCTTGATACCGGCATTATCGCTCCGAAAGATAATCCTAAGGCGCTTTTTTATCCTGAGATATTAAGCCTTCTTAACCAGAAGGATTTTATCCAAGTCAAAAATTTTAATAACACTTTATTCGTTTATAAGGTCGTGTCTCAGGCTCAAGAAAAATTCATTAATAATCCTATTCCTATTTCTTCAAAGCAACAGGCGTATTATGAGGATTTTATATATAGAGACTACGGCAACTATGTCAATCAGAAAGATGGCCTCGGATTCCCCCTTGCTGACTTTATTGATAATCAGGGTAGGGTAAACGATAAATTCCTTAGGTTTGAACAAACAGGGATCGATCTGAATATGCAGACAGATAACCCCCTTTCCCTACCTTCCCTGATAGATACCGAATCGTACATTGATGCCCAGCTACTGATTAAAAAAAATAGTAATAAATATAATATAGATATTTATCCCACGTTGCCTTTCAAAACCGGCTCTATTGCACCGTTAATTCCGATTGCTTTCAATGTCTTGCCCGGAGAAATTGTAGTAAGCATCAATCAAAGCGCCAATTTTATTCTTAATCCGGCCGACAATATCCCGCTATCAATAGGCAATGCACAGTTAAGCACAACAAAACCTAACACGATAGCAATTTATTCCTTGAGTTCCGGAAAATCCGGATTATCGGATCTGTCAAAGATTGATTATTCACTATCCTATTGCGATGAAACAGGAAGTCAGGAAATTTTCGGCATCCAACAAGGCATCAATAAAAACAGCTTTTATATTTTTGGGAAAAATAATCCTGTATGTATGTACATTCCGTTGGGGCAATTCCTCAGTCAAATGAGCTCTTCGGAAGCGCTGATAGGATTAAATTTGGACTACAAATCATTTATTCCCTCGGAGTTGTGCCTTTCACGGAAAAATACCTGTATTAGCCAGCTTTTAAGCAATAACCAATCCAATTATGCCGCGATAACCAAGCAAAACGCCGGTAATTTGAGCATAAAACTTTCCATAAATACAAGCTCTCAAACCAAAGTAGAAGAGGCGTTAATTGAAAATTTTTCCGTTGATATTTTAGATCCTGTTTTCAGATTAAGCATCCCGCAAAGAGATATTGAGGATGCTGTCGGAGATACGTCTGTAAATGATATCCGAAATCCAACTTTAGTGATTCCCTTTTCCGGAGAAAAGAAGTTAAGCGGACAAGCCATTCTTTTCAATGCAAACCAAACCTATACCACAGATGCAAAATCAGATTCAAATAATAAACAGGTCGTTAAAGATAGTGAGGGTGATTATATCAGATATTCTGCCACAAAAGGCACCGTGCTGGACCATTTTATCTACCAAAACCTTCCCCAGGACAGAACATATTTAATTGCCATCACTTCAAGAAACGTAAAGGGACTTCCCCTGACTTTATGCA
>Ga0209668_10000837_pt1 | contig 12921 bp, 9 predicted proteins | sample FrelakmetPLP11PL_FD_187150 | JGI IMG/M metagenome (GOLD analysis project Ga0209668, IMG submission 187150) | Freshwater lake sediment microbial communities from the University of Notre Dame, USA, for methane emissions studies - PLP11 PL (SPAdes)... | ecosystem: Environmental > Aquatic >... | reverse complement strand
TATTTCCCTCGTATATGGGTGCGACCAGGACAATCCGGATATCGGGCATACAGACCTGATTAAAAAAATCAAGGGTTACTGGACGGCCCTGACCGTGGCTTTCAGCACTTCAACACCTTTTTCATAGACCGCGTTGCCAACGACGATGGTATCAGCATACCGGGACATTTCCGCGGCCCGCTCAGCTGAATCAATACCGCCTCCATAATAGAGTAACGCCTGGTCAAGCGCATCTGATGCAGCTTTAACAACGCCGGGGTCCCCGTATATGCCACTGTATTCTATATACACGATGGGGAACCGGAGATAACGGTCAGCAACCGAGGTATACGCTGCCACATCAACAGGGGTAAGGTCACAAATCGATTTCGTTACCTTGCCGACTGAGGAATCCGGGTTCAGCACGATGTAGGCCTCAGGAACAATTTTGTCCCATTCAATTTTCTGGGTTTTCACCCATTGCATATGTTTTCCCACGATCCAGCGGACATCGGTGGTATTCAGCACACTTGGCACGTACAGGTACTCAATACCCTCATAAATGACCGCTTCAGGACCGGCAGGTTCTACCACGAGTGGCAGTCCATAGGCAGCGACCTGGCGCTTAAGAGTAGTCATGTTCTCTACGGTTACATTCAGTGTTCCGGAGAGCATCAGTGCATCGGTACCGCTGGTCGCCACCTCTTCAACTGCCTTCGCATTGAGTTGCTTGTCAGGGTCGAGCTTGGTAACGTGGACCCAGTTTTTCCAGTTTGCGTGCTTCATACTAATCCGTTGGTTTTTTTATTGTCCGTTGTTTCAGGCCTTTGCAACAGCCCGGTATTCTTTCTGGTACTCGAGGATCTTCTCTTTTGGGATCCCTGTTTTCTTTGCGAGATCGTCGGGACTGGCCTGGTCCAGGCGGTCCCCGTTGAAGATCCCTGCCCGGTAGAGTTTTCCGATTGCTGCCTCACCAATACCACGAATAGCTAGGAGCTCGGCTTTTCCTTTTTCCAGCTGGATCTTGCTGATCTTTTCAGGGGCGGGTTTATTGAGCGCTTTTGCGACCATTTCCACGTGTCGGTAGACGGTTTCAGGGTTGATCCCGGTCATCTCGCTGATTGCTGCAGGGTGGTGACCGATGAAATCCAGGGGGGTGATAATACCGGCATGGTGGTATTTTTTCAGGCTCACAGCAGGAATTCCGATATCCCGGAGGACACGTTCATTAGTAATCCGTTTTGCTTCTGCCTGGAGGTTCTCGGCCTCTACTTCTCCCATTCCGACACTGCGGAGTAACTGCCGCTCTGCTCCCACAAGTCCTTCCACGTCGTCGATACCGGCGGCATGGAGTTTTTTTACGATTGCCGAGTGGCTCCGGCCCCGGCGTGGCGGGAGATGTTTTCTCACGAATTTCCGGCATTCCGAACGTTTCCGCAGGAGTACTAATACCTCTTCTGCACCGTTCACAAGTTTTTCTGCACTCTCGGGGGGTAGCCCTGTTGCGGCCATTACCCCGTCCTGGCCGGATTTTGCGACCTCGTAGACCGTGTAAATGTGTTTTTTATGGAGTTTTTCCCTTATCTCGTCGGTCATCGTGGGCACCAGGTCGAGGGTCTCTTTGTTTGAAGTAATATGGTGGCAGAGAGGGCACCCAATCTCCCATGGACGTGCACCTTTTTTTACCAGCGTGACATGGTGAAGACCATGCTTCGGGCAAATCTCGTCGGTGCGGATTGCAAAGCCCCACATCACCATCGGGAGCCCGATATTGAAGGTGCATTCAGGGTAATTGGTACATCCTATGAACTGCGCCTGGCTTCTCAGGTGACGGATACGGATATCTTTCCCGCAGACCGGGCATGGGCCGAGCGTCATTTCCTCGGCAGTCTGGTCCATGATCTCATCCCCGATCTCCTGCCCGTGTGCTTCCAGCTGGTCAAAGACACGGTGGAGCATCTCCCGTGATTCCCTGACCACGTCGTCCCGGTTCCTCTGGCGTTCCTTGATCAGGTTCATGTGGTCTTCAAGCATCTGGGTCATATCAGGCTTGGTAATAGTGTCGGCATGGTCCTCGAGCGACCCGATCACGGCCATCCCTACAAGACTTGGTCGCAGCGGGTTCCCTTCCACGTATTTTCTTGACACGAGCTTCCCGATCACCTCGTGACGGGTACTCTTGGTCCCAAGCCCGAGTTCCTCCATCCGCTGGATAAGCTTTGCCTGTGTGTAGCGGGGTGGCGGTTGTGTCTCCTTCTCCTCGAGGCGCTTTTCTTTTATCGGTAACTTTTCACCCTCGGTAAACCTGGGTAGCACGTGATCTTTTGCTTCGCTGTAGGGATAGATCCTGCGCCATCCAGGCTCAATAAGGACACCACCCGTGGCGGTGTAGGGTTCGCCACCTGCATCAAAATTTACTTTCAGGGTCTTCCATTGTGCATCAAGGGATAATGTTGCAAGGAAACGACGTACGACCAGCTCATAGACCTTCCACCGGTCATCCCCGATTGCATCTCTTGTCGCTATACCGGTAGGATGGATAGGAGGGTGATCGGTGGTTGATTTCTTTCCTGCGGTCGGTACAGGCCGCCGGTGTGCCAGGACCCAGTCTACATCGGTAGAAAACACAGAGTGTTGAAGGGCCTTTAATACCCCGTTCAGGTCGAGGGTCTTCGGGTATACCGTATTGTCAGTCCTCGGGTACGAAATTAACCCGTTCATGTAGAGGTCTTCTGCAATCCTCATCGAATTTGCAGCTGAAAACCCAAGGCGGGCAGCTGCAACAATAAACCCGGTGGTATCAAATGGTGTCGGTGCCCGGTCCGTTTTCTGGCTCTCTTTAATTTCCGTAACAATTAATGGTTCCTTTGTGCGGGCATGGGCCGTCTCTGCCGCCGCCTTATCGGTAAAACGTGGAGTAGTATGACGGGCCTCAATAATTTCACCGGATTTTTCCGTGCAGAGCGAGAGCTGCCAGTATTTCTCTGCGATAAACGCCTCGATCTCCTTTTCACGATCAACTATCATAGCCAGCGTCGGGCTCTGCACGCGGCCCACAGAGAGGATGTTGGCGCCACCACGGCGTGCGGCGAGGCTGATAAACCTCGTCAGTGATGCACCCCACATCAGGTCAATCACCTGACGGGCCTCCCCTGCTGCAGCAAGGGCGAAATCTATCTCGGTCGTATTTGAAAAGGCATGATGGATCTCTTCGGGAGTAATGGCTGAAAACCGTGACCGGTCGACTTTTACCTTCGGGTTCACGGCCCTGATCAATTCATATGCCTCCTTCCCGATGAGTTCCCCCTCGGTATCAAAATCAGTGGCTATCGTGACACGGTCGGCTTTTTTCGCAAGTTTCTGGATGAGGTAAATGATCTTCTTTTCAGTCGGGACTTTGATGGTCCCGGCATCAATAAGGCTACGCGGGGTATGTTCTTCTGACCGCCAGTTGCTGTAACCGGGCTCGAAATCCACCTCTACCACGTGGCCCCGCAGACCGGTGATAACGTTGTCATTGAAGCTGTAGCTCGAGATCCCGCCGTCCTTTCCCACGGTGACCTTCTCTTTCCCGGCAAGGATCTTTGCTATCCGCTCTGCCGAGATATTCTTCTCAGTGATGATCAGGTGCATGTCGTACCTCCCGTTACAGGGTCTCCGGTTATCATTTATCCCTCCCGTCCAACGCCTTACGGAGCATGGCATTGAGTTCTGCAGGGTCTGCCTTACCCTTCGTCTTCTTCATAACCTGGCCTACCAGGAACATGAATGCTTCCTTCTTCCCGGACTCGTAATCTGCGACCGCCTGTGGATGTTCCTTGATCACTTCGGATATTGCAGCGGGACCTGTCCCACTGTCCGCTGCACCAAGGTCGAGCCTTGCTACTACCTGTGACGGGGTCCCGGCCGGCTGATTCCCAAGGATACCGTCAAGGATGACCCTGAGCACTTCAATGGCATTTTTGTCCGTGAGGGTCTTTGATTTGACAAGGTTGACTAGTTCGATAAGGTGAGACGGAGAAACTGACCCGATACCCATATCACGGTAGTTAAGTTCCCCAATCAGTGTATCGGCCACCCATGTCGCCGAGAGCACCGGGTCTGCTTTTGCCGCGACTTTTTCGTAAAAGTCTGCAAGCTTCAGGTCACCGGTCAGCGTACGGGCATGGTTTGGAGAACAGCCGTACTGCCCGATGAACCGGGTCCTCCTCGCATCGGGAAGTTCAGGAAGGTCGATTCGTTCAACCCACGAACTGACCCGTAGTGGGCAGAGGTCAGGTTCCGGGAAGTACCGGTAATCCTGCTCCTCCTCCTTGCTCCTTGAGGCCGTTGTGATCCCTTGCGTCTCGACAAAATGTCGCGTCGCCTGTTCGATAGGTTGTCCCTTCCTGATCACGTTCCTCTGCCGGGTTACTTCGAATGTCAGCGCTTTCTCGACTCCTTTGTACGAGGAGATATTCTTCACCTCGACCCTGTTTCTCCCCTTGAAACTTTTCTTTTCGTGGTCAAACCATCCTTCCGGCTGGAGCGAGATATTGGCATCGACCCGCAGGGAACCTTCCTTCTCGGAATCAAACACCGAGAGATATTCCAGTGTCGTACGGAGCTTGTTTAAGAAGCGCCGTGCCTCCTTTGGTGACCGCATGTCAGGCTCCGTAACGATTTCAATTAACGGGATCCCCGCACGATTGTAATCGACGAGCGAGTAACGGGCCCTGTCGACCCCACCCTTATGGACGAGCCTGCCCGGGTCTTCCTCCATGTGGACCCTGGTAATCCTGACCCTTTTCTCTCCATCTTCACCTTCAATCACGAGGTAGCCGCCGACTGCAAGCGGTTTGTCGTACTGGGAGATCTGGAATGCCTTATCGAGGTCAGGGTAAAAATAATTCTTCCGTGAGAAGACCGATTCCGGGAGCACCTCGCAATTCAGTGCTTTCGCTACCCGGAGGGCAAATTCAACTGCTTTTTTATTTGTTTTCGGGAGCGCCCCGGGGAGTCCGAGACATACAGGACAGGTATGGGTATTCGGACCATCACTACGGTAATCCGTGCTGCATGCACAAAAGAGTTTTGTCACCGTATCCAGCTGGCAATGGACTTCGAGCCCGATGATGGTCTCATCAGCCTCATGGAGCGGTGGGCTTCCTGCAGCCTGTGAAATGTGCCCCTGTGACTGTTCAGACCTGGACCCTGCGATACTACCTGCAGACATGTTCTCCATTCTCATACCACCGCCTGTTCATATGCATATGCGGTATCGATAACGACCTCATCTTCAAAGGGACGACCCATTACCTGGAGACCAACCGGCATTCCCTCCACGGTCCCACATGGGACTGATATTGCCGGGACACCGGCGAGGTTTGCAGGCACGGTGAGGATATCCGATAAGTACATGGAGAGCGGGTCTGCCTTCTCACCAAGCCGGAACGCGATGGTCGGCATGGTCGGTCCTGCGAGCACATCGACTTCCTTGTAGAGACGAAGGAAATCTAATTTGACCTGCTGGCGTGCAGACTGGGCTTTTGCATAATATTTCCCGTAATATCCTGAAGACAGGGCAAATGTCCCGAGCATAATCCTCCGCCGGACCTCCTTTCCAAAACTCATACCCCTTCGTTCCTGGAATGCTTCGTGCCATGATTTCTTCGTATCGACAGCCGGGCCGTACCTGATACCATCAAAACGGGCGAGGTTTGAGCTTGCCTCGCTAGTACAGGTTACGTAATAGGCTGCGAGGGCATATGCCATCCCTGGCATCCGGCAGGTGACAATCTCTGCCCCTTTCTTTTCGAGTAGCTCGATCGCTTCCCAGACTTTTGCGGCCACCGCAGGGTCGACACCGGCACCGAAAAATTCCTCCGGGACCCCGATCCTCCGCCCCTGGATGTTTTTGTCAGGGGTATGGCAATAGGGCTGTTCTATACTTGTTGAGTCCCTCGGGTCGTGTCCTGCAATTACCTGCATAAGGCGTGAGGTCTCCCCAACTGTCCTCGCCATCGGGCCGATCTGTTCTAGGGAGTTGGCATAGGCGATCAGGCCGTATCTCGATACCCGGCCATAAGTCGGTTTCAGGCCGACAATTCCGCAAAATGCAGCCGGGCAGCGGATCGACCCCCCGGTGTCACTCCCAAGTGCCATCCTGACCATGCCGGAAGCAACGGCAGCAGCACTACCTCCTGACGAGCCTCCGGGGACCCTGCCCGTATCGAGCGGGTTTAAGGTAGGGCCATACCCGGAATTCTCGGTGGTGGTACCCATGCCAAACTCATCCATATTTGTTTTTCCGACAATTGCCGCTCCTTCTGCAAGCAGGAGTGATACCACATGGGCATCATAGGGTGGGACATACCCTTCAAGGATGCGTGAACCGGCGGTGGTCCGTATGCCTTTCGTCGAAATGTTATCTTTTATGGCAATGGCAAGCCCTTCAAGACTTCCCGTGCCATACTCCGGTTCGGGGCAGGTGGTGAGAAAGGCATTGACCCGGTCATCGGGTGAAAAGAAAATTCGTGAGCGTGCCAAATTACATCACCCTCGGTGCCTTGAAAAACCCTTCTTCAGTCTCCCCCGCGTTTTTCAGGGCGTCTTCCTGCGGAAGCGACGGGCTGACCACATCTTCCCTCAGCACATTATAGCGGTCCTGTTCGTACCCGCAGTCCCCGAGAACAGTATCGAGGATATCAAAATAATCAAGGATCCTGTTGAACTGGACGGTAAACTCGTCCAGTTCTTCTTTTATAATGCCGATATCGGCGAGCTCGGCAATATGTTCAATGTCCCTCTCAGATACCATGGTCACGCACACCAAACTGGTTTATGTACCCTTGTACCGACCTTTTATAACCATTGTGACGTGCCAGTTCCCGGATCGTACGCCATACCCCGCTCCCGTATTGCATCGCTTTTTTATCGTACCACGCGATTCCGGCTGGAATATGCCTTTCTGCCACGAGCCGGAGGGGTCGTTTTCTGACCTCTTCCACAACCTTGTCATGGGCTGGGATCTGGCGGGCAGCGCGCACAACCCGGACATCGAGATACGGCATTGAGATATATGTACCATGAAGGGCAGCAACAGCCTGGTCTCGTTCAGCCTGCCCTGGAAGCCCGAGAAAATCTGTTTCAAGATCGGCCTCAAGGTCAGAGGAGGTGAGATATCGGGAGTACCCACCGAATAACTCGTCAGCACCCTGGCCGGCGATAACACGCCGGTACCCGTTCTCACCCGCCCACTTAGTAATACAGTGCATAGTTACCGCAATAGCGGTGTTGACCGGGTCAGGGGAGGGGATAACAGGGACTACTGCTGAAATTCCCTCTGCCACATCGTCTTTTGTGATCGTTACATATTCGCAGGCCAGTCCTATCTCATCAGCCGCTACGCGGGCGCGTCCGAGATCATGGGACCCTTCGATACCAACGGCAACGCATGGCCGGCGTGCAAGTGCGGCGACAAGTGCAGAATCTACGCCCCCTGATAGGGCAGTGACCCCTTCGTCACTCCGTAAACGGACTGCCTCGATAATAGCCGCTTCCAGTCCCATTGCCCGGGGCCCCGGGGTGATATACCCGGCGACCTGCCCTGACTGCCGGATAGTCCCCGGGGGGCAGTCTCCCGGAATGATCCCAAAATGGTCACGGGCATAATAATCATCCAACCGGATGAAAAATTCCCCACCGAATTCGCTGACAAAACCCGGGTGGTCCGCTATTATATCCCGGACCTCAGCTTCTGATAGTTTCCTGCCGCCAAGTTCTACCCACCCTTTTTGTTCAAACATCTGAATTGTTTCCGGGAATAATGTACATCCACGGGGTAATGAGGATTGGGGATGTGATTACCGCCAACAAAAAAAAATCTCCAGTAAATAGGATTTTTTAAGAGTAATCTGTTAGTGCACGGCTATAAAACAGACCAGGCATTGTTCTTTTTCCCGGGGTTGTGGTCTATTTAATGAATACCACATAAATAAGAATACCTGGTTATTTTCGGATATTTATTCAGAATAATGAGATTCTATCTCCTCCGCAACGCTGTTCAGGATCGAAACCATGTCAAGCATCAGCTTATCGGCGGCCCTCCAGATTTCAGGATCGTCCCTGCCTTTATCTATGATGTCGAGGAGGCGCTCGATCATTATCATGTCAGCATAGACCCTCTGGAATTTATCCCGAATCTGTTCGGTCTTCATTTCAATCACCCCGGGAATCCCCAAAGCATTACTATTGCTCCATACGTGATCATTAAATCATAAAGATTCCGATTCTATTTATTGAACGGGTTCAACAGACAATAGATAGCCGTGCCATTGTGCGACATCTGTAATTATCGTTGCCACCATTGCCCGGCCAAACCTGGTAGGGGAGGGATCTATGCTATCGGTCCTCGTAATCGGAGACAACAGGACTCTTGAAAGGGCGAAAATGCTCTTATCAGGGGTGGCTGATGAGATCCAATTCAATATGGTCCAGACGTTTAACGCTGCGCTGCCAGAGGTCAGACGCGGTTCTTTTGATCTTCTCATATCAGATTATTCACCGGACAGCGATGCCGTGTCTCATTTCGTTGAAGATGTATCATCGATTGGAATACAGGAACCTGTTTTTGTTATGACGAACTTCAGAAATGACAGTGAAGTGCATGCCATACCCGGTCAACACCATTTGGTGAAGAAAGGGGGTTCCGGAGAAAAGACCAGGGAATTATTCGTAAAACTTGGATCCCGGATTTCAAGAACACTCGAGAAAAGCAGTGTTATTGAACGGCATAAGGAAAACCAGGCACGTCTCTGCTCAATTCTTGCTTCGATTAATACCGGTGTCCTGATTGTCGACAAAAAGAGCCGGGGAATACTTCATGCCAATGAATACGCACTCCGGATGATGCAAAAGACTCCTGAAGAAATCATCGGTCATGATTATCTGACCTGTATAACGATCTCCGATCACTCACAACGCTTCGAAGCCCTGCCTGATGAAGGGGTCCTACATTCAGAGGGGGAACTTCTTAACAGAAGTGGATTGGTTATTCCGGTCATCCTCAATATTACGCCAGTACAACTATCATCTGAAAATAACCTCTTAATTACATTCCTCGACAACAGCCGCCGGAAAATGGCGGAAAAAGCCCTGGAAGAGAGCGAGGCCATGTTTGGGAAACTCGTTGAAACATCACCTGATACCATCCTTCTTACCGATATGTCAGGAAAAATATTGCGGGCAAACATAAACGCCCAGATCCTCTTTGGTTTTAGCCATGAAGAGGACATAAAAAACTCTGATCTCGATTCACTCTATGCTCATGATGACACCTGCAGCACCAGGAACTTCCTCGAAAAACTAATGAAAAACGGGTGGTTACGTGAGGAGTTAATCGCTCATTCTGTCGATAATCATAACTTCCCGATCGAGATCAGTTCTTCAATAATCAATGATAGTGATGGAAAACCATTCTCGATGATTCATGTCATCCGGGACCTTACGTATCGCAGGCAGGCTGAAGAAGCACTGAAAGCAAGCGAGGAACGGTACCGTAACATTGTCGAAGACCAGACTGAATTCATCTGCAGATTTTTACCTGATGGGACCCATGTTTTCATTAATGAAGCCTATTGCAGATACTTTGGCAAGACCCGGGAGGAGATCGCCGGTTCGCGGTTCATGCCAGTTATACACCCGGATGACAGGGTCGCACTGAAAAAACACTTTGAATCTCTCACCCGCGAAAATCCGGTGGCTTTCACCGAGCACCGGATTGTTATGCCCGATGGTGAAACCAGGTGGCAGCGGTGGAGTGACCGGGCGATATTTGACGATAAAGGGTTACTCGTTGAATACCAGTCGGTCGGGAGAGACATCACAATGCGAAAAGAAATGGAAAACGCACTATTGGCAAGCGAAGAACGTTATCGGAATATTGTTGAAGACCAGGATGAATTTATCTGCAGATTTTTGCCTGACGGGACTCATGTTTTCGTTAATGGAGCATATTGCAGATACTTTGGCAGGACCCGGGAAGAGATTGTTGGTTCACGGTTCATGCCAGTCGTCCACCCGGATGACTGGGACGCACTAAAAAAGCACTTCGGATCTCTCACTAGTGAAAATCCGGTGGCTTTCACCGAGCACCGGATCGTTATGCCCGATGGCGAAACCAGGTGGCAGCGGTGGAGTGACCGGGCGATATTTGACGATAAAGGGTTACTCGTTGAATACCAGTCGGTCGGGAGAGACATCAGTTACCGGAAAAAATAACAGCATAAAGAAAGCCCGGAAAGACCAGGTTGTTAGTGAATTAATCCCGTGGATACGGTTTTTTAAAAAAATTGGAGTGGTGAAACAAACGAACTCCACCACACCTTCCTGTTCACCCATTGAGCAGGAGATCTATACGTCCCAGTAATTCCCTTTCATTCAGGTCGGGCGTAGCTGAGATCCAGGGACGCTGTGCCGATGGTGAGCGATGAGATCGCATCGGTAAGAACCGGCCCCGTTACCTGGGCGGCATTTCCGGGCAGCGTTGGCGATCCGGACAAGGCGTACAGGGTTAATGTATAGACCTTGTCACCAGGGCCCTGCGGGCATGGGGGATCGTACGTCATGATCGTCCCATGGCTGCCCGTCCCCAGGGTGCCGACACCGGCGCTGTTCTTCACAAGGCTTGTCATGGATCCCGGGATTCCGTACAGGACCCAGTTCCACCGTGTCTGACCATCAACAGGTATGGTTGTCATCATCAGGGCAAACTCTTTTGTGCCAGCAGGTGCTCCAGACCAGGACAGTGCAGGAGTAGAACCTGATCCATCGCAGGTGTATTCAACGGCTATCGTACCGCCATCAATACCGGCCTCGCTTGCAAGCGAGAAAACCTGATTTTGGGCGATTTGATTAGTTTGTGTATTCAGAAAACGATTTGTGTTTGATGTTAACTGTTGCTGCCACCGGCTGAGTGTGGTGGTCGGAATTACAACCGCTTTTGACGGGGTGATAACCGGTGCCGATGTGGTGAATGGTGTTATCTTCTGTAATGTAACCCGGGTTACGGTAGTAGTTGTTGTAGGGAGAACCAATGGTACTTTTGTGACAACTACTTTTGGCGTGGTTGTGGTAGTTATTGTTGTAGGGAGAACCAATGGTGCTTTTGTGACAACTACCTTTGGCGTGGTTGTGGGAGATGATATTGTCGGACGTACTGACGGTACTTTTGTGACAACTACTTTTGGCGTGGTTGAAGGGGCAGGGCTTATGGTCGCCTGCGAAAGGCCCTGGAGCCATGAGGCCAACTGTGAACTGTCGTATTTCCCAACTCCAAAGAGGAAATCTGATGGTACATTTAGCGGCATGCTGATTGGTGCGGAGTACAGGTATGCCCCTTCACAGACGTAGCCCTCAAGGTTCCGTAGTGCAATCATCTTTTGTTTCTGTTCGCTCGTGGTAGTTTTTCCCACGTCTGCGAAGTGTGTTGCGTAATAGTAAGAGATCTCCCCGTCAAGCTCCCCGTACCGTGCCGAGAGGGAACGTACAAGGCTCTCGTCAATGGTATCACCGGTTAATGCACTACGCAGTTCTGTTGCAATTGCCGTTCGCTTTGCAACGATCTCATTGAGATCAGCCCGTTGCAGGTCTACAAGGCTTGTGATTTCTTCGCGCTGGGTATCAGTTAATGCATTTAGGAAGGCCTCTCCGGAATCACCGGTCAGGGTTGTACTGATTGAATAGTCCGTGTTGCCCATTGCAGGACGGTCCTTCATGTAGAATGAGCCGAAGTAGGTCGCCTGCCGTTCCGGGCAGAAATACACGTCAGAGTCAACATCGCCGGAATACCATGCGAACATTTCGCTGGCATAGGTCCTCATGGCTACTGAGTTGTCCTGGCCGCTGTTTTTCAGCACCGCTGATGCATCCACAACCGGCCATGAGAGCATACCCCCGGAAGTCATCTTGTCGAGATATGCCCGCTGGGTCTGGTTCAGGGACCGGATTACGCTGGCATACGTCTTTGCCCGTTCCAGGCTGATACTTGCATCAACATCATACAATTTTGCCGAATATGCCATCACGGCTGCCTTATCGAGACCGCTGCTCCCCGCAGGTATGGTCCCTTCCAGCTGTGCCCTGAACGCTTTCGTCAGCGGAAACCGCATATACCCATACTGGCTTGACAGGGGCGCTTCTGTTTTTGACAGCGTAATAAATTGCGCCAGCTGGGCGTCATTCAGGATAATCAATACATTGTCCGAGGCCCGTGTGACAAAATCTGTATTATGTCCCATTTGTGTTGCATCATTATCACGGAGGTACTGGAAACCCGCATAATCAGCGACTTTTCCAGGCGGCAGGAACGTGTCGCTGCAGGCCTGGCCGGTGAGGAACGCAAGTGCATCAAATGCAATGGTCGCCTCCTGGGCCTGGTCGGAAAGGGTTTGTTCCATGGTATATGCCTGGTTGCCGGTAGCTCCCTGACCGGATCCCTGCCCCTGTGTTGTTCCGCTGTTACCGGCTCCACCCGGGGTCGGCACAGGATTTATTACATTATTGGTCATCTGCTGTTGCTGCCCAGTTCCGGTCATTGGTAGCTTGGAACCGGTCCCCGAGGTCTGTTGCCATGCAAACCCGGACGGGCTCGTGGCACTGGCCGCTGCTATCACCAGCGCCATGATACCAAACGCGGCGACAACAAAGCCTATTTTCTTAGATATGTTCATCGTTGACATTCTCCTTTTTAATGGTTTATCCCTTTTAGGGTTATTATGCAGATTAATCAGGAAAAGAGATAAGTAAATGCCAGAATTTGCCCCGGATTACACCCAAATCATACCCAAATCAGGATTATTCAAGGCTGAGATTAACAAGGATTACCAGACCACCGTTGCAGGAGTGGATGGAATTTCAGCTGAAACCAGGGGTTTCATGGACCCTGTTGAAGCACATACCAAA
>Ga0209668_10000836_pt1 | contig 12927 bp, 18 predicted proteins | sample FrelakmetPLP11PL_FD_187150 | JGI IMG/M metagenome (GOLD analysis project Ga0209668, IMG submission 187150) | Freshwater lake sediment microbial communities from the University of Notre Dame, USA, for methane emissions studies - PLP11 PL (SPAdes)... | ecosystem: Environmental > Aquatic >... | reverse complement strand
GTGCAGGCCGCCCAGGTACCAGTTGAGGCGCAGCGAGACCGGCGTCGGCGTGCACTATGCAAATCGGCATCATTGGACTTCCCCAAAGCGGCAAGACGACGATCTTTCACGCGCTGGCCGGCGGCGAGAAGGCGACTTCGGCGTACTCGTCCGGCCGCCTGGAGATTCACACGGCGATCACCGGCGTGCCCGATCCGCGCGTGGACATTTTGAGCGAGATGTTCAACCCGCGCAAAACGATCTACGCCAAAGTCACCTACGCCGATATCGCCGGGTTGGATAAGGGCATCAGCAAGAAGGGTCTGCCCGGCCCGTTCATCAATCAGCTCGGGCAGCTGGATGCGTTCGTGCTGGTGATCCGCGCCTTCGATGCGCCCGCGGTGCCCCACGACGGCCCGATCGATCCGGCCGCCGATCTGGCGATCCTCGACACCGAGTTTCTGCTCAACGATATGGGCGCAGTGGAGCGGCGCTACGACAAGATTGTGGAAAGCATCGGCAAGGGCGGCAAAGATCGCGAGGCGGCGCTGAAAGAAAAGGGCTTGTTTGAAAAGCTAAGAGCCTATCTCGATCAGGAGAAGCCGCTGCGCGATCTGGAGCTCACGCCGGACGAACTGCAAATGACGCGCGGCTACGGCTTCCTGTCGATCAAGCCCCGGCTGATCGTCGTCAATATCGGCGACGAGGGCGCCGCGCCCGCCATCGAGTACGCGCACGGCGTCGTGCTGCGCGGCCGGCTCGAACGCGAGATCGCCGAGTTGTCGCCGGAAGATGCGCCGCTGTTCATGGAGGAATATGGCATCGCGCAATTGAGCCGCAGCAAAGTCATCGGCCTCTCCTACGATCTGCTGGGCCTGCACTCGTTCTTCACCGTGGGCGAAGACGAGGTGCGCGCGTGGACGGTGAAGCGCGGCGCGACCGCCGTGGAAGCGGCCGGCGAAATTCACACCGACCTGGCCAAGGGCTTCATCCGCGCCGAAGTGATCGGCTATCAAGAGCTGATCGATCTGGGCGGCATGAACGAAGCCAAACACAAAGGCAAGCTCCGTTTGGAAGGCAAAGAATACCTCGTCAAAGACGGCGACATCGTTCACATCCGGCACAATATGTGACATTCAACGAAATGACTGGAGACTAAAATGAACCAACTCATATTTGAGGGTGTAAGATGTTTTCACAGTCTTCACGCTTGTCCACTCAAGCCGATTACATTGCTGGTAGGTGAAAACAGTTCCGGCAAGACAACCTTCCTGGCGCTTAATCGAATTGCATGGGACATAGCCGAAGGTGACTTAAACGAAGATATATTTAACGAAGAGCCGTTCATGCTGGGTGCATACGATCAAATCGCCTCTTTCCGCGGAGGTAAGGCTGGCCGCGCTAAATCATTCACGGTCGGTTTTGATATCTCTCTAAAGGCAACCCCTAAACGCAAGACGAGTGATCTGTTCGCTGATCAAGCAAGAGTGACAGCCCGTTTCGTACCGACAGGTTCGGAGCCGAAGATCGACGAGTGGCGTTTTGAATGTGGTAAATTCAGCGTAACAGCAAAACAGTCAACAAAGCCGACTCAACGAGATATAGCGGTGACAACGCCACAAGGTACCCGGGGCATTGAGGAAAGATTGTATTCTCGCAGGTGGACTAGTATCAGCCGCACACTTGATGACCTGCGTTTTGTGCTTTCTCCAGATTTTCCAATCACCAAGGACGATCCGGGGTCTAAATCAGCAATACTAACCGAAAAAGAGCTGAGCGATTTGCGGAAAATCTTAGGATATGTTTCGCAAGCACTCGGCCAGAGGCCATACGCGTTTGCCCCCATTCGGACACGGCCACAAAGAACGTATGATCCGCTCAAGGATGTTCCCAAGCCGGAAGGTTCTCACATCCCTATGGTCCTGGCAAGAATTTTCCTGGAGGAGCCAGAGAGACGCAGTCGTTTGTTAGAGTCTCTCAATGCTTTCGGGCAAGCTTCCGGGTTATTCAACAGCGTCGAAGTCAAGCGCAAAGGGCAAAAAGAAAGTGACCCTTTTCAAATCGGTATAAAGACCACTGGCCCGGTTGTCAATTTAGTCGATGTGGGCTATGGCGTCAGTCAAGTTTTGCCCATCATTGTGGACGCGGTGCAAAATCCCAACAACACAACTTTTCTGCTGCAACAGCCAGAAGTCCATTTACATCCACGGGCCCAGGCGGAATTAGGCTCGTTCCTGGCAACTCTAGCAAAACAACAGAATAAGCGCTTCATCGTTGAGACGCATAGTGACTATCTTATTGACCGGATCAGAATGGACATCCGCGACAAAAAATATCTTAACCCGGATGATGTGGTCATCCTCTATTTTGAAAAGTCACCCAGCGGGGTAGACATTCACACTCTGGAGTTTGACGAGTCCGGCAACATTCTAAACGCCCCGTCAACTTACAGGCAGTTCTTCCTGGATGAAGAACGCCGACTGTTGGGGGTGTAACTCATGTGCCTCATTGTTGACGCCAACTTGGCCTCTTTGGTTTTCGGTGATGACCTACAGGACGATTTCAAACCGGTCATTGACTGGCTTACTTCAAAGAAGAAAGACGGCAAACTGGTCGTAGGCGGGCAGCTTGCCACAGAGTTAAATCGAGTGAGTTCTGCGCGCCGTTTCGTTAAATCTTTGATGCAGGCTGGTCGCGCCAGACGTATCCCCGATAACGATATAGACGCAGAGGCGCGTCGCGTGGCCGGTCAATGCAAGTCCAATGACGCGCATGTGATTGCTCTCGCCAGAATCAGTGGCGCGCGCATTTTGTGTTCGCACGATGCTAACCTTCACACCGATTTCACGAACCCCGCCTTGATCGCTGTGCCCCGCGGTCGTGTGTACCAAAACATTACTCATCAACCTCTTCTTCAGCGTTATGGCCATACCCAGGCTTGTAAACAAAAGACGGCGTGACGAATCATGTCCAATCCTCGCTGCTTTGATTCGTTCCCGACACCAACGACAGTGCTCTCCAAGGATTAGAAGTCCACGCACCCCGCGTTTGCTATATGGTACAATTTCTGCCAGTTACTACAAGACTACTCGACTAAGCGACCACATGACCACTCTGATTCTCATTCGCCACGGCCACACCGATTGGGCCGATAAAAAATTGGCGGGCTGGCTGCCGGACGTTCATCTCAACGAATTGGGCCGGCAACAGGCGCAAGACCTGGTGGCGCGCCTCCAGCCGATCGAATTGGCCGCGATCTACTCCAGCCCGCTCGAGCGCACCCTGGAGACGGCCCAGCCCCTCGCCCAAGCGCGCGGCCTGAAGATCAACAAAGTACCCAATCTGGGTGAAGTGAAGTGCGGCGACTGGCAGGGCCAATCGTTGAAAGTGCTGGCGCAGAAGAAAGAATGGAAGAGTGCGCAAGCGTCGCCCAGCACGTTCGCGTTTCCCAACGGCGAATCGTTCCGCGAGATGCAGAGCCGCGCCGTCGCCGCCGTCGAGAAGATCAGCGCCGCCCATGAGACAGACACCGTCGCGCTGTTCTCGCACGGCGACGTGATCAAGGTCATTGTGGCCTACTATTCCGGCATCGCGCTCGATAACTTCCAGCGCATCGCTATCAGCCCGGCTTCGATCAGCGTGATCGCGATCGGGCCGTTTGGGGCGCGCATCGGCCGGCTCAACGACGCCGGGCCGTTTCAGGCCTCACCCCCGACCCCTCTCCCGAAATCGCGCGAAGCGTTTCGATTTTGGGAGAGGGGCCGGGGGGTGAGGCCTGAGTAGTAACAAAGGAAAAGAGCAGTAGCGCATGGCACGCAACATCGACCTCAACCCCGTCTCGGCCGTGACCGCCGGCGCGATTGGGCAGCCGGGTCAACGCCTGTTTTATTTGCAGGCGCGGCGCGGCCCCATCACCGTCACCATCGAGACCGAAAAAGAACAGGTGCGCGCGCTGGCGCTGGGCATCCATCAATTCTTGGAAGAGCTCTCCCAGCGTTTCCCCGATCGCACCGATTTCGACGAGGTCGATCAACGCGACCTCGTGCTGCAGCCGCCGTTCGAGCCGGAATTCAAAGTCGGGCAAATGGGCCTGGGCTACGATTCCGATCAAGACCTGGTGGTCATCGTGGCGCAAGCGCTGCAAACCGAAGAGCAGACGGAAGACGACGCCATCACGGCGCGCTTCTGGATCACGCGCAGTCAGGCCAAAGCGATGGCCGATAACGCCCTGGAAATCGTCGCGCGGGGCCGCCCGTTGTGCGCGCTGTGCGGCCGCCCGATTAATCCCGACGGCCATTTTTGTCCCAAGCGCAACGGGCACGCCACGGACCTTATCGTGCAGTAGAAGTTGGAGGTTAGAAGTTGGAGATTGGAGAGCTGCTCGATCTGCTGGTCAACGGCCAGATCGAACAGCAGGGGCTGCTGCCGTGGGGCAGCAATTACACCTTTCTGGTCAGCGTCATGCACGGCGACACGCAGACCGCGGCGATCTATAAGCCGCGCGACGGCGAACGCCCGCTGTGGGATTTTCCCGAAGGCACGTTGTGCCAGCGTGAAGTCGCCGCCTTCGTGGTCAGCCAGGCGCTCGATTGGCTCATCGTGCCTCCCACGGTCCTGCGCGACGGGCCGCACGGCGTGGGCATGGTGCAGTTCTACATCGACTGCAACCCCGACGAGCACTACCTCACGCTGAAGGACGACGCGCGCTTTACCGGGCAGTTTCAGCGCATCGCGCTGTTCGATCTATTGATCAACAACGCCGATCGCAAAGCGGGCCACTGCCTGCGCGATGACGATCACATCTGGGCCATCGATCACGGCATCGCGTTTTCCGTCGAGCCCAAGCTGCGCACCGTGATCTGGGACTTTGCGGGCGAAGACGTGCCGATCGGACTGAAGGAAGACGTGCGGCAATTCCGCGCCCGATTGGATCAGCCCGGCGATGCAGCGACGAAAACACTGGCGAGGCTGCTCGACCCGCGCGAACTGGCCGCCCTCAAACATCGCGCCGAGCAACTCGTTCAGGCCGGCTGCTATCCCAGGCCGCTGCCCGGCTACCGGCAAATTCCGTGGCCGCCCGTCTAACAAATCGCCCTCGTTCAGACGAACGAGGGCGATTCTATTCGGAGTATTTCGTGCGAAGTCGTTGATAGTTCGCGATCAACGTCGAGTCGTCGAGCGCCTGCTCAAGCAAACGCAACCATTTGCGCACATAGCGGTCATCCAGCGCAGCGCCCTGCCGTCGGATGATATTCTCAACGTCGATCTGATCCTGGAGTCGGGTAGAGATCATTTTGTAGATAATCAGGTCTTCCGCCGTGCAGATCTGCGCTGCCAGGCCCGGTTCAAGTTCGATCGTTCTGGCGCGCTCAACCGCCGATTGATCGAAACTCACATCGGCCAATTGCAGATCGATCCGAATGCCATCCTTGTTCTTTACAAACAACACACCGTGGCGACGAAGCGACTGCAACGGTTCAGCCTGCAACGAAACATAGTCGGGGCGCAGAACATCCAGCAGTCGTTGGGCGGCGTCTCGATCCAGCAAGATTTTCAAATCAACGTCGGCCGTTGTGCGTGGACGCGCCCAGACGCCGACGGCCATTCCGCCGATTGCGGCTGAAGCGATACCGGCCGCGGCGAGGCGGCTTTGAAGGTCGGTAAGGGCGCGATACAACGGATTCATAAACCCGTCTCGGCTAAAGCTGTTGGGTGAAGTCTGAGCCAGGTTGCCAGCTGTGTCAGGCGGCGCTGGCGTTCCAGCAAGGCGGCTGTCCGCTCAGCCTGTTCAACCGCATCGGCTTCCAGGTTAGATCGATATGCAGTGTACAGCATCGTCAGTTCCCGGAGTCCATCACTCACGGTCATTGCGCGGAGCAGGCGGGTCTCTTCGGCCTCGACATCGGCCCATTTAGTGCGGAGGGTAATCAGGGCTTCCATGCTCATATTATACCAAGTTTGTGACATTCCTAACTCCACGGATAGTTACTTGATCGCTTGTCGCGCCTCAATCTGCCTGTTACAATAACAGGCGATGACGATTACTCCGACCTCCTCCACGCCCCTGCCCGATCTGACTGCCGCCGAGCGCGCCACGGTACTGCACACGTGGACTATCCAGGCGCAATGGAACGCGCCCACGATTGTGAGCGGCGAAGGCGCGTGGTTCGTCGACGACTGCGGCCAGCGCTATCTCGATCTGAGCAGCATGGCCGAATGCTGCAACCTGGGCCATCAACACCCGAAAGTGATGGCCGCGATCAAAGCCCAGGCCGATCGGATGTGCTACGTCCAACCGGGCTGGGGTTCAAGCCCGCGCACCGAACTGGCCGAGCGGCTGATCGAAAAGTCGGGCATGACGGGCAGCAAAGTTTTCTTTTCGCTGGCGGGGGCCGATGCCAACGAGCACGCGGTGAAGTTTGCGCGCTGGTTTACGGGCAGGTCGAAGATCATCACGCGCTATCGATCGTATCACGGCGCATCACATGCGGCGCTCGATCTGGGCGGTGACAATCGCGCGTGGCACACACAGACCGGCTTCGACGGCATCGTGCACGCGCTGCCGCCCTATTGTTATCGTTGCCCGTTCGGCCTGAAGTACGATGCCTGCCACATCCGCTGCGTCGATCACATCGCTGACACGATCGAGTACGTCGGCCCGGACACTGTGGCCGCCGTCTTGCTGGAGCCGCACGCGGGCACTAACGGCATCGTCGCGCCGCCGGAATACTGGCCTAAGGTGCGCGAGATTTGCAATCGCTATAACATCTTACTCATCGCCGACGAAGTGATGAGCGGCTTTGGTCGCGTAGGCGAGTGGTTTGCTTGGCAGCGTTATGGAATCGAAAACGCGCCGGACATCATGACGCTGGCGAAGGGCCTCACGGGCGCGCACGTGCCGCTCGGCGCAGTCGTCGTCAATCAGCGCATCGCCGATTATTTTGAGACGCACCTGCTGGAAAGCGGCCTCACCTACAGCGGATATCCGATTGCGTGCGCGGCCGGCGCAGCGGCGGTCGATGCGTATGAAGAAGAGAATTTGATTCAACATGCGCGCGACCTGGGCGATTGGATGTTGGCCGAATTGCGCGCCATGCAAGCCCGCCTGCCCATCATCGGCGATGTGCGCGGGCAAGGGCTGTTTGCGATTGTGGAGTTCGCTCAACTGTCGTGGCCGCAGACTTTGCCGGAATTGAAGAAGTTGGTGAGTGAGGGGCGCAAGCGCGGCGTGTCATTCGCCGTGCGCGGCAACTTGATCGTGCTCAGCCCGCCATTGGTGATCGAGCAGGATGACCTCGCGCACGGGCTGGCTGTGATGGAAGAACTGCTGCGCAATGTGATGTAGGGAGGAGACACCATGTTAAAGTCAATCGAAGGTATTTATCGTAGGGGGGGGATCGAGTTGGCAGAAGTGCCTCCCTTCATTGGCGATGAAACACGGGTCATTGTCACGTTTCTGGAAAATAACGGCCTCGATCTGCGGACACGCGGAATTAACATGCAGCAAGCCGCCGATCTGCGCGCGCGGTTGGCGACGTTTGCCGAAGACTGGGATAGCCCGGAGATGAGCGTGTATGATAACTACCCCTCTGCCAACACCCCGTCATAAACGCGGCGATGTCGTCGTCGTGCTGTTTCCAAATTCGGACTTGCGCACGGCTAAATTGCGTCCGGCCTTAGTCGTTCAGGCGAACAGTCTGAATACGGGCTTGGCGCAGACTGTCATCGCCATGATCACGAGCAAAATGTTCCGGGCCGGGCATCCCAGTCGAGTAACCGTGCTGTTGAGCTCGAATGAAGGCCAACAGTCCGGCCTGCTGACTGATTCGGTTGTGATGACCGATAATCTTGCGACGGTCGCCAATCAAGCCATCGACCGCGTCATTGGCCGGCTGTCCATGGCGCAAGTTGACGACGCGCTGCGACACACGTTAGAGTTGTAGATTGGCATGACTTGCGAAGCATTTGCTTGAAGTCAAGCAAATATTCTACAATACCAAGCAGTCATTAAGCATCTTCAAGCAGCCACGATGCAACGTCAAGCAGAATTTGAACAACCTCAAGCAAGCATAGAGTGACTTCAAGCAGCCATTGAGTAATCCAAAGCAAGAATAAAGTAACTGCAAGCAGTCTTGGAGTAACTGCAAGCAAATATCAAGTAACCTCAAGCAATCATTAAGTAACATCGTACTGTTCGACGCGCGCACATGTCAACCACACTGCCGGAAGAGTTGTTGAGCGCCGCATAATCGGAGGTCGTCGTGTATGATCACATCCTGAAGCAGATGCGCGATAGAATCCATACCCGGCGATATGTGATGACGTTGCACGCTGAAGAGGAGATGGACGACGACGGCCTGTCTATTTTCGACGTTGAGAGCGGCATTCTCACTGGCGCCATCATCGAACGACAAAGGGATCGCGCCAGGCAAGAATGGAAATACCTGGTTCAAGGCGAAACGGTTGCCGGTAATCAAGTCATTGTGGTTGTCACCAAGTTCGGGTATTCCGATAAACTGATCATTCTGACTGTCTATGTTGAATCGTGATAAGGAGGGATCATGATCTGCGAAATCTGCGGTAAAAGTGGCCCGCAAATCAAATACATCACCCGTAGTTACGGCAAAGGCGCAAACTTGCTCGTGATTGAAAACGTGCCGGTCACAGTCTGTCCTAATTGTGGGGAAAGCTATCTCACCGCTGAAACCCTGCATGAAATCGAGCGAATTAAACTGCACCGGCGTAGCTTTGCCAAGCCGCGCAACGTGGCGGTCGCCAGTTTTGTATGAGGCGGGCTGACCTGGTGTTCGGACTGGACGTGATGGAAGAGCCGTTAAGCGAGATGGGTCAAGGATCACCAGCAAGCTGGCTCGTGCAGGGCATCCCAGCCGTGTATACTATGCGCGGCCATCTTTTTCGCATTTGATTGCTTGCGGCGGATAATCAATCCACCGCAAACAACCGCTGGATTTTTCATCCAGCGGGAACAAGAAACCGTTAGCCCGTCGATTCGGACGGCAGTATCCATCCAATCCGCCCAATCGAACAAAAAATTATGCGAGAGGTAAAACCATGAAAAAAATAACATATGCTGAAATAACGCGACTAAGAAGCCAATCAGGCGGACAGGATTTTTCCAACACATTCATTCAAGGACTTGGCTCTACCTTGATGAACGCCGACCTGCACAATGCTAACTTTCGCAATGCTAAAGTGACATACGCAAACCTGACCGGCGCCGATATGAGTGGAGCAGATCTGCGCGGCGCTGATTTTACTAAAACATGTTTTAACTGCGTCAAACTAATCGGTGCTGACCTGCGCGGTGCTAACCTGACAAACGCTGACATGACCAACGCCAACTTGACCGACGCCAACATAACCGGTGCCAACATGAATGGCGCAGACTTGAGAGGCGCAACTATGCCCGATGGCATAAGAAGAAACATGCAGCGCTGATTGAAACGGAAGCGATTGCTAGGCGAAAGGCTGCGATGCTCAGTATAGAGTAAAGGAGTAGCATGTCTTACAGTCCGTCTTATCACATTGCGGTTGACCAGCAAAATGTGGTGGTGCGTTTCAATCGAGACATGATTGATCGAACCGCTCTGGCAAGGTTCCTGGACTACCTCGAGCTTGAATCCATCCGAAAACGCAGTCAACTCACCGACGCGCAAGCCGCTGAACTGGCGGCTGAGATCGATCAAGCCGTTTGGACCGACCTCCGGCAAACCTTTACAGGAGCGTAACGGGTGGCTGCGCCGCGTCCGATTATCGTCGACACCAACATCATTTTCTCGGCGTTGCTGCGAAGCCAATCGCGTTTCGCGGACATCTTGCTGCGTCCCACGCTCCAGTTCTATACCAGTGAGCGAGTTGTCATCGAGCTGTTCAAGCACAAGGAAAAATTGGTGCGGTTGAGCCGGTTGCCCGAAGACGACATCCTGCGGCTGTATTATCTGTTGCTGCGGCGGATCAATCTTCACAAAGACGATCTCGTTTCGACCGAGAACCACCAGACAGCCTATGCGCTGTGCAAGGATATAGATGAAACCGATGCTCCTCACGTGGCCCTGACGTTTGAACTGAACGGCCTGTTGTGGACGGGCGACAATACGCTTAAAACCGGCCTGAGAGCTAAAGGATTCGATCAGTTTTTTGAGCCAGGACAATTCGAGTGACAGTCTTTCAGAACGGCGGTGAAATGACTCTCCGCTTCGCCTGGTCGCCCGCCACCGGCCTAGTGCGCGCCACCTATCGGGCGGAGGTGGGTCGTTACAAGCCGAAGGAAATCTAAAATCCGCAATCCAAAATCCAAAATTCCCCAGGAGGTTTCGCATGGCTGCAAAAAAAGTCGTCAAGAAGAAGGCCAAAGGTAGTGGCGGTTTCAAGCTAACCTACGCCACGATGTTCAACCCGCCCGAGTCGATGCATACCCAGTTCGACAAGGCCGTGGCGAAGTTTCGCGCCGGGCTGGGCCAGGACGTGCCGATGTTGATCAATGGCGAAGATCGCTTCATCGAAGCCAAGTTCGAAGATCGCAGCCCCATCAACACCGATTGGCTGCTGGGCACCATCCAGAAAGGCGGTGTGGCCGAGGGCCGAGAAGCACTGAGCGCCGCGCGCGCGGCCGTGCCCGTGTGGAGCAATATGAAGTGGAAAGATCGCGTCCGCATCATGCGCCGGGCCGCCACCCAGATCGAGAAGCGCCTGTACGAAATCAGCGCGGTCGTGTCGCTGGAAATCGGCAAGAACCGCATGGAAGCGCTGGGCGACGTGCAGGAAACCGCCGATCTGATCTACTACTACTGCGACGAGATGGAGCGCAACCACGGCTACTTTGTCCCGATGAAGCCCGATCCGCTCGCCGGCTTCACATCCTCCAACATCAGTGTGCTCAAGCCATACGGCGTATGGGTGGTCATCTCGCCGTTCAACTTCCCGTTCGCGTTAGCGGGCGGGCCGACCGGCGCGGCGCTGGTCGCGGGTAACACCGTCGTCTTCAAGCCCGCGTCCGATACGCCCTACGCGGGCCGGTTGCTGGCCGAGTGCATCCGCGACGCGGGCGTGCCCGACGGCGCGTTCAACTACGTCACGGGCAGCGGCGCGACCATCGGGCAGGAACTGATCGAGAATGCCGAAGTCGACGGCATCACCTTCACCGGCTCGTACGATGTCGGCATGCACATCTACAAGACCTTCGCCACCGGCAAATATCCGCGCCCGTGCATCGCGGAGATGGGCGGCAAGAACCCCGCCATCGTCACGGCCAAGGCGAATCTGGACGATGCCGCGCAAGGCATCCTGCGCGCCGCGTTTGGTTTGCAAGGCCAGAAGTGTTCGGCGTGTTCGCGTGTCTACGTCGAGAACAGCGTGAAAGAGAAGTTCGTCGAGAAGCTGCTGACGCTCACCAACCAGATCGTCATCGGCGATCCGACTCAGCGCGAGAACTGGCTTGGCCCGGTTGCCAACAAGAGCGCGTATCACGACTATGCCGACTTCAGCGCCGAGCTATCGCGGGGCGGCGAGATTCTCACCGGTGGCAAGCAGCTGCAAGACGGCGAGCTGGGCAAAGGCTATTTCTGCGCCCCGACGCTGGCGTATCTGCCCACCGATCATCGCCTGTGGAAGCACGAGATGTTCCTGCCGATCACGACCATCGCCGGCTACGATAATTTCAACGCCGCGCTGCAGCTGGCGAATGATGCCGATTACGGCTTGACCGCCGGCATCTACGGCGGCCGGAAAGAAGTCGCGGCGTTCTTCGACACGATCGAAGCGGGCGTGACCTATGCCAATCGGCCGCAGGGCGCGACGACGGGCGCGTGGCCGGGCCACCAACCGTTCGGCGGCTGGAAGGGATCGGGCAGCACCGGCAAAGCGGGCGGCTCGATCTACTACGTCCCGCAATATCTGCACGAACAATCGCAGACGATCATCGCCAAAGAATAGACAAGGAAACAGGGGGGATGGGGGGACAGAGGGATGGAGGGATTCGGATCACCTTGTCCCTCTGTCCCTCCATCCCTCTATCCCCCGTCGACAAAGAACTCGGATATGTCCAAAGTCATGTCCCTCACTGAAGCCATCGATCGTTTCGTCCACGATGGCGATACCGTCTACGCCGCCGGTTTTACGCATCTTATTCCGTTTGCCGCCGGCCACGAGATCATCCGCCAGCGCAAGCAGGACTTGATTTTAGCCCGCGCCACGCCCGATCTGATCACCGATCAAATGGTGGCGGCGGGCTGCGCCAGGAAAATCATCTTCTCGTACAGCGGCAATCCCGGCGTCGGATCGCTGCGCGTCATCCGGCAGGCAATGGAAGCGGGGCGGCTGGCTTACGAAGAATACTCGCACTTCGCCATGATCACGCGCGTGGCGGCGGGCGCGGCCGGTTTGCCGTTCCTGCCCATGCGGCCCACCGGCGGCGAGGATTTGGCACAGGCCAATCCGCAGTACAAGACGATCGTCGATCCATACACGGGCGCAGAACTCATCACCGTGCCCGCCCTCAACCCCGATGTCGCCATCATCCACGCGCAGCGCGCCGATGCGAACGGCAACGCGCACATCTGGGGCATCATCGGTGAGCAGAAAGAAGTGGCCTTTGCCTCCAGAAAAGTCATCCTCACCGTCGAAGAGATCGTCGACGAGCGCGTGATCCGATCGGACCCGAACCGCACGCTGATCCCCGGCCTGGTCGTCAGCGCCGTGTGCGAAGTGCCGCACTGCGCGCATCCGTCGTACACGCAGGGCTACTACGATCGCGACAACGCCTTCTATCTGGAATGGGACACGATCAGCGAGACGCCGGAGAAGGTCGCCGCGTGGCTGAATGAGTGGGTGTACGGCGTGAAAGATCACGCGGAGTATTGGGCCAAACTCGGCGCGGCGACGCACGAACGATTGAAGGTCGAACCGGCCTTGAGCGCACCGGTGAATTAC